>Ga0310831_100526_pt1 | contig 17909 bp, 10 predicted proteins | sample WT_ome_6_FD_201307 | JGI IMG/M metagenome (GOLD analysis project Ga0310831, IMG submission 201307) | Sorghum-adapted microbial communities enriched on wild type (WT) sorghum from Joint BioEnergy Institute, Emeryville, California, United... ... | reverse complement strand
TTGCGGTGATCAGATGGGTTACGGCTTCCGGCGGCGTGCCGCTGTCTTCCAGCGCCCGCTCCGCAGCGAGCAGCGCCAGCGGCAGCGCCTCCCGCCGATAGACGGCCATCCGTTCGGCGGTGGCGGGCGCCGCTTCCCGGCCCAGCGGAAAGTAGCGGCAAGCTCCGGCTTTCTCCAGCAGGTTCGGCTCGCATGTGTGGCGCGACTCGATGCCCTGCTGGCGGAAGACGCGCCGGGCCCAGCGCGCCGCTGCCGGATTGTCCCTGAGCGCTTCCGCAAGCCGCAGCGAAGTGTCCGCCTGGTCGAGCCGCCAGCGGGGCACGGCGGTGCCGATGCCGAGCATCGCGATATCCGACGCAGAATCCATCCCGCTCACACCCTTTCCAGGTCGCTTGAGACGCCGATTGCCGCCCGGAGGCGGACAAGCGGCGCCGCTGTACGATTGTATTCGGATATCGGCGGAAGTTATGCCACGATCGTCGAACCGGCGCGGCATGAGCGCATCATTTCCATCAATGGAACGAAAAAAATCCCCGCGGCCTGACGCCGCGGGGACCGTGCAGGGATGAAGTTCGCATTATGCCTTGAAGAAGTCGATCCTCTTTTTCAGATCGGCCGATTGCTGCTGGAGCTGTTCGGACGTCGACGTGATTTCCTCCATGAGCGCGTATTGTTCCTGCGTCGAAGCGAACACTTCCTGCGCCCCGTCCCGGATCTGCTCCGCGATCTCGACGACCGCGCGCGCCTCGGCGAGCGTGCTGTTCATCTGCTCCGCCTGCGTCATGACCCGGTTCGACGCCTCGAGGACGATCTTGTGCACGTTCTCCGCTTCCCCGGCGATCAGGCGCAGCGCCTCCGCGGACTTTTCGCCGTGTTCGGACTCCTGTTCCGCGACCTCGTACTGCTCGGAGATCTGCTCGACCACCCGCCGGATTTCCTGCTGGATCTGCTCGATCAGCTGGCGGATGTCCTGCACCGACTCGGCGCTCTGCTGCGCCAGCTTGCGCACCGCTTCCGCGACGACCGCGAAGCCGCGCCCTTCCTCGCCGGCCCGCGCCGCCTCGATCGACGCGTTCAGCGAGAGCATGTGCGTCTGGTCGGCGATGCCCGCGACGACTTCGGAGATGTTGCCGATCAGGCCCGCATGCTCGTCCAGACGGCGGACGGTTTCGATCGATTCGCGGTTGAGCACGGCCATTTTCCGCATCCCTTCGACCAGCGATTCGATCGTCTCGCCGTTCTCGCGGATCGTCTGGTCCATCCTGATCGCCGAACGCCGCGCTTCCTCCGCCAGCTCGCTGATCTCGTTCGCGGCCTTCGACGCCAGCTCCAGCGACTGGAACATGACGGACGTCGAGCGGGATTGATGTTCCGCGCCTTCGGACATCTGTTCCACGCGGTCCGTGATGTTCTGGATATGCTGCGTGGCCTGTTCGATCGCGTTCCCGAGCTCGCCGACATGCAGATGGGTCGACTTGTAGTTGTCCGCGATGCCTTCGACGATCGTGCGCAACTGCCGGATCATCTTGTCAAAAGCCAGGGCGAGCGCGCGCAGTTCGTCGTCGGAGCGGGGCGGAACCACATCGACGTTCAGGTATCCCTCGGACACCCGGTTGGCCGTCTGCATGAGATGCTTGAGCGGTTTGACGAGATAGCTGGCCGCCAGCCAGCCGAGAAATCCGGTCCAGAAAATGCCGAGAAGCAGCGTGATGACGATGAACCAGCCCTCGGAAATGTAATCATCAAAATAATCCATCAGGACCAGAATGAAAAATGCGCTCGTGCCGTACGTGACAGCGGACACTGCCGTAATACCTAGTACGACTTTTTTCATGATGCTGAACTTGAACTTCATGTCGATTCCTCCCGAGGACACTTTTCCATTCCTATTACATTCGGCGGATGCGCGCGAAACCCTTTCGACATTTCGTTGAAGAATTAATCGGTTGTCCGGATGTTGGATTTTCCGACGCCATATACAAGTGAATGGTCATGTGGTATTCTTTATAGTGAACAGTTATGTTCGTAATAGCGCAAAAGGAGGTGATGATTTTGTCACGGTTCATATCCGCCGCGCTGGCCTTGTGTCTGGTCCTTACGGCTTCTCTCTCCCAGGCCGCCCCCGCCGCCGCGGCCGGATCCGGCTCGCCTCCGGTTCCGCGTGCGCCCGCGTTCGGCAATCTGTTCGGAGATCTTCTCGGTTTTCTCGCCGACCTGGGCGATCTGCTCCATGCGGCAATCACCGGAGGCGGCGGATCGAAAGACGGAAAGGACGGGAAGAACGGGAGCAACGGCAATAAAGGCAACAGCGGAAACAACGGCAACAACAAAGACAACAAGGGCAATAACGGCAACAATGGCAACAATGGCAATAAAGGCAACAGTGGAAACAACGGCAACAACAAAGACAACAAGGGCAACAACAAAGACAATAAGGGCAACAAAGACAATAAAGGCAATAACGGGAAAACCGGAAAAGACAAACACCCACCGGGCGGCGGAAATCCCAAGCCCCCGGACAAACCCCCGGGACACAAGAATCCGCCCTGGGACTGGAACAACGACTGGGACGGCAAGGGATACAAGGAATCCTACGACATATGGAAAAAATTCTACTGCTGACCCATGTCCCGCACCGCGGCCGGGAAGCGCCGGCTTCCCGGCCCGCCCCCTCTGCGAAACCGCGCGCATCCGGCGGCGCCGACCCTCGATTGTCCTTGCCATCGCCTTCCGCTATAATAGTTCCATTGTCAGAAGCGTCCGCGGACCGGGCCTCGCGGCGGATACGCGGGTCCGATGAACGCCGGCCGCAAAACTAGCGGGATCAAGGAAGGTCACTCCGATGTACATCGCGGATCAATGGAAAGATTATGAAGTGATTGACGCCGGAAGCGGCGAGAAGCTCGAACGCTGGGGAACGGTCATCCTGCGCCGGCCGGACCCGCAGATCATCTGGCCGATCGAAAGGGAGACGGATGAATGGCTTACGGCCCATGCCCATTACCACCGCAGCTCGTCCGGCGGCGGGCATTGGGAATACCGGCGCAAGCTGCCGGAGCACTGGAACATCCGGTACGGCAGGCTGACGTTCCTCATCCGGCCGACGAATTTCAAGCATACCGGGCTGTTCCCCGAGCAGGCGGTGAACTGGAGCTGGATCATGGACAAGATCAGCGGCGCCGGCCGGCCGATCCGGCTGCTGAACCTGTTCGCCTACACGGGCGGCGCGACCGTGGCCGCGGCCGCGGCGGGAGCCGCAGAGGTGGTCCATGTGGACGCGGCGAAGGGGATGGTGCAATGGGCGAAGGAGAACGCCGCCCTGTCGGGCCTTTCGGACCGTCCGATCCGCTACATCACCGACGACGTGTTCAAGTTCGTCCAGCGGGAGCAGCGACGCGGCCGCAAGTACGACGCGATCGTAATGGACCCGCCCTCCTACGGGCGCGGTCCGGGCGGCGAAATGTGGAAGCTCGAGACGAGCCTGTATCCGTTCCTCGAATCGTGTCTGCCGATTCTGTCGGACAACCCGCTGTTCGTCCTGATCAACGCCTACACGACCGGCCTCTCGCCGGCCGTGCTCGACAATCTGCTCCGGATGACGGTCGGGCGGAAGTACGGCGGCAGGATCAGCACCGGCGAGATCGGGCTGCCGATCACCCGCTCCGGCCTCGTGCTGCCGTGCGGCATTCTCGGCCGCTGGGAGGCGTCATGAACGGGCGCGAAAGCGGCGCGTCCGGGATTCGGGTGTTGTACGAGGACAACCACCTGATCGCGGTCGTCAAGCCGCCCGGCATGCTGTCGCAGGCGGACGGGACCGGAGCGCCGGACATCCTGACCGCCGTCAAGGCCGATCTGAAGTCGCGCTACAACAAACCGGGCAACGTCTTTCTCGGCCTCGTCCATCGGCTCGATCGGCCTGCCGGCGGCGCGATGCTGCTCGCGAAGACGTCGAAGGCCGCGTCGCGATTGTCCGACGCGGTGCGCACCCGCGCGTTCGCGAAGGGCTACGTCGCCTGCACGGAAGGCGTTCCGTCGCCGCGCGAGGCGAAGCTCGTCCATTATTTGCGCAAGGATCCGAAGACCAACACGGTCGCCGCCCTTCCCCGGCCCGCGCCGGACGCGAAGGAAGCGGCGCTGTCTTATGAAGTGATCGCCGCGAAGGACGGCCGGGCGCTCGTCGCCGTTCATCTGCACACCGGGCGTCCCCACCAGATCCGGGTGCAGATGGCCGCCATCGGCTGCCCGCTCGCCGGCGACCGGAAATACGGCGCGCGCGCGGGCGACTGGTCCCACGACACCGCGGCGCTCTGGTCGTGTTATATCGGCGTCGCCCATCCGGTGACGAAGGAATGGCTCGAGATCCGCTCCCTGCCCCCGCGCGAAGGCGTCTGGGCCGTCTGGCCCGAATCGGCGTGGAACGCGGCGGCAAGCGCATTCCCGGCGGAAGGGACGGACGCGCGATGAAGCGGCGCGTTGCCGTCGTCCTCATGCTGGCCGCCTCGCTCGCCGGGCTGGTGCTGATCTTCGCGCTGATCGTCTGGAACGGCGAATCCGCTCCGCCGGATGACGACGCGGCGAACCGCGAACAGGCGGACAACCATCGCGCGGAAGGCTCATCGGAAGGCCCATCCGATATTTCGCGGGAGGAACCGCGGGAAGCGCCCCCCGAACCGGAACCGGTCCCGCCCGGTTCGCCGGGTTCGGGCCTTGCGGCGGAAGGCCTGCTCGTCGCCGTCGGCGACATCATGATGCACATGCCTCAGCTTCCGGCGTATTTCGACCCGGAGAGCAAGCGGTACGATTTCACCCCGTACTTCGCCGAGGTGAAGCCGCTGATCGAGGACGCCGACTGGGCGATGGCGAACCTCGAGACGACGCTGTCGGAGAACGGCGACTACTCCGGATACCCCCGCTTCAGTTCGCCCCGCGAGCTCGCGGCCGCGCTGAAGGAAGCCGGCTTCGACATCGTCACGACCGCGAACAACCATGCGCTGGACCGCGGCGTGCCGGGCGTCAAGCGGACGCTCGGATTTCTGGAGGAGCAGGGCCTCGTCACCCGCGGCACCGCCCGTTCCGCGGAAGAAGCCGCCGGAACCGTCATCGTCGAGCAAAACCATATCCGCGTCGGGCTGCTCGCGTACACCTACGGCACGAACGGCATCCCGATCCCCGCTGACATGCCGTGGCTCGTCGACCTGATCGACGAGGAGCGCATGGTCCAAGACATCGCCGCGCTCCGGGAAGCCGGCGCCGACTTTATTGTCATTGCGCTGCATTTCGGCACGGAATACCAGACCGAGCCGTCCGATGAACAGAAAAGGCTGGCGCGCAGGCTCATCGCCGCGGGCGCCGACCTGATCGCCGGCTCGCATCCGCACGTCATCCAGCCGTACGAAGTCGTGGATGCGCAAGACGAAAGCGGCGCGGCGCGACAGGGCGTCATCATTTACTCCATGGGCAATTTCATCTCGAACCAGCGGGGCGACACGAAGGATTACGGCGCGCTGTACCGGATCCGGCTGCGCAAGGAGGAAGGGATCACGCGGATGACCGAGGTGGAGCCGGTCATTACCTGGGTGCACCGTTACAAAGCGGAAGGCCGCAATCATTACCGGATCCTGCCCGTCGAGCGCGTGCTCGAAGAACGCAACGATCCGCTGCTGACCGCGGCCGATTATGCACAGATGGAGAAAAATCTCGACACGCTCCGGAAGCGGCTGGCCGCCATGGGCGCGCCGGTCCCGGCTCCGTGATCCTACCGCTCGTCGCCCGCCGCGGCCGGCCGCAGCACCGGCTCGTCGGCGATCTTGCCGAGCAGATAAATAAGCAGCTGTTGATTGTGAGTCGATATCCGATCAAGCGCCTGCTGGATGTAACGCTCGCGGATTTCCACGCCGCGCCGGGCTTCGCGCACGCCCCGCTCCGTCGCGGTCACCCAGACGATGCGCCGGTCGGTCTCGTCCCGCGCGCGCGAAATGAGGCCGCCCCGCTCCATCCGGTCGAGCAGCGTCGTGATCGCGGCGGGCGTCGTGGACAGATAGTGCAGCATGTCCGACGGTTTCATCGGCTGATGCTCCAGGAGCAGTTCGAGCACGTTCAGCTGGCTTTCGGTCAGGGCGGGAGCCAGCGCCTCGTCGAGATGCAGTTTCCACTCTTTCGTGATTTTCATCCACAGTCGGGCAAATTCCGCGGCGAACATCCCCATCCCTCCCAATATCCGCCTGAATTCCATTATATCAGCCGCCCGTGTCGAAAAAAAGATTAACGCACTTAATAATTTACGCCGTGAATCGATACATTCCCCACCGAACCGACAGACGATGACAGAACGCGCCGCCGGCTCCGCGTCGAATGGCGCCGCCGGGCGGACAGCCGGGCAACACAAAACCCGCGGGCTCCGGAACGAATTCCGGCGCGCGCGGGTTCATATGCCGTTCGTCTGATGTCCGCCGATGCGTCCGTCGCCCGGTCCGACTCCCCTTCAGGCGTCGCTGTCCCGGACTTCGCGATCCGGCCGGCGGAAGCTGATGATTGCCGGATCCTGCCTGTCGATCGCGGCGACGCGCTTGCCGCCCGACCGCAGCAATTCGATCGGCGCATCTTCCGAACTGAACGTGAAGGACGCGCCCGAAGCGGTCGCCACCGTGTAGCGCGCCTCTTCCTTGCAATGGAACGCGCCGATCAGCCGGCTGCCGTTCGATTTCGTCCGCTTGCCTTCGTTGAACACGAACGTCGCGAGGCCTCTGCCGCCCCTGCCCTGCACCGGGTAGTCCAGCAACAGCGACCGTTTCGCCCATCCCAGGTCGGTGACGACGAGCACCTCGCCCTCTTCGCCCTCGACGAGCAGGGCGGCCGCGACCTCGTCGCCGTCTTTGAGCTGGATGCCGCGCACGCCGGCGGCGACGCGGCCCATCGGGCTCACTTCCGATTCCTCGAACCGGATGCTCATGCCGAGCTTCGTGATGAGCATCACCTGCCGCTGACCGACGCTCGGCAGCACCTGGACCACTTCGTCGCCTTCCGCGAGCTTCACCGCGGCGATCGGTCCCGTGCGGGTCGTCTGGTATTCCTTCAGCGGCGTCCGCTTCACCTGGCCGCGCTTCGTCACGAACAAGAGCGACAGATCCTCGCGCCCGAAATCCCGCACCGGGATCAGCCCCGCGATGCCGTCGTCCTTCGCGATCGGCACGACGTTGACGAGCGCCGTTCCGGTATCCTTCCACTTGAACTCCGGAATCTGGTGAACCGGCAACAGGAAATACGAGCCCTTGCGCGTGAACAGCAGCAGCTGGTCCAGCGTGTTCACGTCGAGCACGTGGCGGACGATGTCGCCCTCCTTCACGCCGGAACTCACGATGTCGCCGCCGGACCGGGTGAAGGACAGAAGGCTCGTCCGCTTGATGTAGCCGTCCTGCGACAGCGTGACAATCACGTCTTCGGAGGCGACCATCACCTCGAGACCGACCTTCAGCTCCTCCACCTCGCCGCGGATGTCGGAGCGGCGGTCGACTCCGTATGTATCGCGAATCTCCGTGAGCTCGTCCTTGATGACGCCGAGCAGCTTCTTCTCGCTCGCGAGGATCGACTTCAGGTACGCGATGCGCTTCTCGGTCTCGCGCAGCTCCTTCGTCAGCTGCGTAATCTCGAGATTCGTGAGCCGGTAGAGCTGGAGCGTCAGAATCGCGTCCGCCTGCCGCTCGGTGAACCCGAACTTCGCGACCAGGTTCTGCTGCGCGTCCTGACGGTTCTTCGACGCCTTGATCGTCGCGATGACGTCGTCGAGGATGTTCAGCGCCTTCACGAGCCCCTCGAGCACGTGGGCGCGGTCCTCCGCCTTCTCGAGATCGAACCGGGTGCGGTTCGTGACGACTTCCTTCTGGTGATCGATGTAGGCCGTCAGCATCTCCTTCAGGCCGAGCTGGCGCGGCGCCTTGTTGACGATCGCCACCATGTTGAAGTTGTAGGTGATCTGCAGATCCGTCTTCTTGAGCAGATAGGCGAGGATGCCTTCGGCGTCCGCGTCCTTCTTCAGCTCGACGACGATGCGCAGCCCGTTCCGACCGCTCTCGTCGCGCACCTCCGCGATGCCGTCGACCTTCTTCTCGAGCCGGATCGTCTCCATCGCCGTCACGAGCCGCGACTTGACGACCTGGTACGGAATCTCGGTGATCACGATCTGCTTGCGTCCGCCGCGCAGATCCTCGATCTCCGTCCTCGCGCGGATATGGATGCGCCCCTTGCCTGTCGCGTACGCTTCGCGGATGCCTTCCTCGCCCATGATGATGCCGCCCGTCGGAAAATCCGGCCCCTTGACGATGCCGATCAGCTTGTCAAGCGTAATGTCCGGATCGTCCATGACGGCGACGCAGGCGTCGATCACCTCGCGCAGGTTGTGCGGCGGGATCTCGGTCGCGAAGCCGGACGAGATGCCGCTCACGCCGTTGACGAGCAGATTCGGGAAGCGCGACGGAAGCACGACCGGCTCCTTCGCGGTGTTGTCGAAATTGTCCTTGAACGGAACGGTCCGCTTGTCGATGTCGCGCAGCATTTCCATCGCGATCGGAGACAAGCGCGCCTCCGTGTACCGCATCGCGGCGGCCGGGTCGTCGTCGAGCGAGCCCCAGTTGCCATGGCCGTCGATCAGCACGTGGCCCATCTTCCACGGCTGCGCCATCCGCACCATGCCCTCGTAGATCGACGCGTCGCCGTGCGGATGGTAGTTGCCCATCACGTCGCCGACCGTCTTCGCCGACTTGCGGTACGGCTTGTCGGGCGTGTTGCCGGCTTCGTACATCGCGTACAGGATGCGGCGCTGCACCGGCTTCAGCCCGTCGCGGACGTCGGGAATGGCCCGGTCCTGGATGATGTATTTCGAGTACCGGCCAAAGCGGTCTCCCACGACCTCTTCGAGAAACGCCGGCAGGAACTGTTCAAGCGTGCCCATGCCGCCTCTCTCCTACTCTTCGTATTCGGTGAAATCGACGTTTTCGATGATCCACTTCTTGCGCGGATCGACCTTGTCGCCCATCAGCGTCGAGACGCGCCGCTCCGCCTTCGCGGCGTCCTCGATCCGCACCTGCAGCAGCGTCCGCGTCTCGGGGTTCATCGTCGTCTCCCAGAGCTGCTCCGGGTTCATCTCGCCGAGACCCTTGTAGCGCTGCAGCTCGCAGTTCTTGCCGAACTCCTTCAGATAGTTCTGCAGCTGCTCGTCCGTCCAGGCGTACCGCACCGTCTCGAGCTTGCCGGTCTTGCGGGTGATTTTGTACAGGGGCGGCTGCGCGATGTACACCCGGCCCAGATCGATGAGCGGCTTCATGTACCGGTAGAAGAACGTGAGCAGGAGGCACTGGATATGCGCGCCGTCCGTGTCGGCGTCGGTCATGATGATGATCTTGCTGTAGTTCGCCTCGTCGGGGTCGAAGTCCGGCCCGACGCCGGCGCCGATCGCCGAGATGATCGTCTTGTATTCCTCGTTCTTCAGAATGTCGGCGAGCCGCGCCTTCTCCGGGTTCATCGGCTTGCCCCGCAGCGGCAGAATCGCCTGGTAGCGCGAGTCGCGCCCCTGCTTCGCCGAACCGCCCGCGGAATCGCCCTCGACAATGAACAGCTCGTTGCGCAGGAAATCCTTCGACTGGGCCGGCGTCAGCTTGCCGTTCAGGTTGGACGACTCGCTGCGCTTCTTGCCCGAGCGCACCTCCTCGCGCGCCTTCCGCGCCGCCTCGCGCGCCTTCGCCGCCTGGATCGCCTTCTTCAGGAGCTGCTGCGCGACCTGCGGGTTCTCCTCGAGGAACACGGCCATCTTGTCGGAGACGACCGCGTCGACCGCGCTGCGCGCCGAAGCGCTGCCAAGCTGGTCCTTCGTCTGTCCGACGAACTCGACATCGGACATCTTCACGTTGATGACGGCGATCATCCCTTCGCGCAGGTCGGCGCCGTCGAGGTTCTTGTCCTTCTCCTTCAGGATGCCGTTCTTCCGCGCGTACTCGTTCATGACGCGGGTGTACGCCGTCTTGAACCCGGTCTCGTGGGTGCCGCCGCCGCGCGTCGGAATCGAGTTGACGAACGACGCGATCGTCTCGGTGTAGCCGTCGTTGTACTGCAGCGCCACCTCGACCTCGATGTCGTCCCGCTCCGCGTAGAAATGGATGACGTCCGTGAGCACCGATTTTCCTTCATTGAGGAACGCGACGAACTGGCTGGCGCCGCCTTCGTAGTGGAAGACGTCCTCACGGCCCGTCCGCTCGTCCTTCAGCGTCACCTTCAGGCCGGCGTTCAGGAACGCGATCTCCTGCAGCCGCTCGGCGAGCGTGTCGTAGTTCAGGTTGATGTTGCCGTGGAACACCCGAGCGTCCGGCTTGAACGTCACCTTCGTGCCGGTCTTGCGCGTGTTGCCGACGATCTCGAGGCCGGTCACCGGCTCGCCGACATGCTCCTTGCCGTCCTTGTCCACCCAATATTCGAACCGCTGGCGATGAATTTTGCCGTCGCGGTAAATCTCCACCACGAGCCATTCGGACAGCGCGTTCGTCACGGACGCGCCGACGCCGTGCAGGCCGCCGGATTTCTTGTAACCGTTTCCGCCGAATTTGCCGCCGGCGTGCAGCACCGTGAACACGACCTGGGGCGTCGGCACGCCCGTCTTGTGCATGCCGGTCGGGATGCCGCGTCCGTTGTCGAGGACCGTCACCGAATTGTCGGCGTGAATCGTCACGTTGATCTCGGTCGCGAACTTCGCCAGATGCTCGTCCACGGCGTTGTCCACGATTTCCCAGACGAGATGATGAAGGCCGGAGCTGGACGTGCTGCCGATGTACATGCCCGGACGCTTCCGGACCGCCGTCAGCCCTTCCAGCACCTGAATGTCGTCCGCGTCGTATCCGCGCTCCCGCGCGGTCGCCTGGTCCGCGAACAGATCCAATTGTTCCGCCATGCGCGCCCTCCTTCACCGATTTGCGGCGTGCCGGATTCGGCTGCCTGAAGCCGCAGCCATCCTGTGCGGCAAACAAGCATTATTGTAATTCATTATATCCGGTTTCGTAAAGCTTGGCGGCGCGGCGCGGAATTCCGGGCGGTCCGTCGGCCGATTGCGCTTCTCGTGATATGTTTACATAATATTTATTTCGTATACTCTCTCTTTCACAAAAAAGAAGCCGTTCCGCAAGACGGACCGCCGCCTTCGCGAAACAGCCTTCTTTTTTCCCCGCGTTCCCGATTCAGGCCGACAGGAACCGGTACTGCGCCTCGATCAATCCGTGGTAGACGCCGCGCTTCCGCATCAGCTCGTCGTGGTTGCCCTGCTCGACGATGCGGCCGTGGTCGAGCACGATGATGTTGTCCGCGTGGCGGATCGTCGACAACCGGTGCGCGATGATGAACGACGTGCGGCCGGTCAGCAGCGTCTTGAGCGCCTCCTGGATCTTCAGCTCCGTCTCCGTGTCGATGCTGGCCGTCGCCTCGTCGAGAATCAGGATGCGCGGGTCGGCAAGCAGCGCGCGGGCGAACGAGATCAGCTGGCGCTGACCCATCGAGAGGACGCTGCCGCGTTCCTGCACCTCGGTGTCGTACCCTTGCGGCATTTTCATGATGAAATCGTGGGCGTGGACCGCCCGGGCCGCCATTTCCACCTCCTCGTCCGTCGCGTCCAGCCGTCCGTAGCGGATGTTGTCGCGGATCGTGCCCGAGAAGATGAACGTGTCCTGCAGCACGATGCCGATCTGGGAGCGCAGGCTCTCGAGCGTCACGTCCCGGATGTCGACGCCGTCGATAAGCACGCGGCCGCGGACAGGATCATAGAAGCGGCAGAGCAGGTTGATGATCGTGCTCTTGCCCGAGCCGGTGTGGCCGACGAGCGCGATCGACTGCCCCGCCTTCGCCTCGAGGCTGACGCCGCGCAGCGCCGGCCGGCCGGGCTCGTACTCGAAGACGATGTCCTCGAACCGGACGTCGCCGCGAATCTCCGGCATCCGCTTCGCGTCCGGCCGCTCGGCGACCGTCGGCTTCTCGTCCAGAAACTCGAAGATCCGCTCGGAGGACGCCATCGCGATCAGGAGCTGCGAGTACATCTGGCCGAGCCGGGTGATCGGCTCCCAGAAGTTGCCGATGTAGTTCGCAAAGCCGACGAGCAGCCCGACCGTGATTGCGCCGGTCTGCACGAGGTGCGAGCCGTACCAGACGAGGATCAGCGTGCCGACGGCCGCCGTCACCTCGATGACCGGCCCGAACGACTGGTTGAGCGCGGACGCCTTGTTCCAGGCGAGCCGGTTCACCGTGTTCATCCGGTCGAAATAGCCGATGTTCGCCTTCTCCTGCACGAAGGCCTGGGTGACGCGGATGCCCTGAATGCTCTCGTTCAGATGCGCGTTCAGCCGCGACTGCTTGATCCGGACATCCTGCCAGGCGAAGCGGATCCGCTTGCGCAGCGAGGTCGACACGACGAACATGAGCGGCACCGTGATCATGACCGCAAGCCCCAGCTTGAAGTTCAGCACGAGCAGCAGAATCGCGATGCCGACGAGCTGGACGCAATCCATGATCAGATTGACGACGCCGTTCGTGAACAGTTCCTGCAGCGCGTTGATGTCGTTCGTGACGCGGACGAGCACGGAGCCGGCCGGCCGCTGGTCGAAGAAGCGGAACGACAGCTTCTGAATGTGGGTGAACAGTTCCCGCCGCAGGTCGAAAATGACCCGCTGCCCGATGATGTTCGTGTACCGGATGCGGAAGACGTTCGTCCCCCACTGGATCAGGTAGAGGGCGAGCGCCGCCGCGCCGAACAGATACAGCTTGGTGAGGCTCGGCTCGCCGCTTGAAGGCGCGATCGCCTCGTCGATCGCAAAGGCGATGAGCGACGGGATCGCAAGCCGCGTCAGCGTGCCGAGCAGCATCGTGACCATGATGACCGGAAGCAGCTGCTTCCGGTACGGCTTCATGTAGCCGTACAGCCGGACGAGCTGCGACCAGTTGAACGGCTTCTCGATCAGCTCGTCGTCCTGGTAGACGAACCGGTCGTTCCGGATCTTGCCGGCATCCGTCCGGATCTTGCCGGTTTCCGCCCGGTCCCGGGCGGTTCCGCGATCCGCGCCGCTCTCCGCTTCACGGGTATGTCCGCTTGACCTTGCGCTCACTTCGCGACCCTTCTTTCCGCCCCGGCCGTTCCGCCTTCGGGCCGGTCGGCGTATTGGATGTTGTACGTATCGCGGTACAGGCCGGGCGCGGCGATCAGCTCGTCGTGCGTGCCGCGCTGGACGACCTTTCCCTGGTCGAGCACGATGATCTCGTCCGCGTGGCGGAGCGACGAGATGCGGTGCGCGATGATGAACGTCGTCCGGCCGGCCATCACTTCCCTGAATCCGAGCTGGATCTCGTGCTCGGTCTCCATGTCGACGGCGCTCGTCGCGTCGTCCAGAATGAGGATGCGCGGATTCTTGATGAGCGCCCGCGCGATCGCGATCCGCTGCTTCTGCCCGCCGGACAGTCCCAGTCCGCGCTCGCCGACGACGGTGTCGTACCCTTGCGGCAGCTCCATGATGAAGTCGTGCGCCTGCGCGAGCTTCGCCGCGCGGATGATGTCGTCCATCGTATATTCCGAGACGCCGTACGCGATGTTGTCGCGGATCGAAGCGGAGAACAGGAACGTCTCCTGGAACACCGGCGCGATCAGCGAGCGCAGGCTCTCGATCTTGATGTTCCGGATGTCGACGCCGTCGAGCAGAATCCGGCCCTGCTTCACGTTGTAGGCGCGCATCAGCAGCTGGATGACGGTCGATTTGCCGGAACCGGTGCCGCCGAGCAGCCCGATGACCGAACCGGGCTTCGCGTCGATGGTCAGATCGCGGATCGCCGGCGCCTTGTCCGGGTAGCCGAACGTGACGTTCTGGAACTGCACATGGCCCCTGACCTTGTCGGGATCGAGCTCGACCGCGTTCTCCTCGTCCTTCACGTGGACATGCTGGTTCAAAATCTCGAGCACGCGCTCGCCGGACGCCTTCGACTGGGTGTAGCCGTTGATGTGGAAGCCGAGACCCCAGAGCGGGCCGATGATGTACCACACCATGCTGAAAAACTGCACCAGCGCGCCGAGCGTCAGCTCTCCCCGGATGACCAGCGAACCGCCGTAGACCAGCAGGATGACGACGCATACGTTCGAGAGAATTTCCATGACCGGGAAGTATTTGCCCCAGAGGAACGCGATATGAATCTGATTCTCCCGATAGTCGTCGTTGCGGACCGTGAACTTCTCGACTTCATGCGGTTCGCGGGCGAACGATTTGACCGTGCGCACGCCGGTGATGTTCTCCTGCACCGCCGTCGTCAGCCGGCTCATCGCGAGACGCATTTCGCGGAATCCGGGATGGATGACCCGCTGGAACTTCATCGCGACGATGACGAGCAGCGGCATCGAGACCAGCGTGACGAGCGTCAGCTGCCAGTGGATCGAGAGCAGCATCGCGCCGCCGAAGCTGATCATCAGGAACATGTTCAGAAACTGGGCGAAGCCGAAGCCGACGAAGTTGCGGATCGCCTCGAGGTCGCCCGTGAGGCGCGACATCAGGTCGCCCGTCTTCGCCGTATCGTAATATTGGAAAGACAGCGCCTGCAGCTTCCTGTACAGCGCGTTCCGCAGGTTGTAAGCGACCCGGTTTCCCAGCCGTCCGCCCGTGAACCCGTGCAGATACTGCATGGACGCCTTCACGATGACGACGCCGAGTATCGTCAGCGCCACCGCGGGCACGAGTCCGAACCGCCCGTCCATGACGATGTCGTCGATCAACACCCGCATCAGATACGGCTGGACAAGGCCGAGCGCCGTGACGCACACCAGAGCGCCGATCGAGATAAACAGCAGCCACCGGTGAGGCCAATAATATGCTTTCAATTGCCTGAAGACGTCCACCTGGACCCGATCCCCCGCATTCCCTCAAGTTGCAAGTATGAAAGAATATTAACAGCAACCCTTGCGCGGGGCAAACGCGGCGCCGCGCGATATTCCGGGTTTACCCCCGGTATCGCGGGAAAATGGAGAGCGATTTCCTCGCAATCTTCCGAATCGCGCCGCGGTTCTAATGTATGCTCCGTTTCTCTGGACAATCGCCGGGCGAAAGCCGCGAAGGCATGCGAAAACCGGCGCCACCCGTTCCGGACGCCGGTTTCGATTCTGCAAGTATAAGTTTAAGATTTCATAATCAGTTCCCTGTCCGACCGCAGCTCTTCGATCCGATCCAGCAGCCCGCGGATCTCTTCCGGACTCGCCTCGCCGGCGAGCGCCGCCTCCGCGCCGGCGACGAACGCTTCGATCTCCGAGACGAGCCGCCGGGCCGCCGCAGCCGCCGCTTCGCGCCAGGCCGTCTCGTAGGCCGCGTCCCAGGCGACGGCGCGTTCCTCCATCCATCCCCGGATGGCCGGCTCCAGCTTCCGCTCGAGCTCGGCCCGCATCTCGTCCCTTCCGCCCTGTTCGAAAAATTTCCGAGGACTGCGGAACAGGCTCCACAGCCGCTTCACGTCGACCGCGTCCGTCGTCCAGCCGCCGTCCTCCGGCGCCGCGGTCTTCCCTTCGTACTCGAACGGGGCCGGGTCGAATCCGTCAAGCTCCGCCTTGAGCCGGCTTGCTTCCGCTTCATACAGACGCGACGCCAGTTTCGCGAGCGCGTTGTCCATGCGCAGCGAAGTCGCCTGGAGTTCCTGTCTGAGCTCGACGGCGATCGCGTGGCGCAGCTCCTCCCAGCACGAGGCGAGCGCGCGCTTCAGGTCTCGGCCGTCGTCCTGCAGCGCCGACGGATGGAACGCCATGCCGAACATTTCGCCGAACTTGAACGCGACGCGGCGCTGCACGTGGTGGAGCAGCTCGCCCAGCTCCTGGCGCAGCGGCTCGAACGGCGCGTCCTCCGCCGCGGCGCGGACGGCCTCGGCGGCCCCGGAGGCTTTCGCCTTGAGCGACTCCAGCCGGCTCCGCCGCACCGCCTCGTCCTGCCGCGAATCGTCCAGCCAGCGCCGGAGCGCGCCGGCCGCCCGCTCGAGCTCGCGGTCGGCGGAGGCGAGCGCCATGCCGCCGAGCTCGCCGGCGGCGAAGGCCGACAGCGCCCGTTCGAACGCGGGCATGCCGGACGTTTCGTCCGTCTCCCCGCGCAGCTTCGCGTCGAGCGCCGCAAGGCTCGACACCGGGAACATCCGGGACTCCCGGATGCCGTGCTTCAGCAGGTTCGCCTCGACGTGCGCAATGACGTCCCTGAGCTCCGCTTCATCGGCGGCCAGATCGGCCGCGTTGACGATGAAGAACATTTTGTCGAGCTCGAACTGGTCCTTCACGCGCCCGAGCTGCGTCAGGAACCGCCGGTCGGCTTGCGAGAACGCGTGATTGTAGTAGGTGACGAACAGGATCGCGTCCGCGTTCCGGATATAGTGGAACGCGACGTCGGTATGCCGCGCGTTCACCGAATCGGCGCCCGGCGTGTCGACCAGCACGATCCCCTGGGAAGTGAGCGGGCTGTCGATGTACAGATCGATCTCCTGCACGAAGCAGGACAGCGTCTCGTCCGCCACGTAGGCGCGATAAGCTTCGGCGTCGACCTGGAACCGCTGCCCGAGCCGCGGGCCCGAGCGTTCGATCCCCTGCCGGGCCGCCTTCAGGAACGCGTAGTGCGGCCGTCCGCCGGGATGCAGCTTGTCGGGCCTGATTTTCGCGGCGAGCGCGAGCAGCGCGTCGAGGTCGGCCGCCTCGCCGGCCTCCTCGCCGAGGCCGAGCATCGTCAGCGAATGGCGAACGTCGTCCGCCATTCGTTCGCGCGTCTTCATCGTGATGCGCGCGCTGCCGTCCGGTTCGCCCGGCCCGGGAGCGGCGATCCGGTTGATCGCCGCCGTCGTCGGGTTCGGCGACACCGGCAGCGCCGGGCGCCCGATCAGCGCGTTCGCCAGCGACGACTTGCCCGCGCTGAACGCGCCGAACAGCGCGATCGTGAACTTGCCGCTGGCGAGCCGCTCCGCCCGGGCCAGCATCGCCTGCGCCGCTGACCTGAGCGGAGCGTGCGGCTCGAGCAGCGCCGCCGCTTCGCGCAGCCTTGCGGCCGCGCGGCGCTGTGGCCCGAGCGCGCCTTCTCCGGGCGCGAACGGCCGGTCGCCGGAGGCCGCGGCGTCGGCCGCCCTGCCCGCGGCGGACAGATCGAGCCCAGGGCGCACCGGCGCGTTCGATTGGGCCGGAGCCTGCGCGGTGTCAGGCGGCTCGACCTTCGGCAGCGCCGGCCGCGGCGGATTCTCCGGCAACAGCGCCTCGAGCCGGGCGATCGCGCCGAGCCGCTCCGCCTCGAGCGCCTCAAGCGCGTTCAGCGCGCGCTCCTGCTCCGCGAGCGCCGCAACCCGCTCCGCCGCGGAGGCCGCCGCCGCTTCCGCGCGCGCGGCGGCGAATTCGGCCAGCCGTTCGATGGCCGCCCATGCCCGCTCACGGTAGGCGGACTTCACCGCGTCCGCCACATCGCGGCTGTACGTCATCGTGTATTCGTTCCCGAACACCGCGCCGGGGCGGATCAGCGACTCCGCCTTGTCGGCCGTAAACTCGAAGGCGACCGGATCGATCAGCTCGCGCTCGACCGCGTCGCCGCGCCATTCGAGCCGCTCCGCCGCCTGCCGCAGCAACGCCTTCAGATGCCACTCCGCGGCCGCCTTCGCCTGGGTGTTCACCTCGTCGACGAACCGCCGCATCCGGTTCTCCCGCTCGGCCGCGGTCTTCGCCGCGGCGAACAGCAGGCCCGCACGGAATCCCGGCTTCCGGCTCTCGAGCATCGCGCCGGCCAACTCGCGCGCAACCGCGGGCACGATGTTCGCGTTGTCCAGCAGCGACTGGACTTCCCGGCGGAGCCGGACCCGGAGTTCCTCCGGTTCGCTTCGCAGCCCGTCCAGCTCGCGCCGCAGCGCTTCCAGCT
>Ga0310831_100512_pt1 | contig 18365 bp, 12 predicted proteins | sample WT_ome_6_FD_201307 | JGI IMG/M metagenome (GOLD analysis project Ga0310831, IMG submission 201307) | Sorghum-adapted microbial communities enriched on wild type (WT) sorghum from Joint BioEnergy Institute, Emeryville, California, United... ... | reverse complement strand
ACCAGGGGCCTCCCTCACTGTGGGTTGTCAAGACAGCCCAAGCGTTACGCGAGGGTGACTGCCGCGACGAGCGGAGGCCCCGCTGCTTTCATCGCATCAAGGATGAACCGCCATGCCCACAGGGAGCCAGCCGCAGCGAGTGGAGGCACGTGCCGACCAAGCTGACGCCCGTGACGACTCCCTTCGACTTGAGAAGGCCGTCATGACGGCTCCGGCGCTCAGGGCGCTGCGGAAGCAGCTCACGGTGCTCGTGGACGACCTGCGCCGGCAGTCCGAGGTCGTGTCCGAGTTCCGCGACCGGCTGCAGTGTCAGTACGCCGAGGCGCGGGAGGGCCGGCGTACCAGCGCCAGCTACGAGGAGTGGCGCGAGGACAAGCTTGACGAGGCAGCCGTGGCCTGGCTGCTCGGCACAGTCTTTGTCCGATTCTGCGAGGACAACAAACTGATCAGCGGCGCCTGGATCGCCGGGCCAGGCGAGGCGACCGAGGCGGCGGTACAGGCCCAGACCGCCTCCTTCCGACGCACGAAAGGCAAGACCGACCGAGACTGGATACTGGAAGGCTTTCGACACCTCCGGCAGCTCGGCGCCACCGCCAAACTGTTCGACGAACACAATCCGGTGTGGACTCATCCGATCTCCGGCGACGCCGCGTCCAGGCTACTCCACTTCTGGCGCCGCGGGCCCGGCGTGCACTCCTTCGCCGACGACGAGCTGGACACGAGATTCCTCGGCGACCTCTACCAGGACCTGTCCCAGCACGCCCGCAAACGCTATGCCCTGCTGCAGACCCCGGAGTTCGTCGAAGAGTTCATCCTCGACCTCACCCTCACCCCCGTCATCCAGACGTACGGTCTGGAAAACGCCTCGCTCATCGACCCGGCCTGCGGCTCCGGCCACTTCCTCATCGGCGCCTTTCACCGCCTCCACGCGCTGTGGTGGGACCGCGAGCCCGGCACCGACCCCCGGGTCCGGGTCCAGAAGGTCCTCGACCAGGTGACCGGGGTCGACATCAACCCGTTCGCCGTCGCCATCGCCCGCTTCCGCCTGACGATCGCGGCCCTGAAGGCCTGCGGCGAGAAGTCCCTGGAGTCGGCCCCCGAGTTCCGGATGCGCGTGGCGACCGGCGACGCCCTGCTGCGTTGGGGCTCGGACAGTGTCCGCCAAACCGACCGGCTGACCACAGTGGACGATCCTGCCGATAGGGCCTACGCCACCGAGGACGCCGACCTGCTCGCCGACTATCTCCGTCCCGGCCAGTACACGGTCGCCGTCGGCAACCCGCCCTACATCACCGTCAAGGACCCGACCCTCAACGAGCGCTACCGCAAGCTCTACCGGACCTGCGCCGGCAAGTACGCCCTCTCGGTGCCGTTCATCGAACTGTTCTTCCAGCTCGTCCGCCCAGCCGACGACACGGGCCGAGCGGGCTTCGTCGGCCTGATCACCGCCAACTCGTTCATGAAGCGCGAGTTCGGCCGCAAGCTCGTCGAGGACTTCCTGGCTCACCACGTCGAACTGAGCCACGTCGTCGACACGTCCGGCGCCTACATCCCCGGCCACGGCACCCCCACCGTCATCCTCATCGGCCGGCGCCGCCCACCACAGGCTCGGACCGTCCGTGCCGTGCTCGGCATCCTCGGCGAGCCATCCATCCCGGCCGACCCAGCAAAGGGCGTGGTCTGGAAGGCGATCGTCGAGAACCTCGACCGACCCGGCTCGGCCAACCCGTACGTCACGGTCTGTGATCTGCCTCGATCCGTTCTCTCGACGTTCCCGTGGAGCCTCGCCGGTGGCGGCGCCGGCGACCTCCGGACACGCCTGGAGTCCGCCGCGCGCACGCGTCTGAAGGAGGAGATCGACGCCATCGGCTTCGGCGCCATCACCGGCGAGGACGAGGTTTACGTGGTGGGGCCGGCCCGGTGGCAACGGCGCTCCCCGCTGCGCCGCCGGCCGTTCGCGGAAGGCGACCGCGTTCGCGACTGGCGAGTGGACCCGCAGGCCGAGGCCGTCTTCCCGTACGACGAGAGCCTCTCGGCCGACCTCACCGGGCAGGATCGTCACCTGTGGCCGTACCGGACGTCGAAGCGATCAGCGCTGATGTTCGGCAAGACGAACGAGCAGCGGGGCCTGGCCTGGTTCGAGTACGCCTTCCTGTCGCCGGCTCGGCTGCGGGCGCCGCTGGCCATCGCGTTCGCCGAGGTGGCGACGCACAACCACTTCGTGCTGGAACGCGGGGGAAAGGTCTTCAAGCAGACGGCCCCGGTCATCACCCTGCCCAACGGAGCCAGCGAGGACGACCACCTGGGGCTGCTCGGGATTCTCAACTCATCCACGGCGTGCTTCTGGCTCAAGCAGGTGAGCCACAGCAAGGGCAGCACGGTGGACCAACGGGGCGCGCGGCAGTCGACCGTACCGTGGGAGGACTTCTACCAGTTCAACGCGACCAAGGTGGCCCAGTTCCCCCTTCCCGCCGGGCGGCCGTTGGCTCGGGCACGGGCGTTGGACGCGCTGGCGCAACGGTTGGCGGCCGTACGCCCGGCGGCGGTGTGCGCGGCCGGGGTGCCGTCGCGAAAGGCACTGGACGAGGCGCGGGCGGAGTACGAGCGCATCCGGGGCGAGATGATCGCGCTCCAGGAGGAGCTGGACTGGGAGGTGTACCGGCTCTACGGGCTGCTCGACGACGACCTCACCGCTCCGACCGACGCCGTACCCCAGCTGAAGCTGGGTGAGCGGGCGTTCGAGATCGTGCTGGCCCGCAGAGTGGCGGCCGGCGAGACCAAGACCCAATGGTTCGCCCGCCACGGCTCGACTCCCGTCACCGAACTGCCCAGCCACTGGCCCGAGACGTACCGCAAGGTCGTGCAGCGGCGCATCCAGATCATCGAGGAACGTACGGACCTCGCGCTCATCGAACGCCCGGAGTGCAAGCGCCGCTGGGCGGCCGCCCCCTGGAAGGAGCAAGAGAAGGCCGCCCTGCGCGACTGGCTCCTCGACCGCCTCGAAGAGCCAACGCTGTGGTATCAGCGCGGTCAGGCCCGCGCACTCTCCGTTGCGGCGCTCGCCGACCGTATCGGCAGCGACCCGGACTTCCGGACGGCGCTCACGCTCTACTGTGGACACTACGACTACGACCTGGTGGCCGAACTGGCCCGGCTGACGGAGAACGAGGCGGTCCCCTACCTGGCCGCCTACCGGTACAAGCCCAGCGGGCTGCGCAAACGCGCCGTCTGGGAGCGGACCTGGGACCGGCAGCGCCGCGAGGACGCCGGCGAGAACGTGGGCGACATCCCGGTCCCACCCAAGTACACCCAGGCCGACTACGCCAAGCCGTCGTACTGGCGCCACCGCGGCAAGCTCGACGTCCCCAAGGAACGCTTCATCCTCTACCCCGACGCCGGCCGCGACAGCGACCCGACCCCGGTCCTCGGCTGGGCCGGCTGGAACCACCTCGACCAGGCCGACGCGCTCGCCAACCTCTACCTGGCCCGCAAGAACGACGACGGTTGGCCAACCGAACGGCTCCTACCGCTGCTCGCGGGCCTGGTCGAGCTCGAGCCGTGGCTGCACCAGTGGCACAACGACCGCGACGACACCGACGACGAAAGCCCCGCCCACTACTACACCCACTTCATCAACACCGAACTTGCTTCCCTGGGCTACACACGCGCCAACCTCACCGCGGACCATCACGCCCCCGAGCGCGCATAGGCCCCTGTCGCGGTGAGGTCCGGTGATGTCGGGCGGGCCTGACCAGTAGCGGGCACGGCTCTGGAGACACGTTCCCTGGGAGGGTGTTCGAGCAGGTGAACCCCGGCGGCCGGCATCATTCGTCACGCCGGCATCGACAGGTCCTGTGACCGCCGGCACGGTCCTGCGACCGCCGGGACAGAGGACGAATGACCCTACTCGCCAGGCCAGGCCGCGCGTCAGGGTGACGGTATGACGGTGTCGAGACCACTGACGCTGCTGGCCGCCGTCCTCCTGGCCCTCGCCGGTTGCGCCTCGTCCAGGGAACCGGCGAAGTCCCCCGCCACGGACTCGTCGATCCTCGCCACGTACGGCCTGGCTGGATTGGACGGCCAAGCGATCGTGGACACATTGGACCAGACCCCGGTCGCGTCCCGCTCGGCGACGCTCCGAGCCTCGGTCCGGCCCGGCCAGCTCCTGGTGTCCGAAGTCGACTCCGACCAGCAGACCGTGGTCGACCTGCCGGACGACCTGTTCTACCTGTCAGTGGCGCCGTACCTCGAGAAGACGCATGACTGCTACTACCACAGCCTCACCACCTGCCGGGGCGAGCTGGCGGGCCGGGACATGCACGTCACGATCACCGAGCGGGGCACGGGGAACGTCCTGGTCGACACGACCACCACGACGTTCGACAATGGCTTCGTCGGGTTCTGGCTGCCGAGTGGAATCGATGCCACGATCACGGTCGCGTACGCGGACTACCTCGCGAGCAGCGACATCTCCACCGGGCCGGACGACCCCACGTGCCTGACCACCCTGCGGCTGGTCCGGACCACATAGGACGGACACCTACCGCGGCGAGCGGGCGAGGACGAGCAGGTCCCCACCGGCCTGCGGGAATCTATCGACCGCGCCCTCGCCCAGGGCTACGGCGACTCATCACATTTGGTGCGCCGACCGAACGGTCACTGGCCAGGCCGAAGTGGGTGGTCAAGTCGCAGCGTGAGGTGCCCGGGCCAGCCCTCGACCCGGATCGCGGACCCAGCCGACGGGTAAACGCAGGCGGTGCGCAAGGATGGCGCCGTGCGAGCAGTCATCTACGACGCCATCGGCGCCACGCCACAGGTCCGCGAGGTTCCTGAGCCCGTCGCCCCCGAGGGCGGCGTCGTCGTCCGCGTGCACGCGACCGGCCTGTGCCGCAGCGACTGGCACGCCTGGGCCGGGCACGACGACATAACCCTGCCGCACGTGCCCGGGCACGAGCTGGCGGGCGTGGTCACCTCGGTCGGGCCGGGCGTACAGCGGTGGTCGGTGGGCGACCGGGTGACCGTGCCGTTCGCCTGCGGGTGTGGCCGCTGCGAGTGGTGCCGCCGGGGTGACGCCCAGGTGTGCCCCGACCAGCAGCAGCCCGGGTTCACGTACTGGGGCTCCTTCGCCGAGTACGTCGCGGTGCCCGCGGCCGACACGAACCTCGTGGCGATCCCGGACGGCGTCAGCTTCACCGCGGCGGCGAGCCTGGGCTGCCGGTTCGCCACCGCCTACCGCGGCCTGGTCGGACGGGCCCGGGTCGCCGAAGGCGAGTGGGTGACGGTCATCGGTGCCGGCGGGGTCGGTCTCAGCGCCGTGATGATCGCCCGAGCCTTCGGGGCGCGGGTGGTGGCGGTGGACCGCAACCGAGCGGCGCTGGCCGTGGCCGCCCGGCTCGGCGCCGAGCATGTCGTCGTCGCCGACGGAACCGACGTCCCGGCGGCCGTGCACGACCTGACCGGCGGTAGCCACGTCGCCGTCGACGCGGTCGGCAGCGAACAGACGTGCGCCGATGCCATCCTCAGCCTGCGCCGCCGCGGCCGGCACGTGCAGATCGGCCTGCTCCCACCGGTGCACGGCCACCCACGGGTGCCGATGGCCCGTGTCATCGCCTGGGAGCTCGACCTGCTCGGCAGCCACGGCATGGCCGCCGCCGACTACTCCGCCATGCTCGCCCTGATCGAGCAGGGCCGGCTGCGGCCCCAGGAGCTCATCGAGCGCGTCATAGGCCTCGATGAGGCCGCCGCACTCCTGCCCCGCTTCGACCAGGCCACCGTCGCCGGCATGACGATGATCGATCCGCAGCGACCCTGACCCCGGTCGGCGAACGACGGGTCGTGGGCCGTCAGGATTGATGGGCTCGGGCGTGCGCCGGCGGCTACGCGCCGCGGGCGATGACGCGCTGGGTGACGGCGAGACCCACGGTCGCCGCCGCGATGAGCCCGGCCGCCGGAACGGGCAGGGCATCGACGCCCTGGTGGGCGACCACCGCGGAGGCGAGGGCCGCACCCACGGCGATGCCACCGTTGAACAGGACCGGGATGAGCGCCCCGGCCGTCGCGCGGTGGTGCGGCCCGGCGAGCTGCAGGATCCGCGTCTGGGCGAGCGGGGGCAGCGCCCCGAAGGCCAGGCCCCACGCCAAGACCACCACTACCCCGGCGACGGCGTACGCGTTGGCGATGCTCAGTCCGAGCACGGCGACCGCCATCCCGGCCGTGCTGGCGACCAGCGCGGTGGGCAGCCGTTCGCCCGCTCGACCCGCGAGCGTCAGGCCGGCGGCCGAGGCGATGCCGAAGCCGAGGAGCAGCGTGGCCATTCCGCCCGGCAGGAGCGAGGCCGGCTGCTCGGCCAGCCGGGTGACGTAGGTGTACGCACCGAAGTGACCGGCCACCACGAGCGCGGCCAGCAGCGTCACCGCCACCACCGGGGTGAGTGGACTGTCTGAGCTGGCCCGGTGGTGTGACCCGGCGTTCGTCAGCGCCGCACCGGCCGGTACCACGGTCCGGACCAACCATGCCGTGACCAGGCCGGCCGCGGCCAGTAGCCAGAACGACGCCCGCCACCCGGCGTGGTCGGCGACGAACCGGCCGGCCGGCGTCCCCAGCACCGTGCCGAGCATGGCGCCGCCGAGCACCACCGCGGTGGCGCGGGCCAGCAGGTGGTCGGGCACCAGGTCGGCGGCGTACGCGTTGACGGTCGCCCACAGCAGTCCCACGGCGGCGGCCCCGAGCGTGCGGCCGGCCACCGCGACCGCGTAGTTCGGCGCCAGGGCCGTGACGGCGCTGGAGAACGCGAAGACGGCGAGGCTGCCGGCGATGACGGTGCGGCGGCCGAGGCGGCTGGTCAGTCGGACCAGGGGAAAGCTCGCGACGACCACCACCGCGGCCCAGAGGCTGACCAGCAGGCCGGTACTGGCCTGGCTGACTCCGAGGCCGGCACTCATCTGCGGCAGCACGGCCGTGGGGAGCATCTCACCGGTGACCATGATCAGCGTGGCGCAGGCGAGGACGAGCAGCGCTCGCCATGGCAACCCACCACGGCCGACATCGGCTGGGTCGACGAGAGCCCGGTCCACCGCGGCCGGACGATGCAGAGGTTCCGTGGTCATGCCGAGGACGCTAAAGTCTGACATTGGTGTTAATGTCAAGGTTGTGTGAGGAGCGCCAATGAAGATCAGTGAGGTGGCCGCGCGGACCGGCGTGGCGGCCCGCCTCATCCGCTACTACGAACAGCAGGGACTCCTCACCCCGGCGCGGCAGCCGAACGGCTACCGCAGCTACCGCGAGGAGGACGTCGAACGGGTGGTCCGGGTGGCCGGTCTCATCCAGGCCGGCCTGCCCACCCGGCTGGTCAAGGTGCTCATGGACGCCGAGGACGCCAACGCTCGCGACGAGCCCACCTGCTCGCTCGAGGTCGCCCGACAGCTCGCCCGGGAGCTGGCGGCCATCGAGCAGCGCATCTCCTGCCTGAGCCGAAGCCGGGACACCATTCGCGAGTACCTCAGGCGAACTCGGCGCGAGGCCCTGTCCAACGCCGACGCCCTTTCGGTGAAGGACTCAGCACGGTCGCGCGGCCGCGCCCCGAAAGCCACCAGGGCGCGGTAGGCCAGGCGGGTCGCGAGACCCATCATCGGCGAACGCATCGCGGTACGTAGATATCGCTTCTCTGCGGTCGTCGTGGGAGCGGCGGCCAGGCTTCGGGCCCGGACCATCGCCGGGACGGGCTACGCATAGACAGCTATATATACGTCGACCATCGGTCGATCGACCGCGGTGGAGGTGGCATCGCACCCGTAGGGCGCGGCCACGGATCGACGTAGAGATCTTGGTTGCCGTCCACGAAGGCCGCCGCCTACACTCGCCGCATGATCAACGGGGGTTCGACTGCGATGAGCCGGGTTTTGTTCGGCGTGGCCTATGCCGTCGGAATCCCGGTCGTCGGCTTGGCGCTCATGGTGCTGGGCACCGTGCTCGTCGCGTTCGGACCGCCGTTCTTCGACACGTGGCCGGGCACGGCCATCACCTGGCTGCTGATCTGGGTGGGATCCGTCGGCGCCTTCTTCAGCCAGCTTCGTTACCAGAGCGTTCTCCTGTTCCTCGGCGGCGGCGCTGCTCTCATCTTCGGGCTGTACCACACGCACACGGCGTTCCGGGACAGCCTTCTTTTGGGCCGCGGAGAGCTGGTGACGTGCACGATCGCCAATATTGATCAACATGTGTACCAGGACGGTGGCGCCCGGTACACGTACGGCCTTGCGTGCGCCCGGCCGGACGTGACGACGATGACGACCGGCAGCTCGGTCGGGCAGGTGGGCGACTCGGTGACCGTCGTCGCCGATCCCGCCGGCCGGCTCGACCCCCGCCCGGCCGATGCCGTCGGCGATCCGGACACGCGCGCGATCACGGGAGCCATCACCCTCGGTGTCGCCATCGCGCTCCGCCTGGTCGGCGAGTTCGGCCCCCGGTCGCTCCGGCCTTCTGTCTGGCGCCGGGACGCGCGCCGACGCAAGGAGCAACGACGGATCCGCCGCCTGGCCCAGGCCCGCGCGCGCGGCACCCTTCAGGACCGGGTGGGCTGGCTGCTGCCCTACGACCGACCGGACCGCAACCGGCCGCCGACCCGCACCGCGTACGTCAGCCCGCTGACCAGGAGCACCGGCTCGATGTGGGCGGTGAAGCCGGTACCGGCGCAGCGCGGCCAGGTCGCCCTCGACGCCGCTCCGCCCGCGATCGAGGAGATGATCCGGTCGCTGTGCGATCTGTACGTGATCGGCGACGAGCGACGGAGCGTGCCGAATGTCGTCGCCGGCGACCGGGCCGAGGTGGCGGCCGACGAGGCCGACCTGAGACGGTGGCGTGAGGCGACCGACGCGTACCTGAACGAGCTGGCGGCCGTGAACCGGGATCTGTGGGAGTACTGGGTCGACCACGGCCAGCGCCTCGGTGTCTTTTGGGGGCGGACCGCGCGGCTGAAGTCCTGGCAGGACCACGTACGGTCGGCGTACGCGCGGCTCGTCCGGGCCTCCGACGCCTACCGCCCGGTCTTCAACGAGATCACCGCGGCCATCGAGACCACCCGGACGGCCGAGCAAGACCTGCGGGCGCGGAACCGGGTCCTGTCGGACTGGGCTGACCGTCCACTGTGGTACCTGAAGCCGACCGCCGAGGACAGCCTCGTGCTCGTCCGGTCCGACGTGTCCGGGGAACCTCCGCCCGAAGGCCACGGCCGGACGCTGCCGGCGGCGTACGAGGCGGCCCGGGCCGAGTACCACTTCCGGCTGACGCCGGTCGACTGGGACGAGGCGTCCCTGCGCGCCTGCGATGCCGAGTTGGCGCAGATATCGGAGGCCCACCCGCCGGTCGGTACAACCGCCTCGGGCCGGCCGCTGACCAGGCCCGCGCCGGACACCTTCGCCGCCTGGTTCCAGCAACGGTTCGGCGGCTCGCACGACCGGGTGTCCGACCGCGCCGCCCTCGCCAACCTTCGGCAGAGGCGGGCGACGCGCAGCGGGCGCGGCCGGCCGCGCTCGGCCGGCGGGGGTAGCTGGCCGACCGCCCCGTACATCGGTCATGACAGCGGCGGTAGCGACCACAGCGTCGGCGACTACGGCGGCTCCGACTACGGCAGCAGCCACGGCGGCAGTGACTACGGTTCCGGTTACTCCGGCGGTGGCGACTACGGCGGCGGCTACAGCGGAGGCTTCTCGGTCTCGTTCTGAGCGCCGTCCGGATCGCCGCGCCGGCTGGCCGGGCCATCAGCGCCAAACCCCGGCGCCGCACGAAGAACCGTCCTTCGGTGCTCACGACACACGGATCGGTCGAGCCAGGACACCACGTCGCAGCCGACGGCGCCCAGGTGGAGGCCGGGCCTCCACCTGGGCGGCTGGGTCGGGCCCGGTGTGGTCAGGCCGGCCGGATGTTCGAATTCAGGCGGAAAAGGTTGTCGGGATCGTACCGGCGCTTGACCTGGCGCAGGCGCTCGTAGGTTGGACCCGGGTACGCCTCCTGAATCCGCTCAGCACCGTCGTCGTTGAGGAAGTTGACGTACGCGCCGGGCCCGTCCTGCAGCGCGGCGGCGAGCCCGACGACCCACTCCTCGTGCAGTGGGACGTCGGCGGGGTCGCCGAAGACCGCGGCGACATTGCCCATGATCCGGCGGTCGCGGTGGGCGTACGCGGTCGCGTCCGCCGGCACCCGGGATATGGCCCCACCGAGCACGCGCAGCTGCACGACGGACATCATCGCCGTGGATTCCCGGATCCGGTCGAGGATGTACGCGGCCCGGTCAACCGTCACGTCATCGAGGAACAGGTTCCGGCTGACCGCCACGGGGTGGTAGTCCTCGGGCTCAGGGCCGTACATCTCTGGATACCGCATCGGCTTCACCATGTCGACGAGCGGGGTGGCGAGCGCCCGGAACGGGGCGAGCGCACGGTGCCCGGCCTCGGCGTCACCGGCGTACGTCATCAGCGCCATGACGACGGGCGTGCCGTGCACCTCGGCCGGCAGGAATGGCATCGGCGGTGCGGTCATGACGTTGGCGATCGTGGTCAGCTCCTCCGGCGCCGCCTCGGCCTCGGCGAGGAACGAGGCGATGACCTCGGGCGTGGCTGGGAGGATCAGCATGCCGCCGACCACTGTCGGCACGTCGTGCAGGCGGTAGCGGAACCGGGTCACGACGCCGAAGTTGCCGCCACCGCCCCGCAGCGCCCAGAACAGATCGGGACAGTTCTCAGCGTCGACGTACAGCACCTCGCCATCGGCGGTGACGACCTCCGCGGCGAGCAGGCTGTCGATGGTCAGCCCGTACTTACGCGACAGGAAGCCGATTCCCCCGCCGAGCGTGATGCCGCCAATGCCCACCGACCCCGTGTCGCCGAAGCCGGTGGCCAGCCCGTGGGCGCCCGCGGCGGTGGTGTACTCGGCGGCGGTAAGCCCCGCGCCGGCCCAGGCGGTGCGTCCATCCGCGTCGAGGTCGAACGAGCGAAGGTCGCCCAAGTGCAGCACGATGCCACCGTCGCAGACGCCGTGAATGCTGTGCCCGCCGCCACGCACGGCCAGCGGGAGGTCGGCGTCGCGGGCGGCCGCGATCACCAGGGCCACGTCCTTGCTGTCGGCCACGCGAACGACCGCCGCCGGCCGCCGATCGATGCCGCCGGGCATGATCGTGCGCGCCTGGTCGTACTCGTCGTCACCGGGTCCGATGACCGTGCCGGTCACGATTGTCCGAAGCTGCTGCGCGATGTCGGCCATGACGTCCCCTTCCGGGCCTTCGTGCGAACCTGTCGCAGAGAGGTCGAACAGGCGCGCCGAATATCGACATCGGGCCGACCGTTGTGCCCTACGTCACAAATGAGCGGCTGGCCGGACTCGGTCCGCTGACCGGCCGCTCCGGCCACGGTCAGCAGGAGGCCATTTAGCCCACCAGATCGAGCGCCCATGACAGCGGCGGTCATGACGACGGCAGCCGCGACGTCAGCGGTAGCGACTACGGCTCCGGTACTCCGGGCGCCACGAGGGAGGCGACGACTCTGCCACGCGGTGTTTGGCTAGCGGCTCGTACTGACTCCCGTGGCCGCGTCCCTGGTCGCACGGCCACCGGTCGATGACGCAGAGACCCGAGTGGTCAGGAGAGCCGGCGGGGACCGGTGTCGGGCCGTGGGCTGGGGTCGCCGTAGACCACGGAGGCATGCACCACCGTGAGGCCCTCGGCGTGGGCCAGCACCGGGCTGAGCGTGAGCCGCTTGACGCCGGGGTTCTCGTCGGCCAGCCGACCCACGCGGATCAGCAGGTCCTCGAGCGCGGACAGGTCCGCGGGCGGGGCACCCCGGTAACCGGTCAGCAGCGCGGCCGCCCGCGGGGCCCGGACGAGCGCGGCGGCGTCCACATCGGTCAGTGGTGCGACCCGCCACGCCCGGTCGCCCAGCAGGTCGGTGGCGATCCCGCCCACACCGAAACCGACGACCGGCCCGAACGACGGGTCGTCCACGACGTCGACCACGCACGACACGCCGTGGGTGACCATCGGCTGGACCAGCACCTCCGGCCCGAACCGGGCGGCCACCTGGGCGTACGCCTGCCGCAGCGCCTGCTCGTCGGTGATGTCCAGCCGCACCGCGCCGAGGTCCGTCCGCGTCCGCAGGTTCGGGTCGGCCGCCTTCACCACCAACGGGTAGCCGAGCTGGGCCGCGGCCGCGACCGCCTCCTCCACTGAGGACGCCGGAACCGTGGCCAGCGTCGTGATCCCGTACGCCGCCAGCAGCTCGGCGACCGGGCCCTTCCGGGCCACCACCGCCCGACCCTCCTCGGTGGACACCGAGGGCAGGTCCGGCAGCGTCCCGATGGGCGACCGGCGCCACGCCGCGTACCGGGCGACCCGGCCCAGCGCCCGGACCGCCTCCTCCACGGTGCGGAACAGCGGCAGGTCGACGTCGACGCGGGACGGGTAGCCGACCACCACGGCCACCACCGGCTTGTCCGGCACCGGCACGTTCGACTCCCCGGCGATGATGCCGTTCGGGCCGGCCAGCGCGTGCGCCTCGACCGCGTCGGCCACGGCGTCCACCGTCTCGTCCACAGTGGAGCCCGGCAGCGGCGGCGAGATCACGGCCAGCACCATGTCCACCTCGTCGCGGGCGAGCGCACCGCCTACCAGCGTGCGCAGCAGCCGGGGCGACGCCCCGGGCAGCGTCCACCGGGTGTGCGTGACGTCCAACCCCGCCTGGATGCAGGTGGCCTCGGCGAGCTGCACCAGGGCGGCGGCGTTGCCGACCACGCCGATGCGCGAGCCGGCCGGCAGCGGGCAGGCGGCCAGGATCTGGCCGACGTCGAGCAGCTCCGAGACCGTGTCGACGCGGATCACTCCACTGTGGGCCACCAGCGCGGCCACCGCCTCCTCCTCCGGCGCCAGGCCGGCCGACCAGGCCAGCGAGGCGGTCCCGGAGGCCGCACCCGCGGCCACGACCACGATCGGCTTGTCCCGGCTGAGCTCCCGGGCGATGCGGGCGAACTTGTGCGGGTTCCCGAAGGTCTCGAGGTAGAGTAGGATCACGTCGGTCTGTGGGTCGTCGCGCCAGTACTGCAGCGCGTCGTTGCCCGAGACGTCGGCCCGGTTGCCCACCGAGACGAAGGTGGACACGCCCAGGCCCCGGGAGTCCAGTTCGGACATCAGGGCGATGCCGACGAAGCCGGACTGGCAGAAGACCCCGATCCGCCCGCGCCGGACCATCCGGGGCAGCAGGGTGGCGTTGAGGCTCACGTCCGGGTCGGTGTTGACGATGCCGAGGCAGTTCGGCCCGACCAGCCGCATCCCGTGGCTGCGCGCGGTCGCCACGAGGTCCCGCTGGGCCGGGACGCCGGACGCCCGGATCTCCGCGAAGCCGCCCGAGATCACCACGGCGGCGTGGGCCCCGGCCGCCCCGGCGTCGGTGATGGCCGCCCGCACCGAGTCCCACGGCACCGCGACCACCGCGAGGTCGACGGGACCACCGGTGTCGGTGGCCGACGGATAGGCCGGCACACCCTCCAGTGTGGACACGACCTCCCTCGGCACCGGAGGCTTGGGCATCGCCGGATGCACCACCGAGACGGCGCCGGTGAAGCCCGCGTCGACGATGTTGCGCAGCAGGGTCGCCCCGGCGCCCGTACCGTCCCGCTTGACGCCGTAGACGGCCACCGAGCGCGGGGTCAGCAGCCGGGCCATGGACGCCGCCTCGGCCGGGTGCTCCCGGGCCCGGGCCGCCTGCTCCGACCGCCGGGTCGGCTCGATCGGGAATGTCAGGTGCACCACACCGTCGGCGAACTGGCGGCTCACCTGGTACCCGGCGTCGGTGAGCACCCGCAGCATCGGCCGGTTCTCCGGCAGCACCTCGGCCACGAACCGGGCGATCCCGGCCTGCCGGGCCGCCGAGGCCAGGTGCTCCAGCAGCAACGGTCCGATCCCGCGCCCCTGGTAGGCGTCCTCCACCGCGAACGCCACCTCGGCGTCCGGGGACGACGGGCCGAGCCGCTCGTACTGCCCCAGCGCCACCAGCCGGTCGCCGGTCACGACCACGAACGCCTCCCGGTCGTGGTGGTCGACGTTCACCAGCCGGGCCAGGTCCCGGGCCGGGATGCGCGGGTACGGCGAGAAGTAGCGCAGGTAGCGGGTCCGGTCCGAGAACCGGGCGTGCAGGTCCACCACCCGGTCGGCGTCCTCGGGCGTGATCTGTCGGATGTGGACGGTGGAGCCGTCGTCCAGCAGCACGTCCCAGCCGGTGGGCGGGTTCCCCGGCGACGATGGCCGAGGGGGTGGCCCAGCCGATGGCCCGGTGGACGACGCGGCGGACGACACGGCCGTCAGCCTAGTTCGCGCCGGCCGCAGCGCCTAGGGAAAAGGACACCGTTCGGGGCCAGGCCACCCGCTCGGCCGTGCGGCCTGTGTCACACCCGCCCGGCCGGCGACCGGGTGGCCGGTCAGTCGCGGGGGTCGTGCGGGTCCAGGCCGAAGTGGGGAAAGACCGAGTTCCGGGTGGCGGCGATGGCCCGGTCCACCGCGTCACCGGACCCGGGCTGCCACGGCCGGTACTCGACGGAGCCGTCGTCGGTCATGCGGGTGGGCACCCCCGGCCCGCCCGGCAGCAGCCCGCGCCGCGCCGACGCCAGGCGGGACCGGGTGAAGTCCAGCCACGAGCGCGGAATCTGCGTGCGTGGGTCGAGCGGCTCCCCCGTGACCGTGGCCAGCAGGTGGGTCCAGGTGCGCGGCACCGCCTCCACCAGCGCGTAGCCGCCCCCGCCCATCGCCACCCAGCGGCCGTCGCACAGCTCCTCGGCCAGGTCCCGCAGGGCCAGGTGGGCCGCGCGCTGCCCGTCCACGGTGAGCCGCAGGTCGGCCAGTGGGTCCAGGACGTACGAGTCCGCGCCGCACTGGGTCACCAGCACCTCGGGCTGGAACGCGCGCAGCACCGACGGGACGACCGCGTGGAAGGCGCGCAGCCAGGCGGCGTCGTCGGTGCCGGGCGGCAGCGCCACGTTCACCGCGCGGCCCGGGGCGCCGGGGCCGCCCGTCTCGTGCGGGAAGCCGGTGCCCGGGAAGAGGGCGAGCGGGGTCTCGTGCAGGCTGATCGTGAGCACGCGCGGCTCGTCCCAGAAGATCTCCTGCACCCCGTCACCGTGGTGGACGTCGATATCGACGTACGCCACGCGGGTGGCGCCCAGCTCGAGCAGCCGTTGGATCGCCACCGCCGGGTCGTTGTAGACGCAGAAGCCGGCCGCCCGGTCGCGCATCGCGTGGTGCAGCCCGCCGGCGATGTTCACCGCCCGGCGCGCCGACCCGGACCACACCGCCTCGGCCGCCGCGACGCTCGCCCCCGTCACCAGCGCGCTCGCCTCGTGCATCCCCGGAAAGACCGGGTTGTCCGGGGTGTTCAGCCCGTACCCCGCGAAGTACGGGTCCTCCGGCGCCTGCTTCACCGCCTCCACATAGGACGGATCGTGGACCCGCAGCAGCAGCTGTTCGTCCACCGGCGACGGCGCCACGACCGAGACGCCGGGCCGGTCGAGGATGCCCAGGTCGCGGGCGAGCGCGATGGTCAGCTCCAGGCGGATCGGGTCGAGGGGATGGTCGCCGAGGTCGTACGCGAGCAGCTCATCGCTCCACATCACCACCGTGTTCACGGCTGCTCCCCCCGCGCCACCGGCCGCGAGCCGTCCGCGCACCATTCGCTCCACGAGCCTACATATAGAGATGCCTCGATGCCCGCCACGTGCAGGGCGAGCACGGTCTGGGCGGCCGTGACGCCGGAGCCGCAGTAGGCGCCGACGGGCAGCGACCGTACGGCCCCCGCCCCGGCCGTGGCCTGGGCGGCCGGGGCCCGCGCCGCCGCCGCCTCGAACGCCGCCACCACCTCGGCGGCCGGACGCAGCCGCCCCGACTCGTCGACCAGCGTGGCCGCGGGCAGGTTCACCGCGCCAGGGATGTGCCCCGCGACCGGATCGATGGGCTCCTGCTCGCCCCGGTATCGCACCGGCGTCCGCGCGTCGAGCAGCACCCCGGTGCGGGCGAGCTCGGCCGCGCCGTCGGCGTCCAGGACCGGCATCCCGCCCGGGTTCACCACGATGTCGCCCGGGGTCGCCACCACCTCGCCGGCCTCCAGCGGCTGCCCGGCCGCCACCCAGGCGGCCAGCCCGCCGTCGAGCACCGAGACGTCGCGGTGGCCGGCCCAGCGGAGCGTCCACCACAGCCGGGCCGAGCCCAGCCCGTCGCCGGCGTCGTAGACGACCACCGGGTGGCCGGCCCGGACGCCGGCCCGCCGCAGCGCGGCCTGCAGCGCCCCGGGCTCGGGCAGGGGATGTCGTCCGCCCCGTCCGGGCGGTCCGGCGACCTCGGCGTCAAGATCGAGGAACGTCGCGCCGGGAAGGTGCCCGGCGAGGTACTCGTCGCGCCCCGGCGGTCCGCCCAGCTTCCAGCGGACATCGATCACGGTCGGACGGTGGGGGAGGGGCCCGGCCAGCGCGCGGGCCAAGGTGGGGACGTCGATGAGCGCCACCAGGTCAGCCTACTTCTCGCCCGCGCTCCCCCACGATCTTGGCGCGATCCGCGCCCGGCGCCGCGGCTCGGCTCAGCGGGCGGCCGAGACGAAGACGCGGGAGGCGATCTCGCGGGGCAGCCGCACGCTGTCACCGTCCCGCTCGATGATCACCGAGTCACGCTCCTGCGCCACCACCACGTTGGCGCCCGGGTCGACGCCGGCGGAGTGCAGCTGACGCAGCACCTCGGGATTGGTCTGCACGCTCTCGCAGATCCGGCTCACCGTGACCTCGCCGGAGAGCCCGGGGAAGGCGAGATTCCGCTCCGGTGCCTGGGGCTCGTCCACGTCGACCGGTCCGAACGCCTCCAGCCCCGGGATGGGGTTGCCGTACGGGCTGCGCGAGGGCCGGCCGAGCATCTCGTACACCCGCCGCTCCACGGCCTCGCTCATCACGTGTTCCCACCGACAGGCCTCTTCGTGGGCCTCCTCGTACGGCATGCCGATCACGTTGACCAGCAGCAGCTCGGCGAGGCGGTGCTTGCGCATCACCGCGATCGCCTTGGCGCGGCCGGTCTCGGTAAGGGAAAGATGCCGGTCACCCTCGACGGTCAGCAGGCCGTCGCGCTCCATGCGGGCCACGGTCTGGCTGACGGTCGGACCGCTCTGCTTGAGCCGCTCGGCGATCCGGGCCCGCAGGGGCGGCACACCCTCCTCCTCGAGCTCGAGGATGGTGCGCAAGTACATCTCGGTGGTGTCGACAAGGTCGGTGGGCACGATTGTCTCCTCCCAGCCCGGAATGCTACCTGCGTCACGGCTCAACGGACGATCACGCAGCTCCCGGGCGTGGCCTCGCCCCCGAGCAAACCCCTCAACTGGCTCATTATCTCGACAAATCGCCCAGGCTACCCAACCCGGCCTGATCACCAGCCGGGCACGCGCCCCCGCCCACTCAGCCACCGACTGCTGGGACGTGGCCCCCGGGCCTCGCGCACCACGCTCTACGCTGACCGTCCAAAACTCGGACACGCGGGCACGGACGGCAGGGAGGAAGGCGTGCGGGCGGCGCGGGGAACTGTCGCTGTGCTCATCGCGGTGGCGGGGGTCCTGGCCGGATGCGCCGAGGGCGAAGGCCAGCCGCCCCTGGAGATCACCCAGGGGCGGGCGTGCCAGGCGGTCGAGTTCGACACGGTCGAGGCCGTGCTCGGAATCCGGTTCGACACCAGCGCCCCGGCGACGGTCGAGCAGACGCACTCGTGCGTGCTCACCCGGGCCGACGCGCCGCTGCCCGACCTGACGTTCACCATGTCGGCCACCGCAGCCGACGAGGTGATCTTCACGGCCATCCTGACCCCGAGCCTGGCCACCGCGGTACCGGAGCTCGGGCGCATCGCCTACCAGGTCACGCTCCCGCCCGGGACGACCACCGACGGGACGCCGACCGGACCGACGTTGGAGATCGGCTGGCTCTCGGCGGTGCCCCGCCTGATGCTGCTGCGCTACACCTGGCCGGCGAACGCGACCGACGCCGAGGTCGCCGAACTCGCCCCTCGCCTGATCGAGCTCGCCCAGGGGATCGAACGCGCCGTGACCACCGCCCCGACGCTCAGCCCGCCCGACGTCGGCGGGGCGGCCTGAGCGGGCCCGGAGGGCAGGCCTTTTGGGCGGACGGGCCAACCGCACGCGCCAGTAACCGCCAGAAAAGTGACTTTCTGGGCCGGCTGAGCCCGCCGACGGGCCCGGAACGTGACCTTCTATGCCGGGCTGGGCGGGGCCGGGCCGGGCTGAAGCGGGGCCGGGCCGGGCTGGGCGGGGCCGGACGCGACCGCGCGGACGAGCGGCGAGCCCATGCCAATACGGCCG
>Ga0310831_100470_pt1 | contig 19665 bp, 19 predicted proteins | sample WT_ome_6_FD_201307 | JGI IMG/M metagenome (GOLD analysis project Ga0310831, IMG submission 201307) | Sorghum-adapted microbial communities enriched on wild type (WT) sorghum from Joint BioEnergy Institute, Emeryville, California, United... ... | reverse complement strand
GTCTCGTCGATCGCGGCGAGGAACGCCTCCTCCGACCCGATGTCGTCGACAGCGACCTTGTTGACGCTCGAGGTGGCCTCGATGCTGCTCGTCATGTGGGCAGATGCTCCGGTGGACTGGTGACTGTTTTCTTTCGGCGCCCGCAGGCCCGTCGCGCACACTGCTACCGCCGCGACGTTGGGACGGATTCAGTGACGAGGCCAGGCCGTTGGCCGGGCGCGCGACCGCGAACCTGCTCCCTGCCGAGGTCGCAAAGCCCACGAGTGCATTGAACAGATTACTCTGCGCGCGTCCCGTAGGTCCAATCCTCCCGGCAAGTCGCGGGTGATCGTGTCGCGGGGCGTTACCTTACCGCGCTGGCCGCCCGCGCCCTCCGGCGACCGGCCGACCGGTGACGCCCGCCGCCCGGGTCGCCGCCGGCCCACATCCGTCGCCCGCGGGGAGCCGGACCAGGGCGACGGTTCGCCGACAGAAACCGTCGAAGCTGGCATACAGTGCCACAAGCCCCAACTGGCCTGATCTTTCGCATAAGTGCGCCATCGTCACCGGCGAGGGGACGTCGGGGGTCAGACCGTGCCCGCCCACCCCGGAGTCGGGCCGGCGACCCGGCAGTCGGGCAGCCACCGGGAGCCGGTGCGTCGCGGGGGAACCGGGCCGGTGGCCGCCGGGCCGGGGACTCGGGAGCCGGGGCCGGAGAGCGGAGTCGGGTCGAAGACCGGGCCGGGGCGGGGACGAGGGGGTTCGTGGCGAGAGGACCGTGGCGAGGGGGCCGTGGCGAGGGGGCCGTCGGGAGGGGGGTCGGACGCCAGGTGTCAGGAAGGACGCCTTCCCGCCGTCCGTAGGGTGCAGGACGTGACCGTATACGGCGACGCCCGGGGGGTGCGGGTCGCGCGGCTCCACGTCTCCCCCGCCGACAACCTGCGCGCCGCGCGGCAGTGGTGGGACGCCGAGGCCGACGACTACCAGGCCGAGCACGGCGCGTTCCTCGGCGACGTCGACCTTCTCTGGTGCCCGGAAGGGCTGCGCGAGGCCGACGCCCGTCTCCTGGGCGACGTGGCGGGGGCGCGGGTGCTGGAGGTGGGGTGCGGGGCCGCGGCGGCCGCCCGGTGGCTGGTCACGCAGGGCGCGGACGTGGTCGCGCTGGACCTGTCCGCGGGCATGTTGCGCCACGCGGTCGCCGCGGGCGAGGCGACGGGCGTACGACCGGTCCTCCTGCAGGCCGACGCTCAGTACCTGCCGCTGCGGGACTCGTCGTTCGACATCGCCTTCACCGCGTTCGGTGCCGTGCCGTTCGTCGACGACTCGGCCCGGGTCATGCGCGAGGTGTTCCGGGTGCTGCGCCCCGGCGGCCGGTGGGTCTTCGCCGTGACCCACCCCATGCGGTGGATCTTCCCGGACGACCCCGGCCCGGACGGGCTGGTCGCCACCCACTCGTACTTCGACCGCCGCCCCTACGTGGAGCTGGACGCCGACGGCCGACCGACCTATGTGGAGCACCACCGGACCCTCGGCGACCGGGTCCGGGAGATCGTCGGAGCCGGGTTCGTGCTGCAAGACCTCATCGAGCCCGAGTGGCCCGAGGGCGAGGACCACACCTGGGGCCAGTGGAGCGCCCTGCGCGGGTCGCTCTTCCCCGGCACCGCCATCTTCGTCTGCCACAAGCCCGCCTAGCCGTCAACGGGCCGCCCTCCCGAGCCCGGGTGGACGCCCGCGGCCCACCGTCCACGATGGACCAATCGGTCTGGATCGCGCATACCTCGCCTATCGGGTGATCCGGACCGGGGTTGCGCCCCTGGGTCGGCCTCACCGACCATGTGTGCGGCCGATACGACGGGGGTGTATATGTTCGGCTTTGATCCTGAGGATGCGCATCGGCGCATCGATGAATGGCACGCGACGCTGCTCACCCGCGCCGCTCGCGCCGAGCAGCTCGCGGCCCATGTCCGCACGCTTCACGCCGAGGGCGCCGATCCCGACCGCCTCGCCCGGGCCACGGTCGACCACCGTGGCCGCCTGTTGGAGCTGACGATCAGCGAACGGGCGCGGGACTGGCCCATGTCGCGGGTCGCCGAGGCCGTCCGGGTCGCGGTCACCATGGCCCAGGAGGCCGTCGTGGAACTGGCGCGGCAGGCCACGGCCGAGGCGGGCTTCGGCGATGACGGCTGACCTCGGGCCGCAGACCCTGTCCGTATCGCCCGAGGAGATCGCCACCCACGCCGAGACGGTCGACGCCTTCGCCGGCCGGTCCGAGGTGTGCGCCGCCACCGTGCGGCAGCTGCGCCTCGACACCGGGGCCTACGGCCAGTTGTGCGGCTTCGTGCCGGCGGTTCTCAACGGGATCACGTCGACCATCGAGTCGACCTCGATCGATGCGTCTGGGAGCCTCCGCGAGACCGCGGACGGTCTGCGGCGGCTCGTTTCGCAGTTCACCGCCGCCGACGAGGCGGCCGGTCGTCTCGGCTCCGGCGCGTCGACGCCGCTGGACAACCCGCTGATCGCGCCGCGCATCGACTCCACGACCTGGTTCTCCGGAGTCGGTGTCTACGAGACGTTCGACCTTCTCATCGCGAGCATCTGCAGCGGGACATGGATCGATGTCACCCTCGCCGGCGTGGGGACGGCCGTCGAGGTGGTGGCGTGGGGCCTGGATCCGATCGGCATGGCGTTCGCGGCCGGGCTCGGCTGGGTCGTGGAGCACGTCTCGTTCCTCTCCGAGGCGATGGACTGGCTGGCCGGGGACCCGGACCAGGTCAACGCCCACGCCCAGACCTGGGCCAACGCCGCCGCCGAGCAGTTCGCCCTCGCCGAGGAGTACCGCCGGTCGGTCGAGACCCAGCTGCCGTCGTGGACCGGCGAGGCCGCCGATACCTACCGCCGCCGGGCGGCCGAGACCGCGGACCTGCTCACGGCGTTGGGCAAGTCGTACGAAACGATGTCGACCATCGTCGCCAGCGCCGGCACCCTGGTCGCGATCGTCCGGACGCTCGTGCGGGACCTGATCGCCCAGTGCATCGTGACGCTGATCTACCGGAAGTCCAAGTGGGCGGCGGAGGCGGCCGCGTCGTTGGGCTTTGCCACCCCGTACATCGCGGCCGAGGTCAGCACCCTCGTGGCCCGGTTCAGCAACCAGATCATGCGGCTGCTGCACGCGCTGGTCGGCAGCTTGAACCGGCTGGCGACGCACGCCCGTCAACTCGACGAACTCATCACCACCATCCAGGACCTCCTCCGTCGCCGCTGGGGCGGGCACGGCGGGCTCCCGCAGCTCCAGCCGTCGGCCACGCATCCCAACGTCTACTTTGGACCTTTGGGCAAAGACTTCAAGCCTGCCATCGTGGAGGTCGCCCGCGAATTCGACCAGAAGGAACGAGCCATCGCCAATTACTTCGTCGATCTTGGAGTTAACGTTGAGGCCATCAAGCCAGTAGACTCAATAGATTACTTCAAGAACCCAGACGCATTGTTTCGGTGGTCCCCCGATGATTCCGGTCGCCTGACCGAGCTAAAGACTCTCAACAGCGGAAGTAACGAAGCCGTACGCAAGAATATACTTAGAGCGGGCGAGCAACTCGACGACCATGGTGGCGGTGACGTGGTCATCGACGGCCGCAAGGTTGGGCTGACTGAAGCCGAGGCCCGGCGTGGCTACGCCCGGGCCGCAGGCCAGGCGCCACTGCACCAACAGTACATTCCCGAGAAGGTATACATCATCCTGGGCGACGGGACACTCCTCGTCCTTCCGGACAGGTGACCATGTCAACATCAGATCACATCTTCCTTCGTACCGGGCTGATGCCCACCGAGGCGGCACGGCGCATCGCGGACACACTCGGGTTGGAGCTCTCGCCCGGCCGCCGGCCCGGTACCCAGGTCGTCGCTGGGCGTATTCCGGGCGACACGGCGTACTCAGGCGGCTGGGTGACCAGCAACTTTCTGGCCAGCCCGGACGAGCCATCAATCCTGACCTACTACGATGTCGTTTGGGAAATCAGAACACCCGGCCACGAGGATGACATCCTTCATGCCGAGTCCCTCCGCCTTTTCAACCTCGTGACGGCACACCTGCCGTGGCACGCGCTGCTGCACCGCGACCTGTCCTGGCTCGTCGCCGTCTGGTCACCCACCAACGGCCGCCATGACTTCCCCGACCGCACTAGCGCGGAAAGCGAACACCAACACATCTGGGAGCCGTACGTCCCGACACGGTGGTGAGTCGTTTCCGCGACGTGCAACTCAGGCAAGAGCATCGGCACACGCCAACGCATCACCGACCAGCGGCAGCGGCGCTGCGCGGACAGCCCGAACTGTTCGGCGCCCCTGCTGACGCCCCGTCTTCGGTACCGTTCCTACAGCCCCGCCGCCCGCGCCTGGGGCCGCACCGGCAATCGGAAATCGTCGCGGCGTCGATGTCACACCGTGACCACGCCGCCGGGCACGAGCATCAGCCGGGCGCCGGGCGGAAGCTGGTGCCTCGGCTGAACCGCGCCGTCCGGGGTGAGGACGGAGACCCGGGCGCCGTCGCCGTCGTCGCCGTGCACGATGACGATGCCCTGGTCGTCGAAGGCCACCGGCACCCACCCACGGTCGTCGGGACCATCGACGCGGCGCTGAGGGCTCCCGTCCTCGGCGGAGATCACGACGCCGATGGCCGACGCGGTGGCGTCACCGTGCACGCGCAGGAACAGCTCGCCCCGGGGACCGACGAGCATCCCGTGCAGCCCGTGCCAGCCCGCGATCGACTCCTCGCCCTGCAGGATGGACGCCAGGTCGACCTCGATCTCACGAACGAAGTCATTCGTCCGCGGGTTCACCACCCGAAGGGTGGCCTCGCGCACCGGGCCGGACGCCTCCGGCAGGACGGCCGCCACGACGTTCCCGTCGTCCAGCACGGCAACCATGCCGCACGACCCCTCGTCCTCGGACGGAAGCTCCGGGACGTCGAGGGTGCTCCCGGCTTCGGTGTCCAGCAGTTGCTGCCGTGAGCCGGTTCCGTCTGAGGAGCAGGCCGTCAGCAGCCAGCGCCCGTTCGGCGACCAGGACTGGGGCGCCGCCGCGAGCGCCACGGTCGTCGTCGCGCCGGTCTCGGCGTCGTACAACGTGCCGCCGTGGAGCAGCCACCGTCCATCCGGCGACAGGGACGCCTGGCCACCCTGACGCAGGTCGCCCGGCACGAGATACTGGTCGCCGCGGTCGAGGACCACGTACGAGACACCGCCGGCCACGTAGCCGAGCGCGATGGGGCCGACGCCGCGGTCGGCCGGGAGCGTGGACGGCCAGCCCGTCGGAGGCCGCACCTCCGGGTCGGCGGGCGGGCTCGCCCCGCGGGTGCACGCAGCGAGCGACGTCAGTGTCACGGCGATGAGTGCGAGCGCGTACGTACGCCGGCGGCTGCGGGCGCGCGGGAGGAACACCGCCTCGTCTCCTTGTCGTGGCGTCCGAAGTGAACGGGGCCCCGATGGTATCCGGCCGGCCAAGAGCGGCGTACCGGGCTGGGTGGACGCGCTCTCGGTGCGTCGGCGCAGCTTCAGTCAACCGTGTCAATACTCGCCTGGAGCACCGACCACAGTGGGCTAAGCCGAGGGCGGCGGGAGCCGACGGACGGCGTCGAAGATCGCGGCCAGCTCGGCGGCGTCCTCGCCCGCGTGGTGCGTATGCGGCAGCCGCAGGCCGATCGCCCGGAGGATGTCCGACTTGCGGGACCGGGACCACTCACCGGCTGTCCGCCCCATCCAGTAGCTGCGCAGGTCGACGCCGGAACCGGTGGCCCCGAACGGGCTGGACCCGGTGAACCGGACGAAATACCAGTGGACGAACATACCGTCCCAGACAGCGGGCGCGGCGAGGAACACGGGCCGCCCGATCTTCCGAAGTCCGTTCACCCACGCCGCCGCGGCCGCCATCGCCTCCTGCGGGGTCGGTGCCTCGGCGATGAGCTTCTCCCGGTCCAGCCCGGAGACGGCGAGGGCTTGGGGCACGTAGTCGTCGGAGATGGGCTTGAGTTCGGTGTAGAACCGCAGGTCCGGGCGGCCGGCGACCGCCATGCCCAGCGAGAGCATGCTGTACGGCCCCGGGATGGGGCCGTCCGCCTCTACGTCCACCGCGACGTACAGTTCGGGCAGTCGTCCGGAGTCGGCCATGGTCGCGACAGTAGCGACGCCGCCGTCGTCGACGCGACCGACTATCGTCGCCCCAACCTGACCGGTGGCCCGGCCCGTCCTCACCCAACCGACCGGGATCCGCCCGTCCTCACCCAACCCGACCGGGGACCCGGCCCGTCGTCGTGGTAGAGGTGCCTCACGGTCCGGCTCGTCCGCGCCGGACTTGGCCGAGGAGGTGGCGTGGACGCGAGGGACGAGGCGGACTACATCGCCTACGTGACCGGCCGGTTACCGGTGCTACGCCGGATGGCCGCCAACCTGGTGGGCGACCCGCACCGGGGCGACGACCTGGTGCAGCAGTCGATCACTCGTCTCTACATCCACTGGCGGCGGGCGAAGCAAGCCGACAACCTCGACGCGTACCTCTACAAGATTCTGCTGCGCGCGTTCCTCGACGAGCAGCGACGGCCGTGGTCGTCGGTCCGGCTGCGCGAGACGCTCGCCGGGTCCGATACCGGTGACGCCCGGCTCACAACCTCCGCGACCGAGGATCCGGCCGGACCGGTGGCCGACCGGATGCTCCTGCGCGACGCCCTCGCCACCCTGCCGCCGAAGCAACGGGCCGTGCTCGTGCTGCGATTCCTCGCCGACCGTTCCGTTGACGAGGTGGCCCAGATCCTCGACATCGCGCCAGGGACGGTGAAGAGCCAGACGTACGACGGCCTCAACGCCCTGCGGCGGCTGCTCGGCCAGCCCGAGGCGTCCGATGACCCCGCCCCCGCTGCCAGGTCACGCCCTGGCAGCCCGCTGGACTCTGGAGTATCAACATGACCGACATCCTGGATCAGTTCCGCGACGAGGAACTGCCACCGTCGCGTGTGGACATTCACCGGGCCGTCCGGTCGGGACGGCGCCAGCGCCGGATTCGCACCGCGCTCGGGGCGGGCGGGGCGGCGCTTGCGGTGGCGGCAGCTGGCCTTGCCGTGCCTGGCTGGCTCTCCCATCAGGTCGCCCCGGTCCCGCTCAGCGACGCGTGCGGCAGTCCGCACCCGGCCCGCGACTCGATGCTGACCTGGCAGCGGTTCGATCCCCTCCTCATCGAGATCGACGCCAGCGGCGTCCCGGGGCACTCCGTGGTGACCGTCACCACCGCCCTCACCTGGCAGCGGGTGCAGCTGGACAGCTACACCCGCCGGGAAGCCACCGTCACCCTGTTCGCTTGCGACGGCGAACCGTTCGTGTCGAACGCGGACGGGTCGCCGACGCCGGTCGATCCCACGCAGGGCGAGCCGGCGGATCCCGTCGCCGGGGCCGCGGCCTACTGGCTTCCCCAGGACGACCCCGCCGACCCGGTCGCCCTCGCGTGGCAGTGGACCCCTGGCGCCTGGGCGATCGTGGTACCGGCGGAACCGGTCGGACCGGTCGAGTCCCGGCCGGCATGGCCGCGCGACGAGCTGCGGGCCATCGCCCGCCAGATCGCGGACGGGCTGGCCCTGGGCGTCAGGAAACCGGTCACCGCACCGATCGCGCTGCCCGTGCCGGACGGCCTGTACCCGGTGGCGAGCATGCTCCACTACAACGCCGGCGGACTCTACGCCTTTCCCGAGACGACACCGTACGCCTTCGCGATCGGATTCGACGTGCTCGGCTCCGACAAGCCGACGGCCCGGCCGCTGATTTGGGATTTCCCCGATCTGACGGTCTCCACGAGCCCCATCAACGCGACCGCCGACGACCGGCCCGAAGAGGCGATTCCCTACCCTCAGGACCTCGGCTACCCGGCTTACTACGAGGCCAACCCCGGCGGCCGGTACCCCGACCTGCTTGTGCTGACGGTGTACGAGTACTCCGGGTTTGCCGTGGCGATCGCGCCCGCCGACCTGCCAGGAGCGTCGTCCACCGACGAGAAGCTGACGCGAGCGGCCGACATCTTCCGGACGATCAGGGCCTATCCCAACGCCGCCACCGACGCGGCCGCCTGGGGCGCTCCCATCGCTCCCTGAGCCGTCCCGGCTCGCGTCATCACGTCGCCCTCTCCCGTTGATCACTCCCTACCCCGTTGATCTAGGGCTTGGAGGGGTGAGTTGATCTTCAATCACCACTCTACGCCCTAGATCAACGCGGGAATGGCATCGACCGCCCCGGGGAAGGCATCGTGGCGGCTCGGGTCGGTGTCGTAGAGGCCGGAAGCGTGACAGCGGGTGAGAGGACGCGACAGGTCGATGAGCCCAGAGCACGAGCGAGAGTTCCGCGATTTCGTCGCCACCCGGTCGGCGGATCTGCTGCGGACCGCCTACTTCCTCAGTGGCGGCGACATCCACGACGCGCAGGACCTGCTGCAGGCGGCGCTCATCGCGACCGCCCGCCGCTGGTCGCACATCGTCAAACGTGACCAACCGGAGGCGTACGTCCGGCGGGCCATGGCCCGGCACCAGATCAACCGGTGGCGCTCGCGCACCCGACGACCGGAGACGCTGGTCTCCGCTCCGCCCGACCACCCGGCCGACCGGGACGAGCAGGTCGCCGTCGACCTGCGGCCCGGGCTGATGGCGGCGTTGCGGGCGCTGCCACCGCGACAGCGCGCGGTCGTGGTGCTGCGCTACTACGAGGACCGATCCGAGGCCGAGGTGGCCGAGTTGCTGGGCATCTCGGTCGGCACGGTACGCAGCCAGTCCGCCAAGGCCCTGACCAAGCTCCGGGCCATCTATCCCCCACCGAACGGCGCGGGACCCGTGGCCCTGTCACCGACCGTCGCGCCCGATCCGCCGCCAGTGCGGGGCATCGACCGCCCCGTGCCCCTCCCCGCCGAGCGCTCCGTGCCTCTTCCCTCCGACCACTGACTGGAGTTGTCGATGAGCTTCGAAGACCGACTTCGCGACGACCTGCACGCCGTGCCGGTACCCCCGCTACCGGTGCCGGACCGGCTCGCCGACAAGGCCCTGACCGGTGCCCGCCGCCAGAACCGGCTGCGCGGCGTCGCGGTTGCTGGCGTGACCACGCTCGCGGTGGCGACGGCCGTCCCGGTGCTGCGGGGCTTGCTGCCCGCCGGAGGCACCGCGCTGCCGAGTGCGCCGCCGACCCCGGCCATCTGCGGCCCCGATGGCTCGTTGGCGGCTCGCCCACCAGCACAGAACTGGGAGTACTTCGATCCACTGACGTACGCGATCGACGCCAGTGGCGTGACCGGGTACCAGGTCAGCGCCTACTCCACCGGGACGTACTTCCAGGTCGCGGAACTCACGAACCCCACCGGTGACCGTAGGGTGACCGTCACCCTGTACGCCGCCGGCGGGGTGCCGCACTACAAGGTCGGAAACACCATGCCCGCGCCGTTCGACCCGGCCGAGGGTACGCCGACCGACCCGGTGAACGGGGCGCCCGCGTACCTGTTGCCCAACCGGAGCTACAGCGGGCAGCCCAGCGAGGTGGGCATCGCGTGGCAGTGGAGCCCCGGCGCCTGGGTGCTGGTGACGGCGGCCGACACGTCCGGCCAGCTTCCGGTCGGGGCACCGACGGGAACGCCCGCGACGGATCTCGCCGAACTCTACGATCTGGCGGCCGAGGTCGCGCCGGATCTGGTCCTCGGCGTGGACACGCCCGTGACGTCGCCGTTCTCGCTGCCGCTACCGGACTGCACGCAGGTGTCGTACACGACCGTGGAGCACGCGACGAGCCCGACCGGCGCACGGGTCAGCCGGTTCCGGGTCACGTTCACCATGGGCGGCGAGGCCGAGTCCGACAACCCGCTGCTCCTGCCGTCCCTCACCATCCCGCTGGTGTGGGTCACCGCCGACACGGGAGCCACGGCGACGGAGGCAACGTCCGTTGTGGACGGTCACCCCGCCTCCTTCAATGGCTGCGAAGGGTCGGCGGTGTGCGACTCGGTGACGGTCTACGACGTCGACGGGCTGGCCCTGACGGTCACGCTCAGCACGGAACTGGGAACCAGCGCGCTGGACGTGTTCCACACGGTGCAGGTGTACCCGGGCGCCGCCACCAACCCGGACGCCTGGGGCGACCTGATCACCCCGTAACCCCCGGCTCACCTGATCTAGGGCCGATAACCCCCGGCTCAGTCGATCCAGGGCTTGGAGTGGTGGTCGACGATCGACTCACCACGCCAAGCCCTGGATCATTGCCAGGATCGACGGTGGACGGGGCGCCGTGCACGAGGGTCACGCGGGAGTCTCGCGCCGTCGCGACGTGGCCTCAATGCTCCGCAGCGGCCCAGTTGGGGCCGACGCCGACGCTGACCTCCAGCGGCACGTCGAGCGGGTAGGCGCCGGCCATGTTGGTCCGCACCAGCTCCTCGAGCGCCTCCCGCTCGCCCGGAGCCACCTCGAAGACGAGCTCGTCGTGCACCTGCAGCAGCATCCGGGACCGCATCTTGGCGGCGCGCAAGGCGGCATCGATCCGCAGCATCGCCACCTTGATGATGTCGGCCGCCGAGCCCTGGATCGGCGCGTTCAACGCCATGCGCTCGGCCATCTCGCGCCGCTGCCGGTTGTCGCTGTTGAGGTCGGGCAGGTACCGGCGCCGGCCCAGCACGGTCTCGGTGTAGCCGTCGAGCCGAGCCTGGGCGACGACCGAGCGCAGGTAGTCGCGCACCCCGCCGAACCGCTCGAAGTAGCCGTCCATGAGCACCTTGGCCTCGTCCGGCTTGATGCCCAGCTGCTGGGACAGCCCGTAGGCGGACAGGCCGTACGCGAGGCCGTAGTTCATCGCCTTGATCTTGCGCCGCTGGTCGGCGGTGACCTGGTCGACGTCGACGCCGAAGACCACCGACGCGGTGGCGGCGTGGAAGTCCGCCCCGGACCGGAACGCCTCGATGAGCTTCTCGTCGCGGGACAGGTGCGCCATGATGCGCATCTCGATCTGGCTGTAGTCGGCGGTCATCAGCGCCTCGTACCCCGGCCCCACGGTGAACGCCCGCCGGATGCGCCGGCCCTCCTCGGTGCGGATCGGCACGTTCTGCAGGTTGGGGTCGGTGCTGGACAGCCGACCGGTCGCCGCCACGGTCTGGTAGAAGGTGGTGTGGATGCGGCCGTCGTCGGAGACGGACTTCAACAGGCCGTCCACTGTGGACTTGAGCTTGGACACGTCCCGGTGGCGCAGCAGGTGCTCGAGCACCGGGTGTCCGGTCTGGGCGAACAGGCTCTGCAGCGCCTCGGCGTCGGTGGTGTAGCCGGTCTTGATGCGCTTGGTCTTCGGCAGGCCCAGCTCGACGAAGAGGATCTCCTGCAGCTGCTTGGGCGAGCCCAGGTTGAACTCGCGCCCCACCACGGCGTAGGCGGCCTGGGCCGCCGCCTTCACCTCACCGGCGAAGTGCGCCTCCAGCTCGGACAGGTAGTCGGTGTCGGCGGCGATGCCGGTGCGCTCCATGGTGGCCAGCACCCGGGAGAGCGGCTGCTCCACCTCGCCGAGCAACCGCTGCGCCGCCGCGGCCGCGTCCGGCCCGTCGCGCCCGAGCTGCGCCTGCACCGCATCGACGAGGTCGAGCGTGGCCCGGGCGCGGAGCATGAGGTTCTCCTCGACCGCGTGCTCGCCCGGCCCGCCCACGCTGGCCAGCCCGTCGAGCGCCGGCTGCGCCTCGTCAGCCCCCTCGATGCGAAGCTCGCGCTGCAGGTAGCGCAGCGCCAGGTCGACCAGGTCGTACGACCGGTTGTCGGGCTTGGCCAGGTAGGCGGCGAGCGCGGTGTCGGTGGCCAGGCCGTCGAACTCCCAGCCGCGCGCGGCGAAGGCGAGCAGCGCCGGCTTGGCGTCGTGGATCACCTTGCGCCGGTTCGGATCGGCCAACCAGGCGGCGACCGCCGCCTCGTCGTCGGCGTCGAGCGCGGTCGGGTCGAACCAGGCGGCCGGCCCGTCGGCGGTGGCGACGGCCATGCCGGAGAGCCGGCCCGTGCCCCGGCCGAAGGTGCCGGCCACGGCGACGCCGACCGTGGCGCCCACCGGGGCGTGGCGGTCGAGCCAGGCGCGCACCTCACCGGAACCGAGCACCGCGGTGGTCAGCTTGAAGCCGGCCTCGGCCTCGGGCTCCACCGACTCCAGGTACTCGTAGAGGCGGTCGCGCAGCACCCGGAACTGCAGGGTGTCGAAGACCCGGTGGACCGCCTCCCGGTCCCAGCCGCGCCACTGGGTGTCGGCCGGGGTGATCGGCAGCTCGAGATCGGTGATGAGCCGGTTGATCTCGTAGTTGCGCAGCACGTCCGCCAGGTGCGCGCGCAGGCTGTCGCCGACCTTGCCCTTGATCTTGTCCACGTTGGCGACCACGCCGTCGAAGTCGCCGTACGTCTGGATCCACTTGGCGGCGGTCTTCTCCCCCACGCCCGGCACACCGGGCAGGTTGTCGCTGGACTCGCCGACCATCGCGGCGATCGCCCGGTAGTGCTCCGGGCCCACGCCGTACCGCGCGGTCACCGCGGCCACGTCCATGCGGGCGAGGTCGGAGACCCCCCGCTTGGGGTACAGCACGGTCACGCCGTCGCGGACGAGCTGGAACGCGTCGCGGTCACCGGTGCAGATCAGCACCTCCATGCCCTCCGCCCGAGCCCGCTCGGCGAGGGTGGCGATGATGTCGTCCGCCTCGTACCCCTCCTTCTGCAGCACCGGGATGCGCAGCGCCGCGAGGACCTCCTGGACGAGGCCGACCTGGCCATTGAAGTCGGCTGGTGACTCAGCGCGTTTGGCCTTGTACTCTGCGTAGAGGTCCGTGCGGAACGACTTGCGGGACACGTCGAACGCCACCGCGATGTGGGACGGCCGCTCGTCACGCAGCACGTTGATCAGCATCGAGGTGAAGCCGTAGACGGCGTTCGTCGGCTGCCCGGTCGTCGTCGAGAAGTTCTCCACCGGTAGCGCGAAGAATGCCCGATATGCGAGCGAATGCCCGTCCAGTAGCAGCAGTCGTGGCGCCTCGGTGGTCACGCAACGGAGCCTAGTCCGGACGACCGACAGAACCACGGCGCCGCGCAGAGGCGCCCGTCACCCGGATGGCACCGATGCGGCTGCGGTGACCGGACGGCGCTGGTGTGACCGTACGGTCGCCCCGGCCGCGGGCCGGACGGGGAGCGACCACCCCGGGAGATGGCTCAGGACTTCTCGGACTTCTCGCCGGTCAGGTTCTCGGCGATGATCTTCTCGGCGACCTGCTTCATGGTCATGCGGTTGTCCATGGCCGCGCGCTGGATCCACTTGAAGGCGTCCGGCTCGGTCATGTTGAACGCGGTCATCAGCATGCCCTTGGCCCGCTCGACCAGCTTGCGCGTCTCCAGCCGGTCGGCGAGGTTGGCCACCTCGGCCTCCAGCGCCCGCAACTCCGCGAACCGCGACAGCGCGATCTCGATGGCCGGCACCAGGTCGCTCTTCTGGAAGGGCTTGACCAGGTACGCCATCGCGCCCGCCGACCGCGCCTGCTCGACCAGCTCGCGCTGGGAGAACGCGGTCAGGATCACGACCGGCGCGATGCGCTCGCTGGCGATCTTCTCGGCCGCGGCGAGCCCGTCCATGATCGGCATCTTGATGTCGAAGATGCACAGGTCCGGCTTGAGCTCCTGGGCCAGCTTCACGGCCGCCTCACCGTCGCCGGCCTCGGCGCAGACCTCGTAGCCCTCCTCGACGAGCATCTCCCGCAGGTCCAGCCTGATCAGAGCCTCGTCCTCGGCGATAAGAACCCGGCGGCGCCCCTCGGACACGGCTACCCTCTCACTCATGAGATCACGATCCCGACGGCTCGCTCCACGCGTGTGGCCGGGGGGTGGTCGGCCCCTCGCCGCTCGCGGTCGCGAAGATTAGCGTAGCGGTTACCCTGGTTGGTGACATCAGTCCCGGTAGGCCAATCGGCAGAGCCACGGAGCTCAAACCTCCGCCAGTGTGGGTTCGAATCCCACCCGGGGCACAGCCACAATCACCCATATACGCAGATGACGGGGCCCCACCTCAGGAGGCCCTTGATCATTCTTGCCGCAGGTAGGGGGGCGAACCCCCACCGCTCCGCTCCGACCTACCGCCCCGCGCGGGCTCGCACACCACGCGGTGCGACTGCCTGGCTTGTTCCGCGGGCGAGAACGTTGCGGATGGCCAGGAGCTCGGCTCGGGCCTCCCACGTAGTGCCCGCTCTCGTCCCACAGGCTGCGCCACTCCGACTCGTCGGCCAGGGTCCGGCGCGGAGCCCCCGGTCGGCTCGCCAGGTCCGGTTCTTACTGCTGCCGTGGGCTGGGGTAGCCGACCTGGCGGGTCCAGGGGCCACCGACGTGGGTCCGGTAGGCGCTGTGCCCCGGTGGCAGGTCGAGCACGTCGACCAGCGTGGGGTCCTCGTCGACGGCGTGCCAGAGGTGTCCGACCCTGCCCCTGGCGAGATCGGCTGAGGTGGGACCGATGAGGTGCCACATCTTGTCGTCGGCGTCGTGGCCGACGAGCAGGATCGGCTCGCGACGCTCGAAGACCTCGAGGGTCTGGATGCTGTTGGTGCCCAGACGAGCCGGCGCGGCCGGGCAGGCCAGCCTTGACGATCCTCGTGGAGATTCGACCCATCGTCCTGGTTCCCGACCGCCTACGGGCAGCGCGGTTCGATGCGCTGCGACCTTCGGAATCCGTCGATAGACTCCCCGGCGCGACGCCGTGCCCGGGACCGCCAACGGTCAGCGGTCGCAGAGGGAAGGGGACATCGATGCGGAGAAGGACGAGGACGTCGCGGTGGCCCGCCCTGCTGACCGCTGTTGGCGTCGCCCTCGTCGTGGTCGTCGTCGCCATCTACGCGACGATGTGGGCGGCAACGAACGGGCGAGGTGGTGAGGCGCTGCCGGCGAGCTCCACCGCTTCGGGTGGTACGACGAGCGCGGGCGCCAGCTCCGGCGGGACGCCCGGTCCGGGCCCGACGACCGAGCCAGGCCTGACGACCGAGCCTGGCCTGACGAGCGGGCCGCACGCCTCCGCAAGCCCGACCGCGCCCGGTGACCAGGCAACTCGCTCCACCAACCCACCGCCGGCGACCAACCCCCCGCCTCCGGTGACCCCGCCCGGCCCTCCCGACGAGACCTGTGCCACGTTGACGGGTCTCAAGTTCTGTGACGACTTCGACGGTCCCGCCGGCAGCCCGCCGGACAGCAGCAAATGGCGGATCCTCACCGGCTCGAGCTGGGGCGGACAGTGCTTCCGGAACGAGCGCGAGAACATCTCGCTCAATGGAAAGGGCCAACTGCAGCTGACCCTCATCGACAAAGGGACGACCCAGTGCGTCGACGGCCGAGGGTACGAAACCACCGTTACGAGCGGCGGCATGGACACGAAGGGCCGGGCCTATTTCAAGTACGGCCGCTTCGAGATCAGGGCCAAGCTGTCCTGCGCCAAGAGCGTGTGGGGAGCCATCTGGCTGGCCACTGGCAGCGGCCCCGAATGGCCGAAGTCCGGGGAAATAGACTTCTACGAACTCTTCAACAACAAGCAGAACACCATCAAGCACACGATCCACGCCGGCGACCCGTACTGGAACACGGGCGCCACCTACACCTACCACGAACCGCTGTGCCACGACTACCACGTCTACGGCGGCGAGTGGCGGGAGGGTTACATCCAGTTCACCTTGGACGGTCAGCCGACGGTCCGGTTCACCCGGGACGTCCATGGTGCCGGCAAGCCATGGCCCTTCGACAGTTACGACCTGAGGCTGCTGATCGACCTGCAGTACGGCAGTCCGGGTTGGCCGGCTGCGGGCAGTTGGGACAAGTCGGAGCTCCCAAGCTCCATGCTGATCGACTACGTACGGATCTTCGAGTAGGCGCACACAGACGTCGCGCTGCCGGCGCTGGACAACTCAGCGGCCCACTGGGCACTGGTCCCAGGGACCGCCGCGGTTACGCTCCTCAGCCGATGAAACAGGACGGCACCGGCCGCAAACCGCTGCCGCCGTTCCCGCCATGATCGTCTTCGACAGGATGCTTCCATGGGGGACGTGACGGTCGGCAGTTCTGTTCTCGACGCGTTGCGCGATGAGTCCGCCGTGCTGACCGCGGCCCTGGAAGGACTGCCCGGCCCGGTCTGGGAACGGCCCACGCGCTGCACCCCCTGGCTGGTCCGGGATCTGGTCGGCCACATCATCACGGTGCTCGCCCGCGTGCCAGCCATGGTCGCCGCGCCGGCGCCCGAGCGCCCCGCGATCAGCGCGACCGAGTACTTCCGGGCCGACGACCGGTTCAGCGACGCGGCGAACGCCGACCGCGTCCGCATGGGCCAGGAGCGGGCTGGCTCGGCCGACCCGGCGACGCTCGTCGAAGAGCTGGGGCGCACGTGGCGCGAGGTCGTGGCGGTCAGCGAGCGGCAGCCGGCGGACCGCGTCGTGCTGACCCGGCACGGCGACGCGATGCTGCTCACCGAGTTCCTCACCACCCGGGTGTTCGAGGTCGCCGTACACGGCATCGACGTGGCCGACGCTGTCGATGCACCGCCGTGGCTGACGCCGGCCGGCGCCGAGCACGTGCTCCGGATGCTCTTCGGCCCCAACGGACGTACCGCCCTGGACGCGACCGGGTGGGACGCGGCCACGCTGGTTCGGAAAGCGACCGGACGGGCGCCGATCAGTTTCGTTGAGTCCGCCACGCTCGACCGGCTCGGTATGCGCCGCCTGGCTCTGGGCTGACCGCGAAACATCTCCCCGCACACCGCGCGACGGCTAACCCGAACCAGTCACGCTGCCCGGCGTACGCGCCACAGTGATCAGCGCGGTCTCGGCGAACAGGAACGCGCCCCGCGCGTCCGCGTTGACGAGCTGCGCCCACCAGGCGGCGACGTCGTCCTCGGTGAGGTCGACCGTGCCGCGACGTACGTGACCGCGCACGACCTCGACGACTTCGGCGAGCCGGCGGCATCCATCGAGCTCCCGCGACGCGAGCACGTGACCGTCGATGCGCTCGATGACCAGACCGGCCCGGGCCGCAAGCTCAGGCAGGCGGCGGGCGGCAAACGCGTCGATGTGCGACATCCACGGCTGCGGCACGTGCGCGTACGCGTGCAGGATCCGGCTGGTCAACACCGGCTCGGCCCCATGCACGACGAGACCCGCAAAGTCCGTGTGCGACAGCACCACCCGTCCGCCCGGCCGCACCCGGCTTCAAGGTCACGCCGATGCCGCCAATGACCCCGTCCTGACGAGCGTCGGAACAGCGGACGCTACCGCGACGCGACGAACAGGCTCTGGGCAGCCCGGCCGATGGGGCCGGCGCGGTCGGACAGGGCCGTCTCGGTCAGCCCGACGCCGTCCGGGTCGATCCACGTCCGAGCGTCCAGGCAGACCCACTCGCCGGCCGGGTACCGATGCAGGTGCACGGTGAGGTCCGGGTTGATGAACAGGTGCTGGCGCCAGTCCAGCACGCTGCTGACGCCGTTGCCGGAGTCGGCAGCGACCAGCACGCGCGTCAATGGGCTCGGCTCCTCCTCGTCCACCAACGGCACCCGCATCCGCATCCAGCAGGTCGCCGGCCCCGGGTCGAGGAACGACCCCGCGGTGAACCGGTACTCCATCGCCGTGTGGTAGCCGATGTCGTACGGAACCGGGAAGAACGGCTGCTCCCCGCCGGCGCCGGGGAACTCGGGCGCGCCGTCGTACGCGACCGCCGGGGCGACCTCCGCCGCCGTCCGGATCAGCATGGCCGTGACCCGCATCGCGGTCGGCTCCCCGTCCGGCACCAGCTCGGCCTCCGCGATGGCGACGCTCCGGCCGGCGTGTACCACCCGGGTCGACACGGTGAGGCGGCCGACCGGCACCGGCCGGACGATGTCGAAGGTCAGCCGCGCGACCCGCATGTCGTCGCGGCCGACCTGACGCTCGACGGCCCGACCGAGCAGGGCGGCCGGTGGGCCGGCGTGCTGGGACCTGGCGTCCCAGGGTCCCCGGGTGTACGGCGTCGCCTCGAAGCGGTTGTCAGCGATCCGACGGTAGAACGACACGCCGAGCATCGTACGGCCGGCGGGATCAGCCTCCACCGGCACCGGTGGTGGTTCGGACGGGGCACGACCCATTGGGAATGACTACCGATCCGGCTCGGGCGCCGTCCGGGCGTAGTGCAGCAGAATCAGTCCACTGTCGAACGTCCGGCTGCCGACCAGGGCGAACCGATGCGGAGCGAAGTCACGGTTGGCCAACGGAATGCCGCGGCCGGCCACGATCGGGTGCAGCTTGATCACCAACTCGTCGATTTCGGACAGAAGCTGGCCGGCGAGGTCCCCGCCCCCGCAGAGCCAGATGTCCCGGCCGGGTTGGCGCTTCAGCGCATGGATGAACTCCGCGGGATCGCCGGAGACGATCTCGACCTCGGGGTCGGCGGACGGCCCGAGCGAGCGGGAGAAGACGTACTGCTTGAGATGGGCGTACGGGCTGGTGACGCCGACCTTCAGCGCCGGGTCGTATGTGCCCCGGCCCATCACGACCGCGTCGAAGCGCCCTTGTGGTCGGTCGATGCCGAACTGGGCGTGAGCGAACGCGGGTAGCGTCTGCGGCCAGTGCGTCACGAGGTAGTCGGTCACGTCGGACTCGACCGGGAAGAAGTCGTACGAGCCGTCGGGCGCGGCGATGAAACCGTCCAGCGTGCTGGCCACGTAATACACGAGCTTTCGCAAGGCATCCCCCAATCACTACGGATGTCGTGGATGACGGTACTACAGCTGTCGTGGTTGGTGCTAGCGTTTTCCCCGTGGCACGGAACGTGGAGCGAAGGGCGGCCCTGGCCGACGCGGGTCTGCGGGTGCTGGCGGCGACCGGGGCGCGCGGGCTGACCCATCGCGCGGTCGACGCCGAGGCGGGCGTGCCGGTCGGTACGACCTCCAACTACTTCCGCTCGCGCGACGCCCTGCTCGGCGCGCTGGGCGAACGAATCATGGAGCGGTTCACCCCGGACGACCGGGTGCTGGCCGAGCTGGCGGCCCGAGAGCCGTCGGTGGAGCTGTTCACCGACTACGTGCGCTACATCCTCGAGCGGACCACCAGGCAGCCCGAGCTGACCCGGGCCCTGATCGAGCTTCGCCTGGAGGCGGTGCGCCGTCCCGGCCTGGCCCGGATCCTCGGCGAGACCCTTCGCCGCGGCTACCGGAACGACGTCGCCTTCCACGCCGCCTCCGGCCTGCCCGGCGGCGCCTTCGAGGTGGCCCTGCTGCATTACGCAGTGGACGGTCTCCTCCTCGACATGCTCACCACCTCGATCGACGCCGGGTTCGATCCCGACGAGGTGGTGTCGGCGCTGGTGACGCGCCTGGTCGCGAACGCCCCGCCCAGCCAGAACGCGCGGCCCAGCGAGAGCTCACGACCCAGCAAGGGCTCCCGACCCGGCCGGGCCCAGCGACCGGCGGCGGTGGTCACCGGGCCGGCCACGCGTGAGGCAACGACGAGAAAGACCAGGACAGCGAAGAAGTCCACGAGCGCCCCGTGACGGGTCTGATCGACCGTTGTTGATCCCGCCCCGACCCTCGTCCATCCAGGGTCCCGACTCTCGTTGATCTAGGGCGTAGAGTGGTGAATCGATCTCCAACCACCACTCTATGCCCTAGATCAACGGGCGCTGGCCCTGCTCGTGACCTGGGCGAT
>Ga0310831_100463_pt1 | contig 20257 bp, 22 predicted proteins | sample WT_ome_6_FD_201307 | JGI IMG/M metagenome (GOLD analysis project Ga0310831, IMG submission 201307) | Sorghum-adapted microbial communities enriched on wild type (WT) sorghum from Joint BioEnergy Institute, Emeryville, California, United... ... | reverse complement strand
TGAAACGCCTTTTCAAACGAAAACACCGTCAACAGCGGAGCGAGCTTCCCAGAAGCGATAAAATATTTTCCGTCTGGAGTGACATCGACGCCATGCGGCGATTTGGCGACCGGTACCAAATAAATGCCACCTTTATGCTTTTCCGGGAAGATCATTTTTTGGCCGCCGACGTTGTCATATTTTCCTTCCTTCACCATGTTCTCAAGCTCTTTCCAGTTGAACAACACGATAAAATCGCGGTCTTCTTGAGATGCGTTAATTTCTAAGTTCGTTGTCGCTTCTTCGGTATTGTACGTTGTCAGCACGGCCCAATCTTTTGATATTTTTTTCCCGGCATCGGACAAATCGTACGACCACGGGGGCAGCGCAACTTGATAGGCGATGTGCAGCTTTTGCGCTTTTTCATTGAACGTGACCGCACTCATGACGCCACGGTATTTTTCGCTATACTCATCAAGCGAGGCGTACTGATGGCCAAGCGGAACCGAAAACCGGGTCGGTAAAAATAAGTACTCGGTATTCTCAGTCACAAACGCGGCACAGTGCGGACCGCTCGTGTTGGGGACTTCGATAATGTCTTTGACTGTAAACGTTTTTAAATCCATTACCGCCGCCCGGCTGTTCGCCACATCGGTCGCAAACATATACTTGCCGTCATATTCTCCATTCGTTTCCGAGAAAGCCGGATGATGCAAATCGCCCCACGTATAGCCGCCAAGCATTTTTTTCGAATGGGTATCCCAGCCGTAGCCGGTCGCCGGATCGGGCGAAAAGACAGGAACCGTGCGAATGCGCCGCATCGACGGCACCCCGTAAATAAACATTTGCCCCGAGTGGCCACCAGAGGCGAACAAGTAATATTCATCTTTTTCACCAAACGGAACGTACACTTTTTCCGCATCGGTTTTGGCCGATGCAGTCGAAACGGTATCAGGAGTGGAAAAATTGCCGAAAAAGACAGTTGACGCCAACACTCCAACTGCCAACCCTGACAACGCGGAAATCACTTTTTTCTTCACTCTCGTTCCTCCCATCGTTTCTTACTTTTCGGATGCTTCTTTTAAGAGAGCAATAATTTCGGCCCGCTCCTCATCTGTCAGCGGATTCGATTTGATCACCCCAGACATCACCGCAGACGTCGGCGCTTTTAAAAACTCTTCAATCGGCTTGCCGTGTTTGCCCTCGACTTCTCGATAAGCGTTCGATAAATCCGGACCGGTCGTCCCTCCTTGCAAGTTAAGCTTGGAAACAGAGTGGCAAGAGAGACAACCTTTTTGTTGCAGGATAGTCCCGTCCTGCGTACTAGCGTTTGTTGTCTTGCCCGCCCCCTTCCCATCCTCTGTCGAAGCTGATGGTTGGGACGATTGAGCCGTCTCTTGTTTTCCTGCCTGCGTCGCATTCGTCTCTCCTTTCGTTCCTCCCAACTGAAAATACGAATAACCGCCAGCCAAACCGATCAAAGCGCTAATGAGAAAAATGACGACCGTTTGTTTCATGCCCCTCCTCCTTCTACAGTGAGAAATTCGTTTACCATTATAGCCACCCGCCCTTGACCTCCCCTGTGCAAAAAGTCACTTCATTTCCAAGATCAGTGAACATTATTTGGCAAAAGCGTGGCAAAACGGTGAAAAACAAAAAACACTTGCCACCGGCAAGTGTCCTTTCCCTTGTTCAATTCAGTTGTTGCATCTCAGCTAGCGGCAAATAACGCTCGCGCACAAACGCGACAAACTTCGCCGCATACACGGGATCAAACTGCGTCCCAGCGCAACGCTCGATTTCCTCAAGCGCCTCTTCAAACGTTTTCGTCGGCTGGTACGGCCGCTCGGTCGTCATGGCGTCAAATGAGTCGATAATACACAAAATGCGGGCCAATTTCGGGATTTCTTCCCCCTTCAGCCCGTACGGATACCCTTTCCCATCATATCGTTCGTGATGCAGCTCGACAAGCGGAAGCAACTCATCAAACCGCTTCTCCGCCGCTACAATCTCGCGCCCCCACGCCACGTGCTTTTGGATGATCTCCCATTCGTGCTTTTCCAATTTTCCGGACTTATTTAAAATATCCCGGGGCACTTCGATTTTTCCAATGTCATGAATGATCGCTCCCAGGGCAAGCGTCTGCCGTTCATGGACCGTCAATTCGTCAAGGCGGCTGCCAAATTCAAGTGCATATTTAAACACCCGTTTGCTATGGCGGTATGTATAGACATCTTTCGAAAGAAAGAATTTCACTTGTTGCTCGAGCGCTTCCAAGTCTTGTTTAAACTTAATTTCATCCAAGCACATATTATGTTTATCATACAACTGAACGTTGTTTTTCCCTTGCGCCTTCGCGTAATAAAGCGCCTGATCGGCGCGGTGGATGAGCTCATCGCTTTCATGCATATCTTTTTCCATCTCGGCGATGCCGCACGAAAACGACAGGCAACGATACGGAATATGCTCGACGCCGTCAAAATATGTATCGTTCACTTCTTTGCGCAACCGGTTTAAAAACGCGTACGCGTCTTCTTTCGTCGTGTTGGGCATTAAAATGGCAAACTCTTCGCCGCCATAGCGGGCGACCGTGAAGTTCGTCCCTTCCACCGCTTTTTGCAGCAGCTTCCCAAAAAAAGCCAACAAACGATCTCCTTGCAAATGCCCGTTCCGGTCATTGTATTTTTTAAAATCGTCCAAATCCAGAAATGCCAAGGTCAACGGCTGTTTCAACAGCTTGCAGTCGGAAAACTGCTCCTTGAGCGTTTCTTTGAAAAAACCGTGGTTGTATAGGCCGGTGAGGTGATCTCTGTTGGCGCGGTTGGATACTAACTGGTATAATTCCAAAAATTTCCTAAAAACAATAGACAATATCGTTACTAAAATAATAAATAAGGACAAGCCAAAATATTTCTCTTCCGACAATAAAATGGCTAAAACCATTGAAAGAAGCAATGTTACTGAATAACCAACACACGCCTCTTTTAAGACGCCTAACTCTAGAGCACCTTTAAATATTTGTCCAATGAAATAGAAGAAAAGAAAAATCAATAATACATTAATACTAAAATAAACTAGCAAACTAATCAAATAAGGAAGTAAATGATGGACATTTATCTTCCCAATATTCCCATCGAAGAATAAAAATGAGTAATAAGCACCTGATATCATCAAACAATACATTGAGAAATTAAATAAATGTCTCCATGCAGACATTCGTTGATTACGATACAATTCTATCAAACTAAAAATAAAAAGAACCTGTAACGTAAAGTTCAATCCATATAAAAACAGGGTAGCCAAGTAAACAGCAGAATCCATTGAAAAAGAATTAGCTTTAGGGGGCAAGATAATAGGAAAAAGATTCAACAAAACGACAGAACCAGTCAATATATATACTAAAACCCAATCTTTTAAGGATTGAGAATGGATATCAACCTCTGTAGCAAATATACACATCCCTAAAAGAGAGACAACAACAGTATATAGTTTTTCTTTGTTTTTTAACCGTTCAAAAACCATACAAAATCACTCTCAGCTAAAAAATTTTAAAGAAGGAGTATCGCCTCCCTCTTTATTATATAGGTTGTAATAAAGAATTTCCGACCTCCATGTCCCGTCTTTACTTTATCACCTAACAAGCTGGCACGGTGACAAGAAGAGCGAACAATGCCATGTAAAACAAAATTGCAACTTATATAGATCAACATTATTATTTTCTACTCAATGAGTTTAAACCCCGACGTCAACGCCACAATCACCGAACCAAGGATGAACAAATTGATCAATACTTGTTTTACTTTGGATTTCATGTCCTTTTCCCCCTTAACATTTTATTTATTGATTCGCAGGAGCGGCCGTTGTTTCTTTCTCAGCATCGTCTGCCCCATGCCGCGGTGCGCTGAGCATCAGATGCTGGATGAACAAGAACGCCCCTACGTTCATCACGACGTCGCCGATGCTGATGACTTGCTGGCGCGGATACGGTGGAGACAGCGGAATGATGTCGCCGAGAAACGGCAGAAGCGTATCCGATGTGATCGCCTGGTGCTTGCCGTACAGACCGGCTTTTAACGCTTCGATATATTCGCGGCCGAGAAATTGGGCGGCTTCGATCGAGACCGGCATCCGTCCGCCGTTTACGGCCATGACGATAAAGTTGAGCAAGACGCCGGCGAAGATGACCGGAAACCCTGGCTGATGGCGGTTGAGCCATAAAAACGCGAGCCCGGTGATGTAGACGAGGAGAAAAATGCCGTTGCTCATGCTCGAGATCCATGCGACCCGCTCTTGCAGGAAAAAGACCACAAACTGCACCGCCAATAAGATCGGGAACAGCCAACCGAAGCGCAATTTCATGTTGGCCAACCCTTTCAGGCTTCCGCCGCGAAACCAGCCGATCAACAACGACAAGACGATCCCATCATAAACCATGGTGCTGCCCCTTTATAAACGAAATTTTCTCTCTTTTCTAAACTTCCATTCTCATTTCTATTTTTACCGTTTTTTTCATTCTGTGTAAATAGTCTATTTTTCCTAACTACAAACAAATTTTAATCAATACCGTCTTATTTCCTCTATTTTCGTCATTTTTCAAAACAAAAAAATGACAAAAAACAGCACGATATGTATCTAAAGAAGTATAAAAAAATAACTATTTTATGGAACACTCCCCCATCTACATAAGCGCTTGTAAAGAAGCTCTTGGGCGCGCTTCACCATGGCAGGCGGCTAGGTGATCTTCATTCCCTTCACCGTTTCGTTGTTTCCACTTACGCTAGAACAGAGATTCACAATAAAGATGAGAAACGAGCCGTTCGTTGAACCGACTGGCCGCCTATGTCTCCGGCTTATTGTTAATGATGCCCTATACAAATGAGAGTCTTCTTTCCAAAAATAGAAAAAACGGATTCCTATCACCGTCAGGAACCCGTTCACCCATCAATCTTACCGCTCTGGCCCGCAGCTGCCAGAGCAACGGTCGGCCAAATGGCACGCTGCGCATGTCCCTTTGGCGCTTTTTTTCACATGGCGAACCAACACCCACCCGGCATAGGCGAAAATCGCCCCGCCAATGATGATATTAGCAATCATCACACTCTCCCCTTTCATTGAAAGTGAAACATCATTCCAACTTGATAGACAAGGAATGAAATCATATAAGCGACCGTTAAGGCGATGCCGATCGACAGCAGCGTCCATTTCCACGATCCGGTTTCTTTACGGATCGTCGCCACCGTCGCTAAGCATGGTGTATATAAAAGAACAAACACCATAAAGCTGAGTGCCGATAACGGAGTGAAATGGGCGGCAATCATCTGCTCGAGACCGTTTGCCTCACGGACGTGGTAAATAATATTCATCGTTGATACAACGACTTCTTTCGCCAAAAAGCCGGTGATTAACGCGGCCCCTGCCTGCCAAGCACCAAAACCGAGCGGCGCTAACAGCGGAGCGATCAAACCGCCGATCGCAGCGAGCAAACTATCATCCATCGGAACGCCAACTCCGTGCGGTCCAACATATGTCAACAGCCAAATGGCCACCGAACCGCCGAAAATAAATGTTCCGGCTTTACGGACAAATCCTTTCCCTTTCTCCCATGTGCTGCGCCATAATGTGAGCGCCTGCGGCACGCGATATGGCGGCAATTCAATGACAAAGAGCGAGCTTTCATTTTTGAATACTGTCGATGAAAACAACTTGGCGAGCCCCAAGGCCACTACGATACCAAGCACATAAAGCGAAAAGACGACAAGCGCCTGCTCATGAATAAAAAACGTTCCAGCAAACAATGCGTACACCGGCAAGCGGGCGGAACACGACATAAACGGCAACAGCAACATCGTCAGTAGCCGTTCTTTCGGCTGCTCGATCGTGCGTGCCGCCATCACCCCAGGAACGTTGCAACCAAAGCCGATGATCATCGGAATAAACGCTTTGCCGTTTAACCCGATCGCTTCCATCAGCCGATCCATCACCATGGCCACGCGTGCCATATACCCGGAGTCTTCTAGCAAAGAAATGAAAAAGAACAAAATGAAAATTTGCGGTACAAACACAAGTACACCGCCGACCCCAGCGACAATGCCGTCTAACACAAGCGCTTCGATAAACGGCGACGCCCCCGCCCAATCAAGCAAGCGCGACAGCCAATCGGTGAGCGGTCCAGAGAAAAAGGTGTCAAGTTGATCAGCAAGCGGCGTGCCGAGCCAGTTGAACGTCAACATAAACACGATATACATCAGCGCCAAAAAAATCGGCAAACCAACATAGCGGTTTGTCACCACTGCGTCCACTTTTTCCGTCAGCGTGAGCGGTTTTGGCTTAAACTCGATGGCCGCAGCAGCGATCGTTTCGCTGATCCATCGGTCGCGCGTTTCATAAATATGTTTCGCCGCCTGACAACCAAGCGCCTGTTCCGTTTCCTTGCGGATCGCCAAAAGCGGTGACAAATCGAAGTGGTCGCGCAAATAGGCGGCAAGGCGCTCGTTTCCTTCTAAAAATTGCAACGCCATCCAGCGCTTATCTCCCGGCACGTCATCCGGCAGTTGCTCAGCAATGCGGCGGATCGCACGTTCCACTTCGACGCCATAGTCAATGAACATGCGGGAATGGTGTCCATCTTTCGCCGACAAAATGGCACGCTCTAATTCCTTTGCCCCTTTCCCCGTTCGAGCGATGACCGGAACAACTGGGACGCCAAGATGACGCGACAACTTGACTGCATCGATTTTGATGCCGCGTTTTTCCGCGACATCCACCATGTTCAAAGCGATGATGAGCGGCCGGCCAAATTCCAATAACTGAACCGTCAAATGCAAGTTGCGCTGAAGTTGCGACGCGTCAACGATATTAACGATCGCCGAACACGGCTCGGTCAATAAAAAATCGGTCGCCACCCCTTCATCGCGGGACAGTGGCTGGAGCGAGTAAATGCCGGGCAAATCAACGACCGGCACGCCGTGTTGGCGAAGCACTCCCACTTTCTTCTCAACCGTCACCCCGCTCCAGTTGCCAACATATTCATAAGAGCCGGTTAAACAGTTAAACAATGACGTTTTGCCAGTATTCGGATTACCAAACAGCGCTACGTACGACATATTTATTTCACCTCAATCGATGACGCCTCTTTGCGCCGTAAGCCGATTGCCTGCCCATCGACTTCAACCATTACCGGGCCGCCAAACGGCATCGCGGCTTTCACCCGCACCATTTTTCCTTCTTTAACCCCTAGATGAAGAAGACGCTGTTTCAGTGCCTCATGCTCAACGGCCAAGCGGACAACGACCGCCGTTTCTCCTTTATGCAAATCGGTCAGCACCATCGTCTTTTCCCCCTATTTCCCTGTCTATTCTCATTTGTGTCAAGAATGATTCTTTTTCTCAATTCCTATCATAACATAACCGAAGAAAAAGGAAGTGAATTTTTTCACAATCATTCTATATTGTCAACATTTTTTCAAAATTCTCTGCAAGATTAGTTGAACTTTTCGAAAAAATATATATAATTTCTTGTATATCTTTCCCATCTTTGCTCAAGGAGGAAATGCAGTGAACACAATCGGGAGAATCAGCAACTTTGTCGGCAATACGTTTGCGATTTGGGTGCTTCTCTTCGGCGCACTTGCCTTTTTCGTTCCAAGCGCGTTTACGTGGATCGCCCCGTATATTGTGCCGCTCTTGGGGATTGTGATGTTTGGCATGGGGTTGACGCTGTCGGCGAACGATTTCAAAGAAGTATTCAAGCGCCCGCTAGATGTGCTCATCGGCGTCATTGCCCAATTTCTCATCATGCCGCTCATTGCGTTTTTGCTCGCCTACTTTTTGCCGGTTTCGCGCGAAGTGGCGCTCGGCATTATTTTAGTCGGCTGTTGCCCGGGCGGAACGGCATCCAACGTCATGACATACTTGGCGAAAGGAGATACGGCGCTGTCGGTTGCCGTCACCTCTGTGTCTACGATTTTAGCGCCGATTTTGACGCCTTCACTCATTTTGCTTTTAGCCGGGAAATGGCTGTCCGTATCCGCTGCCGCTTTATTTTGGTCGATCGTCAAAGTCGTACTGATTCCGATTCTTTTAGGACTTATCGCGCAAACACTTTTCCAAAAGCAAGTAAAAGCGTGCATCCCGGCATTGCCGCTCGTTTCTGTCATCGCCATCGTTGCTATCGTCGCTGCCGTCGTCGGACAAAACCAAGCAGCCATTGCCAAAAGCGGACTCCTTATTTTTCTTATTGTCGTTGCCCATAACGGGTTGGGCTTGTTGATTGGGTACTGGTTTGCCAAACTGTTTCGCCTGTCGCCGCCAAAGCAAAAAGCGATTTCCATCGAAGTTGGCATGCAAAACTCTGGGCTTGGTGCGGCCTTGGCGACCGCCCATTTTTCGCCGCTCGCTGCCGTTCCGAGCGCCCTTTTCAGCGTCTGGCACAATATTTCTGGTCCGATCGTCGCGACATACTTCCGCAAACAAGCAAACCACCAAACAGCGAATGACAAAACGATTTCCACTTAACTTCTCACACTTTGTCTAGCAGCAAGGAAAAAGCTGTCTCCTGAAGTGAACGACCATCTTTCGGAGACAGCTTTTTTATGCCCGCCACCGCTCACGTTCCTTCTCGCCACCAGCGGTCTAACGTTTCTTTGACAATCATGTACACGTTAAAAAAAACGAAAAGGCGGACATCCGCCTTCACCTTCGTTTTATAACATCCGTTCAAACGGAAACACGATCCGCCTAGCCAATTCAGGAAAATCGATGAACGGATTTCGGTTGCCTTGAATGAAAAAAATGGCGCTGTTGCGATGGTATTCATATACCGTCGGTGGGAATTGCTCGTGCCACCGGACAAGAAGTGGAATGTCGATTTTACGCCGAAACGATTTCTCAATCGCCTTCGGGTAACGGAGCAAAAAATACAACATCGCCCGTGCCGCCGTCCCTTTGCCGTACTCCGGCTCGAAATAACCGTTATGGGCGACGCCGCATCGGTTCTGGATCTGCTCTCCTGGATCTTCCGGATTGTAAAATGGAAAATCAGCGTACGGGAAGTTCGACCGAAGCGTATTGCATTCCGGCTGGCAAACGAATAAATGATGCAAATCGCCTTTCATCGGTTCACGGGCACCGAACCATGACTGCGGCACGACATGCTCAGCATTAAATTTCCATTGCTTCTCGATCGTTTTCACTCGCTCGCGTACATCACCCGGCCCATGTTTCGCTTTTTTTAATAGTTGGCGAAACTCATCGTAACGTCGTTTCATCGTTTCGACATCTTGGACAATCAACGTTTTCGGATCTTTTCGCTCGCCGGAATACAAACTGCGCACCGTCCCATCCGGCTGCAAGTCAACCCATGTGTACAAATACTCGTCTTTGCTGAAAAAATACGGCAACCGTCGCTTATGGGTGTGCGCCACCAGCTCGTGGTAACGGACAAACAGCATCAATCCGTCCCCATCAAACGGTACATAACGGTAATACCGTTCGCGCGCCTGTCGGTCTTCTTCGGCGCGATAATACGCGTCTTCCAAAGCAAGTCGCTCGTTCAGATGCTCAAGCTGCGCCACAGCATCATCCATTTGCCATTGGCGAAGCTCATTAAGCTGTCGTTCCGCCTCTCCCATCGCTGTTCCCCTCTTTCTTTTCCTTTAGTTTACCATGGGAAGGGGGGATGACCGCAACATGACTAACCAAAAAGAAACAGCGATGAACGACACGATCACCTTCATACATAGACGACTGGATTCGAATCTCCCTAATGGCGAAACGATTTGCTCTAGCGACATCTGCGGGGCTTTCATGATCAGAACTACGGTCATGCTAAGGAACGATTCGCCTTGTCGCACGTTTATGAAATCGGTCCAAAAAAAATAAAAAGCTGCCTTTTAGACAGCTTTGACTGTTTCGCTTTGCGCAACAGACGGTAACGACAACAAGTGAAGGGTCACTTCCGGCTTTGAACCAACCCGGATGTTCACTCCGGTTTGCCCGAGCCCTTCATTAATATAAAACGGCTTTCCTTCCCATTCATGATAGCCTTTAATCATGTTCCGCTTGGTGAGCGTTTTACTCATTTTTGCCAAATGGTACGGCTTAGGCCAATGAATTTGCCCGCCATGGAAATGACCGGAAAGCAAATAATCAAAATGGTAGGCACCCATATGCGGAACGATGTCTGGATCGTGCGTCAATACTATGTTGATGCCGTCTTTCACGCCGGCGTACGCCTTTTTCATATTGCTGCGTCTCGTGTAAAAATCATCAATGCCGATAATATTAACGGTTTGACCGTGAACTGTAATCGTCTTCATTTCGTTTTGCAGCACGATGCAGCCATGCTCCTCAAGCGTCGCCTTCAAACGCTCAAACGGCTCGCCTTGAAGCACGTAATCATGGTTGCCGAACACCGCATACATGCCATAAGCTGGCTGCAACTTTTTCAATGCCGTCAAATACGGACCGAGCTTAGGAATGCTCGCTTCACGGTCTAGGAAATCACCGGTCAAAGCAATGAAATCAATCGGTTCCCCTCTAAGCTTTTCGTATAAATCGTCCGGAGAAATGGATAACTTTTCTAAATGAAGGTCAGACAGCTGTAAAATGCGGATAGCACCGTTCCCATCCTCCGGGCTGCCGACCTGAATTTTATGCAAAACCGCTTCATACGTGTTGCGGTGTGCTTTTCGCAGACCAAAAGCCAACAACAAAAAGAATGATAGAATGATCAACAAGAACGCCATTGTCTTCTCTCCTCCCTCGATAACCATTATAGTGAAACGGAGGAGAGAAGAAAGAGGGAGTTAGTGGATAAGATGGTAACCGTATAAGGAAAACAGCTTTTCTTTCGACATCAACAAATATTTTGGCGGACGGCCAAATGGCGACAACCCAGGTCGAGCCACCGCCATCATCGGCACGAGCGCCATTGTTTTGAACCAACGATACAACGGATTGGCAATATCCACCGTTTCAAATCCGAGCCGTTCGCATCCTTTGTTTAACATTGTAATACCAATAATCCCTTTCATCCGTTCAGAATGTTTATGGTGATAAAGATGGTAGGCGACATACGGCAAGCCGGATTTGACTTGTTCAAGAATATAGCGCCCTTTTTTAATGTCACTGTCATATCGAAACAGTTCACGCACGAGCCGGACGTTGTGGAGATGAATTTTCAACAGCCAATCATTCGCCGCAATCGTCGTTCCGTCCGAAAGATGGATCGTCTCCCCTTTGTATTGGAGCGGGCGGACGCGGAAAATGGAACGGCGTCCATCCTGCGCTTCACCAGCGTATTCGAGTCGAGAACAGGCGTAATAAATCGGATCGATGATTCCCCACATCGCCAACAAACATTCAACCGCTTTTTCCTTCATGCCTGCATCCTTCCTTTATCTCATATCTTATGTATTAACATTTTGGAACATTTGCCGACACATTATAAATGGGGAAAAAAGGCGCATCACGCCGGCGCATAACCGGTCGTGGGCCGCACATACTGAAATCAAACTCCAAATTTTCGCCTAGGTTGTGATTATCATGACAACAGTGCTTTTTCTCCCGCTACTTCAGCTTCCGTCCGGCCATCATCGGGTTGCTGAGGCGCTGGCGGAAGGGTTGCGGTCCATCGATCGCGCCGTGAAGTGCGAAAAAATCGAATTGCTTTCCTCGCGACTTGGCGCCAAAGAACAGTGGATTTCCCGCCTCTATTTGCGCTGCATTCGTCATGTTCCTAAAGCATACAGCATCGCCTATCGTCGTTCCGTTTTGCATCCCTCATCCAAACCGCCGTCCTTCCCACCTTATGAGTGGCTGTTTGGCGGCCATCTGAAACAACTGATCCGTCGCCTAACGCCGGCGCTGATTGTCTGTACTCATGCGTTTCCATCATATTTGCTCGACCTTCTTAAGCAACGTGGGGAAATCGATGTTCCCGTCGTCAACGTGTATACTGATTATTTTGTCCATAATTTATGGGGAAAAACAGCCATTGATGTCCATTTTGTCGGTCATCCGGCCATGAAGGCAAAACTAGAAGAAAAAGGAGTAACAAGCGAGCGGATCGTCGTTACCGGCATTCCCGTTCACCCAGTGTTTTCCGTCCGGTCGGCGGCACCGGCGGCGCGTTCCCGCTACACCGGGCTCATTAGCGGCGGCAGCCTAGGTCTTGGCGATTGGGAACGGCTTTTAAGTAAAATCGCACCGGATGATCCGGTTGACTATTATGTGTTATGCGGCACAAACGAACAGCTGTATGAGCGGTTGAAGAAGAAAAACCATCCGCGCCTCCTTCCGCTCCGTTACATTTCATCTCCTGCGGCAATGAGTGCGCTTTATGACGAAGTCGATTTTGTACTCACAAAGCCAGGCGGCGTCACCTTAAGCGAATGCCTTTGCAAGCGAAAACCAACGTTTATTTATGCGATGTTGCCTGGGCAGGAGGAAATCAACTTTCGTCTCTTGTGCGACGACGGGCTCGTTTTCGATTTCCGCCATTGGCGCTCACTCCCGTCACTGTCGGAAGCTATCATCTCCATGCTACACTCGCCAACTCTTGTCCGCTGCCTTGCCAAGATGGACGACTATCACCGCGCACTCTCCCCAGCCGATCCGGCGCTTGTCATTTACGAGCGCTTTTTAGCGGCCGTGCCGTCCCGGCAAAAGTCGTAACCGCTTTGGCTTCACCGCCTCTTCCATATATAGAAAAAGGCGCCTGCCTCAAAGCAGCTGGGCAGACGCCTTTTAGCGACGGGTGCTGACGGTGACAAACACGAACTTATCATACCGATGGCGGGAAAACGAATATTCAAACGGTTTGCCGTTGTTTAAAAAGCCAACCTGCTCCAATTCCAACACAGGATCATCGGGCGCGCATTGCAAGTATTGCCGATCAAGCTCGTTCGGTTTATCGGCACGAATCTTTCGGTGCGATCCGGCAATGGTTAACCCAAGCTCATGAGTAATGTAATGATAAATCGAGCCATGAAGCACCGTTTCATTGAGTCCCGAAATCAAATGGACAGGCATATACGTCCGTTCAATGACGTACGGCTCCCCATCGACCTTGCGCAGTCGGATTAAGTGATACACCGGTGTGTTTGCATCAATACACAAATGCGAAGCCACCTCATCAGTGGGAAACAACACTTCAAAGGTGATAATATGGCTTGTCACCTTTCGTCCTTCCAATAAGCTCGTTAAGCCGAGCGTTTCGTTGCTGACAACGTTCACTAGCCCGTTAAGCATCGCGGATTTCACAATAAATGTGCCATGACCGCGCTTTCGATACAACAGCCCTTCGGACACAAGCACATCAAGTGCTCGTTTTACAGTCATCCGGCTGCAGCCAAACTCCTCAGCGAGCGAGATTTCATCAGGAATCGGCTCGTCTAGAGAATACATCCCCTCTTTAATTCGCCTACGTATTTCATTTGAAATTTGTTCATACTTTGGCATCATTTTCATACCTCACCATTATCTTATCTTCATTGTACGAACAATCATCTGTTTACACAATAGCCAGTGTGACTTTCCCCCTCATCCCTCTTTTCACGCTGCCTCATCCATTCAATCTAGAAAAGGCGCCCCGCTGCCCCGGGACGCCTTTTCCTTCATTCAAAATCCGTTGTTTTCCGCGACTGTTTTAAACCAATAGCCACTTTTTTTGATCGTTCGCTTCAAGCCGTTGTCCAAATCAACCGCGACGAGCCCGTACCGATTTTTATAGGCATTGGTCCACGACCAGTTGTCCATAAACGTCCAAAGGTGATAGCCTTTCACATTGACCCCTTCTTCCACCGCGCGATGCACCCATTTTAAATGTTCGCGGATGAAAGCAATCCGGTAGTCGTCATCAATCATGCCGTTTTCATTACGAAACCGATCTTCCCCTTCGACGCCCATGCCATTTTCAGAAATAAAGCACTCAATGTTTCCATAGTTTTCTTTGATATTGATTAAAATATCATAAATGCCTTTTTCATAAATTTCCCAACCGCGATACGGATTCATTTTCCGTCCAGGCATAGCATAATAATCGAAAAATCGCTCCGGCAAAAACGGGGCATCCGGGTTGGGGAGATGCTCTTTTGCCTTAACGCGGCGCGGTTGATAGTAGTTGATGCCGAGCAAATCGATCGTGTTTTCTTTGATCAGCTCGCGATCACCGGCTTCCGTTACAGGCAAAAAGCCATGTTCATCCAACAGTTCAATCAAATCTTGCGGGTATTCTCCTTTCACCGCCGGATCTAAGAAACTCCGGTTAAACAACAAATCCGCAATATGTGCCGCTTTTACATCAGCTGGGTGCTGGCTGCGCGGGTAAGACGGCGTCAAATTCAAAATGATGCCAATCTGTCCTCCCGGGATGGCCGCCTTGCGGAAGGCAGCAACCGCTTTGGCATGGGCAATCACCGTATGGTAAGCCACTTGTACAGCACGGCGGAAGTCTACGATGTTTGGGTAATGAAAATCGTATAAATACCCTCCTTCCACCGGAACGATCGGTTCATTGTGGGTAAACCATTTTTTTACCCGATCCCCGAACAACTCAAAACAAATGCTGGCGTAACGGGCGTATGCATCCACGACTTCGCGGTTTTCCCAACCTCCGATATTTTGCATTGCTAACGGCATATCAAAATGATACAAATTCACAAATGGCTCGATCCCACTCGCCAATAGTTCATCGATGACTGCATTGTAAAACCGCACGGCTTCCGGATTGACCTCACCGATTCCCTTTGGAATCAAGCGTGACCATGAAATCGAAAACCGGAATGAATTATGCCCGATCTCCTTCATCAAAGCAATATCCTCTTTGTAGCGGTGATAAAAATCTGATGTAGTTGACGGGCCGACGCCGTTAAAAAAGCGATGTGGCTCCTTTTCATACCAATGATCCCAAATATTTTTCCCTTTCCCCCCCTCGTTGGCTGCCCCTTCCATTTGCGTTGCGGACGTCGCGCTTCCCCACCAAAAACCGGCAGGGAAGCGGTACGTGATTGGCTGCTTCGATTGTTGTTCCATCGCGATTCACCTCGTTTGCTGCGTAGTTATGATGCACTTTTTGCAGAGGCTTGTTCCTCTTCTCTCTCCTTTTGCAAGTTCATCCGGTCAATGAATTTTAAGAACGGGAACCAAATGACGAGCACAATCAAGAAATTGACCAATTGCAATAGTCCACCAGCTAGCGAGTTTGTCGCCATAATACCGTTAATAAAAATCGGCACGGTCCATGGCACCGCCACACCATTTGGAGGTGGCACAAGCCCTGAGGACATCGCCAAATAGGTGACCAACGTAACGATCATTGGCGCCAAAATCCACGGGACGATAACAAGCGGATTCATCACTATTGGCAAACCGAAAATGATCGGTTCATTGACATTGAAAATTCCGGGTCCGAGCCCAAGCTTAGCTACCTGCTTCATTTGCTTGCTCTTCATAAAGAGCAATATCGCAAAAATGACCGCAAGCGTCATTCCCGTTCCGCCCATCCCGACCGTGTAAATTTCAATAAACTGTTTGCTGACGATATGCGGAACTTCCCCGGTTTGTGTGTACGCATTTAAGTTTTCAAGCGACAGTGTGTTCCAAATCGGATCCATCACCGAGTTAATGATGATTTGCCCATGCAATCCGAAAAACCATAAAATTTGTGCGACAAAAATCGCAATCAACGTTGGAATAATGCCGCTCCCGAGACCAACAAGCGGGGCTTGTACAGCGTTGTAAATCACATCATGCATGTTTGTTTGAAACATTTGTGTTACAATAATATTGACGACGAGGAAAAAGGTCAGGGTGACCACTGCCGGTATTAATGCCGCAAACGACTTCGCAACCGCCGGTGGCACCCCGGCCGGCATTTTAATTGTAATGTTTTTTTGCACAACTTTTCTGTAAATTTCCCCAGCGATAAAGGCGGTAATCATCCCAAGGAACATTCCTTTCGCTCCAAGACGGTCAAGCGGAATGACTCCTTGCACCGCTTCCTTTCCTTCTATTTGGACCACAAACGGCGTCAATAAGAGAAATGAAGCTAAAGCAATCGCGCCGCCAAAAATCCCCTCGACTTCATAACTTTTCGACAAATAATAACCTATGCCGAACACGACGAAAACCGTCATCACCCCCATTGTCGCATTCGGGGCAACACCAAGCATGTCTTTTAACATATTCAGGCTGCTTTCGCTCATGATCTTATCTAAAAACGGCAAGTTGGCGATGACGACCGCGATCGAACCGAAAATCGTCAACGGAAACGCCAACATAAACGCATCACGCAACACTTGCAAATAACGACTGTTATTCAACTTTCCAGCGACCGGAACGAGCACTTTGCTCAATTTCTCAAATAAAGCACCGTTCATTTGACAGCCCTCCTTTTTATATATTCCGCTCCTTTAACAAAGCAAGCATCTCTTTCACAATCTCTTTCATCGCCAACGTTGACATAACATGGTCTTCCGCATGCATAAGAAGCAAGGTGATCGTTGTTGGCTTTCCGCTCGCTTCCTTTTGGATAAGTTGAAAATGGACATCGTGCGCGACACCTAACTCTTGTTCCGCTTCTTCGATCAATCGTTCTGATTCCTCAATTTGGCCTGAGCGGTATTCACGGATAGCTTGGACAATTTTACTGCGAGCGTTGCCGCTATGCAAAATGATGTGAAAAGCAATTTGTTCATTCGTAAGTTGGTGTATGTCCACTTTTTCCATCTTATTTTTCCTCCATTAATTTCAGCGCTTGTTCGTACACTTTTTTTCCATCCGCCATCCCATAGGCCACCATATCAATGACGTCCACTTGAATGCCATATTTTTGTGCCTCTTTTTGCAATTCCCCTTTTAAAAAGCTCATTTGCGGGCCAATCAACACGACATCAGCGTTCTCCATTTCCTTCTTCGCCTGATCTTGACCGACCGCCCAAATCTCTGCCTCTTCACCAATCGACTTGACGTATTCCTGCATTTTCGTCACCAATAAGCTCGTTGACATTCCGGCGCTGCATGCCAATAAAATTCGTTTCATGATTCATTCCTCCCCTTGTATTGAATGAAATAAATGTTATCGTTTTCAATTTTAATTATATACATTTAAATATATTTGTCTAGTCATTTAATTAAAAAGATTAATATTTTCATCTTCCCCATTTCCACAACTAAAATAGCGCGCACTCACCTTCTTGTGCGCGCAAAACGCTAAATGTTCTAGCTGTTGTTTTATAGCATGCGAGTATAATTAGATGGTCTTTTCGATTCTCTGATGATAAAGCAAGAGGGGATGTTGGGCATTTGACTCTTTCCTTACGAACGCATCCGAAAATGGGCATTCATTTGCCCTTTTAGCATCCGCTCACGCAATTCTTTGGTCATCTCTTGACGAATTTCATAGGTGGATACGCCTTCCTCGCGCTGATCAGCGATTCTCATGAGCTGCTCAACATCCGCAAACGAATATTTGCGACTTCCTTTCGATCGATCAGGAAACACGAGTTTCCGCTCCTCATAATATCGGATTTGACGTGGCGACAATCCGGTTAGTTCACTGACAATACCGATTGAAATCACTTTTTTATATTTGTAACTCTCTTCTTGCCGATTCACCGTCATTTTCCTCACCCTTTAATGTAACTTTTTCTAACATCATTATATAAAAAATGAATGTGATCCGTTATCTTTTGTAAATAAAATTAACATATTTTTTAAATTTCTTGTAAATGAGCTTAACACATTCGCTGTACACTGAAGAAGGCGATGATATAGTAAAGGTAAAAAACACGGAGGGAATCGAATGGGAAAATGGATGCGAAGCGCCATACAGCGGCAAAAACAGTTTTACATTCAACAGCTCATGCAGTCCGGCTTGGTTAACGACCATGAGCGACTCGAGCAATGGACGATGGCCGAACTGCGTCGCGAATATGAACGATTCAATCCCGCTTACAACGCGGAAGGAGGAAGCCGGCATGGACAAACAAGCCCTCGAACTGGCGAAGCGCATCATTGAATTGGACTTAGAGCGCGACGCCATGTTTGAACAGCTGATCGCACTCGTTGGCAGCCAAGCTGATGAACTGCTCCGCTTTTTGCAAAACCGTTAGTCACACATTCAGCCGCAACCATCCGGAACGAAAGGAGCCAGCCAATATGCCATCTGTCTTTCATAGACTTACAGAATCGTTCATCGCGACATGTAAAAAAGAAATGGTCTCCAGCTCAGCGACTGGAGACCGTTTCACACTGAAAATTGCTCACGGGAGATCGTCAGTGGAATAGAGCAGGAAGCAAGCTTCTTGTCCATTTGCTCCCACGGGTTATTTCCTTTCAGCTAATTTACTCGCCCGGCTGCCAGAGATGTTCACGTAATTTTCTTCGAATATCATCAGGAATTGGCTCAGGCCGCCCGGTGTCAAAATTGAAATTGACATACACTGCCCGTCCTTTGGCACAGACCACCCCATTTTGATGAATTTCTTCATAAATCGTAAGGCTCGTGTTGCCGATGCGTTCAACGCCAGTGTACACCGTCACATCTTGTCCGTAATACATTTGGTTGACATAGTCAACTTCCATGCGGATGATTACCATCCGCCAGCGCCGAAACGACAAATCCGGCGTAAACAGTTTAAAAATTTCATGCCGCCCCGCTTCAAACCAGACCGGAACGGTCGTATTGTTAATATGACCGACACCGTCCGTTTCCGACACACGCGGCGTAATCGTCGTTGTAAACATCTCCTACCATCCCCCTCCACCGTTTCCTTCCATTGATTCGCGTTATGTCATAGGGATTCCTGCTTAAAGAATCATGGGTTTAACAGATCATACAGAACGAAGGCCCCAATGTGCAAGGATATATTCAATCTACATAACAAACAGGCGCCGTTTGCAGCGCCTGTTTCCCAACGGTTTACGCCTTGTGCGGCTCTACGATCGTCCCGGCAAACGCGGCTTCGTAAATCGCACGGATGTCGGCTTCCAACAGCGGCAACGGACTGCGGGCAAGCAAACGTTTCTGTTGGACAGCATCTTTCGTCAAGCTTTCTAGCGCGCTTTCGGGGATGCCAAATCCCCCCAATGTTTTCGGAATGCCGACATCGGCGACGAACCGTTCTAGTTCCTCGACGCACCGATAAGACGCTTCCACTTCGGACAAAAAACTTGAGTTGCCGCCAAGCGCGTTGAAAATATCGGCCATTCTCTTCGTACAGCTTTGACGGATGTAGCCCATCACATACGGCAACAGCACAGCATTCGATTCACCATGAGCGATATGAAACTGACCACCGAGCGGATAAGCGAGCGCATGCACACCGGCTACCCCGGCGTTGAAAAATGCCAAGCCGGCCAAATAACTGCCGTTCGCCATATCAATGCGCGCCTGTTTGTCCGAACCGTTGGCCACCGCTTTGCGCAGTGAGCGTGAAATCAGCCGAATAGCGGCAACGGCCAATCCATCCGATGTTGGGCTCGCATTGACCGACACATACGCCTCAACTGCATGGGTGAGTGCATCAATTCCCGTTGCGGCCGTTACCCGCGGTGGAACGGAAACGGTCAGCTGCGGATCAACGATCGCGACGTCGGCCAATAAGTAATCGTGCGTCACGACATCTTTCGTCGTTTCCAAAGACAAGACAGAGATGTTTGTCACTTCCGACCCGGTGCCCGATGTCGTGGGAATCAAAATTTTCGGCAACCCTTTTTTCTCAAGTGTTCGCGTTCCTGTCAAATTTAAATAGTCAGCGACCGAGCCATCATGCACCGCCAAAACAGCCGCCAGTTTCGCCAAATCCAGCGCGCTGCCACCACCAACACCGATGACAAGGTCAAACTTTCCGTCGCGGGCAAACGCCACTGCCTTTTCCCCTGTCTCAAGCGGCGGCTCTGGCACAACATCCGTATACACATGCACGCTATACCCTTCTTGACGGAGCGGGGACGTCACTTGATCGACTAGGCCGATCTTCACAAGCATCGGGTCGGTAATCACCAAAATATGTTTTGCTCCCAACCGCTTCACTTCAGGAACTAACTGGTCAAGCGCTCCCCAGCCGACATGGCTGAGCGGCGGAAAGACAATGCGGGCTACACTCATGGTTCTCCTCTCCCTTCCTATTTGGTTGATTAAACAGCGTCATTCCAAAACTCGCTCAACACAATGCGCTTCTCTTCTTCTAGAGCCGAATGCAAAGATTGATTTAGCGACCCTGTGCCTCCTCGAGCTCCCGCTTCAATTCGCGCACGAGTTCCCCCGCGGGAAGTTC
>Ga0310831_100451_pt1 | contig 20793 bp, 20 predicted proteins | sample WT_ome_6_FD_201307 | JGI IMG/M metagenome (GOLD analysis project Ga0310831, IMG submission 201307) | Sorghum-adapted microbial communities enriched on wild type (WT) sorghum from Joint BioEnergy Institute, Emeryville, California, United... ... | reverse complement strand
CCGCCGGGACCCGGACGACGGCGCGGTCGGCACGCTCCGGCTGGGCTACCTCACGCCGTCGGGCGGGCAGGTGCTGCTGGTCGAATCCAACGCGGACGCCGGAGCCCTGCTGGCGGCCGAACTGGGTGAGGACGTACGGCCCGACGGCGAGGTCGTCGTGGCCGGTCAGTCCTGGACGCGGTCGATCGTGCGCGGCGACGAACGCTCGCTCGTCCTCGTCGAGGAGGGGCGCACCATCGTCATCGTCGGCCGGGCGCCTGTCGAGGAGATGATCACACTCGCCGAGTCCCTGCGCTGACGCGCTCCGGCCGTCGCCCCGGCGCCCGGCGTCAGGACGGCGCCCCTTCCGGCACCGCCGGCCCGGACTCGCTGAGCGAGGCGGCCACGGCGGCGGCGCGCTTCGCCTCGGCGGCCCGCATGTCCCGCTTCAGCGCCTGCGGCAGGGAGAAGCTCAGCGTCTCCTCGGCGGTGGTGACCTCGGCCACCTGGTCGAAGCCCCGCTCGGCGAGGTGGTCGATGACCTGCATCACGAGCTCGTCGGGCACGCTCGCCCCCGAGGTGAGCCCGACCGTGGACACCCCGGCGAGCCAGGCGTCGTCGATCTCGTGCGCGTAGTCGATGAGGTAGGCCGCGGGCGCCCCGGCGGCCAGCGCGACCTCGACGAGCCGCATCGAGTTCGACGAGTTGCGCGAGCCCACCACGAGGACCAGGTCGGACTGCGGGGCGATCACCTTCACCACCTGCTGCCGGTTGGAGGTGGCGTAGCAGATGTCGTCGCTCGGCGGGGATTGAAGCATCGGCAGGTGTCGGCGTAGCCGCTCGACGGTCTCCATGGTCTCGTCGACCGACAGGGTGGTCTGGGACAGCCACACGACCTTGTTCGGGTCGCGCACCCGGACCTTGTCGACCGCGTCGGGTCCGTCGACGAGCTGCACGTGGTCCGGTGCCTCGCCCGCGGTGCCGATGACCTCCTCGTGCCCCTCGTGCCCGATCAGCAGGATGTCGTAGTCCTGCGCCGCGAACCTCCGTGCCTCCTGGTGCACCTTGGTCACCAGGGGGCAGGTGGCGTCGATGGCCCGCAGGTTCCGCCGCCGGGCCTGCTCGTACACCTCCGGCGCCACGCCGTGCGCCGAGAAGATCACGATGGCGCCCTCGGGCACCTCATCGGTCTCCTCGACGAAGATTGCGCCCTTGGCGCTCAGCGTGCTGACCACGTGCTTGTTGTGCACGATCTGCTTGCGTACGTAGATCGGCGGGCCGTACAGCTTGAGGGCCTCCTCGACCGTCTGCACGGCCCGGTCGACGCCGGCGCAGTAGCCGCGCGGCTTGGCGAGGAGGATGCGCTTGCTGGGCTGGGCAGGGCTCGGCGAACCGGTCATTCGCCCATCGTACGGTCGTCAGGGCAGTTCAGCGGAGCGCCGATGTCGCCGGCGGCCGGGGTGCCGGTCGTACGGTGTCCGGGTGGGTCCTTGGGCGGGAAGGTTGGAACGGTGAGCGACGCGGCGGGGGCGGCGGCCGGCGGTACGGCTCAGGCCCGGGGCGGGACACCCGAGGAGCCGCTGCCCGTCCGGGTGGTGAGCCAGAAGATCGGTCAATGGATCATGCGCCTGGGGTGGGTGTGGGTGGACGGGCAGGTGGCCCAGATCACGCGTCGCCCGGGCAACCAGACCGTGTTCCTCACGCTGCGTGACCCGGCCGCGGACGTCAGCCTCACCGTGACCGCGCACCGCGACGTGCTCGACTCGGGCGTGCCGAACCTGGCCGAGGGTGCCCGGATCGTCGTCCACGCCAAGCCGGACTTCTTCCCGGCCCGGGGGACGCTGTCGCTGCGGGCCGACGAGGTGCGCCAGGTCGGGCTGGGGGAGCTGCTGGCCCGGCTGGAGCGGCTCAAGCGCCAGCTGGCCGCCGAGGGCCTCTTCGACCCGGCCCACAAGCGCCCCCTGCCGTTCCTGCCCCGCCGGGTAGGTCTGATCACGGGTCGCGCCAGCGCGGCCGAGCGGGACGTGCTGACCAACGCCCGTCGGCGCTGGCCGGCCGTGGAGTTCCGGGTCATCCCGGTCGCGGTGCAGGGCCCGTCGGCGGTCACCCAGATCGTCGAGGCGCTGGCCCGGCTCGACGCGGATCCCAGCGTCGATGTGATCATCCTGGCCCGGGGCGGGGGCAGCGTCGAGGACCTGCTGCCGTTTTCGGACGAGACGCTGTGCCGGGCGGTCTTCGCCTGTCGCACCCCGGTCATCTCGGCGATCGGGCACGAGACCGACACCCCGCTGGTGGACTTCGTGGCCGACGTCCGGGCGTCGACGCCGACCGATGCCGCCAAGCGGGCCGTGCCGGACCTGGCCGAGGAGCTGCGGCTGCTCGCGCTGGCGCGGTCCCGGCTGGCCCGGGCGATCACGCACCGGCTGGACCGCGAGCAGCAACGCCTCGACGCGCTGCGGTCCCGGCCGGTGCTCGCCGCCCCGCTGACCCTCATCGACCAGCACGTCGCGGCGGTGGCGGCGCTGCGCGCCCGCGCCCGGGTGGTGGTGACCCACCGGCTGGAGCGCGCCACCAGCGAGGTGACCCACACGCTGGCCCGGCTCCGGTCCCTGTCGCCGTTGTCCACTCTGGAGCGTGGGTACGCGATCGTCCAGCGGGCGGCCGACGGCGCGGTGCTCCGTGACCCGGAGGCGGTGGCGGTGGGCGACGACCTGCGAGTGAGGCTGGCGGCCGGGGAGCTGACGGCTAAGGTGACGTCCCGAGGGGCCGGGGCGTCGGAAGGGGAGGGTCGCGGATGAGCCAACCCGATGTCGAGGGACTGTCCTATGAGGAGGCTCGGGCCGAGTTGGCTCGGGTCGTGGAGAAGCTGGAGTCCGGCGGCGGGACCCTCGAGGAGGCCTTGGCGCTGTGGGAGCGGGGCGAGGCGCTGGCCGCGGTGTGCCAGCGCTGGCTCGACGGGGCTCGGGCCCGCCTGGAGGCCGCCCGTCCCCCGACCGAGCAATGATCACCGTGTCGCGTTCGTGCGCCCGGTATCGGGGTCACGGCGGCTTATGGCTTGACGCCTCGTGACGATCGTCCGGCTACCGGGGAGCGTCACTCGGCCACGCGTCCTTGGGGTGGACGCCCCAGAACGCGAACAAGTCAAGCCCGGTCTCGTAGCGGATGCCGCCCATCGACTCGAGGACGCCGCAGCCGGCGGGTTCCGGGACGGCCGCGGCGTCCGAGTCCGTGTCCGCTGGGGCCGATGGCGCTGGGCCCACGGCTGCGGGCACCGGCCCGGCCAGCCAGCATGACGTTGCTCTACATCTGGATCGCACTGTTCGGCTTCGTCGGCACCCAGCTCGCCTGGACGTTGCGGCCGTTCTTCGGCAGCCCGCACGAGCCGTTCGAGCCGTTCCGGGACATCGAGGGAACCTTCTACGCGGACATCATCCGGACGATCGGCGACCTCTTCGGCGGCTGAGGATCCCCGGAACGTCATCGTGGTAACGCTGACCGCTGTGAGGCGCTCGCGCACTCTGAGGCGTATGAACGCCTCACCGCGATCTCCTTATGTGATCACGGTGAGGCGATCATGGACCCGGAGGCGTACAAACGCCTCACGACGATCACCGGGCGCGGTCGACAAAGGCGATCAGCCGGCGCCGTCGCCTAGAAGGTGCAGGCGACGGTCAGGTCGCCGTCGGTGGGGACCAGGCGCAGGTCGGCGATCCGGCCGGCAGCCCGCAGGTCGTCGGCGGCCGCCTCGAGCCGGTCCAGCGCGGTCCTGGGCCCGCGGACCTCGGCCTGACTCACCTCGGCTCGCATCGACAGACTGCGTTCCGACTTGGCGCGCCGGACGCCGCGCAGGGCCTCCGCCACGGCCGCCAGCACCTCCGGATCCCCGTCGATGACGAGCTCATCCCGGGTCGGCCACGACGCCCGGTGGACGGACCCGGAGCGCCACCACGACCACACCTCCTCCGTGACGTACGGCAGGAACGGGGCGAAGAGGCGCAACTGCACCGCAAGGGCCGTGGCGAGGGTGGCCCGGGCCGAGCGCGCGGCCGGGCCGTCGCCGTACGCCCGGTCCTTGACCAGCTCGATGTAGTCGTCGCAGAACTCCCAGAAGAAGCTCTCCGTCACCGACAGGGCCGCGCTGTGGTCGTACGCCTCGAACGCCGCCGTCGCCTCCTCGACCACATCGGACAGTCGGGTCAGCAGCGCCCGGTCCAGCGGCGCGGTCACGTCCGCCAGCGACAGGCCCGCCGACGCCCCGTTCGCTGATGCCCCGTTCGCCGACGCCTCGCCCGTCGACGACCCGTCGGCCGGGGACGCGTCGGTGATGAAGCCGAGCACGAACCGGGAGGCGTTGAGCAGCTTCGTGGCCAGCCGCCGGCCGATCTTCATCTGGCCCTCGTCGAACGCCGTGTCCGTGCCGGGGCGGCCGCAGGCGGCCCAGTACCGCACCGCGTCGGCGCCGTATCGGCTTATGAGCTCGTTCGGCCCCGTGGTGGCGTTCCCCTTGGACTTGGAGATCTTCTCCCGACCCGGCGCCACCACCCAGCCGGAGATGTCGGCCGTGTGCCAGGGCAGCGTGCCGAACTCGGCCCGCGTCCGCACGACCGTGGCGAACAGCCAGGTCCGGATGATCTCGTGGGCCTGCGGTCGCAGGTCCATGGGGAACACCCGGGCGAACAGGTCCGGGTCCCGCTCCCACCCACCGGCGATCAGCGGCGTCAGCGACGACGTGGCCCAGGTGTCCATGACGTCCGGGTCGCCCACGAAGCCCCCCGGCTTGCCGCGCTGGTCCTCGGTGAAGCCGGGCGGCACGTCGATGGACGGGTCCACCGGCAGGTCCGCCTCGGACGGGGTCAGGATCTGCTCGTAGTCGGGCTCACCGCGCTCGTCGAGCCGGTACCACAGCGGGAACGGCACCCCGAAGAACCGCTGCCGGCTGATGAGCCAGTCGCCGGTCAGCCCGGCGACCCAGTGCTCGTACCGGTGCCGCATGTGGGCCGGCACCCAGCGCAGCTGTCGACCCGCCTCGATCAGGGCGGCCCGCAGGTCGGCGTCCCGCCCGCCGTTGCGGATGTACCACTGCCGGCTGCTGACGATCTCCAGCGGCTGGTCGCCCTTCTCGTAGAACTTCACCGGGTGCCGGATGGGCCGCGGCTCGCCGATGAGCGCGCCGGCCGCGCGCAGCAGCTCGACCATGCGGGCGCGGGCCTGGGTGACGGTGAGCCCGGCCAGCTCGGCGTAGGCGGCGGCGTCCACATCGGACGGCGGCTCGGGCAGGAGGCGCCCGTCGCGGCCGATCACCACCCGTGTGGCCAGCCGGAGGTCCCGCCACCAGGTCACGTCCACCAGGTCGCCGAAGGTGCAGACCATCGCGATGCCGGTGCCCTTGGTCGGGTCGGCCAGCGGGTGGGCGTGCACGGGTACGCTCACCCCGAAGACCGGCGTGCGCACGGTGGCGCCGACGAGGCGGCGGTAGCGGTCGTCGTCGGGGTGGCACACCAGCGCCACGCACGCCGGCAGCAGCTCGGGCCGGGTCGTGTCGATGTCCACGCCCGCCCCGTCGGGGGTGGTGAACCGCAGGCGATGGTAGGCGCCGTCGATCTCCCGGTCCTCCAGCTCCGCCTGGGCCACGGCGGTGCGGAACGTGACGTCCCACAGCGACGGGGCCTCGGCCGCGTAGGCCTCACCGCGGGCCAGGTTGCGCAGGAACGCCCGCTGGGAGGTGGCCCGGGCCACCTCGCCGATCGTGGAGTACTGGTACGACCAGTCGTAGCTCAGCCCGAGCCGCCGCCACAGCGCCTCGTACGAGCGCTCGTCCTCGAGCGTCTGACGGGTGCAGAGCTCGACGAAGTTACGCCGGGAGATGGGCACCGGTCGCTTGGGGTCCGGCTTCGCCGGGGGCGTGAAGTCGGGGTCGTACGGCAGCGACGGGTCGCAGCTCACCCCGTAGAGGTTCTGCACCCGTCGCTCCGTGGGCAGGCCGTTGTCGTCCCAGCCGATCGGGAAGAACACCGCCTTGCCGCGCATGCGCTGGTACCGGGCGATGAGGTCGGTGTGCGTGTAGGAGAAGACGTGTCCGATGTGGAGCGAGCCGGAGACGGTGGGCGGCGGGGTGTCGATCGCGTAGACGTCGGCCCGGTCCTTCGACCGGTCGAAGGCGTACGTGCCGTCCTCTTGCCAGCGAATCGACCAGCGATCCTCGAGCCCGTCCAGCGACGGGGCGGCGCGACCCTCCCGGGTGCGCGCCGTCGACGGGGAGGGTCGCGCCGGAGCATCCACCGTTTCCGTCATGGCGCCACAGTACGACCACGCCCACGGCGGCACGACCGAATTGCTCAGGCCGGGGCCCGCCCCCGACCCGCGATCACTGGGCCACGGCGCGGGCGATGAGCACCGGGCATTCCGCGTGGTGGATCAGGTGCAGGCCGACCGAGCCCAGCAGGAGGCCCGCGAAGCCTCCGCGCCCCCGGTTGCCGACCACGACCAGGCGGGCGCTGGACGACCGTTGCGTGAGCACCACGCCGGGGTGGCCCTCGACCGCGAGGTGGCTGACCGGGACCTGCGGGTACTTCTCCGCCACGACGGCCACGTCGTCCCGCAGCGCCGTCATCTCGGCCTCCCACCGCTCGTGCGGGTCCTCGACGTAGCCGACCCCGTAGAGCGCGTACGACGAGGCCAGGAGGCTGTAGGCGCGGACGGCCAGGACCCCGGCGTCGTGGATCATGGCCTCCTCGAACGCCGCCTGGAGGGCGTGCTGGGACTGCGGCGAGCCGTCGACCCCGACCACGATGTCGCCGGGCCCCGGGTCGGTCCGGCCCCGGACGACCACGACCGGGCCGTGGGCGTGCACGGCGACCTTCTGGCTGACCGAGCCGAGGAGCAGGCTCGCGAAGCCTCCGCGCCCCCGGTTGCCGACCACGATGGTGGCGCCGTCGGCCGACGCCTTGATGAGGGTGTGCGCGGCCTGGCCGAGCAGCGCCTGCCCGCGCACGAGGACGCCGGGGGCGATGCGCCGGGCCGTGGCGACGGCCTCGGCGACGAGGGCGTCGGCCTGCCGGCGGATCTCGTCGGCGAACGGCGCACCCATCGGCGTCTGGGTCTCCAGGTCATGCCAGCTGTAGGTGTGCACGACGAGCAGCTCGCTGGCGCGGCGCGCCGCCTCGGTCGCGGCCCAGGCCAGGGCCCGCTCGGCCTCGGGGGAGCCATCGACGCCGACGACGACCGGGCGGGCATCGACGGGGCGGGCATCGAATTGGCGGGTGTCCATCACGACCTCCTACCGACGATGTGAGGTCAGCATCGCCCCGCCACAGCGCGCCGGGTCAGGGCCGAAGGGCACGGGTTGACGGGTCGGTGGGCCCGTCGACGGACGCCTCGATGACGTCGGCCACGGGCCGGCGCGGGGTGGGGGAGGCCGGCTCGGCGTAGCCGACCCGCAGGACCATCTGCGGGGTGCCGTAGCGGCCGAGGGCGATGCGGAGCTGCTCGCGGGCGGACGGCACCTCGATCGGCTGGGACAGCAGCGCGCTGGACAGGCCGTGGTCGGTGATGGTCAACAGCACGCGTTGCAGGGCGAAGCCGGCGTGCAGCTGGTCCCGGTGGGTGTCGCCGGCGGTCCCGAGCACGGCGATGAGCGGATCGTCCGGGAGGTTCGGCCCGGCCCCGCCGACCAGGTCGCTGAGCGAACGCGGCGGCAGCAGGTCGTACGCGTCGGCATCGGGCGGTTCGGCGGTCCGGTGCAGCGCCCGGCTGGCCGCGTGGGTGATCTCGCTGACCGCCGCGGCCGGGATCGCGCCGACCACGAGATCCATCCATGCGCCTTCCTCCCCGGCCGCGGTGATCATGGCGAGCCGGACCTCGACCGGCACCGGCCGGGGGAGGAACGGCCGGCGGTTGCTGTGCCGGCGGGGGATCGCCTGGTAGAGCCGCAGCTGGTGCGGCGTCGGCGGGCGCGGCTCGGTCGGTCGCAGCACCGCCATCAGCGTGGGCTCGTTCGCGTCCGGCCGCCACCGCACGGCCATCGGCTGTCCGTCGACGGCGAAGGCGAGCTGGAGGTTGTACGTGGCCGCGCCGCAGGCGATGCGGGTGGCCCAGCCGCCGGCGTCGGCGACCGGCGGCGTTCGGCTCGGGTCGGCCAGGACGTGGATCTCGTCGTGACACCGGCGAAACCGCCAGGGCTGGCTGTTGTGCAGGGAGGGGGCCCGGATCGCGGCCCCCACGGCCGCGACGAAGGCGTGGTGACTGATCGACATCCCCGTCGTCACCTCCCGTCGGACCGCCAGCCCTCAGGTCTGTTCGGGCACCATGTCGATGGCCCCGCACGGGCATTCGGCCGCGCAGATGCCGCACCCCTTGCAGTAGTTCAGGTCGATGGTGAAGCCCTGACCGGGACCGAGCTTGATGACCGCGTTGTCCGGGCACATGCCGTAGCAGTTGTCGCACTCGAAGCAGTTGCCGCACGACAGGCAGCGCCGGGCCTCGTACACCGCGGTCGTCTCGTCGAGCCCCTGCACCACCTCGTCGAACGTCGACGTCCGCCGGGCGGCGGCGAGCCGCGGCGCCACCGTGGCCGGGGCGTCCGAGTAGTACCACGGGTTGAGCCGGTCGGCGGTCGCGAGCCGGCGCGGCTCCGGCGCCGGCGCCATCCGACCCCGAAGCCACGCGTCGATGTGCCGGGCGGCCCGCTTGCCCTGGCCGATGGCCGAGGTGACGGTCCGGTCGTTGGCGGCGACGTCGCCGCCGGCGAAGACGCCGGCCCGGCCGGTCATGAAGTCCGGCCCGACCTGCACGAGGCCGTCCACGACACTGATACCGTCCACATCGGACAGGATCGACTGGTCGATGGCCTGCCCGATCGCCAGGACCACGCTGTCGGCCGGCAGCTCCTCGAACTCGCCGGTCGGCTGCGGCCGGCCGTCCTCGTCCAGCCGCATCCGCTCGACCACGATCGCGCCCTCGCCGGCGTAGGCGATGGTGGACAGCCACCGGATGCGGACCCCCTCGGCGAGCGCGTCGTCGACCTCGACGTCGGCGGCGGGCATCTTCTCGCGCGTGCGGCGGTAGACGACGAGCGTGTCCGTCGCCCCGAGCCGACGGGCGGTGCGCGCGACGTCCATGGCCGTGTTGCCGCCGCCGTACACCACCACACGCCGGCCCAGGACCGGTGCGCCGCCGTCGGCGACGGTGCGCAGGACGCTGAGGGCATCGAGGATGCGGGCCGAGTCGCCGGCCGGAATGTACGCTCGCCGGCTCAGCTGGGCGCCGATGCCGAGGAAGGCGGCGGCGAAGCCGCCGTCGGCCATCTCGGCCGGCAGGTCGTCGACCCGGTGACCGAGCTCGAGCACGATGCCGAGGTCGAGCAGGCGCGCCACCTCCAGGTCGAGGATGTCGCGCGGGAGCCGGTAGGTCGGGATGCCGTACCGCATCATGCCGCCGGCCTGCGGGCTCGCGTCCCGCACCACGACCTCGTGGCCGAGCAGGCGCAGGTGGTACGCGGCCGACAGGCCGGCCGGGCCGGCCCCCACGACCAGCACCCGGTGGCCCGAGGCCGGCGCGGTCGACGTCACCGTCCACCCGCGACGCAACGCCTCGTCGCCGAGGAACCGCTCGACCGCGTTGATGCCGACGGCCTCGTCGAGGCTGGCCCGGTTGCAGGCCGTCTGGCACGGGTGGTAGCAGACCCGGCCCATGATGGCCGGGAACGGGTTGTCCCGCATCAGCTCCCGCCAGGCGGCCTCGTAGTCCCGCTCCTCGGCGTAGTAGAGCCACCGCTGGACGTTCTCGCCGGCCGGGCAGGCGTTGCTGCACGGGGGGAGCAGCTCGACGTAGACCGGCCGCTCGGTCCGCCACGCCCCGGTGTGGTTGCTCCGGCTCGTCGCGGGCGGCAGGGTGATCGCGAACGGCAGGGGAATCGCGGACGACTCAGCCATCACGACTCCTTCTCAGCGATCAACCCGAACCGAAGGATGGTGGCGTCGGCTCGGGCCTGGATACGGGCGATGAGGTCCTCCCGCCGGGTGGGCTCGAACAGGTGCCGGAAGCGGAGCTGCCGGCGCAGGTACTCCTCGACCGGAACCCGGTGGCGAATGGGACTGACGTCCGTCACTTCGCCGTGCTCGGCCTCGAAGACCGGGAAGAGGCCGCTCTCCGTGGCCAGCCGGGCGATGCGGATGGTCTCGCTCGCGTCCGTGCCCCACCCCAGCGGGCACGGCACCAGGACGTGCAGGTACCGGGCGCCGCGCAGCTGCATGGCCCGCTCCACCTTGGCCTCCAGGTCGCGCAGGTCGGCGATCGTCGCCGTGGCCACGTACGGGATCTCGTGGGCCATTGCGATGAACGGAACGAACTTGCCCTGGCCGAACCGGTTGCCCGGCGCCTCGTCCTCGACCGGCGTGGTGGTGGTGCGGGCCGCGGGTGGGGTCGCGCCGGAGCGCTGCACACCGGTGTTCATGTAGCCCTGGTTGTCGTAGCAGATGAACAGCACGTCGTCGTTGCGCTCGAACAGGCCGGACAGGCAACCGAATCCGATGTCCACGGTGCCGCCGTCGCCGGCCTGCCCGATCACCCGGATGTCGGTGCGGCCCTTCGCCCGGAGCGCGGCCGCCACCCCGGCCGCCACGGCCGGCGCGTTGCCGAAGAGCGAGTGCAGCCACGCCACCTGCCAGGCGCTCTCGGGGTACGGCGTGCTGAACACCTCGAGGCACCCGGTCGCGTTGACCGTCACCAGCTTCCCGCCGGTGGCCCGCATCGCGGCGTCGAGCACGTACCGCGCCCCCAGCGCCTCCCCGCAGCCCCGGCAGGCCCGGTGACCCGAGGTGATCGCGTTGGCCCGGGACCGGTCGGCCTGGACCGACCGCATGGCCGGGTCGAGCAGCCGGTTGCCGACCGCGAAGCTGCCCGTCTGGTAGAACTTCACGCGCTGGACGGCCATGCGCCACCTCCTCTAGCCGCGGTGCCTAACGCTCGTTTCGCAAGCTCCGCTCGTCCCGCTCCGCGGCGCTCCTCGCCGCGACGCTCGCTCCGCGGACCAGCAGTTCCCGATCCAGGTCAAGGAACTCAAGCGGTGGGGGCACCGCCGTCGGTCCGTCCGGGGCCGACCCGGCCTGCGTGATGAGCCGGCGCAGCGACGGGCGGGTGACGGGTCGGCCGCCCAGCCCGGCCACCACGGTCGACAGTGGACAGTCTCGGCCATCGAGCGCGGCCCGCAGGTCCTGGCTGACCACGCCGCCACTGCCGATCGAGAAGGCCCGCTCGAGGACGATCACCCGCTGGCCGTCCCTGAGCGCGGCGCGGACGGCCTCGGCCGGGAACGGCCGGAACGTGGTGATACCCAGCGCTCCCACCCGCCGGCCCTCGTCGCGGAGCTCGTCGATCGTCTCGGCCAGGGTGCCCAGCACCGAGCCGAGCGCCACCACGACGAGGTCCGCGTCCTCGGTCCGGTACGGGCTGACCAGGCTGGGGCAGCGGCGGCCGAAGACGGTGGCGAACTCCTCGGCGAGGCGGGGGATCACCGTCAGCGCCCGGAGCTGGGTCTGGTGGGCGAGGTACTTGACCTCGGTGAACGCCTCGGGCCCCACCATGGCGCCGATGGTGACCGGGGCCTGCGGGTCGAGCACCTGCCGCGGCCGGTACGGCGGCAGGTAGCGGTCCACCCGCTCCTGGTCGGGGACGTCGATCGCCTCGAACGCGTGCGTGAGGACGAACCCGTCCATGCACACCATCACCGGCACCGACAGTTCCTCGGCCAGCCGGAAGGCGAGGATGTGCAGGTCGGCCGCCTCCTGGTTGTCCTGGGCGTAGAGCTGGATCCAGCCGCAGTCCCGCAGCGCCATGGCGTCGCTGTGATCGTTCCAGATATTGATGGGTGCTCCGATCGCGCGATTCGCCACGGTCATGACGATCGGCAGGCCGAGCCCGGACGCGTTCCACAACGCCTCGGCCATGAACAGCAGGCCCTGGCTCGCCGTGGCCGTGTACGCGCGCGCCCCCGCGGCCGAGGCGCCGATCGCCACCGACAGGGCGGCGAACTCCGACTCGACGTTGACGAACTCGCAGCCGGTGAGCGCGCCCGCGGCCACGAGGGCGCTGAGCCCTTCGACGATGTGGGTCTGGGGTGAGATCGGGTACGCGCAGATCACCTCCGGCCGGCAGCGGGCCACGGTCAGGGCCACGGCCTGCGATCCCTCACGCTGCGCTCGCACGGGCCCGCACCCCCTTCACGTGCTCGTACGCCGCCCGGGCCGCGGCCACGTTGCCGTCGCTGAGCCGGCCGTGGAACCGGGCCGCGATCGCGGCGGCCACGGAGTCGATCGACATGAGCTCGGTCAGGGCGGCGAACGCCCCGAGCAGGGCGGCGTTGGGCACCGGTCGTCCGACGTGGGTTCGGGCGATCGCCGTGGCGGGCACGGTGGCCACGTGCCCGTACGGCAGGCGGGCGGCGACGGCGCCCAGCCCGAGGTCGTCGAGGGTCGCGGCCGTGTTGACCAGCAGGTAGCCCTGGGGCCGCAGCCCGGCGAGGACGTCGACGCCGAGCCCCGGGCGCAGCAGCGTGGGGTCCTGCACGATCACGGCATCCGGCTCCAGCACCGGCTCCCGCACCCGGATCGGCCGATCGTCGATCCGGCAGAACGCCACTACCGGGGCCCCGGTCCGCTCGGAGCCGAAGCTGGGGAAGGCCTGGGCATGCCGACCCTCGGCGAAGGCCGCGACCGACAGCAGCTCCGCGGCGGTGACCACCCCTTGGCCGCCCCGGCCGTGGATGCGGATCTGGAACATGCGACAACCTCCTCGTCGCATGTCTATCCGTGGCCCATCGCGCCGGTAAGGGTCGGCGGACCCGCGCCCGCGGGCCCTTCGGCCTTCGCTGCGTGGGCCTGGGACGAGCCGCGACGCCGGCCCCGGACGACCGGCCCGGGCCGACCGTCCCGGTCCCGATGACCGGGCCGGAGGGCTCCATCGGCCGGGGCCGATCGGCCCTACGACAGCGCCGCCGTCCTGGGCGACGCTGAGCGTGACCGGCCGAACGGAGCGTGGATCATGACAGCGCTGCTGCAGTCCCTGGAGCCGTTGGTCGCGACGCTGCGCGCGGAGGGCTACACCGTCGTCGGCCCCCGGGAGCGCGATGGTGCGATCGTTCTCGATGTCATCGACTCCGCGGCCCAGCTGCCCAGCGGCTGGGGCGTGCAGACCGGGCCGGGCGTGTACCGGCTGCGCCGCCGGGGCGACCGTGCGGTCTTCGGCCACAGCGCGGGCCCTCAGGCCTGGAAGCGGTTCCTGCACCCGCCGCGCGAACGGCTGTGGTCGGCCGACCGGCGGCCCGATGGGAGCTTCACCGTCACCGAGCCGGACGACCCGCCGCCGCGCTACGCGTTCCTCGGCGTGCGCGCCTGTGACCTGCGCGCCATCGCCATCCAGGACCGGGTGCTGGGGGCGAGTGCCGGCTATGCGACCCGTCGCCGCGCCGCCTTCATCGTGGCGGTCAACTGCACCGAGCCGTCGCCGACCTGCTTCTGCGTCTCGGCCGGGGCCGGCCCGGGTGTGGCGGCCGGCGACGCCGGGGCCGACCTGGTCCTGACCGAACTGGCCGAGCCGGGCGACGCCGAGCCCGGGTACGTGGTCGACGCCCACAGCCCGGCCGGCGGGCGCATCCTGGCCCGGCTGCCGCAGACGCCCGCACCGCCCGACGTCGTGGCGGCGGCCCGGGCCGCCGTGGCCGCCGCGACTGACCACATGGGACGGTCGCTGCCCGAGGTCGACCTGCGCGCGATGCTGGCGGCGAGCCTGGACTCGCCGCACTGGGCGGACGTCGCGGCGCGCTGCCTGACCTGCGCCAACTGCACCCTGGTGTGCCCCACCTGCTTCTGCACGTCGGTCACGGACACGACGGACCTCACCGGCGATCACGCCGAGCGGTGGCAGGCCTGGGCGTCCTGCTTCGAGGTGGAGTTCTCGTACCTGCACGGCGGATCGGTGCGCACCTCGGCATCCAGCCGGTACCGCCAGTGGCTCACCCACAAGCTGGGCACCTGGCACGACCAGTTCGGCCAGTCGGGGTGCGTCGGGTGCGGGCGGTGCATCGCGTGGTGCCCGGCCGGCATCGATCTCACCGCCGAGGTGCGGGCCCTGGCGTCGGCGGGGGCGGAGCCATGACCCCGCGGCCGTACCGGGTCGTCCACCGGCACGAGGAGACGGCCGACACCGTGACGCTGCGGCTGGCGCCGGTCGGGGACGCGCTGGCCGCCTGGTCACCCGGTCAGTTCACGATGGTCTACGCCTTCGGCGTGGGCGAGATCCCGGTGTCGATCAGCGGTGGCTCCGGTCCGGTCATCGAGCACACGGTGCGGGCGGTGGGCGCCGTGAGCCGGGCCATCGCCAACGCCCCGGTCGGCACGGTCCTCGGCCTGCGGGGCCCGTTCGGCCGCGGCTGGCCCGACCTCCCGCCGGAGGGTGACGTCATCGTGCTGGCCGGGGGCATCGGGCTGGCCCCGCTGCGGCCGGTGATCCTGGCCGGCCTGGACGATCCCGGGCGGCTGTCCGTGCTCATCGGCGCGCGGACACCCGCCGATCTCATCTTCACCGCCGAGTACGACCGGTGGCGGGCCGCCGGCGCCCGGGTCCTGGTCACGGTGGACCGCGCGACCGCCGCCTGGGCCGGGCCCGTGGGCGTGGTCACCACCCTGCTGTCCCAGGTGCCGATCGCCTCGGGCGACGCGACCCCGCCGCCGACCGGGTACGTCTGCGGTCCGGAGATCATGATGCGGCTCGGCGCGGAGGCCCTGGTGGCGGCCGGCGTGCCGCCGCACCGCGTCTGGGTCTCGCTGGAACGCAACATGCGGTGCGGCATTGCCCTGTGTGGACACTGCCAGCTCGGCCCGATCCTCGTCTGCCGGGACGGCCCGGTGGTGGACGCGGGCAGCGCCGCTCGTCTCTTACAGCACCAGGAGTTGTGATGTCCGGTCCGGTGGCCACGGTGGTCAGGCCCAGTCTCGCCGTGTGGAAGTTCGCCTCGTGCGACGGGTGCCAGCTGACCCTGCTCGACTGCGAGGACGAGCTGCTGGCCCTGGCCGAGACCATCCACATCGCCTACTTCCTGGAGGCGACGAGCGCCGTCGCCGACGGCCCGTACGACGTGTCGCTCGTCGAGGGCTCGATCACCACCGACGAGGATCGGGAGCGGATCGCGCGCATCCGGGAGCAGTCGCGGCTCCTGGTGGCCGTGGGCGCCTGCGCCACGGCCGGTGGCATCCAGGCGCTGCGCAACCTGGCCGACGTCGACGAGTTCCGGCGCGTGGTCTACGCCCGACCGGAGTATGTGCGCACCCTGAGCACCTCGACGCCGATCTCGGCCCACGTTCCGGTCGACTACGAGCTTCGGGGCTGCCCGATCGACCGGGGGCAGTTGCTGGACCTGCTCACCGCGCTGCTGGCCGGGCGCCGGCCGGCGATTCCCACGCACAGCGTCTGCCAGGAGTGCAAGCTGCGGGGGACGACCTGCGTGCTGGTGGCCCGGGGCACTCCCTGCCTCGGTCCGGTGACCCAGGCCGGCTGCGGCGCGATCTGCCCCGCCTACGCCCGGGGCTGCTTCGGGTGCTTCGGTCCCATGCCCGGCGCGAACACCGCGGCGCTCGAACCGGTGCTGCGCGCCAACGGTATGACCGATGTCGATATTGAGCGGGTTTACCGGACGTTCCATGCGGCGACGTCCACCCTCGCCGCGGAGCGAGCATCGCCGCGAGGGACGAGCGAGGAGCGCAGCGGAGCGGGCCGTGCGGAGCGAGCCGCGAGCTCCGCGGCCGCCGGGAGGAGCCATGAGCCATCGCCATGACCGGGCCCTGACCGTGGGCAGCCTGAGCCGCGTCGAGGGCGAGGGCGCCATGCACGTGCGGGTCGTCGACGGGCGGGTCAGCGACGTACGCCTGCAGATCTACGAGCCGCCTCGGTTCTTCGAGGGGTTCCTGCGCGGGCGTGGTTACACCGAGCCGCCCGACATCACGGCTCGGATCTGTGGCATCTGCCCGGTGGCGTACCAGATGAGCGCCTGCCTGGCCATCGAGGACGCCTGCGGCGTACGGGTCGACGACCCGATCGCCGACCTGCGCCGCCTGCTGTACTGCGGCGAGTGGATCTCCAGCCATGCGCTGCACATCTTCCTGCTGCACGCGCCCGACTTCCTCGGCTACCCGAGCGTGGTCGAGCTCGCCCGGGACCACCGGGCCATCGTGGAGCGGGGCCTGGCCATCAAGAAGGTGGGCAACGCGATCCTCGAGGCGGTGGGCGGGCGGGCCATCCATCCGGTCAACGTCCGGGTGGGCGGCTTCTACCGGGCGCCCGACCGGGCCGAGATCACCGCGCTGGCCGCGCCGCTGCGGGAGGCGCTGGCCGCGGCGGTCGCCACGGTGCACTGGGTCGCCGGTTTCCCGTTCCCGGACTTCGCGCACGACCACGAGCTGCTGGCACTGGTCGAGCCCGGGCGTTACGCCGTGCTCGACGGGGCCGTCCGCACCGACCGCGGGCTCGCCTTCCCGGTGCGGGCCTTCGAGGAGCACATCCGCGAGGAGCAGGTGCCCCACTCGACCGCGCTGCACGCCAGCCTCGTCGGCCACGGTCGTTACCTGACCGGACCACTGGCCCGCTACGCGCTCTCCGGGGCGTGGCTGCTGCCGGAGGCCCGGGAGGCGGCCGACGCCGTCGGCCTGGAACCCGTGTGCCGCAACCCCTTCCGCAGCATCGTGGTGCGGGCGGTCGAGCTGGTCCAGGCGATCGCCGAGGCCCTCCGGCTGGTGGACGCCTACCGGCCGTTCGCGCCCGCGGCGGTGCCCGTGCCCGCCCGACCCGGCGTCGGCTACGGGGCCACCGAGGCGCCCCGGGGCACGTTGTTCCACCGCTACGAGATCGACGAGAACGGTTCCGTCACCACCGCCCGGATCATCCCGCCGACGTCCCAGAACCAGGCCGCGATCGAGGACGACCTGCGTCGGTTCGTGCAGGCGCGGCTGGATCTCGACGACCACCGGCTGACCCACGAGTGCGAGCAGGCCATTCGCAACTACGACCCGTGCATCTCCTGCGCCACGCACTTCCTCGACCTCACCGTGGAGCGGTCATGAGCGCCATCCGGGTGATCGGCGTCGGCAACCCCTACCGGCGCGACGACGGGGCCGGCCCCGCGGTCATCGCGGGCCTGCGCCGGCACCGTCTGCCCACAGTGGAGCTGGCCGAGTGCGACGGCGAGCCGACCCGGCTGATCGACCTGTGGTCCGGGGCCGATCTGGCGCTGGTGGTGGACGCCGTACGCTCCGGAGCGCCGCCGGGCACCATCCACCGACGCAGCCTGCGGCACCCGAGCCTCGGCCGGGCCGGCGGCGCCGCGTCGCACGCGGTCGACCTCGGCGACGCGGTGGCGCTGGCCGCGGCGCTGGATCGGCTCCCCGCCCGGATGCTGCTCTACCTGGTCGAGGCGGAGGACACCTCGACCGGAGTCGGCCTGACGCCGGCGGTCGGTGCGGCGGTGGCGGAGCTGGTCGAGGAGATCGCCGAGGAGGTCACGTGGCACGCGACCCAGCGGTGACCGGGTCGGCGGCGGGTCCGCTGCGGTTCGCCCGGTTCGCCTACCCGCCCAACGCGCTGGGCTACTGCGGCCCCGACGACCCGACGGCCCTGCTCCACCACGCCGACGCCGGGGTGGCCGGACCCGACCTCGCGCACCTCGCCCGGCAGTTCGCCGGGGCCTGGCCGTACCTGGAGCTGATCGCCGCCGCGTCCGGCCGGGCCGACCCGTTGGACGCCGACGTGGTCGAGGCGTACTGGCTCGGCAACGAGCTCCTCACCCGGGTGGACGGTCGGCTCTTCGCGGCCCACCTCGCCGCGCGGTTCGCCCCGCGGGCCGGGGCGGGCATGGCGGACATCGCGACGCTGGCGTTGCTCGGGGCGGTGCCCCACCACAACTTCCATGTCATGGCTGTCTATCCGTGGATCGGGCTGCTGCGGGCCGGCGTCGCGGCCGAGGAGCCCATGCGGGTCCTCGACGCCTGTCGCGTTCGCTGGGGCCGGGTCCTCGCGGTCCACGCCGGGCTGGCCGAGGTGGCCGTCCGGCCGCTGGTCTGGGACGGGCGGTCCCTGCGGCTGGGCGCGGCTCGCGTGGAGGCCGTCACCTACGCCTCCGCCCGGGGCAGCCTCGTGCCCCGGGTCCGGGTCGGTGACGTCGTGGCCCTGCACTGGGACTGGCTCTGCGACGTCCTGTCGGATCGGCAGGCGCGGGCCCTGCGCGGTTACACCGACCGCATCCTGACGATGACCAACGAAGCCCTGGCCCGGCCGGTGGCCGCCGCGGTGCTCGATTGACATGTCTGGTTGTGTCGCTCTGCCTCGGGCATCGATACAGGACCGAGGACCCTACCCGGCGGGACATCGGCCCCTGTCGACCGGAGTCGTCGCCGCCTAGCGTCAGCGGCAGAGGGTGTCGGACGAAAGGCCCACCATGTGCATCGCCGAACCGGGAGTCGTGCTCTCCGTGGCCGACGGGATGGCCCGGGTGGCCATCCGCGGGGTGGTCCGGGACGTGCCCCTCACCGTGGTCGACGCCCTGGGTGTCGCGGTGTCACCGGGCGACCTCGTCCTTGTCCACACTGGACTCGCGGTGGCCGTGCTGACCGAAGAGGAGGCGGCTGAGCGTGCCTCGTTCCTACAGCAGGGAGCCCACCATGACTCGTGACCGGACCGCTGGTATCTGGCTGGCGCTGGGGGCCGCCGCGGTCAGCGGCGTGGCCGTCTTCGTCAACTCCTACGGCGTGCGCGCCGTGCCCGACGCGACCGTCTACACCACGGCCAAGAACCTCGTCGCCGCGGTCGTGCTCGCCCTCGTCGGGGCGCTGGTCGCCCAGCCGCGGCGGCGGGTCGACCGGCCGCGCCTGCGGCCCCGGCAGCTCGTCGGCCTGGCCGCCGTGGCCGCGACCGGCGGAAGCATCGGCTTCGTTCTCTTCTTCGAAGGGCTGGCCCGGGCCAGCTCGACCCAGGCCGCCTTCCTGCACAAGACGCTGGTCATCTGGGTGGCGCTGCTCGCGGTGGTCCTCCTGCGCGAGCGGCTGCGCCTGCTGCACGTCGTGGCCATCGCGGTCCTGGTGGTCGGGCAGGCCGTGCTCTCCGGCGGGGTCTTCGGCCTCCGGTTCGGGGTCGGGGAGTGGCTCGTGCTCGCCGCGACCCTGGTGTGGTCGGGGGAGACCGTGCTGGCCTCCTGGCTGCTCCGGGCGGTTCCCGTGCGGTACGTGGCGGTCACCCGCATGGCCGGCGGCGTGGTCCTGCTGACGGCCTGGCTCGCGGTGACCGGCCGTTGGCCGGCCCTGGTCGGCCTCGGCGGTGAGGGATGGCTGTGGGCCACGGTGACGGGCGTGATCCTCGCCGGCTACGTCGCCCTGTGGTTCTCGGCGCTGGCCAAGGCTCCGGCCGTGGACGTCACGGCGGTGCTGGTCCCTGCCGCGGTGGTCACCGGGGTGCTCGACGTGGTCGTCAACCAGGCCCCGGTCACGCCGGCGAGCGCGACCGGCATGCTCGTCGTGCTCGCCGGTGCGGCGCTCGCGATCGGCGCGGCCACGAGCCGGCCCGCGCTGGGGTCGTCGCCGCGCGAGTCACTGTAGGAGTCACGAGCCCTCTGTAGGAGTCCCAAGTCCTGTAGGAGTCACGGGTTTCCGGAGTCAGCTGCCGTCGCGGAGGTTGGCGAGCGTGGTCGGGGAGAAGGTGATGTCGGTGAAGGTCGCCCGGCAGGCCTCGCCGAGCGGCGACTGGACCTCGAACCCGATGGCGGCGGCGGTCGTCCCCAGCGTGAAGTGCCGGACGAAGTCCCACCGCGTGCCGTCGACGGAGGCGTGGCAGGCGTAGGCGTCACCGACGCGGGCGATCCGCAGCCACACGGAGCCGTCCACGATGTACCCGTTGGCGTCGTCGGAGCGTCCCCGCGTCACCACGCTGACGACCATGCCGCGGCCCTGAGGCGAGTACTCGTAGGCGAGCTTCGTCCAGGTCCGGTCGTCGGCCCACAGCAGCAGCGCCCCGGCGTCGTAGGTCGAGGCGAACTCGACCGACACCCGGGCCGACAGCTGAAAGTCGCCGTCCGGGGCGGGGGCGAGCAGCCGGGGCGCGTTGAGCGTCGCCTCGCCGGTACCGGGGTCGACGAACAGGTCGGTCCGCGGGCCGGCCGACCCAGTCAGCGTGGACGAGTCGAGCGTCGTCCAGAGCAGGGGATCGTCAGCGGTAAACGTGAGTCCGGCCAGGGCGAAATCCATGCCGGTATACATACCACGAGTTGGACGGGGCCACGAGCTACCCGAGGCCACGAGCTACGCGAGACCACGAGCTACACGAGGCTGTCGGCCCACTGCTGGTGCAGGGCGGCGAAGCGGCCGCCGCTGGCCACGAGCGCCGCCGGTGGGCCGTCCTCCACGATGCGGCCATTTTCGATGACGAGCACCCGGTCGGCGATCTGCACGGTCGACAGGCGGTGCGCGATGACGAACGCGGTCCGGTCGACGAGGATGGTGCGCATCGCTCGCTGCACCAGGCGCTCGGTCGGAATGTCCAGGGAGGACGTCGCCTCGTCGAGGATCAGCACCGCGGGGTCGGCGAGGAAGCCTCGGGCGAACGCCACGAGCTGGCGCTGGCCGGCCGACAGCCGGCCACCCCGTTTGCGGACGTCGGTGTCGTACCCGTCGGGCAGGGATCGGATGAACTCGTCGGCCCCGATCGCCCGGGCAGCGGCCTCCACCTCCGCCCGGGTGGCCGACGGGCGGCCGAGCGCGATGTTCTCCGCGATGGTGCCGGAGAAGA
>Ga0310831_100443_pt1 | contig 21146 bp, 23 predicted proteins | sample WT_ome_6_FD_201307 | JGI IMG/M metagenome (GOLD analysis project Ga0310831, IMG submission 201307) | Sorghum-adapted microbial communities enriched on wild type (WT) sorghum from Joint BioEnergy Institute, Emeryville, California, United... ... | reverse complement strand
TTGAGGCGCGTGCGGCGGGCACTCCGCCGCCATCCAATCCCAACAGGTTCGGGGCCGTAGCTCAGTTGGGAGAGCGCGTGAATGGCATTCACGAGGTCAGGGGTTCGATTCCCCTCGGCTCCACCAATCAAAAACCCAGAATACTCAGTACGTTGCGGTTGCCGTTCAGGCGAGTATTCGGTCTAAGCTGATCAAGCTGCACCGCAACTACACCGCAGAAGAGTTACTGTTAGATCGGAAGAATCTGGGCTAAACGCGGTCCGCCACATCCCCGTTGTCCAGTCGCGGGCATAATACTGAAACGGGCGGAAGCGAAGTCTCCCTGCCATCCGGGGGGCGCTTGCTGCCGCTTATAAATCGGCATAGCAAAGGTCTTCGTCAGTCCGGAGCCTCTCTCTCACCGTCCAGGAGCTTGTGAATAATTCAGCCAAGGACGGCGCACTGTTGAGCCCAAGCGGAGTGGTGAGCGTGTCCTGCGACTGCGGTGGGCTGATTTGAGTGGCAGGAGCGAGGAGCACCTGGTTGTTGCGCCGAGGCGCATCTGCAACCGACAAGGTTGCTTTTGACACATATTTGTTGACACTGCGGGTTGACGCTTGCTGGCGACTGGATCGCGCGTGAACTACCTTCGCGAACCGACAGATTCCGTACCGACAAGCCGGCGTGGGCCGGCATGGTAAGTTGATGTGTTGTGTGAGGCGGCGCTATCTCCAGTTGGCCAACACAGCGAAGATGTTTGTCAACCCAAACTGCTGATCCAAGCTGCACTTTGATGATGCGGCTGATGGTTCGTCCAAGGCGATCATCGTGGCCGTTAATCGAAATGGTCAGCAGGGGCTAAGCCGCAGATGGCCCTCCCTATCCCTTCGGCTCGGGACGGCTTTCGCTCCAGGCCTTCACTTCCGACGCGAGCCAAGCGACGCGATTCGGACCTATCTTGCGCCGGGCCGGAAAGAGATCGAGGGCCATATAGCGATAGATGGAGGCCGACGACAGACCGGTCTTCTGCCGGACGGTCTTGAGATTCCAGAAAATGTCGTCGGAAGGAGAATTGGCTGTTGTGCCGAAGACTGGGTCGGTTGTCGTGGTCATGATTACTCCTTTCGATGCGATTGCCTCAGCTGAACACTCATTCGCTGAGGCGTGATGTGCGCTGCCGCCGCGTCTGGAGCCGGAGACGTGGCGAGCTGAGAGGACGACGAATGAGGTGAGGCCGGATCCCTCTTAGGTGGAATCGCGAGCGAAGAACCGATTGCAATCGCCACTGCAAACGAGACCAGTGCCACCAAGCGCCATGCGTTCGCTTGTTGGCGCGCTATCTGCTGCCGCGACCGCCAATCCTGCCAGCCGCGCAAGTAAGGAGCGGCGGCAGCTGGCGAGACACGGAGCGTCGCGGCCAGCGCGTGGACGGGGTGAGCCGAGAACTCTTTGACCTGCGTGCCCTGCCGTGGCCAGACCAACCACGCAAACGCCGCTGCCTGGAGGGCAAGGTTGAGGCTGAACGCGGTCTGATAGGCGATTGGCGGATGGCGTCCGGTCTCCACCGGCCAAAATTCTACGATGAAGCCAATGCCAACCTGCACCAGGAACGCGCTGCCGATATGGAGCAGATTGAGTGCGCCGTTTGCACGACCCGCTGCCGACTTCGGGAACAATTCGGCGAGGATCGCATAGCTCAATACCGTTGCAGCGCCGACCCCGGAGATAGCAATCCAGGGCAGCCAGGTCGGGACCGGCCAGCTCATTACGAGCGAGAGCTGCGCCAACAGGGCGAAGCCCGTGGCGAACGCAAAGCTCGTCGACAGTGATACGCCGCGGCAACGAAGCTGATCGGCGGCCACACCAAGTGCCAGCGCTGATGCGCTGAGGGCGATCGCCATCACCAGCAGATGCGCGACGACGTCATCCCGCTGCAGCCCTTCGACGTCGGCGAGCCACGGGGCGGCCCACAATCCCTGTAATGCCCACGCTGAGCCGATGCTCGTTGCCGAGAGTGGCGCAAGACGCCAGAAGCGTGCGTCGCGGTAGATGGCGCGAATGGTCGGGCCGGCCACCATCGACGCCGTTTTTCCGGGGGCCGGGCGATGGGGCACGACGCACAGAATCAGCAGCGCCGATGCTGCCGTCAACGCAGCCAGTAGCAGGAACAGCCCACGCCAGCCGATGGATGCCATCAGCAGCTCGGCGGGTGCCGTTGCGATGACCGCGCCGAGCGTTCCCAATGTGATTAGCAAGCCATTGGCCAACGCGATCCGCTCGGGCGGCCACCACAGCGCGAGGCCTTTGAGGCCGGCCATCAGCGCGCCGGCCACGCCGACACCGATCAGAGCTCGCCCGATGACCAATCCAACAAGGCTCTGTGCACAGGCAAACACAGCAGCTCCGACTGCCGCGATGAATAGCAGGACCACCTGCACGGGGCGCGGCCCGTAGCGGTCGAGCCAAACGCCAAGCGGCAGCTGGATCAGCGCGAACGTCAGGAACAGGACGGCCGTGAGAATGCCGAGATCGGCTGCAGAGAGAGCCAAGTCCTCGCCGAGCCTGTGAGAGATGAGCGCATTGATGGTGCGATAGAAGTAGCTGAGACAATAGCCGGCAGCGAACGGCAGCAGCACGGCGAAGACAACGCGCCAGATGCCGGCGAGCTGGTGTGCCTCGTCTTGTCTACCCTTCGGGCCGCTCAGAAAGCGCGGCAGCGCGTCGTCCGGATGCACTGCCAAGCCATGCGATGCATCGAGATACCGATCAACTGAGGCGACCGCTGTTCGCATAGGCTCAGCCCTCCCACCCCTGCCGCCGTGCCAGCAACGATCCGTCGATTGGTGGGACGATAAAAGCTCGAAGCGCAGAGGCCGTCTCCGACGGCAACGACGTGGCGCGCCGCGTTACACGGTCCATGAGGACGACCGTCGACATGGCGATGGCAGCGCAGCGACCCGCAATGAATAGAGCCTGCGCCATCACCAGCGAGGCGCGGCCAACGTGCTCACACCGTGTGCCGATCACGACGCTATTCGGCCAATGCATCTCGCCGAGGAAGTCGATCTCGAGCCGTGCGATTACGAACTGGGCATCGATCGGCAGCGGGACGCAGCGCGGATCGTGCAACAGCTCCATGCGCGCGTTCTGGCAGCAGACGGCGAACACGGCATTAGAGATGTGCCCGTTGCAATCGGTGTCAGCGAAGCGCAGTTTTTCCGTCGTGTGCACGGGATAGTCCTCGAGACGAGGAGCTGCGCGCGCGCCGTCTTGCCCGCTGCTGACGCTCGCGATGTTTCCAGTTCTGGTCCGGATGTACGTGCGCTTGGCCAAGCACGAGGAGCGGGAAGCGCTTGCCGAGTTCGGTGACGCCTACAGGGAGTATGCGCGGCGCGTGCCGGCCTTCGTGCCCCGGCTTACTCAGACTAGCGGCTCGGCGAGACGGGAGCACGAACCCCGATGAAGCGGAGTTCCAAGTAAGCAGCGGAGGAAGGCCGACCAAGCGGGGCTGCGAAAGGCAACGGGCGCCATCAAGCCAGTTGAACCAACTCGATGGCATGCTGCCACCTACCAGGGGACCCAATCCGATCCCACTGTCTGCGCGGTCTCGATCGGTTTCGGATTGAAGCGCCGCCATGTGGCAGTGACCTTCATACCTGTGCCGACCTTCTCGTAGAGCTCAATGACGTGCTCATTGTGCATCCTGATGCAGCCGCGCGAGACGTTCTGGCCGATGGTCCACGGAGCGTCGGTCCCATGAATCCGGTAAAGGGTACTCCCCAAGTAGAGGGCACGGACACCGAGCGGGTTGCGGGGATGCCCGCCCGGCACGGTTGCCGGCAGACTTGGGTTTTCCCGACGCATTTCGGCAGTCGGAGTCCAGGGCGGGTTCACCATTTTGCGTGACACGCGCAAAGTCCCTTGCCAACGGCTTTCGGCCCTCGGGATCGCGATCGGATAGCTGATAGCTCTTCCGTGGCCCACGATGTGATAGAGGCGTCGATCGCCAAAACTCACGATGATTTGCTTAGGCTCGTAGCTGGGATCGAAGCTGACTACGCGTCGATCGCTAACGGTGTTCTCATCCGCGGCAAACCAGTCAAAGAAGGATTGCGCTTCAGCGGCCGGAACACTGGCAAGAAACGTGCACGTCGCGACGGCGAGCGCCGCAATTGTTTTGAGGGAGTGGAGAAGTTTGGAATTCATCTGGATGACCCCATGCTGAGCGGCAAATCAGCCCAGCTTGAATGCTAGGATTAGGCCATGAGCGATCGATCAGTTCGAATGCACTCGGACCAGTTGCAACTGAGGCGTAGCTTAGGGTCGATGCTACGGGTGCATCCGGCGCGTTATTGCAAAAACCTTCTTGAAATCGACAGCGGTGAAGCAGGCCCGGCTTTCTGAATTAGCTCGTTGCCTGGCCGATGATAACTCCAGGGAAACCGTCCAAAGACGCCAATTGCCACGCTCTGGGGCATCCTCTGCGCCTGCTTTCTGCCCGTGAGACGCGATCCGAGAACGCACGAGATGAGTGCAATGGTGGGCGGGTCGTTCGTGGTCATTCTCGAAATCAGTGTGCGTAAGGCAGTGGGCAATGGGACCGAAATACGACGGACCTGCCGTTCGCACTGATGCCTCAGCCGACGGCAGTTGCGCCAACACGGCGAAGAGCAGGACAACAGCACGCATGATCATGCGAACGGCCATTCTGCTCCTATTTGCAACAGGCACCATATCGGTCACCACGCTGGTGCGTCTAAGGCCAACCCTTCAATAGCCTCAGTAGCCGCCGGAAGCGACCACCGGGACCACTTCAGGCCTATGCGTTGCGTAACGGCCACAGTCTCTCAAGCAAGATCGGAGATTCAATTGTCAGGCCTGACTTTAGCCACGCCGACTGGCGTCGGTAGGTTATTGGGGGCAAGCGACATCCAGGCCATCGGATTGAGGTATGATTGCCGCATGATGTAGGTGTAAGGCACCTCGCTCCACAGCCTGATGTCGTCGTGTTTGTTGTCCAGGATGAAATCGCCTGAATTCATGCGGACCGTCAGCACGGCATGACCCTGATTGTCTTCATCGCGTACGACTGTAATCAGCAATGCGCTGGTCGGCCAACGTTGTTCACGCAGTAGCTTGCGCTTAAGAAGAACATATTCCTCACAGTCCCCCTTGCCCGACGTTGGCAATGTCCATAGCTCGTCAACACCGAATTGATCCTTGTCCGTGATCGGCTCGATCGCGCGATTGACGACGCGGTTGACGTCGTGGAGCTCGGCAAGGCGATCAGGAGTCGCTTCAACGCGGCTGGCCTCAGAGGGCTCGCTGGAGCATTCCTGGGGGTGTGCTCGGCAGAATTGGACAAAACCGTAAGGCGGCTGGGCCGTGCTGTAGACGCGAGCGAACAGTGGTGACGCCGACGGGAGGAGCCGGCCGCTTGCGTTAGCCACAGTCGGCTGGAAATAAGCCAGTACGATTGCGGCGGCAAAGATAGTGGCGCGCATTGCGGTCCCTCAGGGTGAGTGAGGCACCAGCCTGCCAAGCCAATGTTAAAGAGGTGCTAAGCTGCAAGTTAAATCGGGCTGCGATAGGTCCTGGTCGGTGGTGGGCAGAGGACGACACAGGGCATTGACAGGAAACATGATCGGCTCGACGTCGCGAGCACCGCCCGTGGCAGAACACGAAGTCAGTCGTCAGTGGGGTCAGGACTACACCGGACTCGGCGACAGAGCCTGGATGATCCTGCACTCTGCAATGGTTCCGTGACGGCACTGACTTATGACGTTGTCGAGCTCCCGCCGTAAAGCAGCAAGGTCGGCGAGCTTGCGATCGATCTCGATGAGATGCGACTGGGCGATCGCATCAACGGCCTCACACGGCCGGTCCGGGTCATCCGCGAGGCCAAGAAGTTCGCGCACCTGATCGAGCGAGAACCCGAGGTCGCGGGCGCGACGGATGAAGCTGAGCCTGTTCAAGTGCTCGGCTGAGTAGCTGCGATAGTTGCCGGCGGTGCGTGCCGGTTTGGGCAGCAGGCCGATGCGCTCATAGTAGCGGATCGTCTCCACTTTCGTCTCAGTCGCCTTGGCGAGGTCGCCGATCGAGAACCGCTGGTCCATGGGACTTGACCCTGTAGTTGCTACAGGGTCCATATAGCGGGTCACATCGCGGTTTTCGAGGTGACGTCATGCTGAACACCTTATCCCCTGAAGCCGGGGCCAGTACGCTGAAAATTCGGGTCGGGGGCATGGACTGCGGCGCCTGCGCCACCAAGGTCGAGAACGCACTCAAGCGGCTGCCGGGCGTCAGCGATATCAGCATGAACTATGCGACCGAGACGCTATCGTTGCGCCTCGATGAGAATCGCACCCCGCGCAATGCTGTCGAGAGCAAAATCCGCGCCCTCGGCTATGTCCCTACGCTGGCTGGTGACAGTCCGGCGACGGCCGGCATTCTGACGCAACCCGAATTTGTGACTGACGACCAGCCGTGGTGGAAAACGCACAAGGGCCGCCTGGTCCTCGGACTGGGCGTGCTGCTTGCGTTCGCGTTCCTGGTTGCGACGGCCAGACCGGATCTTTCGCAATGGGCCTATGGGGCCGCAGCGCTCATCGGTCTGGTGCCGTTTGCGCGACGAGCTTTGGCCGGCGCGATGTCCGGGACGCCGTTCAGCATCGAGACGCTGATGAGCGTGGCCGCCGCCGGAGCCCTCGCGATCGGCGCTGCTGAAGAAGCGACAGTGGTGATCTTCCTCTTTGCCATTGGCGAACTCCTGGAAACGATTGCTGCGGGACGTGCCCGTGCGGGCATCAAGAGCCTGATCGATCTCGTGCCTCGCGTGGCGCGCATCGAAGTGGCAGGCCAATTGCGGGAGCTGCCCATTGAGCAGTTGCGCGTCGGCGACGTCGTGGTGGTGCGTCCTGGAGATCGCGTCCCCTCCGACGGTGAGGTGATCGAGGGGCAGTCGGAGGTGGACGAGGCGCCCGTGACCGGCGAATCCGTTCCGGTTGCCAAGGGCCCGGGTGATCACGTCTACGCTGGCAGCATCAATGCCAATGGCCTGCTGCGCGTGCGCCTGACGCGCACGGCTGCCGATAACACGATTGCCCGCATCATCCACCTCGTGGAGGAAGCACAGGCCTCGAAGTCGCCAACCGCACGTTTCATCGAACGCTTCTCGGCCTATTACACGCCGGCAGCGATGGGGATGGCGGCGCTGATCAGTGTTGGGCCGCCACTTGTTCTCGGCGCCGACTGGTCCACTTGGCTCTATCGCGGACTGGCGATCCTGCTCATCGCCTGCCCCTGCGCGCTCGTCATCTCGACCCCGGCGGCGATAGCCTCGGGTCTCGCAGCCGGAGCCCGCCGTGGTCTTCTCGTCAAGGGAGGCGCCGCCCTTGAAACCTTGGGCAAAGTCAGGACGATCGCGTTCGACAAGACCGGAACGCTCACGGTCGGCCGGCCGCAGGTGACGGATGTGGTCGCCGTTGAAGGCTCGGAAGACGATGTTCTGGCGAAGGCGGCCGCCGTCGAGCATGGGTCGAGCCACCCGCTCGGTCTTGCCATCATCCGTGCCGCAAAAGAGCGTCGTGCTGCCATCCCGTCAGCATACGGCGGTGCGACAGCATTGCCGGGCAAGGCCGTGAAGGCTCGCCTGCGCGAAGGCTTCGTCACGGTGGGCTCCCCGCGATATGCCGCCGAGGTGACCAGCATATCGAGCGAAATAGCTACACGCACCGCGGCCCTTGAGGCCGAGGGAAAGACAGTCGTGCTCGTGCTCGTCGGCGAGCGCGTCATCGGCCTCATCGCCCTCCGTGACGAGCCGCGCGAGGACGCCGCCGCCGGCATAGCGCGGCTGAAGGCGCTCGGCATCCGGCCTCTGATGTTGACCGGCGATAATCAGCGCACCGGCAATGCCATTGCGGGGGCGCTCGGTCTGGAAGCCCAAGCCGAGCTCCTGCCCGATGCCAAGCTCGAAGCCATCGCCGAGCTGAGGAAGGCTGCTCCCGTTGCCATGATCGGTGACGGCATCAACGACGCCCCTGCGCTCGCCGCGGCGAGTGTGGGAGTGGCCATGGGGAGCGGCACGGACGTGGCGCTGGAAACTGCGGATGCCGCCCTTCTCCATAACCACGTGCTCGGAGTGGCCGAGCTGGTCGAACTGTCGCGGGCGACGGTGTCCAACATCTGGCAGAATATCTCCATTGCCCTGGGCCTCAAGGCGGTGTTCCTCGCCACCACCCTGGTCGGGGCGACCACGCTATGGATGGCAATCCTCGCTGACACGGGCGCCACCGTCCTAGTCACGGCCAATGCCCTGCGGCTGCTGCGCCATCGGCGGAGACCGGGAGCTGAATGAGTGGGAGCTTGGTGGCTGCTGTTCTCGTTTGCCGACACACGGCTTGCGCGTGGTGTGCGCTATCGGGCGCCTGCGGCCGCACTATGCAAGCCTTCGTCGTCACGCATGTTCCGCAAAACTCCTCCTCCCAGCTTCAGCCGCACCCCCCCCTGCTTCCGATAGGCGGCCCACCCCCTTTCCCCCCAGGCCCCGGAGTCCCACGCAGCTAGCCGCTAGCCGCAATTTCGGAGGAGCCAATGAAAGCACTGATCATATGCGGCATTTTAGGATTACTGCTTCCAATCACCAATCCAGCCCCGGCGGAGCCGGCAAAGGCGGGTGTAACAGTGGTCGAGCCTTGGGCGCGAGCAACGCCGCCGGAAGCTCGAGCTGGTGCGGTGTACATGTCTATCCGTAATTCGGCCGGGGGACCCGACCGACTGTTACGGATCGAAACAGCCACTCCCTAGACTAGATGCGGCGGTTGTTTCTTCCCTGCCGGCCCTCCTGAAAAAGAGCTTCCATGATCGGGCATTCAGGCGCATCGCCGCCCTCACACCGGGCGGCGGTCTCGGAAAGCGTCCGCTCCATCCGGCGCAGATCGGCAATCTTGCGCCTGATGTCATTCAGGTGCGCGAGCGCCGCATTCTTTACCTCGCCACAGGTATACCCGCCCTCCACCAGGCCGAGGAGATTGCGGATTTCGTCGAGGGTGAAACCGAGTTCGCGGCTGCGTCGGATGAACATGAGCCGCTTCAGGTGGTCATCCCCGTAGAGCCGGTGCCCCCCCTCCGTTCGCGGCGGCGGCGGCAGAATCCCGATCTTCTCGTAGTAGCGGATCGTCTCGATGTTGACGCCGCTCCGCCGCGACAGCTCGCCGATTCCAACACCCCGATTTTCTGCCAAAAGAAACTCCTTGCACCTGTAGTGGCTACAGATTGCATACTGGAAGTATGAACCGAAATGCAATACGCACCGAAGACAGGGGCGCTCAAGTCGACGCGATCGGCGCAGGCCGTACCGGCGCGGCAGATGCAGCAGGGCGCCAAAGACTGGCAGCGGCCGGCGGGCTGCTGGGGGCGCTTGCCGCGTCCTCCTGCTGCATCTTGCCGCTTGCGCTGTTCAGCCTTGGCGTGAGTGGCGCATGGATCGGAAACTTGGCGGCGCTTGCGCCGTATCAGCCGGTCTTCGTCGTCATAACGCTCGGATTTGTGGGATACGGCTACTGGCTCGTCTATCGCAAGCCGAAGGTTTGCGAGGATGGGCAGGCGTGCGCACGGCCATTGCCGGGCGGGATGGTGAAGGCAGCGCTCGGGGCCGCGACCGCTCTAGTGGCTGCGGCTCTGGCCTTTCCCTATGTCGCACCTGTCCTTCTCGGAGCCTGACGAAAGAAGATGCTGATGAAACAGTTTTTTGCAGCTGGCCTCGCGTTTTTATTGATGACGGGCACATCCGCCTTCGCGGCCGAGCGCACCGTGAGACTGATGGTCGAAAACATGACCTGCGCATCGTGCCCGTTCATCGTGCAGAAGACGCTGGAGCGCGTCCCCGGTGTGACTGCGGCCGAAGTTTCCTACGAGGACCAGACCGCGTTGGTCACCTTTGATGATGCACAGACCGACGCGGCTGCGCTCACGGAAGCGACGGCCGCCATCGGTTATCCTTCGCACCCGCTCGAAGAGACCGCCAAGTGACGGATCGGAACCTGCTACGGACGGGAATCATTGGCACCGTAGTCGCCGTGATTTGCTCCTTTTACACTGGCTGGGCCGATTACGTATTGCTGCCGGCGCTTTTCCACGGTCTACGCGCTGGCGCGGCGGAGGAAATTGGCCGCCGGGAATTGCTGCCCGCCCGCAGCGAGCGGACACAATGAAAGATAGAAGATGAACGAGTCTTTTCAGGTCAGTCGCACCCCGTCACCGAAGCCGGAAGGCGCTTTCGATCTCGCGGTGATCGGCGCCGGCTCCGCCGGATTCGCGGCGGCGATCCGTGCGGCCGAGCTTGGCGCGCGGGTGGCACTGGTCGGTCACGGCACGATTGGCGGTACTTGCGTCAACATCGGCTGCATCCCGTCGAAGACCCTGATCCGCGCGGCGGAAACGCTGCACCAGGCGCAGGCAGCCGCACGCTTCGCCGGCATCCGGGCAGAAGGGCGGCTCGAGGACTGGCCGGCTCTGATCGCACAGAAGGACGAACTCGTGGAGGGGTTACGGCAAAGCAAATACGCGAACCTGCTGCCGCAGTATGACACTATCACCTATATCGAGGGGCCCGCCAGGTTGAGCGCCGAGGGTATCCGGCTCAACGGCAGCCTACTCAAGGCCGGCAAAATCATCATTGCGACCGGCGCCCGCCCGGCGGTGCCGGCCATTCCCGGGATCAAGGCTATCCCTTACCTCACCAGCACCACAGCGCTGTCGCTTGAGCAGCTTCCTAAATCGCTGCTCGTGATCGGCGGCGGCTATATCGGCGCCGAGCTTGCGCAGATGTTCGGCCGTGCCGGTGTTGCGGTTACGCTCGCTTTCCGGAGCCGGCTGCTGCCAGAGGCAGAGCCCGAGATCAGCACGGCTCTGACGCGCTATTTCGAGGATGAGGGGATAGCAGTGCGCGGTGGCCTCACTTATGAGCGCATTCGCGCAACGGAAACCGGTGTTGCTCTTGATGCAAGCGCGCAGGGCGCCCTTATGAGTCTTGAGGCCGAGCAGGTTCTCATTACCACGGGGCGTCAACCCAACACCGAAGGCCTCGGTCTGGACGAGTGTGGCATCGAACGGCTGCCGCAGGGCGGCATCAGGGTCGATGACCGGATGCGCACGACCGGGACGGGAGTTTACGCGGCCGGCGACGTGACTGGAAAGGATCAGTTCGTCTACATGGCCGCCTATGGCGCGAAGATTGCGGCCGAGAATGCGCTCAACGGCGACAGAATCCGTTATGACGCTTCGGCGATGCCGGCCGTCGTCTTCACCGATCCGCAGGTGGCAAGCGTTGGCCTGACCGAGGCAGAAGCCCGGAGGCGTGGTCTGAAGATCAAAACGTCGGTCCTCCCGCTTGAGCATGTGCCACGGGCGCTGGCGGCTCGCGACACGCGCGGGCTTATCAAGCTCGTCGCAGAGGCGAGCAGTGACCGGCTACTTGGCGCCCATATTCTCGCGCCGGAGGGAGCGGACAGCATCCAGACAGCCGTTCTCGCCATTAGACACGGCCTCACCGTCAGTAATCTGGCCGATACGCTCTTCCCCTATCTCACGACGGTTGAGGGTCTGAAGCTCGCCGCACAGGCATTCGCGAAGGATGTGTCGAAGCTTTCCTGCTGCGCAGGTTAGAAGACCGCGCCGATGTCTCCAGGCGGTCGCAAGTGAGGTCCGGTGTCCTTGCGCGGTCTAACCCGAGGACCCGACCCTGCAGATGCGCGCCCGCGGCAATATGATCTCCGTGGGCGAGGTTGATAGCACGTCGAACAACTTCGATCCCGCGGCTATGCTCCGACTGGGAGCGGGGCGAGACGTCACACCTATCCGATGGCCGGACGCTGCGCACGTTCGTGATGGAAGCCAGGGACCGGGATTGCGCTCGCGACCTGTGTGGCACTCGGCATTGGGTGCATAATTTTGGCGAGGGGCTCGCGAGGTTTAGGTTGGGGGAATCGAGCGCGCGGAGGCCCTTGGCTGCCACGGCAGCTCCCCATGAAAGAGCGCCTCCCTCGATTGTGGACTTCGTCGATAATGTGACGTAGTCTCACCACCATGAGGAGGTGGGCTCGCTTTCTTTGCGCAGTTGTGCTGCTCGCCTTTGGGGCGAGTACAGCACTACAGGCTGCCCAAATGACGGGCACGGACCTGCATATGGCGCTTGCCAGCAGCAATGGCTCCGAGATGCCTGCCTGCGACAGTTGTTGCGGCGATGATACTGGGGCCGCGAATTGCGACGTGGGCTGTACAGTTCATCTTCTCGGAATCGTACCCACGGAGGGGTTCGCGCCGATCGCTCTTTCGAGGGCACTCTATCCCTCGCTTGGCTTCATCCACGCGGGACAGTCCCGGCCACCTGACCCTCATCCGCCTAGACCATTCATCCTGAGCTGATGCCTGCCGGATTCCGTCCGGCTGATGGCGTCGAGCTGCCATGGCGACGCATTCTCGCAACCATCTGGCAGCAATCCTGGGCGTGCCTCTTTTGGCACCCTGCGACCAGAAAGTCAGAATTTCAGGATATCAATCCATGTCCAAACTTCGCCCGTCGTCGCTTACGCGTCGCGCATTCCTCGCTTCGACTGCTTCGGCAGGTCTGGCAGCAGCCTTGCCCCAACAGTCCCGGGCCGAGGCCAGACAAATCAGAGAATTTCATCTGCGTGCGGGTCCAGGTCCGGTTCGCCTGGTACCCGAACCGCACGGTGAGACACCGGCCTGGTGCTATAATGGCAGCGTTCCTGGCCCGGAGATCCGTGTGCGGCAAGGGGATCGCCTGCGCATCACCGTCGAGAACGGTCTCACCGAAGAGACGACAGTCCACTGGCACGGCCTCCGGGTACCGAATGCCATGGACGGCGTGCCTCACCTGACCCAGCGCCCTATCGCGCGCGGTGAAACCTTTATCTACGAGTTTGACGCCCTCGACGCCGGGACCTTTTGGTATCACCCGCATCAACGCAGCTACGAACAGGTCGGTCGCGGCCTCTATGGCGCCCTGATCGTTGAGGAGCCGAAGCCAGTAAAGGTCGACCGTGAGATCACTTGGGTGCTTGACGACTGGCGCCTGACCAAGTCGGCCGAGATCAGCGACGATTTCGGCAACCGGCACGATATGAGCCACAATGGCCGTATCGGAAATACGGTGACCATCAATGGCAAAGTGCCGGACAACTTTCCGGTACGACGGGGCGAGCGCATCCGACTACGACTGATCAACGCTGCCAACGCCCGAATCTTCGGCCTCCATTTCGAAGATCACAAGCCGGTGATCATTGCGCTCGACGGCCAGCCGGTGACCCCGCATGCACCGCAAGGTGACCTGATCGTGCTGGGCCCGGCCATGCGGGCGGACCTGATCCTCGACATGATGGGCGCGGCAGGCAGCCGGGTCTCTGTCATAGACCGATTTTACCGGCGCCTCGCCTATCGCTTGGTCGATTTCGCCTATACTGACACGGCCCTCCGCCATGACCCACCAGACTGGCCGATCGATCTTGCCCCCAATCCCTTGTCGGAGCCGAACCTCGCCGATGCCACCCGTCACGAGGTGGTGCTCAACGGCGGCATGATGGGCGCGATGGTCATGCAGGAGATGGGTGGCAGCATGGGCGAAGGCGCGCCAGGCGGCGGGATGATGGGCGGCATGCGCTCGATGATGGACATGATGCACTCGGGTAAGATCTGGTTCATCAACGGCGTCGCCGCCCAGGGCCACATCATGGACCCAATGCTGACACTCGAACGTGGCCGATCATACGTTCTTGCCATGATAAACGCGACCGCATGGCATCACCCGATGCATCTGCACGGCCATTGCTTCCGGGTCATTTCCCGGAACGGCACACCGACGCAGCATCGCGAATGGCAGGACACCGTGCTGATGGCGCCGCGCGAGAAGGTCGAGATCGCGTTTGTCGCCGACAACCCCGGTGACTGGATGTTTCATTGTCACATTCTCGAACATCAGGCCGCTGGCATGATGGGCGTCATACGGGTTGCCTGATTCCAACATCAACGAAATCGCCTGCTTAGGTTCGCGATCCGAGGGTGCGCGGCGCATCGCAACGATTGCGATCACCGTAAGCCTCACCAGTCTGAAAGGAAATGATCAATGAAGTCAGTGTTTGCCGTCGTACTTTTGACAACCGCCATCGTATTCGGTTTCCAACCAAGCGCCGTCGCTCTCGCCCAGGAGATCGAGGTGTTCAAGTCCGAAAGCTGCGGCTGCTGCGGCCTTTGGATCGAGCATATCCGCGAGCAAGGCTTCACAGTCGTGCCGAAGAACAAGGCACTCGGAGAACTTGCGCGAATCAAGATGGCGGCGGGGCTGAAGCCTGAGATCCAGTCGTGTCACACCGGCAAGGTTGCGGGCTATGTCATCGAAGGTCACGTGCCCGCGGATGATATTCGCCGTCTGCTGGCCGAAAAGCCCGATGCCATAGGGCTCAGTGTTCCTGGCATGCCAATTGGGTCGCCCGGCATGGAAGCCGGTGACCACCGCGAGCCGTACGAGGTGCTACTCATCAATCGAGACGGCTCAACATCCGTGTTCGCGCGCCGGTGATGAATCGAACGAGGCCTTGTGGCGAGTGCCTTCCTTCGCCATTCAATGTATGCCGTTTGGCGTTGCCGCTCGCGGTTATCGGCGGGCTGATCGCGGAATTCACATGCAGCAGCTCTTTCGAGATCATACCCACCGCGCTGGCGCGATGAGGGCTATCCTTTCGAGCTACGGACGACGATCCTCGGAAACGATTCGAATGCCCGCATTGTCGTTCGCCGCGTTTACGGCGACCATCCTTATCGCCCTCGTTAGGCGGACGCCTTCAAGATCTGACGCGAGCCGGCCCGAGATCGACGAGAGTCGCTAAAGCTAGGTTCGGCACTCAGCCTTGAATTGACGACCGCCAGGCGCGCTTTTGGGGCCGACTTGCAACCTCGAGCATCAATCGCACAGCGCACGATCACGAAATTCATAGGCGGCGTTCTCCAGGCCTGGAGAGTCATCGGGCCATGCCGTCAAAGCCAATACGACCTGTCGACTGCCATCGCGGCTCGAAAAGTTGTAGCTGAACCCTCCAAGATCGCGGCCCTCGTGACCGTAAACCGTGATCCCGCAACGAAGCTTCACGATCATCAGTTCGAGGCCGTACTAATAGGTACCATCGTGGTCCGCTACCGGCTCCAAAAGCATCTCGCGTAAGTGCTACTTAGGCAACAGGCGCCCGGTGACTTACGCCTGGATTGATCACGAGTTCGCCACGCATTGGACGGTGGAGCGCAGTCCTGACGAGTACGTGACCAGAGATGGCAAGGAGCGTAGACGGCGGAAGCCTTCGTGGCCACGCCCACTGGGCCTGATGCTCCCTTCTATGATTTTTGATTCGCTGGTCAGATTTCCCTGGAGCAAGCATGAAAGACACTGCATTCGACGCCAGTTGCGAAAGTGCGCCCAGCGGGATACGTCAGTTCTCCTCAAACCGGCCTGAATTGCGCTCCCGTTGGCTTCTCAGCCAACGCGCCGGCCATCGGCGTCGATCAGGATCGAGCCATCCTCCTTGTAGAACGGCCCCGGCGGCAGCCGATCAAGAAGGTCGAAGACGGTCTCGCTCGGACGGCAGAGCTTCACGCCCTTTGCCGTAGAGACAATCGGCCGATTCACCAGGACGGGGTGCTCGAGCATGGCGGTAATCAACGTCTCGTCGTCGACCGACGGGTCGAGCAGTCCCAATTCCGCCGCCGGTGACTTGGTCTCGCGCAGTGCGGTGCGCGGGGTAAGGCCGGCCGCAGCGAACAGGCCGAGAAGCTGAGGCCTGGTCCACCCCGTCTTCAGATACTCGATCACTGTCGGGCGATACCCGGCCGCCTCGATGATTGCGAGCACGTTGCGCGAAGTGCCGCAGTCCGGATTATGATGGATTACAACGCTCATTGCCTCAGCCACGAGCAGCCTCCGTCACTCGGTCCTGTGCGCCGCGATTTGCCGCGGCGCGGCGTTCCACCGCCACCCCCGCTTCATACCAGCCCTTGGTGGCGTTCACGATCCAGACAACTGACAGCATCACCGGCACCTCGATCAGCACGCCGACGACGGTGGCCAGCGCCGCCCCGGACTGAAACCCGAACAGGCTGATGGCAGCCGCGACGGCGAGCTCGAAGAAGTTGCTGGCGCCGATCAGGGCCGAGGGTGCGGCAACGCAGTGTGCTTCGCCCGTCATGCGGTTCAGCAGATAGGCGAGCCCGGAATTGAAATAGACCTGGATCAGGATCGGCACCGCCAGCAGCGCGATGACCAGCGGCTGTGCGATGATCTGCTCGCCCTGAAATCCGAACAGCAGCGCCAGCGTCGTCAGCAGTGCAATGAGAGAGAGCGGCTGCAGACGCGCGAGAAGCCGCTGCAGGCGCACCGTGCCGCCTCTCACGAGAACCTGACGCCGGATCACCTGCGCAAGAATGACCGGCACGACGATGTAGAGCCCCACCGAGAGCAGCAGTGTGTCCCACGGCACGGTGATCGCCGACAGTCCCAGCAGCAGGCCGACGATCGGCGCAAACGCGAACACCATGATGGTGTCGTTCAGCGCCACCTGGCTCAGCGTGAAGTGCGGCTCGCCCTCCGACAGGTTGCTCCACACGAACACCATGGCGGTGCAGGGCGCCGCCGCCAGCAGGATCAGGCCGGCGATATAGCTGGTGATCTGGTCGGTCGGCAGATAGGGCGCGAACAGATAGCCGATGAAGAACCACCCCAGCGCCGCCATGGAGAACGGCTTCACCGCCCAGTTGATGAACAGCGTGACGCCGATGCCGCGCCAATGCTCTTTCACTTGACCCAACGCGGCGAAATCGATCTTCACCAGCATCGGAATGATCATGAGCCAGACCAGAATGGCTACCGGCAGATTGACGTTGGCGATCTCCGCGCCGCCGATCGCCTGGAACACGCTGGGGAACCAGTGCCCCAGCGCGATCCCGGCGACGATGCAGAGCGCGACCCAGGCCGTCAGATAGCGTTCGAAGGTGGACATCGATCAGCCTCGACAGCTCTTTCTGGATTGCCCCGCAGGATCAGCCACGGCTTGAAGAAAGGATTTCAGCGGCTCCAGAGCGGCGGGATTGAGCGAATAGCAGACCCGCGGGCCATCGATTTCGCCGGTGATGATGCCGGCGGCCCTGAGGATGCGCAGGTGCTCGGAGGTGGTCGACTGCGCGAGCCCGACTTCATCGACAATGTCACAGCCGATGCAGGATTGTTTTTCGTGGAGCAGCCGAACGATGCCGACCCGCGCCGGGTGGCCCAGTGCCTTTGCAAGTGCCGCCAGTTCGTCATTCCCGGCATCTTCGAGCGGCGCCCTCTCCCGCAGCTTCACCATAGCCATGTTCCTTAAATCGCTATTCGACGATGACCGATATCAACCGCTACATGCCCGCGGTCAAGCAGTTCCGCCGCGACCAAACCGACTCGTCCGGAGATCGCGTGCAAACATATTTCGATAATTCCAGAATTACAGTTGACTCGATTCCTCAAACCCACCATTCTGCCGCCATGAATACAGACGACGCAGCCGCACATCTCGAAGCCCTGGGCAATCCCACCCGCCTCAGGATCTACCGCCTGCTCGTCCGCGCGGGCGAAGCAGGCCTGCCCGTCGGCAAGCTGCAGGCCGTACTCGACATCGCGCCGTCGACGCTCTCCCACCATCTCAAAGCCCTGGTGCTGGTGGGCCTCGTCACGCAGGAGCGGCAGTCCACGACGCTCATTTGCCGGGCCAATTACGACGTGATGCACAGCCTGATCGAGTTTCTCGTCGCCGAGTGCTGCGCCGATTCGGCCTGTCCGGCGCAGCCGGTGCGCGACGAACAGAGTAGTCTTCTGTGATCAGACAGGAGCAGTACCAATGGGAAGCAACAGCGCGAAGCGGGTCGCCATCATCGGTGCCGGACCGGTTGGTCTCGCAGCCGCCGCACACGCCCTGGAACGCGGGCTGAAGCCGGTCGTGCTGGAAGCCGGACCCCGCGCCGGCGAAGCGGTACGCCAGTGGAGTCATGTGCGCATGTTCTCTCCATGGGAATACAATGTCGACCGCGCGGCCAGGGCATTGCTCGAGGATGCGGGTTGGAACACCCCAGAGCCAACGCACTTATCCGACGGGTGGCGAGCTTCTCGCACAGTATCTCGAGCCGCTGACCGAGCGCACGGTGCTCCGCGACCACGTGCAGACTTCCAGCCGCGTAATGGCGATCAGCCGCGCGGGCTACGACAAGGTCAGGACCAGGGGTCGCGAGACTGCGCCGTTTACCATCGGATACCGGAACGGGGCCGGCATGCTGTCGCTCGAAGCGGATGCCGTGATTGACGTATCCGGAACGTGGTCCAGTCCCAATCCGGCCGGTGCCAACGGGCTTGCCGCCATTGGAGAAGACGAGGCGCAGGACGCCATCGCCTATGCCATGCCCGACGTGCTGGGCAAGGAGAGAGCACGCTATGCGGGCAAGCGCGTGGCTGTGCTCGGTGCTGGTCATTCCGCCATCGGCATACTCATCGACCTCGTGCGCCTCTCAGATCAGGTCCCGGGAACGCAGCCGGTTTGGCTGCTGCGGGGCAAGGATCCGGAGAAGGCCTTCGGCGGCGGTGCCAACGACAAGCTTGCGGCGCGGGGTGAACTGGGCGCGACCTTTGCCCGGCTGGTGAGGGACGGCAGGCTCACGCTGCAAGCCGCGTTCCAGGTCACGCACATCAGCAAAACCGATGCCGGCATTCGGATCGGCGCCGGTTCCGCCTGTTGCGGTCGCCACCTCGTTGTCGACGAGCTGATCGTGGCCACGGGTTTCCGCTCCGATTCCTCGTTTGCCCGCGAGCTGCGTCTGAGCCTCGATCCGGCTCTAGAATGCCCGCCGGCGCTGGCACCTCTGATCGATCCCAACGAGCATAGCTGCGGCACCGTCCGGCCGCACGGCGCCCGCGAGCTCGCCCAGCCCGAGCCCGGCTTCTACATCGCCGGCATGAAGTCGTACGGCCGCGCGCCAACCTTCCTCATGCTGACGGGCTACGAGCAGGTCCGCTCGATCGTTGCCGATATTGCTGGCGACCGCGAGGCGGCCGAGCGAGTCGAGCTTAAGCTGCCGGAAACCGGTGTGTGCTCCGGGCCGCCGCTGGACGACGACGGTGCGGCAACCGCAAGCTGCTGCGGATCGCTACCCGAAGCGGATGCGCCTTGCTGTACGCCCGAGCGGGACATCCGCGCCGCGGTTGGCTGCTGTGGCTGACCCGGCCGGTCGTTCCAGGGTCGTCCTCGCGCTCGGCAGCGCGTAGACCTTGGCTTGGGGGTCCACCTATTACCTGCCTGCAATCCTGGCGTCAGCGATGGCGCGTGATCTCGCCATCTCGACCGGCGCGGTGTTCGGCGCCTTCTCGGCCGCGCTGGTCGTTGCGGCGCTCCTGGGGCCGTTTGCCGGTCGTCGCATCGACATTGCCGGAGGCCGTGACGTGCTTGCGGCTTCGAACCTGATCTTTGCTGCCGGCCTGGCGACGCTCGGCGCGGCGCAGGGTGCACCGATGCTCTTTGGTGGCTGGCTCATAATCGGCGTAGGCATGGCCCTTGGCCCGAAGCAGCCTTCTCGACGCTGGCTGGGATCTATGGTCGCGAGGCAAGCGGCTGGTCCTTGAACGGCGCGACGTGATGCTGCTCTGGGGATCGCTGCCAATCCTTAAGACCTACACTTCTTTTCACGCAAAAGTGTTCCGTCTGCCATCGCTGACTGATACCCCGAGCCGGCGCATGTTAGTGCCGACTGTGCGGCGCAGATCGTGAGCACCCAATCCCTCGATTTTCGGCCTCACGCGAGCGCAGATGCGCTTCAGGGCCTTGGTAACAGCGTCAGCGATGATCGCGCCGTCTGTCTTGGAAGACGGGAAAAGGAATGGCGATGGCGACGCGGCAATCGCCTCTTTCAAGATCTCAGTGGCCGTCGCGGTTAGCGGGACCCGGTGTGAAAGCCCGTTCTTGGTGCGTTGGGGTGGGATGGTCCACGTCGGATCATCGCCCTCCAACTCCAGCTCATCCTTGGTCATGCCGATCGTTTCGCCGCGCCTCTGACCGAGTATGAGCAACAGCATGATCGCCCGGCGCATTGCGAGCGCAGCCGGTAGATCGGCCTCACTCAAACCGCCGTCTTCGTGATCGACGGCCAAAGGCTCATCCAGCGCAGCCCACAGCCGTCGCAGCTCATCATCGCTTAGTACGCGTTCGCGCCGCCGCTCTTGGCCGATCTTGCGCAGCCGGTTGGCAGGATTGAAGCTGGCATGGTCTTCGTCGACTGCCCAGTTCGCAACGCGATTAAAGAGTGCGACAACCCGGTTAGATTGGATTGGTCCGGCCTTCTCGGCAACGTTGTCGCGGATCTCGCGCACGTCCTTGCGTTGGATCTCGGCGAACAGGCGGGTCTCCAGCGGTTTTGCTAGGTGCATCCGGTACCGCTTCTCTTCATCCGACCATGTCGCCAACTGCTTCTTGGCATGTCCCTCGAGCCAAGCGCGGAATAGTTCGCCAAACGTCTTCGGACTCCGCGGGTCCCCCCCCCCCCCCGCGACCCGCCTCAGCCATAATCTCCGCGCGCCGCTTGCAAGCTTCAGCAATTCCCACGTGTTCAGCATCGCCGATGACTTGCGTGCGCTCTTTGCGCCGCTCGCCTTTTCCCGTCTGGTACCGCACGAGCCAGGTCCTACGTCCGGTCGCGTAGACGGCAAGTAGCAGGCCCCTTTCTCCCTGGATTTTGTAGTACGTGCGTTTGCCAACGGCGTAGGCGGCTGCGATCGACTTGACGTTCCGTTTGAGCTCCTGTGCCATGCGCCCTCTCAAAATCCTGCACCGCAGCTGCACCGCAGAAAACTGAAGTCGCAGTGAGCTTCCGTGAACGTGCTTGATAGTAGACCATATGTAAGCATATGGAACAACTATGATTCATGATACAGCGTGAGAGTGGCAGAGAACGGGTGAGATGTTCGGGCTGTCAATGGCATTCACGAGGTCAGGGGTTCGATTCCCCTCGGCTCCACCATCCAGGTCAACTCAAGCACACAACTGAGATACGCGTCTCAGCAATCGCCGAAGCAGGCTTGGTTGCCTGTTGCTTGCTGT
>Ga0310831_100439_pt1 | contig 21383 bp, 16 predicted proteins | sample WT_ome_6_FD_201307 | JGI IMG/M metagenome (GOLD analysis project Ga0310831, IMG submission 201307) | Sorghum-adapted microbial communities enriched on wild type (WT) sorghum from Joint BioEnergy Institute, Emeryville, California, United... ... | reverse complement strand
AAAGCCTTCCGCGCCATCGCCAGCCGTTACGACAAACGCGAATACATGTACGCCGGAACCGTCGACATCGCCTCAATCAGAATCTGGCTCCGCGACCCAGTCACATGATCCAGCAGACACGCCCTAGGAAGCAGGCGGCGGCCCTCCCAGGTTCCGTGTTCGGACAACGGACGGAACCGCATGAAGGCGGACTCGTGGTGGAAGTCGCGGCGATGCTGCTCGGCCATCGCGACCGCGTGAGTGTGGCCCTCGGCGACGGCACTGCGGCCGTGGACCATGTCCGTCATCTCCCGGACGCTGTGCCAGATCGTGAAGGTGGAGAACGTCCGCGGCGGGCGGATCGCGGCGGTGGCGAACGTGGTGCCGGGATGGTTGACGACGAGGCGTTCGACCGGCCGGCCCCATTTCAGAAACCGGGGAAGCTCGGGCAGCTTGAGCCGGGCGAGGGTCACCGCCACGATCGGCTCCTCCATGTCCCACGCGCCCGCCCGGACCGGAAGTCCGGAGAAGGCGGCCACCTCGCCGTAACGGCGCAGGTACTGCAACCGCACATGCCAGCCACCCGCGAGCCGCCGGCCCAGCGCGTCCTCGGCGAGGAACCGCTCCAGCGCTGCCTCGTCCTCCCACTGCGCGAACATCGCCAGACGCCGCACCTGCATCCGTTCCCACGACACTGCCGGGGAGGCGAGCCGCATGAGGGCCAGACATTCGGCGTGCCGTAACCCGTCCGCGCGCGGCGGGCGACGGAGTGCGCGTACGGTCACCCACGGCGGAAGCACGGCGAGGTGGAACGAATTAATCATGCGCCCATCATCCCCGCCGACGTCGAGCCGCCGGCCGCCCCATGGGAGCCTGGCTGTTCCCCGCGCCTCAGACCAGGTCCGCCCGCTCTGAGTTCGCTGAGTCTACGTGTCCTGGCCGGTCAGGAGGGCGCGGCAGGCGTCTCGGTCGTACGGCAGGCCGGCTTGCTTGAAGATATTGGATGCGTTGCCGTGCCGCGGATCCCAGAGATCGGCGTTCTCGACCAGCTCAGTGAGATAGCGACGCTGCGCATCGGACAGTCGATCCGGTACGGTCCCAGCGGGGAAGGCGGCCAGCAGAATCAGTCCCCAGTCGAAGTTCACCGTGTGCTTCGTGGCGATGCGGGCGATGGCCACGGCGGCCGGCAACAGCCGGTTGAAATCTTTGATCCGCTCGATGCCTGCCGCCACCAGGGTGAACCGCATCCGGCCCCGGATCTGGGGCGGTGGGGTGCCGAACCAGTCGTCGCAGGCGGCCGGGTCGGCCAGGGCGACCAGGATCTCGGCCGTGGCCGCCTCGTCCGGCGCGAGGCCGGGCGCCAGCGCGGCGCAGGCCCGTACGCCGGGGTGAGGGTCGCTCAGGTACTCGCGCGGGGAAAGACCCAGGTCACCCATCGCCAGCACGAGCGCGGCCCGCTCGTTGGGCTCCGCGGATGCGGCGAGCGCGGCCAGCTTCTCGGCGAGCGGGCCCGGCGACTCCCCCAGGACCCGGCAGCCTTCGACCGCGGCGTACGCCGCCGCGACGCGTACGTGCGCATCCTCGTCGTCCAGCCGAGCCGTTGCCGCGGTTAGGAGATGCGGCACAACCTCGGCGCAGCCGAGCACGGCCCGCGCGTACAGCGCATCGGCCAGCACCTCGTCCTCGAAGGGACTCTCGTGGCCCGCCGCCGCCAACGCAGCGACCTCGGCATCGACGTCCCGACCCTCCGCCTAGGCGAGCGTAAGGAGCTCCGCCCGGATATGGTCGGGTGGTCGGGCCGCCTCGGCCACGCCGGCCAGGAACTTCAGGAGATCGGCCCGCAGACCCGCGTGCGACGGCGGTTCGGTCACGAACAGCTCGGCGACCGCCGTGGCTGTCGGTGGGGTGGCCGTGAACGGTGTCCCCTGGTGAAGGATGGCCCCCACAGATGTTTCATCGCCGCGGCCCGAGCGTCGTCGTCGCCGTCCCGCAGCGCCGCGAGATGCCCCGGTGTTTCCGTCGCGAAACCGTACGCATGGACCAGGGACGCGAACTGCTCACCCCGCACGTTCACGCGCCGACCATACGACCCGCCACCAACACCACCGCAACTCGATCACCGCCGGTCCGGTGACCAACCACCCCAATCCCCGGCAAGACGTGTTTGATCATGGCAATTTCTCGGGTGAGTACCCGTGAACCGCTGAGACGTGCCGTTCGGCGGCCCGTACTGACGGCGCGTCGATCGGATGGGCTCAGCAACGCCGCCGGTAACCTCATACCGGTTGCCGGGCGGCGCCGCGAACAATTCGGGCGGCTGGGCGGGGGCGGCGGGCACGGAGTGCAAATCGTCAACCCGCGAGACGATCCCCTTGGTCGCGTCGCGGTCGGTACCATGCAGCGCCAGAAACGCGCAGGCGAGACGCTGGGACGAGGTATGGCGGGACACAATGCGGGCGGACACGCCGACGTTGCCGTACCGGGTTACGACGGCTTCGAACTGATCGGTCGGGGCGGGTTCGCCACCGTCTACCGAGCTCGGCAAATAGCGTACGATCGCCGCGTTGCGGTCAAAATTATCGATGTTGACGTCAATGACGAGGGCGTACGCCGCCGGATCGAACGAGAGCGTACGGCGACCGGCCGGCTGACCGGCCACCCCAACATCGTCACCATCCTCGACTCCGGCTTCCTCGACGACGGCCGTCCCTATCTGGCCATGACCCTCTGCCCGGGCGGCTCCCTGGCCGATCGGCTGGCCCGCGAGGGCCCGCTGCCCGTCGCCGACGTGCTCCGGATCGGCGTCAAGATCGCCGGCGCCCTGCAGACCACCCACGCCCACGGCGTGGTCCACCGCGACGTCAAGCCGGAGAACATCCTGGTCACCCCGGCCGGTGAGCCCGCATTGTCGGACTTCGGCGTATCCACCATCGCCGACCACTACGCCCAAACCCGCAGCACTGCGGCATATACCCCGCAACACGCCCCGCCCGAGGTGCTGCTCGGTCAGGCCACGACGGCTCGGTCCGATGTGTACAGTCTCGGCTCGGCCCTGTACCAACTGCTGGCCGGCCAGCCGCCCTTCGCCGCGGCCAGCACCGCCGGGCTGGCGCCGTTCGTCGACGCCGTGCTCCGTACGCCACCCCCGCCGCTTGCTCGCTCCGACGTACCGGAGTCGCTGTGGGAGATCCTGCAGAAAGCCCTGGCCAAGGACCCGGCGGATCGATTCGAGAGCGCGCTGGCCTTCGGGGAGGCCCTGCGCGAGGTGCAGGCCGCCCTCGGGCTCCCCCGCGACGACATCCCGGTATTTACGCCGGCCGAGCCAGTGCCCACCGAACCGGAGTCGGCGCCCGCTGGCGGTACGGAAACGGTCCTGCCGCCTCGCCCGCCCACGACCGCGGCGGCGTCCACCGCCGGTTCGGAGACGATCCTGCCGCCCCGCCCGCCGACCACCACCCCGGCACCCGCCGTCGGCTCGGAAACGGTCCTGCCGCCGAAGCCGCCCGCGGACACGCCGAGGTTCGCCGTCGGCTCGGCCACGGTTCTCGGGCCCCCGCCCGACCGCTCGGCCGCGACCGTCCCGCAGTCACCACCGCCCACCCCGGCCGGGCGCCCGATTGTGTGGATCGCCGTCGGTGCGGTCGTGGTCCTGCTCCTGCTCGGATCGATCGCGGTGGCCCTGGCCCTGTCCCGCTCCGGCGACCGCGACCCCGACATCGCCGCCGGCCCGAGCACATCGGCCCCGGAGGCCACCGCCACCACCACCGTCACCAGCGAGGCGACCACCGAGCCGACGACCGAGCCCTCGGCCACCCCGAGCCCAACCGACACCGGGGCCGGAGGCCCCGCCCCGCAGCCCACCGGTCCCGCCTTCGCCTCGCTGCGGGTCACCGCAACCTGCTACCCGCCCAGCGGTCAACTGACGGTCGAGTGGGCGCTGGTCCGGGCGGACAACGTCCAGATCTACGCTCCGGACGGCACGAATCTGTACGGCGGGTACGGCGGCGCGAACGGTTCGGCCGAGGTGGAGGTCAACTGCACGCCCGGCCAGTCGTACGTCGTGCGCGCCGTAGCCCAGAACCAGTCCCAGGCCGGCGAGACGCGCGAGGTCCGCGGGACCTGGCAGGCCTCACCGCCGGTGATGACCGAGCTCAGCGCCAGCGACTTCACCTGCGGTCCGACTTCCGGCCAGGTTCTGCTGAGCTGGTCGAGCCTCGGGGCTGATGAGGTACGTCTGTCCGCCAACGGCAGCCCGATCCCGGAAACCGCGCCGAGCGGCTACAAGTACGTCTACATCCCCTGCAATTCCGGAGGGACGACGACGATCCGCGCGGTCCCGCGCCGGGGCGGAGTCGACGGGCAGCCGCGCGAGTACGTCGTGACCTGGCCCTGATGGAGAGGCTCCCCTGATGAAGACGCTGCTCTGATCAAGACGTGTCACTGATGGAGACTCTGCCCTGATGGACCTGCTGCTGACGGTCGCCGGCCCCGGCGCCAACGATGACAACGACGTATCGGTCAGCGTCGACCCCAGTGCCCCGGTCGAGGAGCTGGCCCGGGCGCTGGCCGACGCGGTCGGGTCGCCGGCCGGCCCGCCGCCGTCGCTGGTGGTCGAGCGAACCGGGCAACGGTTGGCCCCGCAGCAGCCGGTGGGGCAGGCCGACCTGCGCTTCGGCGACCGTGTAGTCCTCAGCGATCCGCAGGCCAAGACCCGGTCGCGGGCCGCCTTCGAACTGGTCGTCACCGAGGGCGCCGGGGCGGGGCGGCGGATCCCCTTGGCGGCCGGAGCCAGCGTCCAGGTCGGACGGGACCCGGCCTGCGAGCTCGCCCTCGACGACGAGCGGGTCAGCCGCCGCCACCTGCACATCGGCGCCGGTTCGCGGTCGGTCCAGCTCACCGACCTGGGCTCCAGCAATGGGACCTATGTGGACGGTGATCGGGTCACCGGGACCGTGACCCTCAAACCCGGGCAAATCATCACGGTCGGCGACACCACGCTGACCGTCCGGGCCGTCCGCGCGGTGAAGGCCACGGACGCGGCAGTGACAGCAGTCGATGGACGTCTCGCCTTCGCGGCGCCGCCGCGCATCCAACGGCCCACCCCGTCCCCGGTGATCGTCCTGCCCCGTCCGCCGCAGCCGCCCCCGCCCCGGCGGATTCCCATGGTGGCGTCGCTGCTTCCGGTCGTGCTCGGCCTGGTCATGGCCTACTTCATGGGCCCCATCATGCTGCTCTTCGCCGCGATGGGTCCGGTCATGATGCTCGGCAGCGTCTGGGAGGACAAGCGCAGCGGCCGGCGCGACTACGCCAAGGCGCGCAAGGCCTTCGAGGAGGAGATGGCGGCGCTCGAGGCCCGCGTCGCCACCACCCACGATGAGCTGGTCAAGGCCCGACGGGAGGCGGCCCCCGACCTGGCCACGCTCAGCGAGCGTGTGCGCGAGCTCCGCCCGCAGCTGTGGGAACGCCGGGCGACCGATCGCGACTTCGCGGCGCTGCGCATCGGCATCGGCGATCGGCCCAGCGGGATGCGGCTCGACCACGACCCGACCATGGCCGGATCGACGGAGGCCCAGCGCATCGAACAACTCCTGGGCCAGTACGCGATCGACCCCCAGGTACCGGTAAACGTCGATCTGCGGACCGTCGGCGTCATCGGCATCACGGGCGACCCGGCCCAGCGCGCGGCGCTGCTGCGGTGGCTGGTGGTGCAGAGTTGCACGCTCGCCAGCCCGCGCGACCTGGCGTTGGTCGTCCTCGCCCCCGACGATCGGGACTGGACCTGGACGCGCTGGTTCCCGCACACCGAAACCCTGGTGACGGGCATTCCGGGGGCCCGCAGCGTGGCTTTCGACCCCGAGGACGCGCGGCTGGTCTTCGGCCTCGTCGATGACCTGCTCACCCAGCGACGCTCCATCGTGGACCGGTCCGGGGCTCCGGCCGGCCCCTGGCGCCCCCAGGTTCTGCTCGTGCTGCCGGGCGAGCCGGGGGGCGGCGCCAGCACGGCGATCCCCCGGTCGGCGCTGTCCCGGGTGCTCGCCGAAGGTCCCGCGCTGGGCATCACCGCCATCGTCGGCGCGGCCACGGCCGCCCAACTGCCGGGCGAGTGCAAGGCCGTGGTCGCCGTCGCCCCCGGAACCGGCACCACGGTGACGTTCACCGCGACCGGCGAGACCGTATCGGACGTCCGCGCGGACGGCATCGACCGGGACCACGCGGCCGACCTGGCCCGCGGCCTGGCCCCGGTCCAGGACAGCTCGGCTGCCTCCGCTTCCGCGGACGTGCCCCGACGGGTGCTGCTGCTGGACCTGCTGCAGCTGCGCAAACCCACGGCCGAGCTGATCACCCAGCGGTGGCAGCGCCACGCGACGCTCGGCGACCTGGCCGCGCCGATCGGCGCCGGCGCGGCGGGACCGGTCTCGATCGATCTGCGCCGGGACGGACCGCACGGCCTCACCGCCGGGACGACCGGAGCCGGCAAATCCGAGCTCCTGCAGAGCATGATCGGCGCATTCGCGGCGACCTATCCCGCCAGCCGGCTCACCTTCGTCCTCATCGACTACAAGGGTGGCGCGGCGTTCAAGGACTGCGTGGACCTGCCCCACACCGTGGGCTTCTTCACCGACCTCGACGCCCACCTGGCCCGGCGGGCCCTCACCTCGCTCAACGCGGAGCTGCGCCGGCGCGAACACATCCTGCGGGAGCACGGGGCCAAGGACATCATCGAGATGGAGCAGCTCCATCCCGACCACGCGCCGGCCAACCTGTTCCTCATCATCGACGAGTTCGCTTTCCTCAAGAAAGAGGTGCCGGAGTTCGTCGCCGGCATCATCGACATCGCGCAACGGGGACGGTCGCTCGGCGTGCACCTGATGCTGGCCACCCAGCGCCCCACCGGGGTCATCGACGACAACATCCGGGCGAACACCAACCTGCGCATCGCCCTGCGGGTCGCCGACGAGAGCGACAGCGCCGACATCCTCGACCGGCCGGACGCGGCCCGGATCCCGAAGAGCCTGCCGGGGCGCGGCCTGGTCCGGACCGGTCACAGCGACATCACCGTGATGCAGAGCGCGTACGCCAACGCCCGCAGCGCCGAGTCGGGCGAGCAGCGCCAGCCGACCACCGCGGTCGTGGCCCCGCCGGGGTCGGGCCTGCGCCGGACCGCCACCGGGTCAGGCGCGGTCCGGCACGACGACCGGCCCACCGACCTGCAGCGCCTCGTAGCCGCGATCCGGACCGCTCACGAGAACCTGGGCGTACCGACCCCACCCCGGCCCTGGCTCGACCCGCTGCCAGCCGTCGTCTCGCTGGACGAGCTGAGCACACTGGACGCACCGGCCGGGACCAGCGAGCTGGCCGCCCCGATCGGGCTGCTGGACCAGCCCAGCGCCCAGGCGCAACCGCCGGGCTGGCTCGACCTTGGCCACAATGGACACGTACTGATCTACGGGACGGGTGGCGCCGGCAAGACCCAGGCGTTGCGCAGCCTCGCGGTCAGCCTGGCCAACCGGCTTTCGCCCGCCGACCTGCAGCTGTACGGCCTGGACTTCGCGGGCGGGGGACTGCGCCCGCTGGCCGCTCTCCCGCACACCGGGGGCGTGGTCACCGCCGACGAACGGGAGCGGGTGGACCGGCTGCTGGCCATGCTCGACGCGCTGATCGGGCAGCGCCGCGCCCGGTTCAGCGGCAGCGGGGTCGGCTCTCTGCCCGAATACCGCGAGCGCACCGGCGATCGGCTGCCATATGTAGTAGTAGTCTTCGATGGATATGGTGCGTTCCACCAGGCGTACCTCAACGTCGACCGCGGCGAGCAGGTGGACACCATCGCCCGGCTGGTCGCCGACGGGCGCGGGGTGGGCGTGTACTTCGTCCTCACCGCCGACCGGCGCAACGCCGTGCCGGCGACGCTGACCAGCGCGATCTCAACCCGGCTCGTCCTCCGGATGGCCGATGCCGACGAGTACGCCTCCCTGGGCCTCCCGCTGGCGATCGCCGGGACGACCCTGCCGCCCGGCCGCGGATTCATCGACGGTACGGAGGTCCAGGTCGGTTGTGCTGGGCAGCGACCCGTCCGGGGCCGGCCAGGCCGAGGCGATCGCGGCCCGGGCAGCACAACTGCGGGAGACCAACCCAGCCGGAACGGCGCCGGCCGTGTCCGTGCTCGGCGAGCAGCTCGAACTGTCCACACTGGACTCCGTTGCCGGGCCGCCCGGCGCGGCCGTGGTCGCGCTCGGCCGCTCCGGCATCAGCGACGCCACGGTACAGGTCGATCTGGACGACACCCCGGTGTTCGGCGTGTTCGGGCCGGACCGGTCCGGCCGCACCACGACCCTGACGACCCTGGTCAGCGGGCTGGTGACGAGCGTGCCCGACCTGGAGACGTACCTGCTCGCCCCGCGCCGCAGCGCCCTGACCGGCCGGTCCGGCTGGACGTCGGCCGCCGCCGGACCCGACGCCTGTGCCGCCCTCGCCGCCGAGCTCGCCGACCTGGTGCGGGAACGGGTCGCCACCCCGGACCGGCGGTGGCTGGTCGTCATCGACGACGGGGACGAGCTCGGGGACGGACCCGCGGCCACCGCGCTGGCGACGCTCGTGCGGCGGGGCCGCGACGCCGGCGCGATCGTGCTCTGCGCCGTCCAGACCCACGTGGCGCACCGGTCGTTCGGCGGCTGGATCACCGACCTGCGCAAGGCCAAGCACGGCCTGCTGCTGCGGCCGGAGATCGAAGTGGACGGTGACCTGTTCGCACTGCGCCTGCCCCAGAAGGCGAGCCGCCGCTTCCCGGTCGGGCGCGGCTACCTCATCACGCGGTCCGATGTGGACTACGTCCAGGTCGCCCTACCGTCCTGAACGCGAATGTCAGCCTGACTGGGATCTCAGCCTGACCGGGGCCGGGTGGCGCCGGCCGTACGGTCACGCGCCGATCGTCACGCGCCGATCGTTAAGGTCTCGAACATCGCCCGGAAGACGGCCCCGTACTGCTTGGCCAGGGAGGCCGGGCAGGTCGCGTAACCGTGCACCAGATCGTGGACCCCGCTGTCGCGCCGGACCAGCATTGCGACCTGAGCCTGGAACAGCGGCATCGGCCGCTCGAGGGTCAGCACGGACAACAGCGCCTCGCGGCCCCCGATCTCGTGTCGAACCCGGCGCTGCACCGTGGGGCCGAACTGGGCGGTCTGCGGCGAGGACTGGGCGGCCTCCACCAACTCCTCCAGGCTCGCGTCCTGGCGCACCCGGGTGGTCAGCATCAGCAGGTTGACCGTGAACTGCTCGGGTGAGCGGGTGTCGACGGCGAACGCGGCGGCGGAGGCGTGCGGACGGGGCTCCCAACCGTCGGCCAGCCGCAGCCGGAAGGCGACCGGCGCCGGCGACAGCTCGCTCGGGTAAATCAGCTCCATGTCCGTACTCCCAGTCCCAGGAAATCGTCAACCGCCGCCTTCACGCGTTCCTGCAGCTCGGCCAGCGGCAGCGACGTCACGGGCGGCACCTCCGCCCCGACGACCGCGCCCGTGGCCAGAACGTCCCGTACGGCCTCCGGCAACCGGGACAGGTCAGCCGGCTCCGGCGCGGCCGGCGAACCCACCTCGGCCCGCAGCACCGGGTGAGACACGCTCGCCTCGGCCGAAGCCCCCGCCGGCCCAGCCGGCGACACGCTGGCGCTCGCCGAAGCGCCCGCCGGCACCTCCGGCGACACACTCGCACTCGCCGAAACACCCACCGGCACCTCCGGCGACACACTCGCACTCGCCGAAACACCCACCGGCACCTCCGGCGACACACTCGCACTCGCCGAAACACCCACCGGCACCTCCGGCGACACACTCGCACTCGCCGAAACACCCACCGGCACCTCCGGCGACACGCTCGCACTCGCCGAAATGCCCACCCCCGGCGTGCTCACGTCGGCCGGGCCCGGCTGTGGCGGTGGCGGGGCGGCGTCGGGACGCGGGCGGTCGAGCAGCTCGTTGGGGTTGCCGGGCGGGTCGAAGAAGTCGCTGACCGCGTCAGCCACGTCCCCGACCGTGTCGATGACGCTCTCGACCGAGCCGACGAGCGTGTCGAGGAGGGACTCCGGCGAGAGCGACTCCAGGAGCGCCGACGGGGAGAACGAGATATCCAGCGATACGCCCAGCCCGATCCCCAGCGCGACGCCCGCGTCGAGGGAGATGCCCACCCGGTCCCACCCGAACTCGCCGCCGACACCGATCTCGGCGCCGACCCCGGCCTTGACGCTCACCTCGGACCCGACCCGGGTCCCGCCCGGGCCGTCCACCGAGTACCCCGCACCGGCCGAGGCGCCGGCCATGGCTCCCGCCCCGGCGCCCACCGTCAGACCATCCGCGCCGACCCCGACCCCTCCGCGTGCAGAGGCCTCCGCGCCTGCGGTGGCGCTCGCCTCACCGCCGACCGAGCCGACGCCGTCGACGCCGACCTTACCCGAGGCGCTGGCCTCCGCCGTTGCCCGGGCCTCGGCCGACCCCTGGGCGGACACTCCGTCCGGGCCGACCTGGACGCTGCCCCCGGCCTTGGCGCTGGCCTCGAGGCTGGCCTCGGCCCGGCCCTGGGCGTGCACAGGCCCGGCATCGATCTTCCCCTCCGCCTCGACGCGGGTTCCCATTCCCGCGCCGGCCTGGGCGGAGGCCCGGTAACCGCCGTCCGCGGTCCGGCCTGCCTCGGCCTCGCCGTAGACCCAGCCGCTCGCCGAAGCGCTGACCCGACCGGACCCGGTGATCGGTCCGTCGCCGAAGCTGCCCCGCGCCTCCCAGGAGGTGCCGAAGCCGGCGCGGGCCGCCACGCTGGGCTGCGGCGGCATGGTGCCGTCCGAGTTCACCCATTGCTTGTCCCATGGCTGGGGCGGCGTGGCGGTGGGCTCGAACCGCCGGCGCAGCAGGAGCAGCACCAGCGGTGACAGCTCCACCGCCCGGATCTGGCTCGGGCTCGCGGGCTCGATCGCGTTGCTGGAGGCCGGGGCCGTACCCTCCTCCGCCTCCAACTCCAGCACCTCGCGGGCCACCTGGTCGTGGTCGGCGTTGATCGTGGTGCCCAACCGATCGATGCCGGCCAGGATCTGCTGGACCCGCGAGTACAGCGCCTGCTGGTCCGCGAGCTGGGACTGGATCCGGACGAGATCCAGCTTCACCTCGCCGAGCTGCCCGACGCCGCCCGCGAGCCGGCGGGCCAGCTCCCTCAGGTCATCGGTGTTGATGACCACCCGTTCACCCATGGGCGGCCTGACCCTGGGTCCGCAGGTACCGGCCGAGATCGCGCAGCTCGGTCGCCAGCCGGGTGGTCTCCGTGCGCCGGGCTCGCATCGCCTCCCGGAACCGGGTCGCCTTGGCGCAGCGCCACTCGGCCTTGTCCGCGTGGCGAACGAGTTCCTGACCGACGTAGTAGAGATCGTCGGCACGGCGCAGCAACAGGGCCGCCAACTCCTCCAACCGAACGGGGTCCTGCGGCATCGTGGTCTCCCGGCGCCCGTACTACGAGCCGGCCTTCAGCAGGGCATCCCGGCGCCGCGCGACCTCCGCGCCCGCCTCGCCGAGCTGTTGCTGCAGCCGCTGCAGCATCGGCTCGAAGTCGCTCTGCCAGGCCTCCCGGAAGCGGGTGGCCGCCGGCCCCTCCCAGTACGTGTTGCCGATCTGGCTGCGCAGGCTGGTCAGCACCTCGGCGACCATGCCCGACTGCCGTTCGAAGGTCGCCTTGAGCGCTGCGAGCTGGTCGAGCTCGCCGCCGATGGTGGGCATCCTGCCTCCCTCGCCTCAGCTAAACATTTACACTGGTAACTCTATCTTCATCCCGGTCGGTTCCGGTGCCGGGGAACAACTCCGCCACCGCAGCCAGCAACTCGGCGCGGGTCGTGGGCTCGCGGAGCACCGGCGTACGGTCATCGCGGTCGCCGCCGCCCTCATCGCCCGCTTCGTCCATTGGGAGCGCCTGGTCCGCAGACGGCGGGACGTACGCCGCCGGCACCTGGAACAGGCCGCCCTCGGCGCCGACCCAGGCGAGCTCTCCGCCGCTGCGCCGGCCCACCCCGTCGCGGTACACCACACTTACCAAGCCCCAGCAACCGTCGCCGCCCACGGCCAGCTCAGCCACCTCCTCGATAAAGCCCAACAACTGCTCGGTGGCGAACGGCAGGTAGCGAACCGTCCCGTCCTGGTTAACGGCGGCGACGGACGCGTCGGTGACGGTGGCGATACGGACGACCTGATCCGGTAAGCCCGGAGCGCCCCAGCGCACCTCGGTCCGCAGCGCCGGTCGGCAGGTGATCTGCACCAGCCGCGCCGCCGCGAGCGCGATCTGGACCGGGTCGCCAGCGGTGAGAACGCCCCGGGCGAACAGCGAGCGCACGGCCTCGTCCACGGCCTGCTGGCGCTGCCGTTGGGTCAGGTCGGCCAGCTCGGCCGTCACGGGCGCAGGGGGCCGCTCCCCGAGAGCATCAGCCAGAGCGAGAAACTCCGCTGCGGTCAGCGGGAGCGCCGGCAGGGTGGTGAGCAGTGAACCCCGGTCGCGGCCGGCAACGCTGTCCATTGATAAACCCCTGGTTGTCGACCGTACCGAACACAGCTGCCTACTTGGGCTTGTACACGAATCACGTCGGCGCCGTCAATACGCCGTCAGGGCAGACACTTAGATCCACAGCGGCAGCAAATAAAGATCCACAATGGACGCGCGCCGCTTGGCACCAGAAGGGTGCGCCGATCCCGTACCGTGTGGCCATGAATAGCAGCCTCGGTTCCCTGCCACTGCTGCTCCTCGGTGGCTGTGTCTGCCTCGTCCTGGTCCTCGTGCTGGTCCTGGTTGTGGTGCAGTACAACCGGCTGGTCCGGCTCCGTAACCAGGTCGACGCCTCCTGGGCGCAGATCGACGTGCAGCTCAAGCGGCGGCACGACCTCATCCCCAACCTCGTGGAGACCGTCAAGGGCTACGCGGCGCATGAGCGCGCCACCTTGGACGCCGTCACGCAGGCCCGCACCGCGGCGGTGTCGGCTGCGGGCACCGGCCCAGCCGGGCGGGCCGAGGCGGAGAACGCGCTCAGCCAGAGCCTCGGCCGGCTGCTCGCGCTCGCCGAGGCGTACCCGAACCTCAAGGCCAACGAGAACTTCGCGGCCCTGCAATCGGAGCTCGCCGCCACGGAGGACCGCATCGCGTACGCGCGGCAGTTCTACAACACCGCGGTGCAGACGTACAACACCGCCATCCAGACCATTCCGGGCAACCTCATCGCGGGCCCCACCGGCTTCAAGGCGCGCGAGTTCTTCCAGGCGCCGGAAGGGGAACGCGGCCCGGTCCAGGTCCGGTTCTAGGGATTGGCCGACATGATCGCCGACATCGTGCTGGGCGCGGCGCCGGTCGCCGCCTGGTTCGCCGCGTACGGCTTGCTGCTCGTGGCCACCCGGCCCCGCCCGCCCCGGGCCGTGCCCGCGACCCCGGAGCTGGGCGAGGAGCCCCCGGCGGTCGCCAGCCTCTTCGTCAACGGCTGGAAGGTGACCGTCGACGCGGTCGAATCCACGCTGCTCGACCTCGCCGCCCGGCGCATCCTCGAGTTCCGCCAGCCCGCCGACGATCCGCGGCAGACCACCATCCACATCGTCGACGAGAATCCCCGCGGTCTGAACGCGTACGAACAACGGGTTTTCGACCGGGTAGCGCGCCTCGCGGTCGGCCGCGTCGTCCCGCTGACCGCGCTCACGTTCCGCGACCAGACCGCGGCAAAGGCGTGGTGGAAGCGGATCCGGGCCGAGATCATCGCCGATGCTCGCGCCCGCGGCCTGTCGCAGCGACGGTTCGGCCGGTCGATCGTGACCGCGCTGACCGTGGCGGCCGCCGTGGTGGCGGTGCCGGTCGCGATCATGGCCTACCGCCTGTCGGTCCGCTCGCAGGACGAGGACCCCGGCACCGCGGCCCTCTCGGTCGGCTTTACCTGCTTCCTGCTGCTGACGGTGCTCGCCGGGCGTCCGATGGGCGACCGGGACACGCCCGCCGGGCAGGAGGCGGCGGCCCGGTGGTTGGGCGTACGGGACTGGCTGCGCGGCCACGAGGCCTTCGCCGACCTGCCCCCGGCGGCGGTCGCGGTGTGGGATCGCTACCTGCCCTACGGGGCGGCGCTCGGCACCACGCGCACCGCCAGCGCCGTCATCGACCTCGGTCTGGGCGACCGGCGGCGGCCGTGGTCGTCGTACGGCGGCGTCTGGCGCCGGGTGCGGGTGCGTTATCCGCGCTTCGGGCCGCACTACGGGCAGACCGCACCGACGCTGCTGTTCCGGGCCGCGCTCGCCCTCGGCGCGGGCTACCTCCTGGTCCGCTGGTGGCGTTCGTTCGTCGGCGACGTGGCGTCGAGCCTGCCGGACACTGTGGACCGTGCCACCGACCCGGTTGCGCTGGTCGGATTCGGCCTGGGCCTGGCCCTGCTCGCGTACGGCGGCTACGCGATCATCCGTACCATCCTCGATCTGGCCACCCCGGTGACGGTCACCGGTCAGGTGCTCTGGGTGGAACTGGCGAAGACCAAGTCCGGCGGGGAGGACTCGCCGCCTCAGCCCGTGCTGTACCACCTGGCCGTCGACGACGGCACGAGTGACCGCACCACCGCCTGGGGGTTGCCACCGCAGTTGTCCGGGCGGTGTGCCGCCGGGGACACGGTGACCATCACCGCTCGGCGGTGGTCCCGACGGGTCAGCACCGTGACGGTCGACCAGTCCGGGGCCTGGGACCGCGTGGGGGACCGCGAGCCGGCCGCGCCTGCCCCGACCGACACCGCGGCGGCCGGCCGCCGCACCGCCGACCTGATCAGCGTCGATGAGGTGAGCCGGGCCGTGGGCGTGCCGGTGACCACCGTCGCGGTCCCCGGTGCGGCCGCCATGACCGTCTTTGCCGGCCCGGACGGCAAACCGGTGCTCACGCTCCAGGTCATCAGCCGCCTGATGGGCCGGGTGACCCGGTTCCTGGTGGGGGCGCAGCGATCGGGGCAGGCCCAGCCGGTCCCCGGCGTGGGCGCCGAGGCCTGGGTCGACGGCGACCGCGCCTTCGCCCGCCTGCCGGACGGCACCATGGTGGCGCTGGCCCTCATGGACCGCACCGAGGCGCGCGGGCACCTGCCCGAACTGCTCACGACCGTGGTGTCCCGGATCGACCGCGCCCCGGTGTGATCATCGCCTGCGCGTCGACTCGTCGGTGATTGCGTCTGTCGGCCTAGTTCGATGCACCGAGCTGCGGGTATTACGGGCCCCGACGAAGGTCGTCAAACAGGCCGGTCAGTGTCTCGTACTGGTGATGCTGTTGTCCTCGACGACCCGTCCGTCGCGCAGACGGATCAGCCGGTCGCATCGGGCCGCCACCTGGTGTTCGTGGGTAGCGATGATCATCGTGATGCCGTCGATCTCGCGCCTCACCTGAGCGAGCAGGTTGAGGATCTGCTCACCTGTGCGCGAGTCCAGGCTGCCGGTCGGCTCGTCGGCGAGCAGCAGCTTCGGCCGGGCGACCAGCGCACGGGCTATCGCGACTCGTTGCTGCTGTCCGCCGGAGAGTTCGCCGGGCAGTGCGTGTTCCCGTCCCGACAGGCCGACGAGATCGAGCAGCTCGCGGGCCCGCGCGACCTTGTCGAAGTCGACCCGGTACGGCGCGAGCGGGGCCAGCACGTTGTCGAGCGCGGTGATGGTCGGCAGGAGGTGGTACCGCTGGAACACGAAGCCCACGCTCCGCCGGTACTCATGGAGGCGCCGCTGGGGCATCGAGGTGATGTCGCACTGGTCAACGTGGATCGAACCGGCATCCGCTCGCTCGATCGCACCGATGAGATGGAGCAGTGTTGATTTGCCTGAACCGGACGGGCCGACGACCGCCACCATCGAGCCCGGTGCGATGCTGGCGCTCACGTCGTCGACTGCGGTGATCTTGTTCCTGCCCGTGGTGAACGCCTTGGATACCCCACGAATGTCGACGAATGCAGACACAGCCTTACTCCTCTGCCAGCAGGGTGGACAGGGTGATCCGCCGTTGCACGAGGGCCGGGACGAGGGCGGCCAAGGCGGCCAGGACGGTGCCGGCCACCGCAGTCACCGCGAGAACCCAGAGGTAGCCCGGTGGCGCGGTCGCCGCGAACGCGAAGGTTCCGGCCACCCCGGCCGCGGCCCCGATGATCGAGGCGAGCAGGCCGATGCCAACTCCCTCGGCGACGACGAGCCGCGCGATGGCACGAGGGCTCCAGCCTGCGGCGGCGAGTACGGCGAACTCGTTGGCGCGGTCCCGCATGTTGAGGTACAGGACGTCGGCCACCACCGCGAGCGCCAGCACGACGGCGACACCGACCGAGAGCATGTCGACTCCGCGCACCTGAAGCGAGACAGCGTCTCCCAGCATGCTCCCGGTGACCGATCCATGGAAGCCCACCGTTATGGAGGTGAGGAGGGCGCTGGCGGCTACTGCCATGGCGAGCGCGGCTACCGCCAAGGCCGTCCGGCCGCGCGCCCGCGACAGGTTGGTCAGGGCCAGCCCGACGATGGTGCGGGCTGGCCAGGGGCGGCGCCGGCCGGTCGGCTGCGCCAAGGGACGCAGGGACGTGGCTGGGTGGGAGTTTGCGGCCAGCAGGACCGGGCGGAGCGCGGCGCTCAGGGCGACGAGGATCGCGACCGGTATGGCGAGGGCTGCCCGCATCGGGGGCAGCGCCATGCCGAGTGCCCGGGCCAGCGGTAGGGCGAGCGCCCCACTCACGCATCCGGCGACAATCGCGACCGTTCCAACCTGGATGGCGACCAGGCCGGCAATGCGAGACCGGGGCCAGCCGAGACAGGCCAGGATTGCGAACTCCCGGCGCCGTTCGCGGACCGCGGCGGTCGCGCCATTGGTCACGAACAGCACGCACATCACGAGGATGAGCCCGAACATCAGCAGGCTTTTGCGATCGACCGCCTGCACGATCTGCGTGGCGACGCCCTTGACGGACCACTGCTCGCTCAGCAGCAGATCCGGCCGCCCGAACTCACCGGCCGGCAGCGCGACTGTCTGCGGTGCGGGCGAGGAGCCGACCGTGATGTCGACGTCCAGTCCGGTCGCGGTGGCGATCGCCTCGGCCACCAGGCGCACTCGTTCGCGGCTGACGTCGTCAACGCCGGTCACGCCGGCGACGCGGACCCGGATGGCGGAGATCGGCGCCGGGCTGCTCGTGAGCCCGGGGAACCCCTCAAGCGACGTGAGGAGCAGCGGGGGTGAGGTGAGGTAACCGGCCGGGTTGCTGTTGGGTTCGAGTGGGAGCCCGTCGAGCAGGTCCCTGGTGCGGTCATCAGCGCCGGTCGCCTTCGGCGGAAAGTACGTCTCCAGGGGAAGGGCCGACAGTTCGGTGAACCGTCGGAGGCGGCCCGGGTCGAACACACCCACAGCTTCGGCGACCAGGAACCGGTCGGCTGGAGATGGCGCCTGGTCGAGCGGCCGGAACCCGCGGTCGGCGATGAGCCAGGGCCGGCTCGGCGCGGTCGGCATGCGCGGATCGACGAAGACGGCGGGATCGACGGTTGCCGGCTGCGGGACGAGGACTCCGTTCCCCGGGGCGTACTCGACGTCGCCGGACCGGATCACTGGGTTCAGGTGGGCTACCTGCTGACCGATGCCCGTCAGGGCAACCGATGCATAGGCATCCCGCGACGTGTGGGTGGTGGCCGGCCCGACGGCCTCGGCGGGTGCGCCTTCCAGGGCCGCCCAAGCCTCGGCCCACGAACGTCCGGCCAGGGAGTCGACCACGGGCCCCACGAGGCGCTCGGGCGTCGCTACCAGCGCTTCGTCGAGAAACGGCTGACTCGAGGCGAGCACGGGCACGCTCGTCATCAGCGACGTACCCAGATCCGTTGGCCGGTCCTCCGCGCTGAGGTAGCGACCCGCGGTCACGGCGGCGTCCAAGCCCACGAGGTCGGCCTCGGCCTGGGGGTCGACAGCCGCCAGGAGCAGGGACAGCGGCCAGTAGACGCTCGGGATCAAGCGCTCACGGACGACCTCTTGGCCGTTGTAGTAGCCTTCGACGAACCGGTTATCCGGCCGAAGCTGAACCACGCGCAGCACGGACCGGTGCTCAAGGTTGCCCAGGGGGCCCTGCTCCCCTTCCGGAGCGAACTCGCACACCGCCCGCTCGCTTTCGTCCTCCTGCACCTCGATGGGAACCAGCGTCCCTCCACACTGGGGCGCGGTCTCCGGGCGAGACTTTCCGTCGGACCACTCCACCTGTCCGTCGGGTCCCAGGAAGGGCCACACCACAGGCCGCCTCGTCACGTAGACGAATTGGGAGGCGTCATCGTCGTATACGGTCAGCCCACGCTCGGCACTCCAGCGCAAACGGATCCGAAACACCTGCCGCGTCAGGTCCGGATCCACGAGATCGGTGAGGTCGACCCGTACCGAACCGGAGACCGTGACATAACCGATCATCGCGATCGGTGCCGCCACGGAGACGCCGGGAATCTGCCGGATCCTCTCGTACTGCGCCATCGAGATGCCGCCATACTGTCCAGACAGGAAGTTGGGCCGTACCAGTCCGGAATGCGTTTCGAGGTCGGTGCGGGCACCGGCCGGCCTGACCAGGATGTCGTACGCACCCCGCGCGCTGTCGTGCACGGTACCGATGACCTCAAGCCGGGCGGTCTCGGTGTTGCTGGTAAGGACAATAAAGCCCGAGGTTGCGACGACGAGGCCGAGGAGCAGAGCCAAAGCACGGCCTCGACGGCGTCGCATGTCCGCCAGCGCCATCCGAAGAACATCGGACCTCATCATCGCGATCAGCGAGCCTCCACACAGTGTTGACCAGCCTTCCCGCACTACCCGTTCGGCGTCGTCTATGCCGGCGCTTCCCAGTTAGCCGGCACGGCGGGGTCGGCGCGCCTGAGGTGAGGAGTCCCGTCCCTGCTTAATCATCGCTATGTCTCACGCAGCTTGATCGACAAGGACAGGCCCTAGAGCAGGATACGACGTTAGCTACTTGGATTGTCCGGGTGGCGGTCTGGCGTGTCGAGCGCTGTTGCGCAGCACGGCTTCCGCGAGCAATGCGCAATGTCGTGATCGATTCAGCGGCCTCCTACCGATCCGCGATCACGGCGGAGCTGCTGCCCAACGCGCAGCTGGTGGTGGACCACTTCCACCTGGTCCGCCTGGCCAACGACACTGTCACCCAGCTTCGGCGGGCGTCACCTGGGAGCTGCGCAACCGCCCTGGCCGCAAGGTCAACCCCGAGCGGGCCAACCGACGGCGACTGCTGACCGCCCGCGAGCGACTACGCCCAGCGGCGCTGTCGAAGATGTGGACCCAACTGCTCACCCCCCACGATCAGAATCCGAAGCCCCGGCAAGATCCACAAGCTGACACGCCGACCAACGTCGATCTACTTCTTCAAGGCGAAGTAGCTAAGTGAGGCTAGTGTCTCGTGATGCTGTTTTCGTTATCAGATCGAAGTATCTCGGTGCTTTCTCGGGGCCCGGGGCCGTGTGAGCATGTCGGGGTGGAGTTGACCGATGAGCAGGCCGCCGAGCTTTGGGCGGTGGCGACGAGCCGGGACGTGTCCGGTGCGGTGGCGACCAGGGCGCGGATCGTGCTGTGGACGGCTGAGGGCCGGCGGCGTAAGGACGTCGGCGAGCTGGCCGGGGTGTCGCTTCCTACCGTGGACCGGTGGCTGGACCGGTACGCCCGGCTCGGCCTGGCCGGCCTGGAGGAGAACAAGCGCGGGGCGGGGCGGCCGCAGGTGCCGGCGCACATTCCCGCTCGGATACTGGCGCTGACCCGCGCGACGCCGCCGGCGGAGACCGGGTTGTCGCACTGGTCGAGCCGCCAGATGGCCGCCTACATCAGGCGCACGGAGGGGGTCTCGGTGTCCTGGCACTACGTGGCCAAGCTGTGGCGCGACAACGGCCTCAAGCCGCACCGGCAGGGCACCTTCAAGCTGTCGCGGGATCCGCGGTTCGCCGAAAAGGTCTTCGACATAGTCGGCCTGTACCTGGACCCTCCCGCCGGGGCGGTCGTGCTCTGCGTCGATGAGAAGACCCAGGTCCAAGCGCTGGACCGTACGCAACCGCTGCTGCCTGTCGACTTCGGCGTCACCGAGCAGCGCACCCACGACTACAAGCGGCACGGCACGACCAACCTGTTCGCCGCGCTGGACGTGGCCACCGGCACCGTGCTGGCCGACTGTTACCCGAAGCGCACCGGGGCGCAGTTCCTCACCTTCCTGCGTAAGGCCGTCAAACCCCATGCCGGCAAGGAGATCCATGTCGTGCTGGACAACCTGTCCACTCACGACACCCCCGAGGTCCGCGCCTGGCTGCAAGCCAACCCGAACGTGACGTTCCACTTCACCCCGGTCGGGTCGAGCTGGATGAACCAGATCGAGATCTGGTTCGGCATCATCACCCGCCAGGCCATCCGCCGCGGCACTTTCACCTCGGTCAACCACCTCATCCAGCGCATCCGCACCTACGTACAGCACTGGAACGCCGACGCCGAACCCTTCATCTGGACCGCCACCGCCGACGAGATCCTCGCCAAGGTCCGCGCTGTCCAGACCAGCGTCAAGAAGCTCGTCCAGAACAACTCAAAGTAATGCCAACAGGATCACGGGACACTAGGGTGGGGGAATGCTGACGGTGGGGGTGGACCTGGCTGCCCAGCCCAAGAACACAGCGATCGCGGTGATTGACTGGTCGCCCGGCCGAGCCAAGGTGACAAGGCTGCAGGTCGGAGCCGACGACGACGTGATCATCGCCGCCATCGAAGACGCCGAGAAGGTTGGCATCGACTGCCCCTTGGGCTGGCCGATGCCGTTCATCGACTTCATTACGGCCCACCGAGATGGCCACGTGGATGCCCTCGATGACGAGCCTGACACCAAGCGCCGTCGCCGTCTTGCCTTCCGTATGACCGACCTCATTACCGAGGAGCTGGTGAAGCACAGGCCGTTGAGTGTCTCGGCGGACAAGATCGGGTGGACGGCAATGCGGGCCGCCAATCTGCTGGCCAAGCTCGCGGCGCAGGGCTGGGCCGTCGACCGCAGCGGCGCGGGCGTCGTCGTCGAGGTGTATCCCGCGGCATCGCTGCGGGTCTGGGAGCTGACTCGTCACAGGAACGACGCGAACTGGCGGAGCGATATTGTCGACCGGCTCGCCGCGGCGCCGCCATGGCTGGACCTGGGCTCCTTCGAGATGCGGTGTCGGACGTCGAGCCATGCGTTCGACGCGGTCATTGCGGCCTTCACGGCCCGGGCCGCCGCCTTGGGGCTGACCCACCCGCCAACCGACGAGCAGATGAAGTTCGCGCGGGTCGAGGGCTGGATTGCGGTGCCGAGGTCTGATGCGCTGCCGCGGCTCCATGAACCAGCGGGCTCCGACGGCGTGGCATCGAGGGGCTAGGGCGTGTCTGCTGAATGGTTGGCGTCGGGT
>Ga0310831_100432_pt1 | contig 21634 bp, 20 predicted proteins | sample WT_ome_6_FD_201307 | JGI IMG/M metagenome (GOLD analysis project Ga0310831, IMG submission 201307) | Sorghum-adapted microbial communities enriched on wild type (WT) sorghum from Joint BioEnergy Institute, Emeryville, California, United... ... | reverse complement strand
GGGTTGACACGGAGCTGCCGTGCCGCCAGTACGACCCGGACCTGTGGTTCGCCGACGACCCGGCCGACCTCGAGGTCGCGAAGGCCCTCTGCGGGGGTTGCCCGCTGAAGGCGGAGTGCCTGGCTGGCGCGCTGGAGCGTGGTGAGCCGTGGGGTGTCTGGGGTGGCGAGATCTTTGAGCGGGGTGCCGTCGTGGCGCGCAAGCGTCCGCGGGGCCGGCCGCGCAAGGACGAGGGCGCTCGGGACGAGATCCTGCGCAACGAGGTCGCGATCCGGATCCGCCTGCTGACCGAGGGTGCCCAGGACGGGGCCAGCGGTCAGGCCGAGCGGCGTGAGCTCAAGGTCGCCTGACCATTCCCAAACATCTCACAACGTCAACCCCGCACGGACAGAGAAGAGCTGATGACGATGACGACCTTCCGGAGCACCGACATGAATCTCCTGCAAGAAACCCTGACCCGAATGCGAATGCCTCAGCCTCATAGCGAGGCTCACCGATCTAGGGACGGCGCGCGTCGCGTCGCCATGCGGGCGCGCGCCCGTCAGGCCCGCGAGCTGGGCGAGGTGGCCCAGAGCGAGGCCAACTAATCATAGATAGCTGTCTGATGATCGGCGGCGCCCATCCCTCCGCCGGAGGGTGGGCGCCGCCCTTGTCTCGGCCTATCGATGAAGACCTGTCCGGGCGCGAGCCCGACCGTGACGTCCGAGCCGGTGGGGACGGCGACTGCCCGGCGGTGGCCGGCCGGTCGTGGGCTGGGCGGCCGGGCCGGGCTGGGCACGCGCGGGCTGGGCGGCGCGGTGATGGCGCGGCCCGAGGTGACCTGGGTCGGGGTGACGCGTACGGGTCGCGGCCCGGCCGACGCTCAGCCGACCGGTGCGGGCTCGGCGAAGCCGGGCAACCAGCGCTCGGCCACGCTGCGGTACGGCGCGCGGGCCTCGAGCTGACAGAGCACGCCGATCGAGCCGAGCGTCACCCGGTGGATGAGCATGTACGACGGCGGCAGGTTGAGCTGCCGACCCAGCTGGTGGGCCGGGCTGCGCGGGTCGGCCAGGCGGCTGGCCTCGGCGCGCAGCCAGGCCCGGGTGAACTGGAACTCCTCCGCGATGAGCGGCTCGAGCATCGGGTGAAGGAAGTCCAGCACCGCCTGGGCGTCGATGTCGTCCCCGCCGCGCAGGAAGCCCTCGGCCCGCAGGCCCTCGACCACCTCCTGCGCCCGGCCCGCGATGGCCAGCCGGGCCACCCGCCCGATCGGCTCGGGGTGCCCACCGGGCAGCCGGGCCACCGCCCCGAAGTCGAGCACGCCCAGGCGACCGTCGTCCAGCAGCCGGAAGTTCCCGGGGTGCGGGTCGGCGTGCAGCAGGCCGGCCCGGGTGGGGGCCGAGAAGTGCAGGCTGGCCAGGCGCAGCCCGGCGAGGTCCCGCTGGGGCGCCGAACCGGAGGCAATGATCTTGGAGAGCGGGGTGCCATCGACCCACTCGCTGACCAGCACCTGAGGCGTGGCGGCGACGACCCGCGGGACGAAGATCTCCTCGTCGTCGGCGTACGCCTTGGCGAACGCCTTCTGGGCGGAGGCCTCCAGCTCGTAGTCGAGCTCCTCGGAGACCCGGGCCCGGATCTCGGCGAGGAGCGGCTTGATGTCCAGCCCGGGCTGGATGATCCGGAAGAGCTGGGCGAGGCGGCTGAGCTGGTTGAGGTCGGCGAGCAGCGCCGGCCCGGCCCCGGGGTACTGGATCTTGACCGCCACCTCGCGGCCGTCGCGCCATACCCCGCGGTGGACCTGGCCGATGCTCGCGGCCGCGGCCGGCTTGTCGTCCAGCTCCCGGAAGCGCTGCCGCCAGCGGGGGCCCAACTGCTCGGCCAGGACCTTGTGGACCGAGGCGGCCGGCAGCGGCGGGGCCGCCTCCTGCAGGCGGGTGAGGGCGGCGCGGTACGGGGCGGCGAGGTCCTCGGGCAGGGCCGCCTCGAAGACCGACAGGGCCTGGCCGAACTTCATGGCGCCGCCCTTGAGCTGGCCCAGCACCCGGAACAGGTGCTCGGCCGTGCGCTGCTGCACCTCGGCCGAGATCACCTCGCTGGCCATGCCGGTGACCCGCTTTCCCAGCCCGACAGCGGCCCGTCCGGCGAAGCCCAAGGGGAGCGCCGCAAGTCGTGCGGTCCGGCCGACGGCGTTGCGCGGGATCTCTGCTGGCTCCGGCCGTCGTTGGGTCACGCGACCAATTGAAACACCAGGACGGCCGACCAGTGGTGCTCCAACCTGAGAATCTCGTGTGCCGTGGCTCTCGGCCGTGCTCTGCCTGGCCGGACTGGTGGGGCGAGCCTGTCCCGTGGGGCGCGCGAGTCACGTTGGCCATGTCACCGTTGGCCCGGCGCTGAACCGTGCTCTCGTCGGTCGGTGCTCTCGTCGGTCGGTCAGGGCGGCGGTCGCCGGTGCCGCCGTCGGCAGCCGCACGCGGGGTGTTGGCTCCACTGCCGGCGGACGCTGCGTCCCGGCTCGCTGATCTCGACGGTCGCGTTGAGCGTCGACGGGGTGCCGCCGTCGATGTGGGTCAGCACCTCGTGCGCCGCGAAGGCCGCCGCCGTCAGCGTGGTCGTCGCGCTGACGGGCTCGCCGACCTCCGGGGCCGTGTGCAGCTGGGCGGCGATGGCGCGCCAGTCGGGGTCGCGGTCGTTCCGATGCAGGTCGACGCAGTTGAGGCAGGCGCTGTGACCGGGGCGGACCAGCGGACCGACCACGACGGTGCCGTCGCGAATCCAGAGCGCGAGGTGGGCGAGGCGGCGCGAGCCGTAGGCGTACGCGGTCAGGCTGGCCGGCGCAGAGAAGCCGACCAGCACCGCGAACGTGGCCCGGCCGCGGATGGGCCGGTTGATCTCCAGGTCGGGGGCGACGCGGCGGAGCGCGTCGACCGCCGCGACCCCGCGCGGCCGGTGCGTGTCGGTGGGCAGCAGGCCGGCGGGGGCCGCGTCGAAGCTGCGGGTGATCCCGTCCTGCTCGATGTTGATGTGGCCGATGCCGGACGCGGCCAGGATCGAGGCGATCGGCACGGCCAGGCGGCTCGTCCCGGTGACGACCACGTGCGCCCGCAACCGCCGCTGCATGACGACGTTGGCCGTCGGCGCCTGGTGGGTGGTCCGGTGGAGCTCCTCGGGCCCGGTCCGGAGCGCGATCGCGGCGCACTCGGTGGCGAGCCGGCGGCGGGCCGGTTCGGTCGCCCGGGCGAGGTGCAGCGCGTGCGCGTCCACCACGTACCCGGCCCGCGTCAGCGCCTGCAGCAGCGCCGAGGCGTCCTCGGCCGGAACGCCGGCGTGGCGGGCGGCCCGCAGGACACCCCGTTCGCTGTGGCTGCCGTCGAGCAGGTCAAGCAGGCGGGCGTGTACCGGGTCGGCGAGCTCGACCACGACGGCTCGGTCGGGATCGGTGCCGATCTGGAGTCTTCGGGGGCCACGCCAGAGCCGACGGACCGCGGGAAGCAAGGTAGGTCGACGGACGGGTTGCCGAGCCACGTTGGCCGATCATGTCACCGAGGCCGGGCGGCAGAGCTCAGTTGCTCACAGGGGGGAACCGTCGCCTCGCCGAAATCCACAACGACGCGCCGCCCCGTCCACAAATCGCCGCCGCGGGGCGCTGGCAGGGGTCGGCGGCGGTGCGCGCCAACGTGCGTGTGGTCGGGGCGGCGGGTCGCACGCTGGCTAGCGCGGGACGCGAACGCCCGGGATCAGGCGCTGGCCTTGCCGAGGATGCGGTTCATGGTGGTGCCGCAGACGGGGCACTTGCCCTTCGCGACGTTCATGCCCGTCTTGCTGACTTCGACGGTCCCCTCGAAGTCCCGCTTCTGCTTGCACTTGACGCAATAGCCGTTGTAGGTGTCGGCCTTCGTGGCCACGGTGCCCTCCTCTGTGGATCTCGAACTTGAGGCGAGTCTGCCCGCTCGGTTGGGCTTTACCCCTCTGACACGCCGGTACCCGTAGCCCCGGCCGTAGGGAATCTTCTTAGCAAACCACCATAAACCACCGCACATGGTTCGGTACACGTGAACAGGGGTCCTTGGGAACGTCGCACCCGGCCGCTACCTTGCCGATTCGTGGGTGCAGTTCCGACGCGTGGGGAGTGGAACCGGCAGGCAGTTCCAGCGACGCCTGCGGAGCGGAACCAGCAAGCAGAGCAAGCGACATCGGGGGTGCGGCGGGCCGTCCCGGCGGCGACGCCCGGGGACCGGAACCGCGGAGGAGCGAGGTCGGGCGGGCCGGCGGAGCGGGCCCAGCCCGCGGCTCCCTTGGTGCCCAGTCACCGCAACGGGGTCACCGCCAACGTGCGGCGGCCGAACGTCGAGGTCCGGCGCAGCGCTCGTCGCCGGCGTACGGTCTCGGCCTACCGGGACGGCGAGCGGGTCGTGGTGCTGATTCCCGCCCAGTTCACCGGGGCCGAGGAGCGCGAGTGGGTGGATCGGATGATCGCCCGCCTCGCCGCCCGGGAACGGCGCGACCACAGCGACGAGGCGCTCTACGACCGGGCCGTACGGCTCGCGGAGCGCTACCTGCCCGAGGCTCCGCTGCCGGCGAGCGTGCGCTGGGTGCGGAACCAGAACGGCCGGTGGGGCTCCTGCACCCCGGCGGACCGCACCATCCGGATCTCGGAGCGGATCCAGAACTTCCCCGACTGGGTGATCGACTACGTGCTCGTGCACGAGCTGGCCCACCTGCTCGTGGCCAACCACAACGCCCAGTTCTGGGCCCTCGTGGCGCGCTACCCGCGCTGCGAACGCGCCCGGGGCTACCTGGAGGGGGTCTCGGCCGCCGCCGGTCTGGGCATGTCCGACGAGTAGCCCACGGCCAGCCACGGGCAGCCCCGCCGGCCGGGGACCGCCGGCCACGGCCCGAGGCCCCGGCCGGATCGGCCGTCCCCGGGCGGATCGGGAGCTACTCCTCGGGCGGGAAGTCCGGGAACGTCTCGGCGGTGGACCGGGCGAACGCCTCGGGGTCGGCGAAGTCGGCGTCGGTGGGCAGCAGGTCCGGGTGGCTCCACACGGCGTCCCGCCCCTCGGCGCCGCGGTGGCGCTCCAGGGCGTCCCACAGCGCGGTGGCCTCGCGCAGGCGCCGCGGCCGCAGCTCGAGGCCGACCAGGGCGGAGAAGGTCTGCTCGGCCGGCCCGCCGGCCGCCCGCCGCCGCCGGAACGTCTCCGCGAGCCGAATCGCGTCGGGCAGCCGCTCGTCGGCCGCCTTGGCCACGACGTGGCTGACCCAGCCCTCGACGAGGGCGAGGGCGGTCTCCAGACGGGAGAGCGCCGCCTTCTGCTGGGGCGAGTCGTCGGAGGTGAAGATCCCTTCGAAGGCCATGGTCCGCATCGACTCCGGGTTGGTGGGATCGATACGGCTCATCGCGTCCTCGACCGCCTCGCGGTCGACGCTGATGCCCTTGGCGTAGGTCTCGACCGCGGTCAGCACGTGCGCGCGCAGCCAGGGCACGTGCTCGAAGAGCCGCTGGTGGGCGGCCTCCCGCAGCGCCACGTAGAGCCGGAGCTGGTCCTCGGGGATCTCCAGGCCCTCGCCGTAGGCGGCGATGTTGGCCGGAATCAGCGCCGCCGTGCCGGCCGGGCCGAGCGGCAGGCCGATGTCACCGGCGGAGAGGACCTCGGCGGCGAGCGAGCCCAGGGCGCTGCCGAGCTGGCCCCCGAACATGGCGCCCCCGATCGAGGTGAGCATGGCCGTCATGCCACCCAGCTGGGCGCGCATCTGCTCCGGCACCAGGTCGCCGATGGCGGCGGTCATCTGCCCGGCCACCGGGTCGCAGAGCTTGCGCCACACGTCGAGCGTGCGGGTGAGCCAGTCGGCGCGCCGCCACGCCTCCGCCTGCCGGATGCCGGACGGCAGCGTGCTGACCTCCTCCAGCCAGAGGTCGGCCAGCCGCAGCGCCTCCTGCACCGCGGCGCGCTGGGGACCGGAGACGGGTGGGTCGTCGCGCAGCTGGGACTGGGCGACCTGGCGGGCGAGGTCCCAGTTGACCGGGCCGCCCCCCGGGTTGGCCAGCAACTGCTGAATCTGGGCCAGGAACGCCTGCAACTGGGCCGGGTCGTTCGGATCCGGTCCACCCGGTCCTCCCGGCAGTGCGAACCCGAACGGAGGCGGCAGACTCATGTTCACCCACGGTACTCGTCTTTCGGCGACGGTCCCGGATGAGCCCGACCCGGATGAGCCCGACCCGGCTGCAGCCCGGCCTGGTGGGATGCGAGCCAATGGATCGGGGCGGGCGGGCCGGACGGCGCTAGGCTCGCGGCGGTAGTTGGTGGCGGCCCGGTGCCCGCCGGGGCGTACGGCCGGATGAGCCGTACTGTGGACGACCGTGACGGTGGTGCGGCTGGGCGACGGGCCCGATGCGGGGCGACCCGATGGTGGGTACCCGACGGCGCGGCCGGGTGGGATGGGCATGAGACAGCGCGGACGGACGGTGCTCGTGGGAGCCGTCCTGGTGATCCTGTGCAGCCTGCTCGTGGCGCGGGCACCGGTGCCGTACGTGGCGCTGCACCCGGGCCAGACGTACGACACGCTCGGGGTCGACGGCAACGACCGGGAGATCATCGTCATCGACGGGGCCGAGACGAGCGAGTCCGCCGGCGAGCTGCGCTTCCTCACCGTGGGGGTGGTGCCCGAGCTCACGCTGCTCGAGGCCGTCCTCGGGTGGGTGATGGACGACCAGGCGGTCGTGCCGCGGGAGGTCATCTACCCGCCCGAGATGTCGCGGGAGGAGACCGAACAGCGCAACGCCGAGGATTTCGCCAACTCCCTGTCGGCCGCGCAGCTGGCGGCGCTCACCCACCTCGGCTACTCGCCGGTGGTGGCGGTCAAGGAGGTGCTCGACTCGTCGCCCAACGCCGACCGGCTGAAGGCCGGCGACATCATCACCGCGGTCGACGGTGTTCCGATCTCGGACCCGGACGAGCTGCTGACCGCCATCCGGTCCAAGCCGGCGGGCAGCACGCTGACCTTCTCGCTGACCCGGGACGGTGAGCCGCTGACCGTCGAGGTCACCACGACGGCGGACGAGGACGGCGTGCCACGGGTCGGCTTCGCGCCCGAGGTCCGCTCCTCGGCGCCGTTCACCATCACCATCCCGATCGAGGGAATCGGGGGTCCGTCGGCCGGCCTGATGATGGCGTTGGGGATCATCGACAAGCTCTCGCCGGAGGACCTCACCGGTGGTCGGATCATCGCCGGGACCGGCACGATCGACGAGAACGGTGCGGTGGGGCCGATCGGTGGCGTCCCGCAGAAGATCCTCGGAGCGGTCGACGCCGGAGCGACGGTCTTCCTGACCCCGCGTGACAACTGCGCGGAGGCGGTCCGCAACGCCCGGCCGGGCCTGCTGCTGGTCCAGGTGGATTCGCTCGAGTCGGCGCTGACGGCGCTGGAGACGCTGCGCGAGGGCGGGACGCCGACGCTGTGCCCGGGGGCGCCCACCTCCTGACGCCGATCACGCTGGCGTTGATCATGCTGACGATGATCACGCTGTCGGCGATCATGCTGACGTCGGGCGCGGCCCGTCGGCACTGATCATGATCGGCCAATTCGAGATGGCCGTCTCCCGGGTGAGCGGGCTGGCCGACCTTGTGATCGCGCTGACGAGGGGGGTGTCCGGGCGACCGGTTCCCAGCTGGTCCGACTAGTGTTGCCGCGTGGTTATGCGAGGCTCCGTGCCCAGGGTTGGCCGACGCGGCAAGGTCACGCTGGCGGTCGTCAGCGTGATCATTCTGTTCCTGCTCCTGCTGGACCAGATCGTCGCGCTGTGGACCAACTGGCTGTGGTTCGAAGAGGTCGGCTACACCAGTGTCTTCGGCGGCATCATCCGCACCCGGATCTGGCTCTTCCTGCTCTTCGGGCTGATCGTGGGCGGGTTCGTCGGCGGCAACCTGTACCTGGCCTACCGGTTGCGTCCGCTGACGCGCATCACCACGCCCGACCAGCAGGCGCTGGAGCGGTACCGCATGATGCTCACCCCCCACATCGGGCTGTGGATCGCCCTGGCCGGTGGGGCGGTGGGCCTCTTCGCCGGGCTCTCCGGTCAGGCCCGCTGGTCGCAGTGGCTGCTGTTCCAGAACCGGGTGGACTTCGGCGTCACCGACCCCGAGTTCGGCATCGACATCGGGTTCTACGTCTTCGAGCTGCCGTTCTGGCGGTACCTGCTGGACGTCGGCTTCACCTCGACCGCGCTGGCCGTGCTCGGGGCGCTGGCGGTGCACTACCTCTACGGCGGGGTGCGGTTGCAGGGCCCCGGCGATCGCATGACCGCGGGCGCCCGGGTGCACCTGACGTCGCTGGTGGCCCTGTTCGTCCTGCTGAAGGCCGCGGCGTACTTCCTGGACCGGCGCACCATGCTGCTCGAGCTCAACGCCGGGACGGACACCTGGGGCGCCGGGTACACGGACATCAACGCCGTACTCCCGGCCAAGGAGATCCTTGCCTATATCTCGATCGTCGTCGCCATCGCGATCCTGATCTTCTCCAACGTCGGGCCCCGCAACCTGACCTGGGCCGGGGCGTCGCTGGCCCTGCTCGGCGTCTCGGCGGTGGCGATCGGCGGCGTCTACCCGATGATCGTGCAGCAGTTCACGGTCAACCCGAACCGTCCGACCCGCGAGGCGCCGTACATCGAGCGCTCGATCAAGGCGACGCGGGCCGCGTTCGGCATCGACAATGTTGAACGTACGCAGTACCTCTCCGACGTCGTGGTGCCGCCGGAGTCACTGGCGACCGACACGACCGTGGTGCCGACGATCCGTCTGCTCGACCCCGCCGTCGTCAACGAGACCTTCACGCAGTACCAGCAGATCCGGGGCTTCTACAACTTCCCGGCGAAGCTCGACGTCGACCGGTACATGGTCGACGGGCGGCTGCAGGACTTCGTGGTCGGCGTGCGCGAACTCGACTACACGCGGCTGGAGGGCCAGCAGACCAACTGGGTGAACCGGCACACGGTCTTCACCCACGGGTACGGCTTCGTGGCGGCGCCGGCCAACACGACCTGCGACGGCGAGCCGTTCTTCGTCTCGGGCATCCTGGTACGGGGCCAGGGGCAGGGCGGCCAGTGTGTCGCCCCGAGCGACTCGATCGTGGTCAACCAGCCGCGCATCTACTACGGGGAGCTGTTCGGCGACGGCGACTTCGTGATCGTCGGCAAGCCCGACGGCGCCCCGGACGCCGAGTTCGACCGGCCGCAGGGCGACAGCCAGGAGAACTACACCTACACCGGCGCCGGCGGGGTGCCGATCAACTCGATGTTCCGCCGGATGCTGTACGGCCTGTACTTCTGGGACGCCAACTTCCTGCTCTACGACGGGTTCAACGAGAACTCGAAGATCCTCTACAACCGCAACCCGCGGGACCGGGTGCAGCAGGTCGCCCCGTTCCTGACGCTGGACGGCGACCCGTACCCAGCGGTCATCGACGGCCGGGTGGTCTGGATCCTCGACGCTTACACGACCTCGGCGAACTACCCGTACTCGCAAATGGTCGACCTGCGGCAGGCGACCTCGGACGCGCTGTCGGACCGGGGCACCATCCTGCAGGCCCGGCAGAACGTCAACTACATGCGCAACTCGGTGAAGGCCACCGTCGACGCGTACGACGGCACCGTGACGCTGTACGCGTTCGACGAGTCCGATCCGGTGCTGCAGGCCTGGAACCAGGCGTTCGGCGGGAACATCATCAAGCCGCGCAGCGCCATCCCGGCGGAGCTTGCGGCTCACTTCCGCTACCCCGAGGACCTGTTCAAGGTGCAGCGGGACCTGCTGGCGAAGTACCACGTCAGCAACCCGGTCGAGTTCAACAACGGCCAGGACTTCTGGCAGGTGCCGAACGACCCGGCCGCGAGCACGGACGCGGGCGGAGCGATCCAGGCCAAGCAGCCGCCGTACTACCTGCTCACCCAGTTCCCCGGCGTCACCGAGCCGCGGTTCCAGCTCACCGCGGCCATGACCCCGCGGGACCGGCAGAACCTGGCGGCGCTGCTGTCCGGCGTGATCACACCGGAGGGCCTGAAGCTGGAGATGCTGGAGCTGCCCCGGGACGGCCGCATCCCCGGCCCGGGCCAGGCCCAGCAGCAGATGATCACCAACAACGACGTGATCCAGCAGATCACGTACCTCTCCGGCCAGGGCCAGGCCGACTTCATCTACGGCAACCTGCTCTCGCTGCCCTACGGAGGCGGCCTGCTCTACGTGCAGCCGGTCTACCTCAAGAGCAGCATCTCGACGCAGATCCCGCTGATGCGGTTGGTGCTGGTGAGCTACGGCAACTACGTCTCGTTCGCCCCCACGCTGACCGAGGCGATCAACAAGCTCGTGGCCGCCGCGCCCGACTCGGAGACGCCTCCTCCGTCGGAGGAGCCCTCGCCGGGTACGCCGACGCCGACGCCCTCGCCGGAGCCGACGCCCACCACGCCACCACCGGTGGGTGACGTCGTGATGACCCCGGAGCTGCAGGCGGCGCTCGAGCGGCTGGACGCGGCCATCGCCCGCGTCGAGGAGGCTCAGCGGTCGGGCGACTTCGCGGCCTACGGCGCCGCGCTGGCCGAGCTGCACGCGGCCATGGACGCGGTCAAGGCCGCGCAGGAGGCGGCTCGGAGCGGCAACACGCCGGTGACCACCCCGTCCCCGACGGGGTAGCCGCAGGGTTCCGTCGGTTCACGGACGGGCGGCGCGGTGCGCACGGTGCGCGGACACGCCGCCCGTCCGGCTTTCGGGGGCGGTACGCCCGCGCCGCCCGGACGGCTTCGCGGGCCGTACGCCTCCCGGCCTGCGCCCGGTGATCGTCGCGAGGGTCGCTAGGACGGGGGACGTTGACCCTGGTTGATTTGCTTCGCGCGGCCAACGTGGGCTAACTTTGTCGAGGCAACCGACGCGGGGTGGAGCAGCTCGGTAGCTCGCTGGGCTCATAACCCAGAGGTCCCAGGTTCAAATCCTGGCCCCGCTACCAGGGAAAACGCCCTCTCAGAGATCATCTGAGGGGGCGTTTCGCTTTCTCTGTGACCCGATTCGTGACCACGGGCTCGGCGGCCGGCCCCGCAACTTCTGCGTACGCGAAGATGCGCCTCGCGGCCGACGACGACCGGGGTGCCCGGACCGTACGGTCGCCGCGTGCGGTATCCCGCGATCCTCGGCCTCTACTGGGGCGCCACGTGGACGCTGCTCGTCGCCTCCTTCGGCGCCGCCCTGCTCGCCAACGGTCTGGACCGGGCGCGCCGCGCGTGTCGACGCGGATCAACGGTCGCCTGCACCCTGAGACGCCGGTCCTCGTCGTCCGCGACGGCGACCTCGTACGGGTCACCATCATCAACCGCAGCCCCGACGACCACCCCATGCACCTGCACGGCCATACCGCCCTGGTGCTCGCCCGCAACGGTCAGCCGACCACGGGCAGCCCGTGGTGGGCCGACACCCTGAACGTGGCGCCCGGCGAGACCTACGACATCGCCTTCCGCGCCGACAATCCCGGGATCTGGATGGATCACTGTCACAACCTGGAGCACGCGGCCGCGGGGATGACGACCCATGTCGCCTACGAGGGTGTCCACACCCCCTTTCGGGCCGGCAAGGCCACCGGCAACACCCCTGAGTAGCGTGCGGCCGCGGCGGGAGAGGCCGGAGCCATCGGGTGACCACGGGGTACCTCTCGCCAAGACACAGATGAATCTCGATTCTGGTGGCGTCTTCTGCGCACCGGTCAGCGGCGGAGGGCTTCGACGGGTTCGATGCGGGCGGCCCGGGTGGCGGGGTAGGCGCCGGCCGCCAGCCCGACGAGGAGGCCGAGGGTGGGGGCGGCGGCGAGGGTCCAGGTCGCGACGATGGGCGTCCATTGCTGGATGAGAGCGACGGTGACGACGACGAGCAGGCCGAGGCTGGCGCCGGCGAGGCCGCCGGCCGTGCCGGTGGCGGCCGCCTCGAGGAGGAACTGGCCGGCGATGTGGCGCGGCCGGGCGCCGAGAGCCCGGCGGAGCCCGATCTCGTGGGTGCGTTCGAGCACGGCGACCATGGTGGTGTTGGCGATGCCGACCGCGCCGATGACGAGGCAGACGCCGGCGAGGACGAGGAGAGCACGGACAGGTCGGTGGAGACCCCTTCGCGCAGGGCCCGCGGGTCGGGCGGTGGGGTGACCGTGAACAGCTCGGGCGCGTCGGGGCGCAGGGCAAGCGGGATCTGCTGGGCGACGACCTGGGCGGCCCCGACGCGGGTCTCGACGAGCATCTGGGCCCGGGCGGAGGCGTCGGGCGGTCCCCACAGGGCCTGGGCGGTGGCGCGGGGGACGAGGACGGCGACCAGGACGTCGGTGTTCCGCTGCACGTCGTCGAGGATGCCGACGACGGTGAAGGGGATTCCGTCGATGAAGATGGCGGGCCGGACGGCCAGCGTGGTGATGCCGAGTCGACGGGCGGCGGCCGAGCCGAGGACCGCGACCTCTTCGGCTCGGTCGTCGTGGAACTCGTCGTAGAGCCGGCCCTGGGCGAGGGTGGGGCCGAGCGCCCGCAGCAGGCCGGGGGAGGCGGCCACGATGGGAATGTCCTCGGTGGGGCGCTGGCCCGGCAGCACGACCCCGGTGACCTCGAGCCGGGGCGCGGGCCAGTACACGCCGGCGTGCACGACGCCGGGGATGGCCGCAACGCGTTGGTCGGCGTCGTCGGGGAAGGAGATGTCGTTGGTCGTCGGGTCGGGGCCGCCGTTGTCCTCGACCCGGACCTCGGTGGCGACCAGGGCGGTGAACCGGGAGCTGATCTGCCCGGACGCCGTGGCCGTCAGGCCGAGCACGGCCACGAACGCGCCGACGCCGAGCACCGTGCCCAGCGCGGTGAGCAGGGTGCGGCCGGGGCGTTGCAGCATGCCGGCCAGCGCTTCCCCGAAAAGGTCCACAGCGAACATACGGGAGCGGGGCGGCCGCGGCTGCATCGGCCGTACGGCTCGTCGGCCCGGCCACCGGGCCGGCCAGCTCGGCCGGCGGCGATGTCCTCCACCCCGGGTCACGGCACCACCGCCTTTGCGCCTTCGGCGAGCACGCCGTCGCGCATGTGCAAGATCCGCTGAGCTCGGGCGGCGGCCGTCAGGTCGTGGGTGATGGTCACGACCGTGAGGCCGTCGGCGTGCAGCTCGCCGATCAGATCGAGCACAGCGGCGCTGGTGGCGCTGTCCAGGTTGCCGGTTGGCTCGTCGCACAGCAGCAGGCTCGGCCCGCCGACCAGGGCCCGCGCGATCGCCACCCGCTGGCGCTCCCCGCCGGAGAGCGTGGTCGGCCGAGCATGGAGCCGATGCCCCAAACCCACCCGTTTCAGGGCCTCGACCGCCGCCTTTTCCCGGTCGCGGCGCGGGACACCGCAGTACAGCTGGCCCAGGGCGACGTTCTCCACCGCGCTGCGATACGGCAGCAGGTGAAACGCCTGGAACACGAATCCGATGCGACGTCCCCGCAGCGCGGTACGGTCCACTTCGGACAACGCACTGGTATCCCAGCCATCCAGCTCGTACCGGCCGGCGGTCGGTCGGTCCAGCAACCCCAACACGTTCAGCAATGTCGACTTACCCGACCCGGACGGTCCCACCACCGCCACATACTCGCCCTGTTCGATGACAAGATCGGTGGGACGCAGGGCCGGCACCGGCGGCGGCCCCGGATAGGTCAAGGCCGCCCCGGAGAGGCGAACGACCGGGCTCACACGCCGGCCCCCGCACCGACCACCACCCGGTCCCCCGCGACCAGGGCCCCCTCCTCCACTGGCGTCACCGCCACGTAACCGTCACCCGAGACGCCGGCGGTCACCACAACCCGCTGCTGGGTGCCGTCGTCGAGCAGCTTCAGGACCGCGGTGGCGCCGTCCGCGTCGGCGTACACGGCCGAGATCGGCACCACCAGCACCTCACCCTCGGTGGCGGCCGCCTGCACCGTCAACCGCACATCCGCCCCCGCCAGCCGCTCGTCCAACGCCGACCCGGTCGGAGTGACCAGCATCGGGTAGCCTCGGGCTCCGGTTTGGTCCTGCGGCAGCTCTCCCACGCTGGCCACCACCCCGGCCGCGGTGATGTTGTACAGCTCCGACAGGATCTCCACCGGCATGCCCTCGCTGATGAGCTCTCGCTGACTCGGGTTCAACAGCGCCCGCACCACCAACGCGCCGCTGGACAACGTCACCAACGGTGGCTCCACCGGTCCGCCCACACGAGCCGTGATCCGCTCCACCCGGGCCGGGAACTGTGGCAGGAACACGTACTCCGACCGCGGCAGCATCGGCCCCGTCGTGCGCTCCACCTCAGCTCGCTCCGCCTTCGCGGTCTCCAGATCCTCCCGGGCGTACTGCAGCTGTCGCTCCGCCTCGGCCACCGGGTCCGGCTGGCCCGGCTCGACCGTCGGCGGGTTCGCCCGCAACCGGTCCAACGCCTCCTGCGCCGCCTGGACCGCCCGCTCCGCCTGGGTCACTCGACGATTGGCGTCGATCAACGCCCGCTCGTCCCCGGCCACCGCCACCTCATAGCCCAGGGACGAGTAGAAACTCTCCAACGCTCGCTTCGTGCCGGGGCCGAACGTCCCACTCGTCCCGCCCGGATCGTGCCCCAGGTCGCGCAGGGACTGCTGCAACTGCGCGACATCCTTGCCGGTCATCCCCGGTCGTAGATCCCGATACGCCGGCACCTCGCCCGCCAGCGCCAGCAGCGGCCGGCCCGATACCTCCACCAGCACTGCGCCCAGCGCGACCTCGCTGCCCGCCTGCACCCGAACCCCGGTCACCACCGCCTGCCCCTGCGCCGGGACCGGGGTCACCTCGATACTCGTCCCCGCTCCGACCTGACCACGGAGCACGACCGTGTCGCGCAACACCCGCAGCTCCACCGGCGCGGTCAGCACTCCCGGCGACGGCGGCGCCGTCTCCGCCAACACCTGCTGCGGCGACCGGATCAGCTTGGTAGCCAACACGCCCAGGCCGGTCACCCCGGCCACACCGGCGCCAAACCAGATCAACACCCGCCGACGCGACACCGGGCCGGGCGTCTGGCCTGAGCCAGGCTCGGCGCCGTTCCTGGTCGTTGCGCCGTCCCCGACGCTCGTCACCGAGGCGTCATCCATGTGCACATCACCATTGATCGGTTCTTGGTGGCTCTCGGCCAGCGGAGGTCGTGGCTGCCGACACGGCGCCAGCTCTCGCCGCTGTCGCCCGTAGCCGCATACCGCAACTACTCGTCCACGATGGCCTTCGCCTTCTCCAGCGTTATTCGATGCGCGGCCGCGATCGCCTCCAGCTCCTGGAAGTGCTCCTCGATCGCCGCCTTCTGGTAGGCGACCTCCACGCCGTACCGGATGCCGAAGTAGTTGGTGGCGTACTTGCATTCCACATCCGCGGTGGCAGCCGGGATACCCGCCGCGCGATCCAGCTGGCCGTAGGTGATCTCCGCCTCATGGGGAGAGGGCACATCGAACCCCTTCTCCTTCATGCACGCCGACCAGGCATCGTCCGCGGCCACGACGCGGGAATCGGTTTTCGCACGGTTGAAGGTTTCGACGATCAAGTTGGTCACCAACACCGAACCATGGCCCGTGCTTATCTCTCGATGGTCGGCCACCTCGAGGGCCGCCCAGGACCTGCCGATGCACGAGTCCGGCGTGAATCCGGGGAAGTAGACGGTCCCCGGCCCGTACTCCAGCGGCTCGGCCGGGGGCCGCTCCTCGACCGGCCCCATCAAGGCGGTTGCCAGGGCCTCCGACATGGGCGGAGGCACCGGAGGCTGGGAAGGGCCTGCGTACTTCGGCGGGGTGTCGTACCCGTACTGCTGCACCTCGGCCATGATCCCGACACCGTATTGCCGCAACCGCGGCAGGCGCGGCGGCGGCTCCGGGAAGAGCGGCCGGTACGGGGCGTACTGGCTCAGGTCGAACCCCATCTCCACCAGGCAATCGGCGACCAGCTTGTCGCGGGCCTTCTCAATGAGTTGGTGATCGAACTCCAGCGAGTACGCGTCCAGCGGCAACGCCGTGTGGGCCAGCATCTGCGCTTCGGTCGAGATCACCGGAATCTCCGCCACCGGCTCGCCCGGCGCACCTTCCACGGTGGCAACGGCATCAGCAGTGGGGGCGTTGGCTGGTGGCTCGCCGTGCCCTGGACCAGTTCCGGAGCCACAGGCCGCGAGGGCCAGGACAAGGAGCCAGGGCACCAGCTCGGCCGCCAATCTGCGCACCTCGAACTCCTCTCGCGGGACAAGACCAAACGGGCCGCCGTGAACCCCGATGTTCTTGCGGCAATCCCCTCGCTCACCTTTGGACTTTCGTGAGTCCCGTCCGTCAGTCAGTCGGGGCGCTGTGGGCGGCGGCGACGCCATCGTTGAGTGCCTTTTCCAGTTCCTCGACCCACAGCTCGTTCTCCGGGTCGCGGGGTCGTTTGACCACGAGGACGAGATACCGGTCGGCGTCAGGGTCGCGTCCGGTGATGGTGATGGTGACGAATTTCGGGTCGTCGTAGGCGGCAACCGTCGTCCAGCTGTCGTCGGGCGGGGATTCGCTCAACCAGCTCGGGGCGAGGCTCGACGCAAAGAGCACGGCACAGGCCCCGTTGGCACCGGGCGTGCCGGTGCGTGTCGTTCCGTCGGGCAGGGTGAGGTCGCACGAGCCGTCCTGAGCCCCGTAGCTCGCCGGCAGGGTGAAGGTGTACTCGGCGAGCTCGATGCGCGAGGGGTCCGACGCCACCCCAGGGCCCGGTTGGGGGGACGGCCGCGCGACCGCGACCGCCGTGGCGACCGCCGTGACAGCTACGGCTGTCGTGATCAGCGCGAGGCGGCGGCGAGCGATCGCGTTCCGGCGTCGGATTGTGGCGCTCAGCCCAGGCGGACTGGTGAGGTTGGCTGACTCGGCGGCGAAGGTCGCTCGCAGCAGTTCCTCCAAGTGCTCATCGGTCAGCATAGGTGTCCTCCAGGGCCTGGCTGAGCTGCTCGCGAAGCTTGGTCAGGGCGTGGTGGGTCTGGGACTTGACCGTGCCGACACTGCACTCGAGAACCTCGGCGGTCTGCTCGACGGAGAGGTCGGCGAAGAAACGCAGCACGAGGACCGCACGCTGCCGCGCCGGCAGCCGCTTGACCGCGGCCAGCAGCACCTGCCGGGCCAGCACGTCATCGGCGGGCGCCGGGACCACGGGGCCAGCCACGCCGGTCAGCGGCGTCTCCACCACCCGCCGGCCCCGGTTGCGCCGGTCGTCCTTGCTGAGGTTGACGATGACCCGCAGGGCGTACGGCGTCGGATTCTCCCGGGCCGTGCTCCAGCGGCGAGCGGTGCGCAGCAGCGCCGTCTGCAGCAGGTCCTCGGCGAGGTGGCGGTCCCCGCAGAGCAGGTAGGCGGTCCGGAGCAACGAGTCCGAGGCACTGGCGACGAACTCGTCGAACTCCGGGCCCAGGTTGCGCAGCCTCACAACCGGGAAAACTCCACCGTCGGCGACCAGGTTGCAAGCTCGCGTCGGTGTCCGGCCAGCCCAGCTACGGTCGGGAGATCAGCGCCTGCCCTGACCGCGGTCGCGGCCCACGTCCGCGTACGGCGTCCAGCGCGCGCTCTCGTCACCGTCCCTGATCGACGCGAGTCGGGTGCGGAACTCGGCCGCCACGCCGGGGGCGCTCGCGAGCAGGGGAACCGCCGCCACGACCAGCTTGAGCTCCCGCGCCTCGCGCAGCAGCGGCCAGTCCGGGTCGCGGGTGACGTCGTAGCCGTACGCCGCCGCCAGTTCCCGGTGGGCATCGGCCCGGCCGAAGCGGATGTCGCTGACCGCCACGGCCGCGAGGTCCACCTGCCACGGTCCCCGGCAGGTCGCGTCGAGGTCGCACAGGACGACGCGGGTGTCGGACTGCCGCAGGAGGTTTCCCACGTGCGCGTCGCCGTGGACCAACCGCCAGCCGGCCCGACCCCGCAGCCCCGCCAGACGGGCCTCGAGGCGGTCGCACCAGCGGACGAGGAACTCCCGGTCGTGCTCGTCGAGCGCCTCGGCGTCGTCGAGGCGGGCGCGGGCGTCCTGCACCGGATCCCACGTCGGCAACGCGAAGGGCGGGGGTGGCAGGGCGTGGAACTCGCGCAGAACCCGGCCCAGGTCGGTCACGGTCGGGGCCGGTGGCGTCGGCGGCAGGTAGCGCCACACCGTGGCGTAAAGACCGCCGACGCGAACCGGTTGGTCGATGCGCCGGTCGAGCCGGACCGTCGGGGCGCCGACCCGCTCGAACCAGGCACCGAGCCGGACGACCTTGTGCACCCGCTCGGTCAACGCCAGCGACCGGGTGATGCGAATGACCAGCCCGGCGGTGGGGAGCGCGAACACGGCGTTGTTGGTCAGCCGCAGCAGGTACGCGTCCTGCGTGGGTACGGCGAGCCGGTGGGCGACCCGTCGCATGGCCTCCGTCATGACGGCCTCGGTGAACCGTCCCGTGGGCGCGTTCATGGGCTTCCGTTCCGGACGGCACCGGAGGCGGGCATCGTTGGCCACGTCCAGCGCCTGTGACGACCTTAACAATGTATGTATATCAAGTATTCGTGGAGGAAGTCGAGTCGCGATGGCCCGCCCCAATTCAGGGAGAGGCTCAGCGCGTGACGGAAAAGAACTCGTGCGATCGGCGGTCGGGCTCGTACGGTTACGGGCGCCCGCCGAACCGGCCAAGGGAGATCGCATTGGACGTCCGTATCGTGCCCGCGGGACCCGACCGAGACCGCTACCTGCCGCTGCTGCGGCTGGCCGACGACTCCGAAATGCAGGTTCGCGGCTACTACCAGCGGGGCGACCTGTACGCCGTCGACGACGAGTCCGGGGAACCGCTGGGCATCATCCTCACGGTCCCTCAATCCGACGGGTCCGTCGAGCTCAGGGCGGTCGCGGTCGACGCGCGCCGACACAACCAGGGCATCGGCCGACAAATGCTCGCCGCGGTGCTCGCGGACCTGCGTCAGCGCGGCGTCCGGCGGGTCACCGTGGGCACGGGCAACAGCAGCATCGGTGTGCTCGCCTTCTACCAGAAGGCTGGTTTCCGTCTGGAGCGGATCGAGCGCGATTTCTTCACGCCCGAGCGGGGCTATCCCGATGCGCTGACCGAGCACGGAATTCTTCTGCGCGACATGGTGTGGCTGGGGCTGGAATTTTGATGGTCACGAGCGCCGGCTGAAGGCTCGGGCGGCGCGATCGCGCGGACGGTCGACCCGGGACGGCCGCCGTCCTGGTGTCGGCCCGGAGGGTGAACGAAACGCGTCCGGCGTTACCCGGTCCGCGCCCCGTCCCTATCGTGGAGCGTGCTCTGGGCTCGGGGCCGGCTGCTGTTCGCCGCATCGGTGGTCGGCGCCGCGGCTGTCGTCGCCGCCGCGCTGGTGGTGCCGGCGTTCCCGCCGTTCGTCCGGTTCGCCGCGACGGCCCCGGCCGAGTTCTGGATCATGGCGTCGTTGGCGCTCGTCGTCGACATACCGCTGTTCGGCCTCGGCCGTCGACCGGAGGTGTGGATCCGTCCGACGGCGACGCCCGGCCTGGCGATCGCGATCCTCCTGGTCTTCGGCACCGCTCCCGCCTACGTGGTGCAGGCCGCCGCGGCCGTCGTCAGCGCCTGGGGGCAGCGGCAGGGCTGGCTGGGGGGCGCCTTCCTCGTCTCCCGCCTCATCTGTGCCCTCGCCGCGGCCGAGTTCGCCCAACGGCTGGTGAGCACGACGCCGATCACCAACCGCGGCGGCCGCTTGGTCAACGACGACCTCCTGCCGTTCCTGGCGTTGGCCGGGGCGTGGTTCACCGTCAGCTACGGCCTGCTGCTGCTGGTCGGGGCCGCCGTCTGGCGCGGCGGCGTCCTCGCGGCGGCGGTCCGGGTCCGCGGGGAGTTGCTGCGCAGCCTGGCTCAGGTGCTGCTCGTCGCCCCGCTGCTGACCGTCTTCACCGGCTGGTGGGATGTGCTGGTCGCGCTGCCGATGCTCATCTGGAACGAGCGCACGCGTGACTACTTACGCAGCGAGGAGCGCTCGCGTCACGAGCCGGTGACCGGGCTGCTCAACCACGAAGGGCTGCAGGCGCGGCTGGACGAGCTCGCCCTCTACGATCCACTGCGGCCGTACGGTGTCCGGCCCATCGGCGTCGTGTTCGTGAACGTCGACGCGACGCTGGTCATCGGCCGGAGCCTCGGTTGGGATACCCACGAGAAGGTGATCCAGGCGGCCGCGCGCCGGCTCGCCGAGGCCTTCGGCGCCGATCACGTGGGGCGGCTGACCAGCGGCGGGTTCGTCGTGCTCATGCCGGGACTCACCGAGGTCGACGCCCTGACGTCGGCGACCGACGTCGCGCGGGTGCTCCAGCCGGACATCGTCGTCGACGACATCCCGTTCGCCATCGACCCGGTCGCCGGGGTCGCGCTCTCCCCGGAGCACGGGCGGGAGTTCGACGTCCTGGCCTTCCGGTCGCAGCTCGCCGCCGGCGAGGCGCGTCGCGTCCATCAGCTGGCGGGGGTCTATGTCAAGCAGTCGCAGGACGAGGCCGACCGCCGGATCGCTCTGTTGGCTGAACTGCGGATGGCGTTGCTGGACCCGGAACGGCACGCCGAGATCGATGTGGTCTACCAACCCCAGGTGGAGCTGGCCACGCGGCGGCTCGTTGGCGCCGAGGCGCTGGTGCGGTGGACCCATCCCCACTGGGGGCCGGTCACGCCGACCGAGTTGCTCGACGCGGTGGAGGCGAGCGAGGTGATGCCCCTGCTGACCCGGCACATGCTCGACCGCGTCGTCGCCCAAACGCGCGCCTGGCACGAGCGGGGACGGTCGCTGCGGGTGGCGGTCAACGTGAGCATGCGGGATCTGTACGACTCCGGCCTGGCGGCATTGATCTCGGAGACGCTGAGCCGCCATGACCTGCCCCCCAGCTGCCTCACCATCGAGGTCACCGAACGCCTGCTCGTCGTCGACAGCGCGCGGGTGGCGAAGGCGGCGGAGGAGATCCAGAAGATCGGCGTGGCGCTGTCGCTGGACGACTTCGGCACCGGGTACGCCTCGATCCAGCAGCTGCGGGTGCTGCCACTGGCCGAGGTAAAGATTGACAGGTCTTATGTCCATGGCCTGGTGCACGACGAGGCCAAGGCCGCGATCGTGCGAAACGTGCACGACCTGGCGACCACGCTGGGCATGACGGTGGTGGCCGAGGGCGTCGAGGATTCCGCCACGGCGAGGGCGCTCGCCCGACTCCCCGGCGTCGTCGGACAGGGCTGGTACTTCGGTCGCCCGGTCCCGGCCCCGGCGTTCGACCAGCAGTGGGCGGCCGACCGCCCGTGAAAGGCGATAGTGGGTGGGTTTGGTGCTGCTGTAGCGACACCAATCCCACCCGATCATGCGGTGGACCGGCCCCAGACAGGCGCCCGCCCGGGTCCGCGGGGACCCGGGCGGGTTGGCGGGGGAGTGTGATCAGGCGTTGGCCAGTTCGCGTTCGCGGGCCGGTTCGGGGGCGGCGAAGGCGACGGTGGCCGGGGTGCGCAGGCCGTGCCAGATGCCGAGCACGGAGAGCAGGAACATCAGGCCGGCGCCGAGGTAGGCGACGGTCGCGGCCAGCCCGGCCTTGGCGCCCAGCTCGCTGAACCCGTAGGAGGTCAGCAGCAGGCCGCGCAGGGTTTCGCCCTTGAACACCGTCTCGCGCTGCTGG
>Ga0310831_100411_pt1 | contig 22846 bp, 18 predicted proteins | sample WT_ome_6_FD_201307 | JGI IMG/M metagenome (GOLD analysis project Ga0310831, IMG submission 201307) | Sorghum-adapted microbial communities enriched on wild type (WT) sorghum from Joint BioEnergy Institute, Emeryville, California, United... ... | reverse complement strand
CAGGTCGTCCACGGCTCGGACCTTGGGATACACCTTGGTGAGGTTCGATACGACCAGTTGGCCGTCCATGGCGCTCCTCTGGGGTCGGCTCGCGTGTTGCCTAACCGTAGCGGTTGACCACCAGCCGCCGCTGGTCAGGCCACGGCGAGCCAGGTGGCCCGGGCGTGGGCGAGCAGGTCGCCGTCGGGGTCCCACAGGCTGCTGCGCACGTACGCCTTGCGACCGTCCTGGCCGGTGACCTGGCCCATCACCACGCAGCGCTGGCCGGGGGTCGGCGTCCGGACGATCCGGACCGCGAGGCGGCCGAGCACGTACGGCCGTCCCTCCAGCGGGATCGCCCACCCGCCGGGGCAGTCCAGCGACGCCCACACCAGCTCCGGCGCCATCGGCTCCGGAACCTCCCACGGGGTCGCGGTGCGACCGTCCGGCAGCCGGCCGGGGAACAGCCGCAGCCCGTCGCCGACGGCCCGCTGCGGCCCGCAGACGAAGCAGGTCGGGAAGGGGTGGCTCACCAACCCCGGGTACCGCGCCGAGGCCGCCACCGCCTCGTCCCACCCGACCGGTTCGACGATCTCGTCGGGGCCGATGGTCCCGGAGCGGACCTGGGCGACCACCTCGTCGTCGTGAAGGATGTCGACGCCCGAATCGGCGGCGCGGGTCGTCAGCTCGACCTCCAGCGGCGGGGGCCGGCGCAGTGTCACCTCCACGACGTCGCCGGGCAGCCCGGCGGCGAGGGCGAACCGTCCAGAGCTGTACCCGCCGTTGCCGGTGCCGGCCGGCCCGTTGTACCGGGCCCCGATGATCAACCCAGTCATGCCATGACCGTATCCCGCCCGCGGCCAGGACCGTATCCCGCCCGCGGCCGACGGCAACCCGGCCCCTTGTCCGGCCCGATCACCGCACCTGAAGCTTCGCCACCATTCAGCCGCCGTTCACCGTCGGTTGGGTGCCCCCTCACGTCGGCCGCCTTTCATGACCGTCGGCGCCCCCGTCCAGGCGGCGACCGATGGATCTCCACACGATCTAGGAGCGGACCCAGTGACCAGGAGACTGCGCGGCACCATCTCGGCGGCCGTGGCACTGACGGTGGCGATGGCCGCGTGTGGCGGCTCCGGCGACCCCTCGACCGGCCCGACCACGGATACCGGGGCGATCAGGGGCGCGGTGAACCTCGACGGTTCGAGCACGGTGTTCCCGATCGCCGAAGCGGCGGCGGAACTCTTCGAGGAGGCGTACCCGGACGCCGTCGTCAACGTCGGTACCTCCGGCACCGGCGGCGGCTTTGAGAAGTTCTGCCAGGGCGAGACCGACATCGCCAACGCCTCGCGGCCCATCAACGACCGGGAGAAGGCGGCCTGCGAGGCGAACAACGTCGCCTTCGCGGAGATCACGGTTGGCATTGACGCGCTCACCGTGCTGGTCCACCCGGACAACCCGGTCGACTGCCTGACCGTCGAGCAGCTGGCCGAGATCTACGGACCCGACTCGACGATCACGAACTGGAACCAGATCACCGGCATCGACTACGACGCCGAGCTGGTCATCTACGGCCCGGGTGAGGACTCCGGCACCTTCGCCTACTTCATTGAGGCGATCAACGGTGAGGAGGGGCTGATCCGGGGTGCCGGCTACAACAACATCGGCGAGAACGACAACTCCGGCCTGCAGGGCGTGCAGGGTGCGCCGGGCGGGATCTTCTACGTCGGCTACACCTACTACGCCGAGAACCAGGACTCGGTGAAGGCGCTTCAGATCGACGGTGGTGCCGGCTGCGTCGCTCCCACGCCGGAGGCGGCCCGCAACGGCCGCTACACGCCTCTTTCGCGCGGGCTGTACATGTACCCGTCGAGCGCCGGGCTGGCGAAGCCGCAGGTGCGGGCGTTCCTCGAGTTCGTCATCACCGAGAACGAGGCGATCACCTCCGCGGTCAGCGCGATCGGGCTCACAGACGCGCAGAAGGCCGACATGCTCGAGCTGATCGACGCGCTGGCCGCCAGCTGATCGCCGGCCGAGATCGGTACGCCATGACACTGCCCACGATCACGGCCTCCGGCACTGGCGCGGAAGCCCCGCGTCGGTCGCCGAAGGCCGGCAGCCGTCGTTTCGGGGAACAGGCCATCAAGGCCTTTCTGCTCGTCTGTGCCGCCCTCTCGGTGCTGGTCACCACCGGGATCGTGTTCTCCCTGCTGTTCGGGGCGGTGGGATTCTTCGACGACGTGCCGGTCCGGGACTTCCTGACCGGCACCCGCTGGTCGCCCGTGCGGGGAGAGTTCGGCGTGCTGCCGCTGGTCGTCGGCACGCTCAACGTGGTCTTCTGGGCGCTGCTCGTCGCGGTTCCGATCGGGCTGCTCTCAGCGATTTACCTTGCTGAGTACGCCTCGGACGGCGTCCGTCGGGTCGTCAAGCCGATGCTGGAGGTGCTGGCCGGCATCCCGACGGTGGCGATCGGTCTGTTCGCCCTGTTCTTCCTGCGCCCGCTGGCCGAGGACCTCGTTCCGTTCCTGGACTGGCCGTCCGTGCACTCCGTCGGTGTGGCCGGCGTGGCGGTCGGCCTGCTCATCATCCCGCTGGTCGCGTCGATTGCTGACGATGCCCTGCGGGCGGTCCCGCGCAGCCTGCGCGAGGGCGCCTACGCGCTCGGGGCCAGCAAGCTGAACGTGACCGTGCGAGTGGTCGTCCCGGCCGCGGTCTCCGGCATCATCGCCGGCTGCGTGCTCGGCGTGTCCCGGGCCATCGGCGAGACGATGGTCGTGCTGGTCGCGGCCGGCGCGTCGGCCAACCTGACGGTCGACCCGACCGACTCGGTATTGACGATGACCGCCTACATCGGCGTCACCGCCACGGGCGAGATCGCGTACGGGACAATTCAGTATGAGTCGATATTTGCGGTCGGCGCTCTGCTCTTCCTCATGACGCTGGTCATGAACGCGATCTCGATCCGTCTGGTCCGCCGGTTCCGGGAGGTGTACGACTGATGCCGCGACAGGTGCCGGGCGGGGCCCGCGTGGCGGCCGCCGGAGCGCGGGCCGTGACGGTGGCGATGCTCAGCAGCCGCAGCCGGGGTGACAAGATTGCCAACGCCATCTTTCCGGCGATCCTGCTCGCCGCGCTCGCGCTCGCCGTCGTGAGTCTCGGCGCGCTCATACTCTGGTCGCTGATCGAGGCGTGGCCCCGGCTGGACTGGAACCTCATCACCAACGGTCCATCGCGGATCCGCCCGGAGACCGCCGGATTCCGCGTCGCGTTGCTGGGCAGCCTCTACCTCATCATCGGCGTGATCGTGCTGATCGTTCCGCTGGGCGTGGGCGCCGCGATATACCTCGAGGAGTACGCCGACCGGACCCGGTGGTACAACCGGCTGTTCGAGCTCAACATCCAGAACCTGGCCGGGGTTCCGTCGATCGCCTTCGGTATTCTTGGATTGGTCTATGTCGCGCGAGCCCCGCTCAATCTCGGCTTTACCGTGGCCGCTGGCTCGATCACGCTGGCCCTGCTGGTGCTGCCGACGGTCATCATCGCGGCCCGGGAGGCGATCCGGGCAGTGCCCTCGTCGATTCGGGAGGCGTCGCTCGCCCTCGGCGCCACCCAGTGGCAGACCATCTGGCGGCAGGTCCTGCCCACGGCGATCTCGGGCGTGCTCACCGGCGTGATCCTGGCCGTGTCGCGGGCCGTCGGCGAGGCGGCGCCGTTGCTGATGGTCGGGGCGGCCGTGCGCGTCTCACGGGATCCCTCGTTCTTCGAGGGGGCCTACAGTGCGCTGCCGGTCCAGATCTACACCTACTCGACCCAGGCCCAGCACGAGGTTCAGCAGCTGGCCGCGGCCGGCATCGTCGTGATGCTGGGGTTCGTGCTGCTCATGAATGCGACTGCTGTCTATCTCCGCGACCGGTACGAGCAGAAGTGGTAGGCCGCCGATGACCAACCCGATCGTCTCGACCACCGAGGGCCTGACCACCGAGGGCCCGACCGCCCAAGGCCCGACCATCGAGGAATCGACCATGAGCTCGACGTCCACCGTCCCGGCCGTCCAGGTCTCGGCCGGTGCGCCTCGTCCGGCCGACTCGTCGCCGGCCGGCCCCGTACCCACGATCATGAGCCTGGAGAACGTCAGCGTCTTCTACGGCACCTACGAGGCGGTCCGCAACACCACGATGGCCATCGGGCGGAACCAGATCACCGCGATGATCGGGCCATCGGGATGCGGCAAGTCGACGATCCTGCGCTCCCTGAACCGGATGAACGACCTCATCCCCGGGGCGCGGGTCACCGGCCGCGTCACCTACCACGGCCAGGACCTGTACGCGCCGAAGGTCGACCCGATCGAGGTGCGTCGTCGCATCGGCATGGTGTTCCAGAAGCCCAACCCGTTCCCCAAGTCCATCTACGACAACATCGCCTACGGCCCCCGTGTCACCGGCATGAAGGTCGACGACATGGACGACCTGGTGGAGAGCGCGCTGCGGAAGGCGGCGCTGTGGGACGAGGTGAAGGACAAGCTCAAGTCCAACGCGCTCGCGCTCTCCGGTGGGCAGCAGCAGCGCCTGTGCATCGCCCGGACGATCGCGGTGCGGCCCGACGTGATCCTCATGGACGAGCCGTGCTCGGCGCTCGACCCGATCGCCACCGCGAAGATCGAAGATCTCATGTACGAGCTGGCCTCGGAGTACACGATCGTGATCGTCACGCACAACATGCAGCAGGCGGCGCGGGTGAGCCACCGGACGGCGTTCTTCACCGCCGAGGTGGATGAGCACGGGGTCCGCTACGGGCGCCTGGTCGAGTACGACGACACCCAGAAGATCTTCACCAACCCAAGGGAGAAGCGTACGGAGGACTACATCACGGGTCGCTTCGGATAAGCCTGATTCTCACCATCCGCGGCGTCGGCTACCGGCTCGTGCCCCCGGCCGCCTGACCCCGGGCGGCGTATTCCGGTCGGGCGATCAACGGGGCGCGACGCGCGATCAACCGGACCGGCCGGTCCCCGGTCAGGGTCGGGGTGTGACAACTGCAGGTACCTCTCACTCCGTGGTCGACCTGCCGGCCCCGGCGCCCCGGGCCCGGGCCGGCTGGTCATCGCTCGTCGCGCTCGCGGGTGGCACGGCGGTGCTCGTCGCCAGCGAGTTCCTGCCCGCGAGCGTGCTGCCCACCATGGCGGCCGACCTCGGCATCAGCGAGGGAACCGCCGGACTGGCGGTGGCCGCGACCGCCGTGGCCGGGGCGGTCACCGCCCCGAGCATCGCGGTGCTGCTCCTCGGCCGGCTCGTGCTCGGCGTCGCCATCGCCGGCTACTGGTCGTTCGCGTTCTACGTCGGCACCCGGGCCCGGCCGGGGCGGGACAGCACGATATCGACCTTCATCGCGATGGGGGTCACGGTCGCCACGATCGGGGGAGTGCCACTGTCCTCTGTGGTCGGTGACGAGGTCGGCTGGCGTACGGTCTTCCTCGGCGCCGCGGCCCTCAGCGCGCTGTGCGCGGTGGCCCTGGCCGTGACCCTGCCGCCGGTGGCCCCGCTCCCGACCGCCGGGGTCGCCATGATGCGCCAAGCGATCGCCAACCCGATCCTGCTGGTGGGTGTCCTCGGCGTGGTCCTCGTCGTCGTCGGCAACTTCGCCGCCTACCCGTACATCCGGGTCGCGATCGCCGAGGTTGCTCCAGGCAGCACAGCGTGGCTGCTGCTGGTGTGGGGCGTCGGGGGCGTCGCCGGCAACCTGCTGGCCGGACGCCTCGCCGGCCGCCTGCGCGTGGTGGCCGCGGCGGCGCCCGGGTTGCTGGGAGCCAGCCTCGCCCTGACCGCGGCGGCGACGTCGCTGGGGTGGCTCGCGGTGGCGATTGTCGCCTGGGGTGTTGCCTTCAACATGGTCCCCGTGGCCACCCAGCTGTGGATGACCCGCGTGGAGCCGACCCGGGTCGAGTCCGCCCTGGCGTTGCAGGTGACCGCGTTCCAAGTGGCGATCACGCTCGGGTCCGCGGCCGGGGGAGCGCTACTGGACGCCCACGGGATCGCGACCGCGCTCGGCGTCGGCTCGGCGTTCGCCGTGGCGGCGGCGGTGGTCTTCGGTGCGGTGCGCGTTCCGCGGAACGTCCCGTGACCGTGTGGCGGAGCGCTGTCGAGTTCGCCAGGCCTGGGGCCCGGTTCCGTGGTGGGCCGCGAACGCGCGGCTGAAGGCGGCCGTCGAGCCGTACCCGACGGCGTGCGCCACCTGTTCGACCGGCCGGGAGGCGTCGCGCAGCAGGCGTCGCGCCTCCCGCATGCGGACCTCGCGGACCAGTTCGCTCGGGCCGAGACCGAGCGCGCGCCGGAACCGCTCGGTCAGGGCGGAGCGGGACAGGTGGACCAGGCGGGCCATCCGCTCGACGGTCCACTCCTCACCGGGCCGGGCGGTTACGGCCGCCACCACCGCCGCGACGAGCGGATCCGGCCCGACGACGGCCGGGTCGTGGCCCTGACTGGCCGCCCAGGAGGCGACCATGGCGGCGCCGATGAGGTTGCCGTAGCTCGCGGCGAACAGGTCCGGCGGGCATCCGGTCTGCAGTGGGCACATGGTGACGAGTGCCGCGACCCCGGGGTGCGCGGTCGCGAAGCCGCGCACCACCAGCGGGCTGGGTAGCCGCCGGGTGGGGACGGACGCGCGCAGGTCCGCCACGGCCAGGGTCGCGGGTTGTGCGCCGGCGGTGATCCGGTAGGCGGTGCGGGCGTCGACCAGCATGGCGTCCCCCGACGCCAGGCCCTCGTGTCCGGACGCCGTCTCGAGCGTGACCGGGCCGGCGACGACGAAGGCCCAGCCGGGGCCCGGACGGTGCGTGAGCGTCGCCCCGGCCGGCAGGACGACGCGCTGCAGGTTCGAGATCTCCCACACCGGTTCCGCCGAGGACACGACAGCGTCGGCGCGGGGCGTCACGACGGATGCCGTCATTACAGATCTGGTCACGGACGATGCAGCACCGCCCGCGCCGCCCGCATTCCCGACCCCGTCCACCCGGTCACGCCTGACCGCGGCGGGCCTGCTGCAGGCTCGTGGGGCCGCCGCAGGGGCCCGGCCGAGGGCGGTTTCAGGTGCGTGTGGGTTCGTCGAGTGAACCAACCCGAGGTATTTGACCATTATCGATTTCCTGCAGTCGTGCTCCGGCCACCATCCTGAGTCGGTGCGACGGCTGACGGGAAGGCGTGGCTGGGCGATGGGCTCGGAGCTTGACCTTCCGGATCTCATCCGCCGGGCGAAGGAAGGGACGGTCGATGACGCCGAGGTCGACCGGGTGGGCGCTGGCGCGAGCCGTGGGCGTCCCTCTGGTCGACGTGATAAGGAGGACCGAGCCGTGGGCGGACTGGTCGCGGGAGATCCGGCGCCGGGCCGAGCAGCGAATGTCTGTCGAGTGTGGACGACGCGCCCGCCGCAAGCGGTTGACCGAGGACGATCGCCGCTCGTGCCGTGAATTCCCTGCGTTTGCGGTCGACGTGTCGCTGTGGACCGCGGAAGAAGGGTGCTCGGACTTGACTTTCCTGCTCGCCTGGGAGGAGTTCGAGCCCGGGGTGTCCAACGTCATCGTGGACGATATCCACGTGCTCCAGCCGTCGATCGGCGCCAGTTCGCGTCGGACGCCAGCGCCAGGGCGCCGACGACCAGAGTCCACAGTTGGAGCGGGAAGACGGCGAGTCGTTCGGAGCCGCCGAGGCCGAGCACGCCGAACTGCCGCTCGAAGTGCAGCCACACGCCCGTCAGGGCGATCAGGCCCATGGCCAGGGTGAACCAGCGGGCCCGGCCCACGAGGCTGCCACGGGGCACGAACCCGGCGAGGAGAAGGCCGAGGTTGCCCACGATCAGGATCAGGAAGGCGCCGAGGACGTGCCCGTCCAGGTTCACGTCGGCGGGCCACACCCCGGCGAACACATACCCGAGGCCGGCCAGGACCAGCAGGACCTGCGCGGTGCGGGATGCGAATCCCTTTCCCCACAGCCGGGCGGTGAGGAGCACACCGGCCGCCAGCAGGAGGCCCTGGGCAATCATCGACGCATTGACGAGGTCGTGCAGCGGCGAGCAGATGTAGCGCGGGAACTCCTCGTCGAAGACCCCGCAGCTGGTCACGCCGAGGTCGCTGATGTTGTTGTGCACCAGGCTGTACGGCGTCGTCCACGCCGCCTGGGCGACCGCGTTGGCCACCAGGAACTGGGCGGCGCCGGCGATCCAGGCAGCCGCACCGAGGCGAGCAGCCGCGGGGACGCGGGCAGGTGTCGATACGTCAGTCACGCGCTTCAGCCCACCACGGTGAGCTGCGGCCGGGAATCCGGCCAACGGGAGTCCGGTGCTGGGGATAGCCCCCAAGGGTTACCCCGGGCGGGTGACCGGCGACGCGGGCCACCAGAGCTCGGGCGGCGGCGGGCCACGCGAGCTCACCGTCCCTCGTTCGGCGGCGACGTGAGGGAGGCCCCCTCCGCACGCAGGATCGCCGGGCATTCGGCATCCCGGCGGCCGGGCCGCCCCTACTGTGCGGGAATGCGGGCTCTCCGGGAGAGCGCCGACCGGACCCCACCGTCGCGCGAGCGGTACGTCGACCTGCTGCGTGCCCTGGCGATCTGTGCGGTGGTGCTCGGCCACTGGTTGGTCAGCGCGATCATCGAGGACCAGCAGGGGAGACCGACCGGACGATCGGCGCTGGAGTCGTTGCCCTGGGCCTACCCGATCACCTGGGTCGTCCAGGTGATGCCGGTGTTCTTCATCATCGGCGGCTACGCCAACGCGGCGTCGTTGGCCTCGCACCGCAACCGCGGCGGCGACGGCGTGAGCTGGCTGCAGGACCGGTCGGGGCGCCTGGTCCGACCGACCACCGTGCTCCTGGTGGTCCTGGTCGCCGGCGCGGTGGCCGGTCGCCTGCTGGGGGTCGACCCCGAGTTCGTGCGGATGGTGGTCTGGGTCGCCTCCATCCCGCTGTGGTTCCTGGCGGCGTACCTCGTCGTCGTCGCGGCCGCCCCGCTCATGGAGCGCCTGCACCGGCGGTTCGGTTTGCGGGTGATCGGGGTGCTCGTGGTGCTGGTCGCGCTGGGCGACGTGGCCCGCCTGCGCGGGCCCGAGCTGCTCGGCGCCGGCAACTTCCTGTTCGGCTGGCTGGCCATCCACCAGGTCGGCATCGCCTGGCGGGACGGTCGGCTGCCGTTCCGGCCCCGCACCTGGGTGCCGCTGCTGCTCGGCGGCCTGGCCGCGGCGCTGCTCCTCACCGTCCTCGGGCCCTACTCGATCAGCATGATCGATGTCGGCGGCCAGCGCCCACGCAACGCGTCGCCCCCGACCCTGGCGCTGCTGGCCGTGGCCACCTTCCAGCTCGGTCTGCTGATGGCGGTGCGTGACCCGGCCGAGCGCTGGCTGCACCGGCGACGACCATGGCTGGCCGTGGTGGCGGTCAACTCGGTCGTCTTCACCATCTTTCTCTGGCACATGAGCGCCGTCGTGCTGCTCGTCGGCGTGCTCGACACGCTCGGGGTGCTGCCGACGCCGGCGGTGGCCACGACCGAGTGGTGGCTGTGGCGGCTACCGTGGCTGCTCCTGCTCACCGTGGTCCTCATCGGACTGGTCGCGCTCTTCGGCCCGATCGAGGCCCGGTCCCGCCGCATCCGGCGCCGACGGTCGCCGGGGTGGCTGAGCCGGATCGTGACCCGGCCGATCCTCCGGGCGGTGGTGACCGTGGCGGCGTACGCGGCGGTCATCGCCGGGCTGGTGAGCAACACCGTCGCCCCGCGGACGGGCGCGTACCTGATCGGCCTGCCCGCGGCCGGCCTGGCGTCCTATCTGGCCGGCGCCGCCGTGCTGCGCCTGCTGCGGTCGCTGGTCGCACCCGGGCGTGGCCCCGGCGACCAGCCGGCCTCGTCGCCGGGTCGACCCGAATCATCGCCCCCGGCCGGCTGAGCGAAGCAGCCATTGGCCGTGCACGCCGTCACCCCGACCCGGGGGCCGAGCGTCCGTCCCGTACGGTCCGTGGGGTGACCGAGCCGTTGACCGGGGTGAGCCGGACCGCGCTGTGGGTCGCGTACCTGCGCGCCCAGGAGTCCGAGGCGCCCGAGCCGCTGTTCCACGATCCGTACGCGCGCCGGTTCCTCGAGGCCGCCCCCGGCTGGCCCCCGGCGGTGGACGCCGACGGAGCCGTGGCCGCGGCCGGGAACGCGTTCGCCTGGCAGACGGCCGTACGAACCAGATTCTTCGATGAGGCGCTGCTCGCGGTGGCGCACGGCGGGTGCCGGCAGATCGTCCTGTTGGCCGCGGGCCTCGACACCCGGGCGTTCCGGCTGGAGTGGCCGGCCGGGACCCGGCTCTTCGAGGTCGATATGTCCACAGTGGTGGATTTCAAGGAGGCGGTGCTGGCGCGCCACGGGGCCACCCCGCGCTGCCACCGCGTGGTCGTCCCGGCCGACCTGCGCGACGCCTGGCCGCAGCGGCTGGCCGAGGCCGGCTTCGACGCCGGCGACCGCGCCGCGTGGCTGATGGAAGGGCTGCTCGTCTACCTCACCGCGCCGGAGGCGGCCCGCCTGCTCACCGACGTCACCGCCGCCGCGGCCCCGGGCAGTCACCTGTTCGTCGAGCACGGGGGCATCGACCCCCGTGCCATCGATCCAAACGTATGGCTGGTGCCGGCCGTGCGGGAGGTCGTGAACCTGTGGCGAGGCGGCCTGGGGGAGCGGACGCCCGGGTGGCTGGCCGAGCGCGGCTGGCGCGTGCGTACGCACGACCTCGACGTCGTGGCCGCGGCCTACCACCGGCCGGCGCCGGTCGCGGTCATCGGCGGGTTCGCCACCGCGGTCCGTACCGAGGGCTGAGCGGCGCCGCCCGAGCACGTGCGTAATTGCGCGGTATGGCTCATCCGCGCAGGATGTGCTGCAACTGGGCTCGCACAGAGTCGATGACTGTCGATGCCACCCGAATGTCCTCAGGGGACGCTCGACCGAGACTGACGAGCCGGGCGACCTCGGCCGCCAACTCGGCCGCCTTGCGCACCAACGTCGTCTTCGGATCGGCCCCGGCCTCGCCCGCCGGGGCCTCGCCGGCACCTCGTCCGAGAACGATCATCGGCGCGACGGCGCTGCGAACGGCCTGACCGGCCGCGCGCAGCTCCTGCTTGAGGTCCCGGACGGACCCGCGCACGCCCGCCTCGACCTGCTCGGCGAGGTCGGCGAGGTCGGCGACCGAGCTGGAGATCTCGGCCTCGAGCTGGGCGACCTCGTCGGCCCGGGCGGCGAGCTCGGCCCGGCCCGCGTCGGTGATGCTGTACACCTTCCGGCCGCCCGAGGCGGTGTGGGTCACCAGCCCGTCGGCCTCCAGTCGGGCCAGCCGCGGGTAGATGGTGCCGGCCGAGGGTGCGTAGAGGCCGTGGAACCGGTTCTCCAGCGACCGGATCAGCTCGTAGCCGTGCTTGGGGCCGTCGGCGAGCAACCGCAGCAGGTACAGCCGCAGCCGCCCGTGGCTGAAGACCGCGCTCACGTCGCATCGCCCCCTGTCCGCCGGGCCGGCTCCTCGGTCGGCCGCGCACCGTGGTCCTCGGCCCGCGGCCCGTCCTCCGGCCGCCGGCCGTCGGGGCGCGGGCCGCCGTCGGGACGCGGGGCGTCGTCCTCGGGCGGCGGCTCGTCGGTCTCGCTGGCCGGGCCGGCGAGCAGCGAGACGGTGCCGGAGACCGCGGAGGCCCGCAGCCGGCCGGTGCCGGCGCCGATCTGCCCGCTCGCGCTGTGCCGCCCCATGCCGTTGGCGGTCGGGACCTGGGGGAACGCGCTGGTCACCGATCCGCTGGCGGCGGCGAGGTCGACGCGCAGGCTGGCGTCCTCGGGCACCCGGACCGTGATCGATCCCGACACGGTGTCCAAGTGCACGACGAAGGCCCGCGGGTTGTCCAGGTCGCAGGTGATGGCGCCGGAGATGGTCCGCGCGTACACCTGCTCGGCCGAGGAGCCGGCGAGGCTGATCTCGCCGGAGACGGTCTGCATCGTCAGCTCGCCCGAGATGCCGACCGCCTCGATCGACCCGGATACCGTCTTCGCCCGGACCTGACCGCCGAGGCCCATCATCGCGACCGATCCGCTGGTGACGTCCACCGTGGTGCGGTGCCGCAACCCGGACGCCACGGCGTCACCGTTGACGACCGTCAGGCTGGCGGCGGTGGCCGGGGGTACCGCGATGATCACCTCAGCCGACCAGTGGCGCCGGCCGCGCCACCACAGGCCCAGGCCCCAGATGCCGTGGGGCACGTCGTGCCGGACGGAGAGGTTGCCGTTGGCCTGGGTCACCGTGAGTCCTCTGTGGCCGACCCGGCGTACGTCGATCCGCGCCGGCCCGTCGGTGCCGACGACGTGCACCTTGCCGTGGGCCAGCCACACGTCGAGCTGGTTGACCTTCTCGTCCAGGGTCAGCCGTGTCGGGCTGGCGATGTGCCGGGTTCCCATCTCGCGCCTCCACCACCGCTGTGTCGCGATACATCTTAATCGGAGACGCGATACATGGCCAGGCTCGCGCGGGTGTCGTCCGGGCCGCCGGGCCGGGGCCGGTGACTACGGTGGGCCATCCGTCGGCGGCGTACGGTAGATCGGACGGCTCACAGCCAACGCTCGTCGGAGGTTCAGCCTGTCTTCAGGCAGGCCACGGAGGATTCGACGCCATGGGAGTTCGCAGCGGGTTGGCCCGGCAGCCCGGGCGCGTCACCGCGAGCACCGGTGACCGGGCCGCGCCGGGTCCGTCGGCGCCGTCGCGGGGCGCCCCGCCCCCGAACCCGTCCGCGGCCGCCTCCCGGTCGGCCGTCCGCTCGGAGGCGGCGCCACGGTCGGCCGCCCGGGCCGACGCGGCGTCAGGGTCGGCCGCCCGGGCCGACGCGGCGTCAGGGTCGGCCGCCCGGGCCGACGCGGGGCCCCGGCCGAAGCTGCTGGTCGTCGAGGACGACCCCAACATCGTCGAGCTGCTCTCGGCGAGCCTGCGCTTCGCCGGCTTCGACGTCTCCGCGGTGACCAACGGCGCCGAGGCCGTGGCCGAGGCTCGCCGGTCCAACCCGGACCTCGTCGTGCTCGACGTCATGCTGCCTGACCTGGACGGCTTCGAGGTGATCCGGCGCATCCGGGACTCGGGGGTGCGCACGCCGGTGGTCTTCCTCACCGCGCGGGACGCCACCGAGGACAAGGTGCGCGGCCTGACCCTGGGCGGCGACGACTACGTCACCAAGCCGTTCAGCCTCGAGGAGCTCACCGCCCGCATCCGCGCCGTGCTGCGGCGCACGTCGGGCGAGCGGTCCGAGTCGGCGGTGCTGCGGTTCGCCGATCTCGAGCTGGACGAGGAGTCGCACGAGGTGCGCCGCGGCGGCACGCTGGTGTCGCTGTCACCGACCGAGTTCAAGCTGCTGCGGTACCTGATGCTCAACGCCGGCCGGGTGCTGTCGAAGGCCCAGATCCTCGACCACGTGTGGCAGTACGACTTCCGGGGCGACGACTCGATCGTGGAGTCGTACATCTCCTACCTGCGGCGCAAGGTCGACACCGTGGAGCCCCGCCTGATCCACACGCTGCGCGGCGTCGGGTACGTCCTGCGGCTGCCGTCGTGACCGCGCTGCTGCCCGTGACCGCGCTGTTGCCGTGACCGAACTGTCGTCCCTGATTGGCCCACCGTCGTGAGCACCCCGCCGCCCGCTGCCTGGCCCGCCGGGCCGCCCGCCCCCGCGGGCCGCCCCGGCCAGCGCCTGGTCACCGCCGTGCGCGGCGCGGTGGCCCGGATGCCACTGCGGGTCCGGCTGGTCACGGTCATGCTCGCCCTGGTCGCGATGGCGCTCGTCGTGATCGGCTCGGCCAGCGCGCTGTACCTGCGCACCCACCTGGTGGAGCGGGTGGACGGGCAGCTCGCCTACCAGCTCGAGGTGTACGGGCGCAACCTGGACCGGATTCCCTGCCAGCCGGCCGAGGTGCTGATCCCCAGCGACTTCCTGGTGGCCATCTGGCAGCCGTGTCAGGTGGTGGCGTACGACCGCAGCACCTACACGCCCCAGCAGATCCCCGACCTGTTCAGCCGGGCCCCGCAGCTCGGCCGGCCCTACACGGTGTCCTCTGTGGACAACAGCCACCGATGGCGGATCCTGGCCCGACAGGTGTCGCCGGGGGTGGTCTTCATCGTGGCCGAGGATCTGGCCAATGTGGACGGAGCCATCGACCGGCTCGCGGTGGCCAACGTCCTCATCGGGGCCCTGGTCCTGATCCTCCTGGCGCTGCTCGGCGTGTGGCTGGTCCGGATGAGCCTGCGTCCCCTCGACGACATCGAGCAGACTGCGGTCGCGATCGCCCAGGGCGACCTGACCCGACGGGTGCCGATGGGGGAGCCCACGACCGAGCTGGGCCGCCTCTCGTACGCGCTCAACACGATGCTCAGCCAGATCGAGTCGGCGTTTCGCGCGCGGGCCGCGTCCGAGGCCCAGGCCGTACGCTCGGAGCAGCGCATGCGTCAGTTCGTGGCCGACGCCTCCCACGAGCTGCGCACCCCGCTCACCTCGATCCGGGGCTTCGCCGAGCTGTACCGCCAAGGCGCGGCGGCCGACAAGGACGAGGTCGTCCGCCGCATCGAGGACGAGGCCGCCCGGATGGGCCTGCTCGTGGAGGACCTGCTGCTGCTCGCGCGCCTCGACCAGGAGCGTCCACTGCAGATCGAGCCGGTGCACCTCGTCGAGCTGATCAACGACGCTGCGGCGGCGGCCCGCGCGGTCGCCCCCGACCGGCCGATCGAGGTGGAGCTGGGGGAGGCGGCGGGCAGCCTCGTGGTCGCCGGCGACCAGGCCCGACTCCGGCAGGTGGTCGGCAACCTGGTGACCAACGCGTTGACCCACACCCCGCCGGGCACGCCGGTGACGCTGCGCCTGTACGCCGAGGAGGCGCCGGCGCCCACCGCCGTCCCGGCGCCAGCGGTGGTGCCAGCGGCGAGCGCGCCGGGGACAGCGCCCGCACCGGGTCCAGCGCCCGCGGCGGCGCCGGGTGCGGCCCCGCCGTCCGGCCCCCGGCGATTCGCCATGATCGAGGTCGCCGACCGTGGCCCCGGGCTGACCCCGGAGCAGGCCGAGCAGGTCTTCGAGCGCTTCTACCGGGTCGACAAGGCCCGCACCCGCCGGGCCACCGGCGCCCCCGGCCTGCCGCACAGCGGCGCCGGGCTGGGCCTGGCGATCGTGGCCGCGCTGGTCGCCGCCCATCAGGGCACCGTCGACGTGGTCACCGCCCCGGGTGAGGGGGCCACGTTCCGCGTCCGCCTGCCGCTGGCCAGCCCGGAGCCGCCCGAGCGAGCCGCGCCGCCCCCGGCCGCCGCCTGAGCGGGGCCGCGTCGCCCCAACCCGGCCGGGCGAGGGGCGAGGCGTCGGCTGCCCCGGGCCACGGCCGCCGATTCCCAGCGAGATTTCAGGTGGCCGTCAGTAGTGCCGAAGGTGGGCGAGGCAATCTCACTGTCATGAGTGAGAACCCGACGAACCCGGCCGGCCAGGAGCCGGCCGCTTCGGCCACCCCACCGGCCAGCCCGGTGGCGCCGGCCGAAGCCTCCGCGGCGGCTGCGCCCGATCCCGTCCAGCCGAGCGCCACCCCTTCGACCTCGGCTGGGCCCAGCTCGGTCCAACCGTCACCCGGCTCGTCGGCGCCGCCCCCGGGCGGCCTCACCCCAGCCCCGCCGGCCAGCACCGCGCCGTCCGGCCCCCCGGCGGCCGAAAGCTCATCGCCGGGCACCTCATCGCCGGGCACCCAGTCGGCGGGCATCCCGTCGCCGGGCGCTCCGGCGTCGGGCACTCCGGCCGCCGTCACTCCACCGGCCGGCGGCGAACCGGTCACCGGTCCGGTCCCGCCCGCACCGGGCGCGGCCCCGATGGCCCCTCACCCAGGCCGGGTGCCCATGCCCCCGCCGCCCGCCCACCCGTACCCAGCCGCCAACCCGTACCCCGGCGATCCGTATCCGGCCCCGACCGCGCCCACCGGCGCGTACCCCTGGCCCGCGCCCGGCCCGGCGCCGAGCGGCGGCCAGCCCGGGTCGGTCCGGCGCATCCTGGTCGCCGGCGCGGCGGCGCTCGCGATCGCCCTGACCGGCGGAGTCGTCGGCGGTGTCGTCGGCTACGCCGCGCGGGGGGACGCGGCCAGCCCGCTGCAGCTGCCGGTCGCGAGCGGGAACAGCGACGCCGCCCCGGTGGTCGACCGCTCGTCCCTGTCGAGCATCGCGGCCGCGCTACAGCCGGCGATCGTGCACATCACCACCGACCTGGGCGAGGGCTCGGGCGTCGTCATCACGTCCGACGGCCACATCGTCACGAACAACCACGTGATCGACGGGGCCCGGCGCGGCCAGGTCCGGGTGACGTTCAACAGCGGCCGGCAGGTCCGGGCCACGATCGTGGGCACCGATCCGCAGACCGACCTCGCCGTCATCAAGGTCGAGGCGGAGAACCTGACCGTCGCCCCGTGGGGGGACAGCGACACGGTCCAGGTCGGCGACACCGTCCTGGCCATCGGCAGCCCGCTCGGCCTGCAGGGCTCGGTCACCGCGGGCATCGTGAGCGCCCTGAACCGCACCATCCGGGTCACCGACAGCCCGCGGTCCCAGTTCGACACCGGCAGCGCCACGGTGATCGGCGGGGCGATCCAGACGGACGCGCCCATCAACTCCGGTAACTCGGGCGGCGCGCTGGTGAACATGCGGGGCGAGGTGATCGGCATCAACACCGCCATCGCCACGACCGGGCTGAGCGGCAACATCGGTGTCGGGTTCGCCATCTCGTCCAACCGGGCCAGGAGCGTGGCCGAGGCCCTCATCGCCGGCCGGGAGGTCACGCATCCGTACATCGGCGTCCAGATCACCGACGACGAGGACGGCGGGGCGCTCATCCGCGACGTCGTGACGGGCAGCCCGGCCGACCAGGCCGGCCTGACCCCGGGTGACGTGGTGACGAAGGTGGGCGACCGCCCCATCCGCGGCACCGAGGACCTCATCGGGATCATCCAGTCCAGCGCCGTGGGGGAGGAGCTCACGCTGACCGTCCGGCGCGACGGCTCGGAGCGGACCGTCACCGTCACGGTCGGCGAGCAGTAACTCGCCCGCCCCGGCCGGTGTCGGGCTCCCCACCGACGCCGGCCGCGCCGCGGGGATCTCCGGGTGAGGGCGGGCCTGACCAGTCGGTGGGGTGGGGGAAACGGGGGCCGGCTGGTCAGGCCCGATGCCCGGTCCGCGGGCCCGGTCGGTCGCCGGGCGGGCGGCCGACCCCGCGGCCGGTGGTCAGGCCCAGTTGAGGGTGCGCTCGACCGCCTTGCGCCAGCGGGCGTACCCGGCCTCCCGCTCGGCCGCCGAGGCGGCCGGTTGCCAGGACGCCGAGGCGCGCCACTGGGCGCGCAGCGAGTCGAGGTCGGGCCAGTACCCGACGGCCAGCCCGGCGGCGTAGGCGGCGCCCAGGCAGGTGGTCTCGGTGATCTCCGGCCGCACCACGGGGACGCCCAGCGCGTCGGCCTGGATCTGCGGCAGGATCGGACTCACGGTCATCCCGCCGTCGATCTTCAGATGGGGCAGGGGCAGGCCGGCGTCGGCGGTCATCGCGTCGGCCACCTCGCGGACCTGCCAGGCCACCGCGTCCAGCACGGCCCGGGCGAGATGTGCCTTGGTGACGTAGGCGGTCAGCCCGGCGATGATGCCGCGGGCGTCGGCGCGCCAGTGCGGCGCGAACAGGCCGGAGAACGCGGGCACGATCACCGCGCCGCCGCTGTCCGGCACCGAGCCGGCGAGACTGTCCATATCGGACGCTTGCGTGATGAGCCCGAGGTTGTCCCGCAGCCACTGCACGAGCGACCCGGCGACCGCGATCGACCCCTCCAGGGCGTACACCGGGGCCTGGCCGGCCAGCTGGTAGGCCACGGTCGTGATGAGCCCGGCCTTGCTCGGTATCGGCGTGGGGCCGGTGTTCTGCAGCAGGAACGCGCCCGTGCCGTAGGTGCACTTGGCGTCACCGCGGTCGAAGCAGACCTGCCCGAACAGCGCCGCCTGCTGGTCGCCGAGCGCGGCCGCGACCGGCACGCCGTCGAGCTCACCGCGGGCGGTCCCGTACACCACCGACGACGGCGCGATCTCCGGCAGCATGGCCCGGGGCACCCGCAGGGCATCGCACAGCTCGTCGTCCCAGTCGACCGTGGCCAGGTTCATGAGCAGGGTGCGGCTGGCGTTGGTCACGTCGGTGACGTGGCGGCCGGTGAGGTTCCAGATCAGCCAGGTGTCGATCGTCCCGAAGACGATCTCGCCCGCTTCCGCCCGCGCGCGCAGCGACGGGTCGGTGTCGAGCAGCCAGGCGATCTTGGGGCCGGAGAAGTAGGTGGCCAGCGGCAGGCCGGTCGCGGCGCGGAACCGGTCCTGGCCCCCGTCGGCGGCGAGCGCGGCCACGAGCTGGTCCGTCCGCGTGTCCTGCCAGACGATCGCCGGGTGCACCGGCTGGCCGGTGCGCCGGTCCCACACCACCGTGGTCTCGCGCTGGTTGGTGATGCCGATCGCGGCGAGGTCGCGGGGCCCGATCCCGGCCCGGGCCAGCGCGCCGGCGACCACGGCCTGCACGTTGTGCCAGATCTCCTGGGGGTCGTGCTCGACCCAGCCCGGCCGGGGGAAGTACTGGCGGTGCTCGCGTTGCTCGACGGCCACCACCCGGCCGTCCTCGGCGAAGACCATGCACCGGGACGAGGTGGTGCCCTGGTCGATGGCGGCGATGTAGGTCACCGCATCAGTCTCGTCGCTCCCGCTCCCCATCACCAGGGCCGACGGAGCGCCTTATCCGGGCCGACGGAGCGTCGGATCTTTTTCACATATATGAGCATTACGGGCCGATGCGCGAAATCGCTGTCCAACTTGTCTCGCCCGGATGGCACTGACCTCCTACGCTGCATCCCGGCATTTCGCCGAGGTGTCGGACCCACGGCCCCGGTGGGCCACCTGGCCTGATCTTCGGCGTCAGAGGGGGAGCGTCCAGTGGCGATCATCGAGTCTCAGGTCAGCGTGTGGGAGGCGCTGGCCGGCCGGGCGCCGGGCCAACCGGTGGGGCCGGCCGACCCGGGCCTGTGGTCCGCGGTCGCCGACCGGATCAACCCGGCGAAGGCCCGGCCCGTCCTGCGGCCGGGCATCGAGATGGTCGAGCTGGTCAGCGCGCGCGGCGTGCCGTACGTGATGCTGCGCTCGCCCGACCAGCGCACCCCGTGCTACCTCCGCCTGACCCCCGAGGAAGCCCGGCTCGCCCAGCTCATGGACGGCACCCGGACGGTCGCCCGGCTGGTCGCGGAGTTCACGCACCTCACCGGCCGGCTCGCGCCCGACCAGGTGCGGCGCGTGGTGGCCGACCTGGCCGGTAACCGGATGCTGGAGGAGCTGCCGGTCGACGCGTTCGCTCCGCTGAGCCGCGTGCGGCGCCGGCCGTGGCCGCTGCGGCTGGGGTGGGCGCTGGTGCAGGTCGCCCGGGGCCGGCGGATGGTCGTGGCGAACATCGACCCAGTGGTGACCTTCGCCTACCGGGCCGGTGGGCGCCTGCTGTTCACCCGCGTCGCGGCGGCCCTGCTGGCGACGGTGGCCGTCCTCGGCCTGGCCGCCTTCGGCTACCAGTGGTGGGCCGGCGACCAGTCGGTCTTCCTGGCCTCCGACTCGTACGTCACCGGCGCGCTCGTCCTGCTCGGCCTGAACGTGGTCGCGCTCGCCTGTCACGAGCTCGGGCACGCGCTGGCCACCAAGCACGCCGGCCGCCGCGTGCCCAACGCCGGGTTCCTCATCTATTTCGGCATCCCGTCGGTCTTCGTCGACACCACCGACGTCTGGATGGCGGGGCGGCGCGCCCGGCTGCTCGCCACCGCCGCCGGGCCGGCCGCCGGGCTCGTCCTGGCCGGGGCCAGCTCGCTGGTCAGCCTCGCCGTGCCGGCGGTCGCGCCGATCGGCTTCAAGCTCGCCTTCGCCTGGTACCTCAACGCGCTGTTCAATCTCAATCCGTTCCTGGCCCTGGACGGCTACTACCTGCTGATGGACTGGCTGGAGATCCCGAACCTGCGGGCGCGGGGTCTGGCCTGGATCGCGGCGCGCGTACGCCGGCGGCCGCCGTCCTGGCGGGCGTTGGACCGCGAGGGTCGGCTGGTCGCCCTGTACGGCCTGCTCGCGGTGGGCTGGCTGGTCGTGGCCGCCAACCTGGTGTACCGGCTCTACGTGGACCGGGTGGGCGGTCTCGTCACCGGTTTGTGGCGGTCGGGCTGGGGCGCGCGCGTGCTGCTCGTGATCGTGACGCTCGCCCTGGTATCTCCGGTCGTCTACGTCGTGGCGGGGTGGACCGGGCGCACGGTCCGGCGGCTGGTCCGCCGCCTCGGCGACCGGCGGGTCGAGCGGGACGAGCCCCGGCGGCTGGCCGCGCTGCGCGACTCGACGCTGCGGGATCTGCCCGACTCGGCGCTGCGGGAGCTCGCCGCGCAGGCCCGGTGGCGGCATCCCCGCACCGGCGAGCAGGTGGTCCTCGCCGGCGCCGCGCAGCCGTACGTGTTCGTGGTCGTCGACGGTGCCCTGGAGGGCCGCCGGCCCGGCGACCCGGTCGGTACGGTGCGGGAACGGGTCGGCCGCGGCGGGGTCGTGGGCCTCGCGGCCGCGCTCACCGGGGCGCCCGCCGAGCTGGCCTGGCACACCGCCGGGACCACGCTGCTGGCCATCCCGACGGCGACGGTGGCCGCCACGATCGGCCCGGTGGCCGCGGGAGCCGGGGTCACCTTCGGCACGGTGGAGGAGGCCGAGCAGCTTTTCCGCCAGACGCCCGGCCTGGCGGGTCTGTCCACCGAGGACAGGTTGGGGCTGGCCCAGGTGGCGGTGCCCATCGCGCTGGCCCCGAACGCGCCGGTGATGCTCAACGGCGGGGACACCGCGGTCGTCGTGGCGTCCGGCATGGTCGAGACGCCCGACGGCCAGCAGCTGGGCCGGGGGACGATGGTCGGCCCGGTGGGCGTGGACTTCTCGGGCGCGGTCGCCACGGCCCGGACGCCGGTGCGCGCGTTCACCATTCCCGCCGTCTCCGGCCTGCCCTTCCTGCTGGGCCAGCGGTCCGGCTCGTCCGCCACCGAGTTCGCCAGCGGTGGCGGGTCGGCACCGATCACCGGCGTGCACCCGCCGGCGGCCTATCCACCGCTGACCCCACCGCCCGGCCCACCGCCGCCCACAATGGACGATGCGGCGGACGGGCGGTTCGAGCGGCGGCTGCGCTGGCTGCTCGTCCTCGTGCTGCTGCTCGCGCTGCTGCTCACCGGCGGCAACGCGGTCGTGTCGGCCAAGCCGTGGACCGAGATGCCCCGCGACCGGGCGTGGCTGCACGTCGAGGTCGGCACCGTCACCGCGGTGGTCGGCGGGATCACCCACCACCTCACCAGGGGCGATGACATATACGTCGGTGAGTCCGACGTGGTGACGGTGGACGCCCTCTCGCGCGCCGTGCTCACCTACCGCGGCGGGGCGTCGTCGCTGCTGTGCGCGGGCACCGACCTGCGCCTCGGCGCGTTGTCCCACGCGGGCCGGCCGGTGGCGCCCGTGGCCGCCTACGAGCTGCGCCGGGGCCTGACCGTCAACGACACCGCCAGCGTCACGCCCGCCTTCGCCCACCTGTCGCTGACCGTGCGGACCGGGCACGGCGCCGTGCGCAACGAGGGCGCCTCGCTGTACTCGGTGTCGCCGTCGAGCACCGTGGTCTCGGCGGGCGCGGTGTTCGTCGAGGCGGCGCGCCAGCGCGAGGTGGGCGGAGCGCTCGGCTGCGGCGACGGGGCCACGCGTTCCCCATCGCCGTCCGCTACCTCCTCCGGCCCGCCCGGCTCCACCGGCACCCCGACGCCCTCGGCCACCGCGACGCCGTCGCCCAGCGCCACCCCCACCCCGTCGCCCAGCGCCGGCCCGGCGGACGGCCCTGTGGGCTCGACGACCTCCCCGTCGTCGAACACCCGCACACCGACGACCACGACGTCCGCGACGGCCACGACGTCAACGACGACCACGACGTCGACGACGACCACGACGTCAACGACGACGACACCGTCATCCGCGTCACCTGACCCGGGTGGCCCGAGCATCAGTTGGCTCGTGAGCCCGAATCGCGAGACGGTCACCCAACGTCTGCCGAACGGTGACGCCTGCTCCGACTTCCAGTTCCAGGTCGACCTGGCGGTGATCGACAACAGCTACGGCGGCCCGAACCAGGCGACGCGCGTGGTGTTCCGGTCCGACGGGCTCGGGTACAACCACGACCAGACCCAGGGTGGTCCGGCGTGGCGCAGCACCACGCCGTTCGTCGACTACCCTCACCCGCCGGGCGCGTACACGATCCAGGTCACGGCGTACGACGCGCATGGCGACGCGTCACCAACGCTGCAAGCGACGATTATCGTGGCCGATTGCCCGCCGGTTGTCGACTTGGTACCGCAACAGTCCATCATCTACCCGACCAGCGATTGCGGCCCGACCACGAGCGCGGTCACCGTGCTGGCTGAGGACGACAGCGGTGCCCAGCTCAGCGCGACAATGCACTACACCCTGCCCAACGGCGAAGTGATACCGGTCAAGCTGGACCCGCTCGATTTCAATGTGTGGATTGGTACCGTCGGGCCGATCAACTATCCCGTCAACCAGAGGACCCCGATTAGCGTCACGGCTACCGTCACCGATCGATCGAACAACCGGAGCAAGGGCTCTGTGACGATCGATTACGAGCCAAGCTACTGCGGACTACGATAGGAGATCTTGTGCTTTGTTGGTTTTGTGCAAAGGCGGCGCGCGGAGGCTGCCGCTTCTGCGGGCGCGGTGTGTGCGAGGACCACGCCCGGTTCGGCCCGTACGTGCTCGAGGTCTACCGCAGCGT
>Ga0310831_100408_pt1 | contig 23327 bp, 20 predicted proteins | sample WT_ome_6_FD_201307 | JGI IMG/M metagenome (GOLD analysis project Ga0310831, IMG submission 201307) | Sorghum-adapted microbial communities enriched on wild type (WT) sorghum from Joint BioEnergy Institute, Emeryville, California, United... ... | reverse complement strand
CGAGCTGTCGCCAGCCGCTACGACAAACGCGAGTACATGTTCGCCGGCACCGTCGACGTCGCCTCTATCCGGATCTGGCTCCGCGACCCGGTCACATGATTCAGCAGACAGGCCCTAGGTGCCCGTTCTCGTCAATGACGATCGCCCGCGCCGACCGCCGCCGCACACGATTCGCCGAACCCATCACCCACCTAGTGTTCCGCTCCTGCCCTTCCTGACGGCGTTCGGCGTGGACGAGGCAACGGGCGTGAGTCCTCGTCGGGCCGTCAGCAGCGGAACATCATCCTCGTTCTTTCTCCGGCGAAGATTGCGGAGCACGGCTTGTTGAGTCTCCGGGGTCCAATAGATCTTGAGGCTCTTTCGGGCGCGTGTGACGGCGGTGTAGAAGATGTCGTGCGTGATGTCGTCCTCGTTGGCGTCGGTAATGACGATCTTGACGGAGTCGTACTCGAGGCCCTGTGCCTTGTGAATCGACACGGCGTAAGCGACCTGAAACGGCACAACGGTGTCGAGCGAATCGTCGTCCTCATCACTGGTGTCGTAATCGTAGACGGTGAACCGCACGGTGGAGTCGCCCACCAGCTCTAGGCTCCGGGGTACGTCGACTCCGGTCAGCGATCGGGCCAGTTCAATGTCAAAGGTGATGGTGCCTGGGCCCGTCACGACGTCAACGATCCGACCCTTCAGGTTGTTGTAGATCACCGGACTGAACCGTTCGGTCTCATGGAAGAGGACCGGGTCGCCGACCTTGTAGGTGGCGGCGCGCCACGTGATCGCACGGTTAGGGTTGCTGCTTTGTAGGAAGCGGTTGACGTTATTGATGCCATAGAGGCCGTCGTAGTTGAGGCACAACACAATCTCATCGTCTCCCCGGGCCTCGAACAGGGACTTGTCCAGCGTGGCCGAGTAGCCATTGCGGGCCATGACCTCAGCGATGTCATCGTCGACGTTTCGGACCTTGTTCCAAAAATGGACCAAGTCCTGGTTCTTTGTACGGAACGGCGTAGTCAATTCAAAGACCGACGCATCCGGGACGAAGGAGCGGACAATGCTAAACCAGTTACCGAACCAAATCGATCCAATCTGATATACATCGCCGACCAGCACAAGCATCTTGAACGACGTCCTCTGGAGCACCCTAAGCATGTCGTCGTTACTGACCGTGCTGCATTCGTCAACGACCAGCAGGTCGCAATCGGTATCAACAGCTCGAGCGATGTGACTACTGATCGTTCGGAAGGTCGAGTGCCGGGCGCTGACCTTGTGGCGAAGGTTGTCGACGGCCGGGTGGGTATGAGCCAGGAACAGTTTCGTCTTGTCGTCGAAATAGCTGGCGATGTAGTTGACCATGGTCGACTTGCCCGTGCCGGCCGCGCCGTAAATCAGGGCGACCCTAGAATGGCTGAACAGGACCTTGAGGGCGTTCTTCTTGGCCTCGTCGTCAACGCGCCCAGGGTCCTGCTCCAGCCAGCGCTCAACCGCCGCCGTATAGCCGTCGATCCCGGATGCGGCGTACTCCTGGAGCTTCTTGATGATGTCGACGGTACCGTCCTCGTACCCCCGGATGACGACGTGACCCTTGTCTTGCACCAGTTCACGGCCAGCGTGCTTGTAGTAGAGGCGGCTGTTGTGATCGGCAATCAGCTTGGTAACGTCGCCGAACGGCTCCAGCTCGACGACGGGCGTGTAGAGCATCCAGTAGATGTCGACGTTGTTGCGCACTCGCCGCGCGAGCAACTCGTGGTCCCGGCCCGTCGAGTCCAGGCTCGCGACGAGATCCCAGTAACGCGGGTTGTGTTCTCGCAGCGCCGTGCAGAAGGGCATCTCATCGAACGGGATGCACTTGTAGGACAAGTTCAGCCCGGACAGTTGGGGGCAGGCGTCCGGTGAGTACTGGAGCTTCAGGACCTGGTTGCGCATCCGCAACAGAAGATAGCGCAGCACGTTGTGCCCCGGCTTGGCTGACCTTACGAGACGACGTGCGTGATCCAACATAGGGAAGATTTGCGGGCTAGCCACTGTGGCGGTGGCTGCGCTCTTCAACGCGTCGTAACGCTCGTCAGGCAGGTCAATCAAGTCAAGCAGGCTGCATCGACCCCTGGTCAGGACCTGCATCAGGTAGCGGTACTCTGGTGAGTTAGTCCGGACCTTGGTATTAATGCCGAGCAGACTCGCAAAGTTGTCGAGCTCACACGGACGGATCGAAACCTCCCACCCGCGGATGATCGTGATCGGCACTCGTACGCCCAGCACCTCGATCGAATCGCCTTGGAGTGTGAGCACGGCCGCGTACTCATCGGTCATGTCGATGTCGGTAAAGGCAATAACGCGATCGAACTTGTTCACCCTGTTCACGGCTGGGTAGAACGTAACCTCGTAGTAGATGCGCCCGTCGACAAAGAATGGGCGGGTCTTGTGAATGTAGAACCGGCCTCTCGTGACGTTCCGCGGTGGCTGCCCCGATCGAGTCCCCTCGATCCGAGCAGCAATTTTTTCGTGATACTCACGCAAGGATGGGTCGAGATCGACCGGGAACGCCTCGAGGTTCGCCAGGACGTTTATGCGGCATCTGTCCCGGAGAAGGCTGCGAATGCGATGCAGGTACTCGTAGTACTTGAGCATCAGCCGCTCCGACGGGTCACCGTCCAAGGTGTAGTGCGACGCACTCGCCTGGAGCAGCTTGTGAAACCTGCCGAGAAAGTTGAACTCTGCCCTGCTCTTGATGAAGGCGAGCGCTGGCTTCACGCCCGCGTAGCTGAACTCGGCATTCACCGAGCCCGTATGGAGCAGCACAGCTACGGCCTCAACCAAGTTACGCAGCTGCACGAGGATGTTCTGGGAAAGCAATGCGCGCTGCCCGGCGAGCGCGTCGATGTTCTGGCAGATGACGGTGTCCACGTTTCGGATCTGCCCGCCGACAGTGGTCACTGACTCCTCCCCGTCCGCCCACGGTTCCGTCGCGTCGTAGAGCCTGTCTGCCCGGCCGAAGCGGCGTCGGCTACGGCGCCTTCACCAGCACAGGTCTGACCGTTCTCAGCACCTATCCCCGACAAAGGTACTGCCGCCGTTCGCATCACAGAAGGTCCGAAGTAACACGTACGTGTAGCGCTGCCTATTCGCGGTTCGCGGCTCGGAGCGATCAGCCCTTCGAATCGCCTCCGCGAGGTCCTGTACCAGCCGTGACAGCTCAACCAAGGCTCAGCTGCTTCCGCGCCGCTGGTGGACCAACTCCCGAAGTTCTTCGATGGTCAGCCACGGACTGGTGCGATGGATCATGCGATGGCAGTTCGAGCAGATAAGCGCCAGGTCGGCTAGCCTCGTGGTGACCACGCCGGTGACGTGCAGCGGGGTCCGGTGGTGACACTCGATGTAGTCCAGGCCGCGGTCGCCGTACGTACGGTAGAAGTCGAAGCCACACACCTCGCACGCCACAGGAACGCCGTGACGCTTCGCTTCGGCGATCTTCTGTTTCCGCAGCCGGGCGTCACGTTCTCGACGCACGTGAAGCTTGAGGAGGACACCGCCCTCCTCAGCCGAGATGTCGATGTCCGGGACACCAAGCGCCGACGGCTCGTCCTCCCAGCTCTGGAATGCCTCGCGGATGGCCCTGGCCCGCTCGCGCATCCCCGCTGGATCGCGCAGAAAGTCCTCAACGACCTCGCGATCGAGGCGGTTGCCGTTCGTCGGCTTGCCGTGATAGTTGGGATGACACGACAGAAGATTCGATGACTTCAACTCTATGCTGGCAGGGTTTCGAAAGTCCGTGCGCCGACCTTCCAGCGGGTGGATTGCCGTCGTCTGGAGCAGCCGCGACAGCTCCACGGCCCGCTGGTCCTCCTGAGCAATGGTGCGCCAGCCGTTCTCCGCGACGAGCGCACAGACAAGAATGATCTCTTCCCGGGTCCAGTCGGGGTTCCGAAAGAAGCGAACGGTGAAGCCGAGTTCACGAAGCCGCTTGGCAACCGTCTGCTCGCCGCCACTGAAGTCCTCGGGCCGCCAGGTCCGGTCACCGCTGATTCCGTGCGCGACGCCGACGATAGCCTTCGAATCGTAGAGCTTCCCGTTGATGTCGAGGAAGTACGCCTTCGCGGCCCCGAAGCCGTACTTCTCCAGGAAGGCGTCTCGGCCGAGGTCGTCGAACTCGGAGACCGCAGCGAGCACGGCCTCGGCGGTGACATCCGCGAGAGTCATTCGGCGACGCCCCACCAACAGCCAGGACTGGTGACGCGGCCGGCTACACGAACGTCACGCATGTTCACCTGGTCGCTTCCTACCCACGGACTTTTCGCGCCAGTGCGCACTACCAACGCGCCTGACTAGCAGCGCCGATCATATCGATGCCCCAAGGAACGAGAAAGTGCACATTCGGTTCCCCATCCCATGGCCGGGTGGCGGACAACCACGCCCGACGCTGACGAAAGCCCGGTGCGCTACATTCGCGGGGGTGAACGCTGCGGCTGATGGCCCGTCAGAGACGAATGGGTTGCCTCACGGCGTTTATGAACACGTGGTAACGGCCGGGCTGGACCGACGCCTGCGCCCTATCGAGCCCGCCCGGGTCCGGAGGGTGCGCCTGGACCCCGCGGACGCCCACGAGGTGCTGACCCGTCATCTGGCGGCACTTGTCCGACAGGCGCTGCGGGCCGCCGGCCATGGTGAGGACGCCGGGACAGTGGCTCGCCAGGTTGAGCTCGCCAACCAGATCGCGGCCGCCATCGCCGAGGTCGCCCCGCCGAACGTCACCGACCCGGCCGACCTGGTCGCCGCCTCCCACGACCTGCTCCACGCCATCGCCCCGCCTCCGCGGCCACCGGCACCGCCGGCGTTTCCGCCCCGGCCGAGCGTGCCGATGAGTACGAGCGCACTCCTCGTCAATGCTCCGGGGCAGCCCAACGTCGGAACGGAGCTCCGGCACGAGATCGCCTCGGCCGACCGGGTCGACCTGCTCTGCGCCTTCATCAAGTGGGAAGGACTGCGGATCGTCGAGGAGCCACTTCGGGACCTGATTCGGCGCGGCGGGCAGCTGCGGGTCCTCACCACCACCTACTTGGGCGTAACCCAGCGCAAGGCGCTCGACCGTCTGGTCGACCTGGGCGCCCAGGTGCGGGTCAGCTTTGAGACGCGCAGCACGCGCCTGCATGCCAAGGCGTGGCTGTTCCGGCGCAACACGGGGTTGGATTGCGCGTACGTCGGCTCCTCCAACCTGTCGCGGACCGCCCTCTTGGACGGGTTGGAGTGGAATGTCCGACTCTCCGCCATCGAGCAGCCCCATCTCATCGACGCGTTTGCCCTGACGTTCGACCAGTACTGGCACGACGGCGACTTCGAGCCGTACGACCCGGCCCGTGACGGTAACCGCCTTGACCAGGCGCTGGCCCGGGAACGGCGCGGGCCCACCGACCTGCCCGTCGAGATCGCGGCCCTCGAGGTCAGGCCCTGGACGTTCCAAGCCGAGATCCTCGACGAGCTCGAGGCCGAACGGACCATCCACGACCGCTGGCACAACCTGGTGGTGATGGCGACCGGTACCGGCAAGACCGTGGTCGCCGCCCTCGACTACCGGCGGCTACGTCAGCATGAGAAGGTCGACTCGCTGCTCTTCGTGGCGCACCGGGAGGAGATCCTGCGTCAGAGCCTGTCCACCTTCCGGCAGGTCATGCGCGACGGGACGTTCGGGGAGCTGATGATCCGTGGCGCCGTCCCGACCGAGTGGCGGCACGTCTTCGCCTCTATCCAGTCGCTGTCCAACGTCCAGCTCGACGCCGACCGCTTCGACATGGTGATCGTCGACGAGTTCCACCATGCGGCGGCGGCCACCTACACGAGACTGCTGAACTCACTCCGCCCCAAGGTCCTGCTAGGACTCACCGCGACTCCCGAGCGCGCCGACGGCCAGGATGTGACGCGATGGTTCGGCAACCGGATCGCCGCGCAGCTGCGCCTGTGGGAGGCGTTGGAGCGCAACATCCTGGTCCCGTTCCACTACTTCGGCATCCACGACGACGTCAGCCTGGAACACCTACGGTTCCGCCGCGGCAAGGGTTACGACGAGCAGGAGCTGAGCAACCTCTACACGGGCAACGACGCCCGTGTCCGCCTGATCCTGGCCGCGCTGGCTGAGAAGGTCGCGGACCTCGGGGCGATGCGGGCCATCGGCTTCTGCGTCAGCATCCCCCACGCTCGGTTCATGGCCACGAAGTTCACGGAGGCCGGCATCCCCAGCCTCGCCGTGACCGCGCAGTCGTCGGCCCTGGAGCGGCAGCACGCGCGCCGGGCGCTCGAAGCCGGCACCGTCAAGGTGCTGTTCACTGTGGACCTCTACAACGAGGGTGTCGACATCCCCGCCATCGACACGGTGCTCTTCCTGCGGCCGACCGAGAGCGCGACCGTGTTCCTGCAGCAGCTCGGCCGTGGTTTGCGCCGAGCGGACGGCAAGAGCTGCCTCACGGTGCTCGACTTCATCGGCGCTCAACACGCGGACTTCCGGTTCGACCTGCGGTTCCGGGCGCTCACCGGCGTCAGCCGCCGACGCCTCGAGGACGAGATCACGCAGGGATTCCCCACTCTGCCGGCCGGCTGCAGCATTCAGCTCGACCGAGTAGCGCAGCGCCTGGTGTTGGAGAACGTTCGTCGGAGCCTACGGATCAACTGGGCCGGGTACGCCACAGAGCTGCGGCGGCTTGGGCCGGAGACGACGCTCGAACGATTCCTCGACGAGATGGGAATCGAACTGACCGACCTCTACCGACCCGACCAGGGCGGTTGGACCGGGCTCCGCCGCGCCGCCGGTTTCGACCAGCGACCGCCGGGCCCCGACGACGCCGCGCTCGGCCGGCGCATCTCACGCCTGTTGCACATCGACGACCCCGAACGCCTGCGCCACCTCCGCGATGTCCTCGCCACGGGCGGCGTTCTGGGGCCTGCGGATGACCCTCGGCAGGCGAGGCTCCGCGACATGCTGCGGATCTCCTTGTTTGGGCTCTCGGCGGCGAACGCGGCGAACGCAACACCCCAGGGCGGGGCGGCCGACCTCGTCCCCCACCCCAGCCGCCGGGAGGAGCTGGCCGAGCTGGCCGACGCGCTGTACCGGCGCATCCGCCGCGTCACCCTCCCACTGGACCCGGACGGGCCGGTGCCCCTGCACATCCACGCCCGCTACCGCCGCGACGAGGTGCTCGCGGCGTTCGGCGATCCGCAGCACCTGCGCGAAGGTGTGCACTACGTCAAGGCGGCGAAGGCCGACCTGTTCTTCGTCACGCTGCACAAGACCGAAGCCCACTTCTCGCCGACCACGATGTACGCCGACCGGGCCATCACGCCCGAGCTGTTCCAGTGGGAATCCCAAAGCACGCTCACCGCGAAGGCGCCCACGGCGCAGCGGTACATCCACCACGAGGAACTCGGCTCGACCGTGCACCTGTTCCTGCGCGAGTCGGCCGCGGCCGACGGGCAGCTCGGCGTCCCGGCCTTCTTCTACGCCGGCCCCATGTCCTACGTGGAGCACCACGGCGAGCGTCCGGTCCGCTTCGTCTGGCGGCTGCACCGCCCCCTGCCCGCCGACATCTTCCACCTCGCCAGCCCGACGGGCTGACCACGCCACCTTACGCCTTCCGGCCGACCGACAATGGGTGGGATTGGTGCTGCTATAGCGGCACCAATCCCACCCGATCATGGGCTGTCTGCCCCGAAGCCGGACCGCCGGCGTCAGCGGAGGGCAGCCAGGAGTCGGCGTACGGCGGCCGTGTCGCCCTCGATGCGGACGCCCGGACCTTCGGTGCCCCGGTAGACCAACTCGCGCAGGCCGGCGACGTCGGCTGTGATGGTGGCGGCGGGGTGCTGGGTTGCCCCGCGTCGCATGCGGATCTGTCCGTCGGCGACGGTCAGCGCCACCCGGTCGTCCTCGATCCGCAGATCGACCTCGATCGCCAGGTCCCCGGCCGCGGCCGGGTTGAACGTGGTCCGCAGGGCCAGCAGCAACGCGTCGACGCTCATGGGCTTCGTCGCGGTCAGCGGCCGGTTCCGGCCCCACCGGCCGAGCGCGATGAGCACCGGCTCCAGGGCGGCGCCCTCCTCGGTGAGCTCGTAGACCGGACCGCTCACCGGGGGGCCGGCCATGACCCGCCGCACGATGCCGGACGCCTCCAGCTCCTTGAGGGCAGCATCGTCGTGCTCGGCAGTGGCGCCCTCGTCCAGCACCTGATGGCCGCGAACCTGATGGACACGTACACGCTCTTCGTGCACCCGCTGGTCCTCGGCACCGGCGCCCGCCTGTTCCGCGACATCGACAAGCCCATGCCGCTGGATCTGCTCGACGTCACGCGGACGACGACCGGCGTCCTGGTCCTCACCTACGCCGCCCGGCCGGCCCAGCAAACCCACGCCTGATCCGGCCCTCCACCCGAAGGCGTACGACAGAAACGCCAAGGCGTACGACAGAAACGATCCGGGCGTCCCGCCCACGGTCAAGGCGGGACGCCCGGACGGCGCTGCGAAACGTCAGCCGGTGATGGCGTTAACCAGTGGCAGGTAGCCGGCCGAGTAGCCGGCGGCGTTCGGGTGGTAGGACTCGACGATCTGCAGCAGCGAGAACCGGTTGATCCACGGTGACGGGCCGCACGCCCCGTGGCCAGCGAAGTGGGCGATGGCGCTCTGGTAGACGAAGCCGGGCCCGGCCGCGGCGACACGCTCCGCGATCACGGCATCCAGCACATCCGCCCCGTTGTTGAGCGCGGCGCGCTTCGTGCTGCTCAGGTTGAACAGTCCACAGGAGCCGGTGGGTTCGACCAGCCGCGGGTAGCCGAGCACGATCACCAGGGCGTTCGGCGCGGCGGCCCGGATCGCGGCGTAGGTCGCGTCGAGCCGCGCCGGCAGAATTGTCTGCGCCTCGGCCAGTGCCTGGTTGACCGCGTTAAGGCAGGTCGAGTCGCCGCCGAGCGTGCAGGCGGTCATCACCGAGGCGAAGCCGACGTCGTTGCCGCCGATGGTGATGGTGACCAGGTCGGTGTCGGCGTTGAGCGCCCCGAGCTGGGAGTTGAGGACGTCGCTGGTCGTCGCCCCACCGCAGGCGGCGAAGGCGAACGAGGAGACGGCGTGGGTGCTCGCCCAGAGCGCCGCGTAGCTGCGCGAGCTGCGCAGGCAGCCGAGGTCCTGGTACGGTGGCGCACCCGTACCGGACGAGTAGGAGTCGCCGAGGGCCACGTAGTCGACGGGCTGCGCGGCGAGAGCCGCAATCGAGGGCTCGACAGCGTGGGCTGGCGTCGCGGTCAGGGCGACGCCCACGATCATGGCCCCGACCAGGGTCGCCAGTCGGGCTGCCCATCTCTTCATGGGAGACCTCCTATGCGAGGGACGGCGGGAGGTGAGAGGCAGCCTAAGTCGCACCCATCGAAATAGCTACCCATCGGTAGCTAGCCATTTTTGACGCCTTCCGCCCAACCAGGCATAAACCGCCATGCCCCACAAACCCGGCAAGCGGCCACCGCCGCCCCCGTCATCGGGGTCGGTGCCGCCGCCGACGACAGAACCAATCGCGGCACCGCCGCCGCCACCACAACGACCACAACCAGGCCGGCAACGTCACGACGACCACAACCAGCCGGCAACGCCACGACGACCACAACCAGCCGGCGACGCCACGAAGACAACGACCGGCCGGCATCGCCGCCACGGCGACGGAGACGAGCCGGCGTCCCCGCCTACCCGTCGACGTAGCGGCGCATCTCCTCCGGGCTGTCCGGCAGGCCGTAGTCGCTCATCATCAGGCTGAAGTTCCCGAACGACATCTCGCCCCACCGCCACGTCGACGGCGACTCGGCCAGCGCGGTCAGCAGCCGACGCTGCCGCTCGTCCAACGCCGCGAACGCCTGCCCGGCCGGGACGGGGCCGTTCGGGAAGGCCCGCCGCAAGGCCTCACCGACCACGGTCAGCGCCTCGGGCCCCGACACCGACGGCAGGCGGGTCAGCAGCGCCGAAAACGCCGCCTCGTCGGTCTCGCTCCCGAGCTGGCCCAACGCCCGCGAGGCGTACCCGGCCAGGTCACCGTCGAGGAACGGGATCTCCTCGCGACTGCCCTCGTCGGAGCGCGCCCAGGTCAGCAGCTCCTCGGCCACCCGGGGACCCGCGGCCGGCCCCCGCAGCCGGGCCAGCGCAATCGCCGCACCCCACCGCACCACCTCGCGCGGATCGTCCAGCGCCGCCTCGACCGTCCCCACCTCAGCGTCGCCACCCACCAGACCCAACGCGACCAGGGCGTTCGCCGCCACCGCGGCTCCGGATGGGCGGCCGCCCGCACCAACGCCGGAACGCTGAGACGCGCCTCCTCAGGGAACCAGGCCAGCGCGTAGACCGCGCCGGTCCGGTCCCCGGGCGAGGCGTCGGGCTGGGCCAGGATGTCGACGAACGCCGGCACGCCCGCCCGCACCGCGTCGTAGGTGGCCAGTTCGATGTACGCGTACGCGCGGGCCTCGGCCTCCGGGTCCAGGCTGTCCCAGTACCGCAACCGGCGTTCGGCCGGCTCGTCGCCGTGAGCCAGCGGGGGCGCCGACCGGAGGACCTCCTCGCCGCCCTGCGCCGCCTCCCGCAGCTGGGCCACCGGGAAGCCGTCGGGCAGCCACGCCTCGTCGTACCCGATCGCCAGCGCGGTCAGCAGGCCGAGCAGATCCCGGTCGGGCCGCTCCGGGTTCCGTACGAGCTCCAACAGGAACGGCACGGCGTACGCGCTCGCCTCGTAGCGGGTGCCCTGATGAAAGATGTTGCTGTAGAGCTCTCCCAGCGCCCGGTCCCGTTGGTTCGGATCCGCTGATGTGAGCGCCCGAATCTGATCCGGCACGTCGGCGGCGGACCCGTACGCGTGCTCCAGCCGCGACCAGTCGATGCGCTCCAGCCCGTCCAGCATGTCGGCGACCCTAGCGAACCGCGACAAACCGCCCCGCCCGGAGGGCGCGAACCGGCCGGTCACGGCGCGGGCTCCCGGGGCCGGCGAGCGCAGACGCGGTCACGCCCCGCGGACCCCGGCCGGCGAGCGTCGACCGGGCACCGTCCGGTGAGGGTACGGGTTCGCGGCGCTGCGTAGAGTGGTGGCCGGCACGACCGACCGCGGAGGGTCCCCGGCCCAGCGTCCGCGCCGGGTCGATCGTGCCCGTCGCACAAGAGCCGATATTCGGAGGTGGGGGCGTGACCAGCACGTTGCCGACCGTGACGGCCAGCGGCCCGACATCGCCCGGCCGGACCTCAGTTCGACCGCGGTTGGTGCGGGCGGAGCTGCTCAAGGCCCGCACTACCAACATGTGGTGGATCTTCGGCCTGTGCGCGCTCGTCGGGGTCGGACTGGCCCTGCTCGCCAACTGCTGGCTGGCGAGCACGGATATCAACAGTGCCCGGAACCCGCAGGAGGGCGTCTCCATTCCGCCCGGGGTGCTCGGACCGAGTACCGACGTGGCCGGCGTCGTCGCCCGCAACGCCGCCAACATCTACACGTCGGGCCAGTTCGTCGGGCTGCTGCTGATCATGCTGTTCGGCACGCTGCTGATCACCAACGAGTACTACCACCAGACCGCGACGTCGACCTTCCTCGCCACTCCCCAACGCACCCGCGTGGTCGTCGCGAAGCTGGCCGCCGCCGCCGTGGTCGCGGTCGTGGCCTGGGCCGTGATCACCGTGGTGAGCGTGGGCGTGGGCTCGGCCTTCCTCGCCGGCATCATGTCGGAGTCCACCAGCCTCGGCGTCTGGGCGGTGCAGCGCTCGATCCTCATGAACCTGCTCGCGTACGTGGTCTGGGCCATCCTGGGCATCGGGCTGGGCGCCCTGCTCCGCAACCAGCTCGCCGCCACGATCGTGGGCGCCGCCCTGTACTTCATCGGCAGCCAGGCCGTCCAGCTCGTGTTCCTCGTGCTGTACCTGCTCATCAAGGAACCGTTGGTGATGCAGGCCATGGTGCTGGCGCCGTCGATCGCCTCCCAGGTGATGGTCTCGGCCGAGCCCCCGACGTTCTGGTTCACCGAGGACGGGCAGATCATTACGGGTCCACAGTGGTGGGTCGGCCTGATCATCCTGCTCGCGTACGGCGTCGGGGCCGGCGTGGTCGGCACCCTGCTCATCCGTCGGCGGGACGTCGCCTGACGCCCGCGGGCGACCGGAGAATAGGGCCCCATGGTCACCATCACCGAGGACGCTCGCACGCATCGCATCGACCGCCGGATCTACGGGCACTTCGCCGAGCACCTGGGCCGGGGGATCTACGAGGGCATCTGGGTCGGCGAGGACTCGGACATCCCCCACCACAACGGCATCCGGTCCGACGTGGTGGCCGCCCTGCGCGCCATCAAGGTGCCGGTCGTGCGCTGGCCCGGCGGCTGCTTCGCCGACGACTACCACTGGCAGCAGGGCATCGGGCCGCGCGCCGAGCGACCCGCCATGACCAACATCCTCTGGGGTGGGGCGGTCGAGTCCAACCACTTCGGCACCCACGAGTACTTCGAGCTGCTGCACCAGCTCGACGCCGAGGCGTACATCTGCGGCAACCTCGGCAGTGGCACCGTCGCCGAGATGCGGGACTGGATCGAGTACATCACGCTCGACGGCAGCTCACCGATGGCCGACCTGCGCAAGCGGCACGGCCGCGACCAGCCGTGGCGACTGCACTTCTTCGGCGTCGGCAACGAGAGCTGGGGCTGCGGCGGGAACATGCGGCCGCACTACTACGCCGACCTGTACCGGCACTACCAGACGTACGTCCGCCAGTTCGGCGAGTTCCCGATCTACAAGATCGCGTGCGGGGCCAACGGCGACGACTACGAGTGGACCGAGGTCCTGATGGCGCAGGCCGGCGCCCTCATGGACGGGCTGAGCCTGCACTACTACACGATCCCCACCGGTGACTGGCAGGCCAAGGGGTCCGCGCTCGACTTCGACGAGAGCGAATGGTACGAGACCATCCGGCAGGCCCGACGGATCGGGGAGCTGCTCGAGCGCCACTGCGCCATCATGGACAAGCACGACCCGGACAAGCGGGTGGGGCTCATCGTCGACGAGTGGGGCACCTGGTACGACCCCACCCCGGGCACCAACCCCGGTTTCCTCGAACAGCAGAACACGATCCGCGACGCCATGGTCGCCGCGGTGACCTTCAACCGGTTCCACCGGTACGCCGACCGGGTCCGGATGGCGAACATCGCCCAGATGGTCAACGTCCTGCAGGCCATGCTGCTCACCGACGGCCCGGCCCTGGTGAAGACCCCGACGTACTACGCCTTCGCCCTCTACACCGACCACCAGGACGCGTTCTTCGTGGACGCGCGGCCGGACCCCGACGATGCTCCCGGCCTGATCGGGGCCCACGGCGAGTACACCGTCTCGTGGAAGGACGACGCCTACACCATCACCGTCACGAACACCAGCCTGGACGAGAAGCTCGACGCGACGGTCGACCTGCCCGGGCGCGTCACGACCGTCCATCGTCACCAGATCCTCACCGGCGCGCGACCCGACAGCCACAACACGGTCGCGGCCCCGGACGAGGTGACGTTGGCCGATTTCGATGATTATCGCGTCGACGCCTCCCGCCTGCGGTTGACCGTGCCGCCGCACAGCATCGTCACGCTGCGCGTCAGCCACGCGTGACCACCGCACGCCGGGCGTCAGGCGAGCCGGGCGTCGGGCGAGCCGGGCCGACCCCACCGCGCACCGACCGGCCCGAATGGGGCGGGATGCCGGCGGCGACGGGATGCTCAGCGCTACCCGGGACCCGGGGCGTCCGCCGCCCGCGACCCCGGGAGCCGTCCATTGTGGACTGGTGACCGTACGCGACCCACCTCGACGAGCGAGCGTCAGCGCGCCAGCGCGGCATCGATCTCCTGGCGCCGGCCCTCGACGAGCGCGTCGTAGACCTCGTCCGGCAGCGGCGCGCGGTCGGTGAACCGGATGCCGCCCTTCGTGGCGTCGAGTCCGGCGAAGCGGGCGCATACGTCGGCCACCACCTCGGAGCTGAACGGGTAGGCCGAGTAGCCGGTCTTCGTGACCCGGATGGCGATCAGCGGCCGACCCCGGTAGCGCAGGGCCGGCATGCCGTAGCTCGTTCCCTCCTCCGCCTGCGGCACGAGCGCCAGCGCCCGGGCTCGGTACCGCTCGAGCAGGCTCCGGGTCGGCTCGGCCAGGCTCGCGATGAAATCGGTGAGCTCACCCACGCGCCCATCGTGCCAACGGCCCTCGACCGTCCGCCGCCTCGTCCCGCCGGCCGGGACACCGAGCGTCCGGCTCGGGAGAGGGGTCGGTCACTGCTTGGCCGCGTCCAGGGCCGCGCGGATCGTGCCGGTGTCGGCCGGCGTCCCGGCCTCGTTGTCGGGGCCGCCGTAGGGGGCGACGAACGCCGGGGTGCCGACCTGGAACAGCCGCCCCGCCTCCAGGGGTCCCGCGTCGACCACGTCGTAGCCGATCGCGTTGATGAACGTGGTCGCCGCCGCCTTGGCCGACTCGTCGTCGCCGGCGATCGGCAGGGCGCTACGGTCCGGCGCCCCCGGCGGCCGGCGCAGCGACTCCAGGTTCTTGAAATAGATGTTGTTGAACGCCTTGACGACGTGGGCACCGATGAGGTGCTTGGCCACCAGATGGCTGCTCGTCGTGGCATCGGTGTCCAGCACGGCGATCTGGCCGTCCCGCTGCGGGTAGTAGTTGCAGGTGTCGAGCACCGGCTTGCCGATGAGCGGTTCCACCGGCAGCGTCGGGTAGGCCCGCAGGGGAACGGCCACGACGACGATGTCGCCCGCGTTCGCCGCGTCGGTCGGGGTGCCCGCCCGCGCCTTCTCTCCCAGGGCGGCGACCTGGTCCTTGAGCGACCGCGGGGTGCGCGAGTTGCTGAGCACGACGTCGTACCCGGCCTCGACCGCGAGCCGGGCCAGGGTCCCACCGATCCGGCCGGCCCCGATGAACCCCACCGTCGTCATTCGCGTCCTCCCTCGGCGCACGGCCCGTGGTCGGGCCGACACCCCGGACCGTACCGCCGGGCACACCGCCGTCAGGCGGCAACGGCGCAGGCGACCGCTTGCGGGTGAGGGGCCGACACGGGCGGAGGCCGTACGGTCAGGTCCGCCGACGCCACACGCCGATCACGGCCGCCACCACGGAGACCAGGTACAGCTGGCCGGTCAGGGCCGCCACGACGGTCACCGCCCGGGCCAGCTGGCTGGCCGGCGTGATGTCGCCGAAGCCGACGGTCGCCATCGTGATGACGCTGAAGTAGAGCTGGTCGGCCGCGCTCGGCCGACCGGGCACGCCATTCAGATATCCATTCGGATCGAACGCGGCCAACAGCTGGTTGAGCGAGGCGAAGAACAGCGCCAGCAGCAGGTACACGGACAGCACGCCGAGCACGGCCGGGGTGTCGACCGCCCGGCGCGTGACGACCGCGCGAGCGAGGAGCGCGATGATCGCGGTGGTGAACCCGAACGAGACACCCCCGACGACGCCCGAGATGACCACGGCCGGCGCCACGAGGGCGACCACCGTCACGACGACCAGCGCCAGCGCGATCCCGACCCACGCCACGCTCCGCGCCCAGGCGCGCGTTCGTCCGCCCAGCCGTAACGCCTCCCACAGCAGGTAGCCGAGCAGGGCCAGGCGCACCGCGCTTCCGGCCACGGCGTCGGCGAGGGCGATGATGGCGCCGTAGGCCAGCAGGATCGCCGCCAGCATCCGCCCGTACCGCTCCCCCGCCACGCCCTCATTCTCGGCGGGCGGGCCCCGGACCGCTCAGGGCTCGATGAGGCCGGCCCGGATGGCGTACCGGGTGAGGTCGAGCCGGTCCCGCAGGCCGAGCTTCTGCAACAGGTTCGCCCGATGGCGCTCGACCGTCTTCACGCTGATGACGAGCATCTCCGCGATCTGCTTCGATGAGTAGCCCTCGGCGACGAGCTTGAGGATCTCCTCCTCCCGCTCGGTGATGACCTTGGCCGAGCGGTTGCCGCGCGTCCGGTCGAGCAGGTTGCGGATGAGCGTGTTCACGGCCCCCGGGTAAAGAAAGGGCTCGTTGCGCATCGCGGCGCGACACGCCTCCACAAGGTCCCGGTCGGCCACCGACTTGAGCACGTAACCGACGGCGCCGGCCTGCAGCGCCTCGATGACGTACTGCTCGTTGTCGTACATCGTCAGGATCAGCACGCGCGTCTGGGGCGCGATGCGGCTGATCTCGCGCGCCGCCTGCAGGCCCGTCAGGCGGGGCATGGCGATGTCGAGGATGGCGATGTCCGGCTGGTGGACCTTGACCTGCTCGACGGCCTCGGCCCCGTCCCCCGCCTCGGCGACGACGGTCAGGTCCGGCTCGTTGTCGAGGATCAGGCGAAGACCGCGCCGCACCAGGGCGTGGTCGTCACCGAGCAGGATCGTGGCCGGCGGGCGGTTCTCCGGGGTCGACGTCATCGCACCCCCACCAGCGCCGCCGGGTACGGCACGTCCAGGCGGACCTCGGTGCCGCCGTTCTCGCCGCTGGATATCGAGAAATCGGCGCCGATGAGCAGAGCCCGCTCGCGCATGCCGCGGATGCCGGCCCCCTCCACGGCGTCGGCCAGGCCCACGCCGTTGTCCGTCACCCGCAGCGTCACGCCCTGCGGCGTGCGGCGCAGCGACAGCACCGCCTTGCTCGCCCCGGCGTGCCGCACGGTGTTGGTCAGGCTCTCCTGCGCGACGCGGTAGATCACCAGCTCGGCGTCGTGGCTGAGATCGGGCAGGTTGGGATCCACCAGGGCCTTCACGGTCAGCCCGGCCCGCGGCGGGACCTCCTCGACCAGGGCCTTGACCGCGCTGCACAGCCCGCGCTCCTCGAGCTGACCGGGGCGCAGGCGCCGGGCGATACGGCGGATCTCGTCGAGGCTGGTGCGGGTGGTCTCCTGGACCTCGCGCAGCTCCTGGCGCGCCTCCGCCGGCAGGCGGTCGGCCACGCCCTTGAGCTCCAGCAGCACCGCGGTGAGCGTCTGCCCCACCTCGTCGTGCAGCTCCTGCGCGATGCGCCGCCGCTCCGCCTCCTGGGCGGCGAGCATGTAGGCGTTGCGCTGGGCCCGCTCCGCCCGCAGGCGCTCCTGCATCGAGTTGAAGGCCTGGATCAATGGACGGATGGCCCCGTCCCCCGGGAGCATCGGCAGCGGAGTCGGCGACGACAGGTCGATGGTCGCCATCGCCCTGGTGAGCCGCTGGATCGGAGCGAGGCCGATCCGCAGGAGGACCGCGTTCGCCACGAGCAGGACCGCGAGCCCGACGACGAGGATCACCACCTCGGTGAGCACGACCGGCGTCGAGACGGTGATCGGGCCCACAACGAGCAGCACGGTCGCGGTAGTCAGGATCGCCGCGTTGATCAGGAAGAGCCGCCAGAACAGCGTCACGACGTCCGAATCCCTCCCTGCTGTCGGATCAAGCCTGCGACGCCCCGATCAGCCCGTCCATGGGTGATGACACCCAAAGCGGGGGAGGGTCACACCCCAGGACGGGGGTCCGCCACCCATGCAGTTGGGTGCCGCGCCCCATGGGCACCACCCACTGTACGCGGTGATCATGGATTTACGCCCCGCCAGGTTCGGGGCGGTCGACTCCCCCGGAAGGGAACAAGCTCGATATGTGCAGAACACTCGTCCGACGCGCGCGGGCGTGCTTCCGCGTGCCTTCGTCAAGGTCTGACCGTACGGTTCCCCCCACCGGTCGCATCGCCACCCACAGCCTGCTCGGCCGTGAGCGGCATGGACCCCCGGGGGTCCGCTCGTGAGCTGGTCGGCCATCCTCTCGCTGGCCATCTTCGCCGTCGCCTTCATCCTCATCGCCACCGAGAAGGTGCACCGCACCGCGGTGGCCCTGGCCGGGGCGGCGGCGATGGTGGTGCTCAACCTGGTCCCCGGCGAGGAGATCTTCTACTCCCACCACGTCGGCATCGACTGGGAGGTCATCTTCCTGCTGCTGGGGATGATGATCATCGTCGGCGTCATCAAGCACACCGGGGTCTTCGAGTTCCTCGGCGTGTGGGCGGCGCAACGGTCCCAGGGCCGGCCCTACCGCCTGTTGGTCTTCCTCATGGCCATCACGGCGCTGGCCTCGCCGTTCCTGGACAACGTGACCACCGTCATGCTCGTGGCGCCGGTCACGATCGCCGTCTGCCGGCGGCTGGAGATCTCCCCGGTGCCGTACCTGATCGCGGAGGTGCTGGCCTCGAACATCGGCGGCGCCGCCACGCTCATCGGTGACCCGCCGAACATCATCATCGCCAGCCGCGCCGGGCTGACCTTCAACGACTTCCTGATCCACATGACGCCGATCGTGGTGGTGCTGTTCGCGCTGTTCGTGCTCATGGCCCGGTTCCTGTTCCGGAAGTCGTTCGTGTACCACCCGGAGAAGGTCGAGCTGGTCATGGCCATGGACCCGCGGGCCTCGATCACCGACATGCGCAAGCTCGTGCGCTGTCTCGTGGTGCTCGGGCTCGTGATGGTCCTGTTCACGCTGCACACCGTGCTGGACCTCAGCCCGGCGATCATCGCCCTGCTCGGTGCCGGGGCCATCGTGGTGGTCTCCAAGGACTGGACCAACGGCTACCTGAAGGAGGTCGAGTGGTCGACCCTCGTCTTCTTCATGGGGCTGTTCGTCATGGTGGGCGCCCTCGTGCACACCGGGATCATCGAGGTCGTCGGCGACTGGGCGGTCCGGACGGTCGGCGACAACTACTTCGGCGCGGCGACCAGCCTGCTGTTCGGCTCGGCGTTCGTCGGCGCGGTCGTGGACAACATTCCCTACGCGGCGACCATGGCCCCGATCGTGGAAGGCCTCGCCGCCCAGCCCGCCGACCCGACCATCAGCCAGGCCCTGTGGTGGTCGTTCGCGCTCGGCTGTGACCTGTCCGGCAACGGCACCGCCATCGCCGCCAGCGCCAATGTCGTGGTGCTCGGCATCGCCGCCCGGGAAGGCGAGCCGATCAGCTTCGGGCAGTTCACCAAGTACGGCGTGATCACGACGTTCCTGACGACCGTGGTCGCCTGGCTCTACGTGTGGCTGCGGTACTTCGCCCTCGGTTGACCGATATTTGATAAGGAGTTCGTTATGCGAATTGAGCGCGTCCCCCTCCCCGGTATCGGCACCCGCCTCCGGTTCGCCACGGCGTCCGGTACATGGGTCGGTGTGATCCAGCACGCCGACGGGCACAGGGAACTGCTCGTCTACGCCGCAGACGACTCCGACACGGTGCAGACCGCCGTGCGCCTCACCGAGCACGAGGCTCACGAGCTGTCCGAGATCCTCTTCCCGCACCACAACGGTGACGAGTAGTCGGAACGGGGTCCGGGCACACGGAACGGCCTCCGAGTGAGCGGAACGGCTCCGGGTAGGCGGCTGCGGCGACCCGGAGCCGCCGGTCCGGGTGGCGACGGGTCACCCCGGCGCTCGGCGGCGACCGATGGCCGCCCGGTTTCTGCCAGGAAGGACGCCGTCCTGACCCCCCAAGGTCAGGACGGCGTCCTTCCTGACTTTCCGGGGCCTACTCCCGCGGGCGTACGTCGCGGCGCCGCGCCGACCGTACGGTGGTCCTGGTGGGAGGGGGTCCAGTGGCGTGGCGGACACGACCGTGGGTCGTCGACGGGGTGGTGACGGCCGCCGTCGCGGTGGTGACCGGGCTCGACCTGTGGTGGAGCGCTCCGGGCACCCGGGCGGCCGACGGCCTCTCCTACGCGCTGCTCGGTCTCACGCTCGCCGCGGTGCAGACGCGCCGCCGAGCCCCGGTGACCGTCACGCTGGTGTGCGCCGCCGCGCTGACCGCCTGGACCCTGCTCGGGCACCGCGGCGAGCTGCTCAACCTGGCGACCACCGTGGGGCTGTACACGGTGGCGGTCCAGGGCAACCGCCGGCGTACGGTCGGGGTCGGCGCGGTGGTGGTCGCCTGGTCGGCGCTGCTGGGCCTGCACGTCAACGGGTGGTCCAGCGCCCCCGTCGCCGAGCTGCTCTGGCCGGTCGCCGCGCTGCTGCTCGGGGGGGTCGTCCGCAGCCGCTGGGAGCTCCGGCGCGAGTACGCCGAGCGGGAGGCCCGGCTGGCCGCCCAGCGCGAGCAGGAGGCGGCCGACCGGGCCCGGCAGGAGCGGCTGCGCATCGCCCGCGAGGTGCACGACGTCGTGGCGCACACCATCGCGGCGGTGAACGTGCAGACCGGTGTCGCGGCGGCGGCGCTCGACCGGGACCCGCAGGCGGCCCGCCGGGCGCTGGACCAGGCGCGGCAGGCCGGCCGCGAGGCGCTGGCGGAGCTGCGCACCGCGGTCGCGCTGCTGAGGGAGGGGCCGACGCAGGCTCACCCGGCGCCCCGGCTGGCCGATCTGCCCCGGCTCGCCGCGCAGACCCGCGCCGCCGGGGTGGCCGTGACGCTGCGCGACCGCACGCCACCCGACCGGCGGTTGCCCGGGATGGTCGAGGCCACCGCCTACCGGATCGTCCAGGAGGCGCTCACCAACGTGGTCAAGCACGCCCGCGCGACCCGCGCCACGGTCACCGTCGACTCCACATCGGACGGTTGGCTGACGGTGGAGGTGGTCGACGACGGCGTCGGGCCCCAGGGTGGCCGCGGCCCGGCGCACCCGCCCCGACGTCGTGCTCATGGACATCCGCATGCCGGGGATGGACGGGCTGGCGGCGACCCGGGAGATCACGGCGTCGCTGCCGGACGTCCGCGTCCTCGTGCTCACCACCTTCGGGGCCGACGAGTACGTCTTCCAGGCCCTGCGGGCCGGCGCGAGCGGGTTCCTGCTCAAGGACGTCGAGCCCGACGACCTGTGCGCCGCCATCCGGACGGTGGCCGAGGGCCAGGCCCTGCTCGCCCCGGCGGTGACCCGCTCCGTCATCGAGGAGTTCACCCGCATGCAGGGCCGCTACGTGGGCACCGAGCGGCTGGCCGTCCTCACCGAGCGCGAACGCGAGGTGGTGCGCCTGGTCGCGGCGGGACTGTCCAATGAGGAGATCGGCCGGCGGCTGCACGTGAGCCCGCTCACCGCGAAGACCCACGTGAGCCGGGCCATGACCAAGCTCGGCCTGCGGGACCGGGCCCAACTGGTGGTGCTGGCCTACGAGACCGGGCTGGCCACGGTCGGTGGCGTACTCCCACCGACGTAGGGGCCGACACCGTCCGGACGACGCGGCCCGGCGGTGAGCGACCGTACGGTCGCCAGCGTGATCGAGCTGACCAACCTCACCAAGGTCTACGGCGGCCGGCGGGTCGTCGACGACCTCACCCTGACCGTCCACCCGGGACGGATCACCGGCTTCCTCGGGCCCAACGGGGCCGGGAAGTCCACCACCATGCGCATGATCCTCGGGTTGGCCGCACCGACCGCCGGCCGCGCCACGGTCCTCGGCCGGCCCTACCGCGACCTGCCCGAGCCGATGCGCCACGTGGGAGCGCTGCTCGACGCCCGGGCCAGCCACCCCGGGCGGAGCGCCCGCGACCACCTGCGGTTCCTCGCCCGCACCAACGGCATCGACCGTCGGCGCGTGGACGAGGTGCTCGAGCTGACCGGACTCACCTCGGTCGCCGACCGCCGCACGGGTGGCTACTCGCTGGGCATGGGCCAGCGGCTGGGCATCGCCACCGCACTGCTCGGCGACCCGGAGGTGCTCGTGCTCGACGAGCCGGTCAACGGCCTGGACACCGACGGCATCCGGTGGCTCCGCCGGCTGCTGCGGGACCTCGCCGACGACGGCCGGACCATCCTGCTGTCCAGCCATCTCATGGGCGAAATGGAGCAGACCGCCGACCATTTGGTGGTCATCGGCGGCGGGCGGCTGCTCGCCGATATGGACATGCGCACCTTTCTAGCCAGCCACTCCCGCGGCCGTACGGTCGTGCGCTCCCCGCACCTGGACCGGCTGGAGCCCGCGCTGCGTTCGCTCGGCGGCCGCGTCGACCCGGACCCGGCTCGACCGGACACGGTCCTGGTGGAGGGGGTCAGCCCCCAGGCCATCGGCGAGACCGCGGCCCGGCTCGGCGTCGCCCTGCACGAGCTGAGCCCGCGTACCGAGTCGCTCGAGGACGTCTACACCCGCCTGACCGCCGCCACCGTCGAGTACCACAGCGCGACGGTGGGCCACGGCGCGAAGGTTCCCCCCGACGCGAAGGTGCCCCCCGGCGCGAAGGTGCCCTATGACACGAAGGAGTCATCGTGAGCAACGTCCGCAATGGAGTCGTCGCGAGCAACGTCCGCAACGGAGTCGTCGTGCGGGACGTCCTGGCCGGAGAGTGGATCAAGTTCGCGACCCTCCGATCGACCTGGTGGACGCTGGCCATGGTCGCCGCCCTGCCCGTGGGCGTGGCCCTGCTCGTCGCGGTGACCGGCAGCCTGGCTCCCGAGGACACCGTGCTCGCCGGCGCCCTCGGCAACGCCGTGGTCGGCCTGGTGCCGGCCGGCATCCTCGGGGCGCTGATCGTGGCGGGCGAGTACAGCGGCGGCACCATCCGGCTCACGCTGGCCGCCGTGCCGGTGCGCTGGCCGGTGGTGCTCGCCAAGGCGATGCTCGCGGGGGCGCTGGTGTTCCCGGTGGCGCTGGCCGCGTACGCGCTCGGCTTCGCCCTGGCGGCGGCCCTGCTCCCCGACCACCGCCCCGGCGCACCGGTGCCGGCCCTGCTGGGCGTGGCGCTCGTCTATGTCTTCGTCGCCGTCCTCGGGGTGGCCATGGGGACGGCGATCCGCAGCCCGGCCGGGGCGGTGACCGCCGTCACCGCAGTCCTGCTCGCCCCGGCGTTCCTGGCTCCGCTGCTGACCCGGCTGGCGGGTCGGCGGGGGTCACCCGGCGCCGCGGATGAGCCGGGCGGCGGCTCACGGGTGAGCGGTTCAGCGGAAACCGACTCAGCGGAACGACGGCTCAGCGGGACGGTGTCGCCTCGTCCGACTCGTGGCCCGGGCACCAGTCCTGCGGCGGCACCTGCGCGCGCACCTCGTCGACGTGCTCGCCACACCCGGCCCACGTCGTCTTGCCACAGACCTGGCAGGGAACCGGTCGGCACATGGTCGCTCCTCCTCGTCGCGTCGTCCCTCGTCACGTCGTCCCGGATCGGGCGGTTCGCCCCGGCCGGGAGGGTACACGGCCGACGACCCGGCCCCGCGAGATCTTGGAAGTTTGACCCCGTTACAGGGGGACAACCTTCCAAGATCTCGAACTCCGGCCACGGCCGGCGGGCGGACGGCACGAGGCGCAGCGGCCGTCGGCTAGATGTCGTGTCCACGGAGGTTGGTGACGCGGCTGATGGGTGGTTTGCCGCCGAGTGCGGTGTGGGGCCGGTGGTGATTGTAGATGTGTTGCCATCGGTGGAAGGCACGCCGGCGGGCGGTTTC
>Ga0310831_100404_pt1 | contig 23635 bp, 21 predicted proteins | sample WT_ome_6_FD_201307 | JGI IMG/M metagenome (GOLD analysis project Ga0310831, IMG submission 201307) | Sorghum-adapted microbial communities enriched on wild type (WT) sorghum from Joint BioEnergy Institute, Emeryville, California, United... ... | reverse complement strand
GCCGCCAACGTGCTGGGCGAGCTGGGCGTGCCGCGCGAGCGGGTGCACCGGGAGCTGTTCTACGTCGGCGACGAACCCCCGCCGCCCCGGCACCGGGAGGTACCCGTGGTGGGCGCCGAGGTCACGATCGTGCTCGACGGCCGGACCAGCACGGTGACGGTTCCGCCCGGCGTGCCGATCCTCGACGGGGCCCAGCGGGTCCGGCCCGACCTCCCGTTCGCGTGCAAGGGCGGCGTCTGCGGCACCTGCCGGGCCAAACTCATCGATGGTCAGGTTTCGATGAAGCGCAACTACGCTCTCGAACCGGCCGAGCTCGAGGCGGGCTATGTGCTCACCTGCCAGTCGCTCGCCGCGACCGACCGCGTGACCGTGGACTACGACGCCCGCCTGTGACCCGCGAGGAGGCAGCCATGAGTTCAGCCGAGAGCGCCCCGGTCCTGGTCGACCGCATCGAGGCGGTGGCCCGAGTCGTGATGAACCGGCCTGACGCCCGCAACGCCCTCGACGCGGCGATGAAGTCCGCCCTGGTCGAGGCGCTCGCCGACGTGGCCGCCGACCCCGCGGTCCGGGCCGTGATCCTCACCGGGGCGGGCGAGGCCTTCTGCGTGGGCCAGGACCTGGGCGAGCACGCGGCCGCGCTGGCCGCGGGCGCGACGGAGGCGTTCGCGACCGTACGGGAGCACTACTCGCCCATCGTGCACACCATCGCGACCATGGCGAAGCCGGTCATCGCCGCGGTCAACGGCACCTGCGTCGGGGCCGGGCTCGGCTTCGCCCTCGCCTGCGACCTCAAGGTGTGGTCGGCCACGGCGGTGCTGGCCACCGCGTTCACCGGCATCGGGTTGACCTGCGACTCGGGGCTGTCGGCCACGCTCGCCCGCTCGATCGGCGAAGCTCGGGCGAAGGAGCTGGTGCTGCTCGGGACCCGGTTCACGCCTGTGGAGGCGGTCGCCTGGGGCCTCGGCGGCCAGGTCGTGGCGCCCGAGGCCGTTGCCCCCACCTCCCTCGAGCTGGCCCAGCGGCTGGCCGCGGGCCCGACGGTCGCCTACGCCGAGTCGAAGCGCCTCATCGCCGCCGCGGCCCAGCGCTCGCTCGAGGCGACGTTGGACGACGAGGCGCAGGCCCAGGCGCGGTGCGGCGCGACCGCCGACCATCAGGGCGCGGTCACGGCCTTCCTGGCCAAGCAACGGCCGACGTTCACGGGCCGCTGATCCGCGGACGGGCGCCCAGGCCGCGTCGTCGCGAGCCGGCTGGGCCTGACTGCGCGACCTCCAGCTGATCGAAGTAGCGGCGAATCATCTCGGCCATGGGCTTGCGGCGTTCAGCCAGGAACTCTCGATAGGAGCTCGCCGTCACCGAGGACAGTTTGGCGGGTATGCCGTTCTCCGCGAGGTTGCGCTCGAGATCCGCGGCGTCCGTGATCTCGCCGAGCGTCAGCTGACCTGTCCTGATCTGCTCGGCGACCGCCGCCATGTACTCCGCAAGCGGCTTGTTACCTATCGATATGTTGATGGATGTCTCGGTCAGGGCGAAGTACACCGGGTGACATACTCGTTGGGTGCCCCTCTTTGAAATGAAGCCGGACGGGTTGCATCCGGTCCCGACGACGACCTTCGCCGCCGAGCAGGTATGGGAGCGTTCTGATCTGCAACGCCTCCTGCGGGCGAACATCGAGGTGATCGCCGACGGCGTGCTTGTGGTCAGCGAGGAGTTCGGGGCGTTCGCCGACGCTCGGCGTCGCATCGACTTGCTGGGCGTCGACCGAGACGGCCGGTTGGTGGTCTTCGAACTCAAGCGGACCACTGACGGCGGGCATGTCGAGCTGCAGGCCCTGCGGTACGCGGCGATGGTCTCGGCCATGACGTTCGACGAGCTGGTCGAGTACTACGAGCGTTATCTAAGCCAGGTCGAGCCGTCGGCGGTGGATGAGGCGAGAGAACGGCTCGCCGCTTGGCTGGAGGACGCGGGCGGCGAGGAGACCATCCTGAGCCGCGAGGTGCGCATCGTACTCGTGGCAGCTGGGTTCGATCGCGAAATCACCACCACCGTGTTGTGGCTCAACGACGTGTACGGCCTGGACATCCGCTGCGTGCGACTTACTCCGTACAGAGTGGATGACCGGCTGCTGCTGGACGTGCAGCAGGTCATTCCGTTGCCCGAGGCGAGCGACCTGACCGTGCGGCTACGTCGGCGCGAGAGCCAGGTACGGGCGGTTCGAGAAGACAACCGTGACTGGACGCCGTACGTCATCATCACGCCCGCGGGTCGGACCAAACCGCTGCGCAAGCGGCAGGCTGTCCTGGCGATGGTGCGAGCACTGCACGACGCTGGCGTGCCGGCCGAGCGGCTCGCTGAGGTGCTGAAGAAGAAGTTACTTTCGGTCGACGGGGAACTCACCGGGCCGGACCTGGAGGAAGCCTTCGTCGCAACCTATCCGTCGGCTCGCAACAACCTGGGTCGATGGTTTACGGACGCGCCGATCCACGAAGCTGGGCGTACTTGGCTCCTGTCCAAGATGTGGGGCCGTACGACCGAGCCCACGCTCCAGCAACTGGCCGATCTCGCTCCTGGCGGTGGCTTCAGTTTCGAGCCGGGCGAGATCGAATAGGTGGGGCACCGCGGCCGGGCACGGTGTGGCGCCTCCGGTGGCCGGCGGGGAGTATCCGCGGCGGGGGCCGACCATGCCGACATCGCGGACTGGTGGACGGGCGACCAGATCGCCGGCTCGGTGGCCCGGTCGTCTGGGGGCAGGTGGCCTGGTCGCGCCGGTGGGTTCCGGTTTTGAAACCGGAACTGTGACGAGCTGGGTACGCATAGTCACCGGGTCGGTTAGGACGTCCTTGATAGCCCCTTGGCACCCGCGGGTCATTGCCGTCGGCGGTGGACCGGCGCAGGTGGCGACGTACTGGGTTCAGATCTCGACGAGCAGGGCCCGGTGGTCGGACACCTCGGGTTCGGTGGGGATCTCGAACCGGACCACGGCCCCGGGATCGGAGACGAGCAGGTAGCTGGCGTGCCGGACCGGCTTGGTGTAGCGGGAGGTGCGCGTGTCCGCCCGGCCCACCAGGTCAACCAGCCCGACGTCGGCCAGGATCGTGAAGGTCTCGCTGTCCGGTAGCAGGTTCAGGTCGCCGCACACCACGACGACGTCCCCGGGCTCCCGGCAGCGCCGCACCAGGTCGGCGAGTCGCTCCGCCTGCCGGCGGCGGGCCGGGGTGTCGTGCTTGCCCGCGGGGTCCCGCAATCCGTGGACCTGGACGACGGTGAGGGCGCGACCGCCGGACCGGTCGATCACGCGGGTCGCGAGCGCGGCGCGGGGTCGATCGCTGGTCGTCCATTCGTCGTGGTCGACGAATGCCCCGTGCACGAACGCCGTCTGCAGCCCGACCAGGGGAACGTGCTCGGCGATGAACGTCGCGATCCCGAAGTCCTGCCGGTACCTGCGCCCGGACTCGTCGAAGACCGGCCCGGCGTCACTGGCCACGAACACGCCCTGATGAGTGGGCAGGATCTGGCGAACGTCGTCGAACAGGTTCGCCCGTTGGGGAAGGGAGCGCTCCCCGTCGGCAAAACGGGTCCACCCGGTCAGGCCGGCCGTCCGGGTGACCTCCTGCAGGCAGAGCACGTCGGCATCCACCGCATCGAGCCAGGGGGCGAGGGCGGCGAACATCGCCCCACCCCACGCGTTCACCGACACGATGCGCACGCTGCCTCACCCATCCCTGCCGTGCCCCGTAGGCGGCGATCCCGCCCGTCGCCGACGGGCCCGGTGCCCTCATGCCTGACCGGTGCGTGACCCCAGCGACCGCCCGGACATACTCCACATCGGACGATTACTCCACGCTGGCCCGCGTCCCGCCGCCGCGGCGGTCAGGTTTGCAGGACCAGCGGAACGATCATCGGCCGGCGCCGGTAGGACTGGTTGACCCACTTGCCGACCACACGCCGGATGACCTGTTGGAACTCGTAGTCGTCCACTGTCCCGGCGGCGGCCGCCTCGGCGATGGCGGCGACGATGAGCGGGCGGACCTCGTCGAAGATGGACTCGTCCTCGGCGAATCCAAAGGCGTGGATCTCCGGGCCGGTCAGCACCTTGCCGGTGGAGGAGTCGAGCACGACGGCGATGGAGATGAATCCTTCGTCGCCCAGGATGCGCCGGCTCTTGAGCTCGGCCTCGGTGAGCTCGCCGACGGAGGCACCGTCCACATAGACGTAGCCGCAGGAGATGGCGCCGACGATCGACGCCTCGTTGTTGGCGAGGTCGACGACGAGCCCGTCCTCGGCGACGATGACCCGCTCCCGCGGGATGCCGGTCTGGGTGGCCAGGAACGCGTTCGCGGCCAGGTGCCGGGCCTCGCCGTGGACCGGCATGACGTACCGCGGCTGGATGATGTTGTAGACGTAGAGGAGCTCGCCGGCGCTTGCGTGACCGGAGACGTGGACGCGGGCATTGCCCTGGTGGATGACGTGGGCCCCCAACCGGGTGAGCCCGTTGATGACCCGGTGGACCGCGGCCTCGTTGCCGGGGATGAGCGACGCCGCCAGCACCACCGTGTCGCCCGGGTCGAGGGTGATCTGGCGGTGGTCCCGGTTGGCGATCCGGGAGAGGGCGGCCAGGGGCTCGCCCTGGGAGCCCGTGCACACCAGGACGATCTCGTCCCGGCGCAGGCTCTCGGCGGCGCTGAAGTCGACGACCACGCCCGGGGGTACGTGGAGGTAACCGAGCTCGGCAGCGACACCCATGTTGCGGACCATGGAGCGGCCGACGAAGACGACCTTGCGTCCGTGGGCGTGGGCCGCGTTGAGCACCTGCTGGACCCGGTGGACGTGGGTCGACACGGCCGCGACCACGATGCGGTGCTGGGCCTGCGCGAAGACCCGGTCCAGCACCGGAGTGATCTCCCGCTCGGAGACCGTGAACCCCGGCACCTCGGCGTTGGTCGAATCGACCATCAGCAGATCGACGCCGGCCTCGCCCAGCCGGGCGAAGGCGCGCAGGTCGGTGAGGCGACGGTCCAGCGGCAGCTGGTCCATCTTGAAGTCGCCGGTGTGCAGGACGGTCCCGGCCCGGGTCCGGATGGCCACGGCGAGGGCGTCGGGGATCGAGTGATTGACGTTTATGAACTCGCACTCGTACGGCCCGAGTCGTTCGATCTGCCCGCCGGCGACCTCCGCGGTCAGCGGCGAGATGCGGTGCTCCTGCAGCTTCGCCTTCACCAGGCCGAGCGTCAGGCGCGAGCCGTAGATCGGGATGTCCTCGCGCATCCTGAGCAGGTAGGGGACCGCGCCGATGTGGTCCTCGTGCCCGTGGGTGAGGATCAGGCCGACGACGTCGTCCAAGCGCTCCGCGATGTACCCGAAGTCGGGCAGCACCAGGTCGACGCCGGGGAAGCGGTCCTTCGGAAAGAGCACGCCGCAGTCGACGATCAGCAGCTTGCGGTCGATCTCGAAGACCGCCATGTTCCGGCCGATCTCGCCGAGGCCGCCGAGATGAACGATGCGCAGGGTGCCGTCGGGCAACTCAGGTGGTGGGGGCCAGTTCTGGTGCGACATCGACATGACGGAGAGCGGCCTCCACGGCACTGGTCAGCATCTTGAACGGGCCCAGTTTAGGGAGTATACCAGCGTGCAGTCCGATACCTCCGACGTCGGCCCGCCGGCCGAGTCCGTGTCGCCCATGGCCTCCACCGAGCCGTATTGCCGGCGGAGGCAGGCGGTGCGGTAACCGTCAGGCCCATCGACACCGTCAGGCGACCCACGGTCGGGTCGCGAGACGGTGACGGTCCGGTTGGGGGCGTGGCGACCGTCACGCCTGGCTTCGGGGAGAGCACGCGCCGGGCTCCCACCGAGAAGGCATTGCCCGTACGGGCCCGGCCAGGGAGGCCAGGCAAACCCAGCGAGGGGCCCGAGCCGCACATCACTCGAAACGGATGATGTGCGTCGTCCCCTCGACGCCGAGCCGGTAGGAGTCGGACTTGACCGCGAGGTGAAGCGAGCAGGGGTCCGTCGTTCCCTCGAAGGACACGATGGTCCTGCCCTCGCACGGGTGGCCGTACTGCACGAAGTGGTACCCGGTCGCGGGCTGATCGATGATCATGTCACAGACCGGATCGTCGCCCGGTGCGGCGACGACGTCGAACGCGATGTGCACCACTCCGTCCTCGTACCAGCCCTGGACATTCTGGTGCGTTGGCTGCGCGGGCTTTGGGAAGTTGATCCGGTCTTTCCAGGGGTCGCTGCGGACGCCGTGCCCGTCGGTGGCGGTGACGGTGACCGGAACGGAGCAGCAGTAATCAAGGTTGACGGTCCGGGTCACCGGGCCGGCGGCGCACGGAAAGTCCTGCGGTCCGGCGAGAACTCCCACCTCCACCGTGCAGGTGAAGGGACCACGGTCGGGCGGCGCCACCACGGTGAAAGAAAGCGTCGCGAGCAGGCCGTTGGTCGTGGCCGACAGGTTGGAGATCTTCGGCTTCGTCGCGACCACCGGTTGACTTGCCGGGGGCGGTGCGGCCTGCGTCGAGGTGGGCGTCGATGAGCGGGCCGCCGGCGTCGGAGACGGCTCGGGTGTGCCCTCCGGAGTCGGCGAAGGGCTCGGCGTCGGCCGGCCCGAGTGAGCGCTCGCCGTCGGCTGGACCGAGCGTCGTATCGCCATCTTCTGGTGCGGCTCGGATGACCACGCTCCGGTGAGCGCGAAGCCGGCCGCGGTCGCGAGCGCGGCCACGGCGAGCACCGCAACCGTGGTCTGCCAGATGCGCTTCGCCCACCGGGATCCGGCCGGGCTTCCGACGCCGTCCTTCGACATGTCCCACCTTCGCGGTTCAAGATGCGCCGCATCCTAGCGGGAACCACGCGGCCGGACCCTCGGGTGCTCGCGCACCGGGGCACAACGGGCGAGCCCAGAGTCTTCGGCGATACCGCGGATTTCCGATACCGGCGGATTTCCCGCGCGGGAGCGCCCGCGACCGTGCCGTCGCCACGATGTCCTTAGTGGACGGCAAGGCCGGCTAGTCGATGAAGCGATGCGTCAGCGTCCGGGGCGGCCGGGCGATGACGAGCGCGACGACCAGGCCGACGCCGACCACGCTCGCCAGCAGGCCGGCCTGCACGCCCCACAGGGGTACGGTGTCCAGCCACGCGCCATCGATCCCGATCCGGCGGTTCCACGCCACCTGGTACGCGCCGAGGGCGATCCCGGCGAGCACGCCCAGCGGCGCACCCGCGGCGAGCACCACGGCCGCCTGGACGACCATGAACCAGCGGAGGAACCGGGGCGTCGCCCCGACCGCGTGCATGGTGGCGTGGTCGCGCACCGCCTGCGTCCGGGCCAGGGCCAGCGAGATGGCCGTCGCCGCCACCGCGACGGCCGCCAGCAGCACGATGGGGATGAGCGCCACCGTGTCGCCCCAGGGGTAGGGCAGGTTTGGCCGGGCGACCCAGACGAGCGTCGTGGTCGCGTGGATCACGTCGATGGCCCGCTCCAGGTCACGGACGCTCAGCTCCGTCGAGGTCACGACGTACTCGCCGACGTACTCCAGCTCGGTGACGCCGAGCGCCCGCGCGGTCGCCGGGGAGACGGTCAACGGCGGCGCGAAGCCGCGCACGAAGGCTCCGGGGAGGGTGGCGATCCGGTCGGCCGCGGCCTCGGTGGCCAGCCGCTCGTCGGAGACCGCGACGCGGACCGTGCCGTCGGCGGCGAGCATGGCGGCGTTGTTCACCACGGCCCCGCCGCGGTCGAGCACGGCCGCGGCCTCGTCGGCGCCCGGCAGGCCGGAGGCGCGCATCGCGGCCCCGTCCATGACGTGCACGTCCGTGCCCAACCACCACGGCACGGAGAGGCCGGGAACGTACGCGCGCTCCCAGTCGACGCAGCGCAGCGGGGCGCCGACCGCGATCGCCGAGGCGGTGTCGGGGAACAGCCCGTCCGGGCAGGAGCGATCCGCGGGCATGAGCACGGTCAGGTGGATGTCGCTGTCGCTGCCGACCGCGTACACCGGTTCGTGGCCGGTGACCGGCAGGTGCCGGGCCAGCACGTCGACGGCGGCGGTGAGGACCCGGCGGTCGAAGACGTCGTTGACGGGCACCGTGGCGCCGAGCACGAGGCGGCCGCGGCCGACCATCTCGCCGAGCCGGTTCCGCTCGTTCGCGACGAACGACCCGACGTTCACCACGTAGAACGACGCCACGCCGACCGCGACCAGCACGCCGATCGCCGCCGGGAGGAACCGCGACCGGTGGTCGTCGGCGTCGCGGAGCGCGAGCCGAGCGGTCACCGGCAGGTGCCGGGCCAGCGTGGCCGCGAGCCCGATGAGCGGTCGTACGCACAGGACGAGCCCGAACGCCGCCAGCACGAGCGTCAGCAGCACCAGGATCACGAGCCCGCCGGTGGAGGCCCGGGACGGGATCGCCTCGGGCGACGGAGCGCTCTCCGGGAGGGGCAGCGACAGGGAGAGCCCCGCGCAGGCCGCCGCCGCGAGCAGGAGCAGCGGGCCCGCGACCGCGGTCCGCCGCCAGCGGCGGTCGGCACCGGTGCCGGCAGGTGTGGGCGTACGGTCCTTGATCGCCTCCACCACGGACAACCGCGCGGCGGCCTGGGCCGGCAGGAGGGTGGCGAGCACACCCAGCAGCGCCGCGGTCCCGATCGCCACCGGAATGATCCACCACGGGAAGTGCATGGCCGAGTCGGGCGACAAAGCCCGGCGGGCGAGGACGCCGGCCACCGCGCCCGCCCCCGACCCGAGCAGGCCGCCGGCCAGGCCCACGACGAGCCCCTGGGTCGTCACGATGCGCCGCAGGTCCGCGGGGGTGGCGCCGGCCGCCGCGGCCAGGCCGAGGGTGCGGCGGGACTGCTCAGTGGAGACGCTGAAGGCCGGCGTCACCAGGAACAGGACGAGCAGGGCGCCGACGACGCCGGTGGTGACGATCACCACCAGACGGTTCAGGACGACGACCAGATCGATGGCGACCGGGTAGCGCTCGTCCGGCGGGGGGTAGTTCTCGAGCACGTGCCGGGAGACGGCGAACGCCTGCAGGTAGTTGATCTGCCGGACGTGGTCCCAGGTCACCGGCTCGTCCCCGACCACGAGCCAGTGGCCGTCCACGCCGGCCGGGTCGGCGGTGACCATCTCCGATATCCAGCCCGCGGGCGCCCAGGCCCGCTGGCCGTCGACATCGGCCAGCCCGGCGATGCGGTAGGCGCGCTGGGAGTTCTGGATCACCTCGGCGATGCGGCCGTCGGTGCTGTACCAGCCGTGGTGCGGCGGGGCCACGAAGGCGATCGTGTCGCCGACCGTGATGCCGAGCCGGGCGGCGAGGTCGGTGGTCACCACGGCCTCGGTCGCGTCGGCCGGCGGGCGACCCGCGGCGAGCTCCGGAAGCAGCAGCGCCAACGCCTCCGGCCCGGCCTCCTGCAGCGTGGCCGCCGACATGCGGGTCAGGTCCACCCGCGCCAGTGCCTCGGCCCCCGCCCCGGCCGGGGCCTGCTCACCCGGGGCGAGCAGCAACTCGCTGGTCGCGATCAGCTCGGGGGAGTTCCAGTACGGCAGGAGGCGGTTGCCGGCCGGCAGCCGGGCGGCGAGCTCGGCGCCGCTGGCCGGCACCTGCTGGAGGTCGTCGACCCACGGCCCCGGGGGTCCCTCGGGAAGCTGGGGGAAGGGAGCCCCGGTCCGGGGGAGGGCCGTCGTGGTGATGACCGCCTGGGCGCCGTCGGGGATGCTCGCCAGCGCGGCCTCCCGGGCCGGCACGTCCGACTGGGTCAGCACCGTCCCGCCGACCAGCGCGGCCATCGGGAGCGCGACGAGCGTGGTCGCCAGCACTGTCCGCAGCCAGTGGCGGGCGGCGTCGTGCCGGGCCATCCGGATGGCCGTGGCGAGGGGCCGCAGCCGCGACCGCCCGGGCCAGGGTGCCCGGGGTGGGGTTGGCGACGGTGCCGCGGGCGCGGTGGGCCAGGGTGCCGCGGGCGAGGGTGTGCCGGGCGCGGCCGGCGATGGCGCGGTCACCGGGCTCCCTCGGCCAGCAACTCGGCCGGGTCCGAGGGCCCGGTCTCGTCGACGATCCGGCCGTCCCGGAGGAACACGGTCCGGTCGGCCCAGGCGGCGAAACGCGCCTCGTGCGTGACCATGAGCACGGCGGCGCCCCGGTCGGCCCGGTCACGCAACACCTGCAGGATCTCGGTTCCGGTGCCCGAGTCCAGCGCCCCGGTCGGTTCGTCGGCAAGCAGCAGGCGGCGTGGACCCACGAGGGCCCGAGCGATCGCGACCCGCTGCGCCTGGCCGCCCGACATGTCCTCGGGGCGACGGTCGGCGAGGTCCGCCACGCCGGTCTCGGCCAGCACGGCCAGGGCCGCCCGGCGGGCCCGGCGCACGGGCCAGCCGTCGAGCTCGAGCGGGAACGCCACGTTCTCGGCCGCGGTCAGCGCGGGCAGGAGGTTGAAGTCCTGAAATACGTACCCGATGGAGCGTCGCCGGAGTACGGCGCGCTGGGCGACGCTCAGCCGCGCGAGGTCCGTCCCCTCGACGAGCACCTGCCCGGAGGTGGGCGTGTCGAGGCCGCCGGCAAGGTGAAGCAACGTCGATTTCCCGGATCCCGACGGGCCCATGACCGCGACGAACTCGCCCGGACGCAGGACGAGGTCGGCGTCGACCAGCGCGCGGACCGTACGCGCCCCCTCGCCGTGCACACGCGAGGCTCGGCGCATCTCGAGGATCGGTTGTGCGGGCATCGTCGGAGGATGGTGGGTGTTCATGCCGTGCTCCGAGTGGGAACGTCCTCTGTGGACTCAGCGGGTACGTCGGGTGTGGACCGGGTGGCGTTCCCGGGGCGCCGGGCCGGGCTCGGTCGCCGCCTTGCCCGCAGCAGCGTCTCCTCCACCTCGTCCAGCCAGCGCAGGTCCGCCTCGGCGGCGAAGATGTGGTTGCTGAGCACGAGCCGGGCGGGCAGGTCCTCGGGGTCGGCGTCCCGGCGGAGCCGGGTCAGGTCGTGCAGGGTGCGCTGGATCGCCGATCGTTGCCGCTGAACGAGATCGGCGACGTCCACCCCCGGCACGACCGCCGCCAGGGCCAGCTTGATGACGAGCTCGTCGCGGCCGCGGTCGGCTCGCGGGACCGGCCGGCGCCACCAGGCGGTCACCTCCTCGCGTCCGGCGTCGGTGAGCCGCCACGGTCCGGGCGCCGCGGGGTCGTCGCTCGGCCCGCCCTCGCGGACGACCAGGCCGTCGCGCTCCAGGCGCTGCAGCGTCGTGGAGACCTGTCCGATGTTCAGCGGCCAGGCCTGGCCGGTCGACGCGTCGAAGTCCTTGCGCAACTGGTATGTCGTGGACGGTCGCCACGACAGCAGCGCGAGCAGCGCGTGCTTGACGGACATGGTTCGCCCCTCGGCTCGATGGCTCCCGGCGACGCCGGGACCGCCGCGATAGTTACCGAGTAATGGTTACACGGTAACTATCCGGCGGGCAAGGGTGGCCCGTGACAAGATGACGGCGATGACTGAAGACCTTTCGACCGGCCGATCGGCCGACGGCCGTACGGCCGGTGACCGTACGACCGATGACCGCCGCCGACGGGCCGGCCGTCCTGCGCATCTACCAGGCGGGGCTGGATACCGACCTGGCGAGTTTCGAGACCGTCGCGCCCAGCTGGGAGGAGTTCGACCGGGGCAAGCTGCCTGACCACCGGTTCGTCGCGGTCGATGAGAACGACACCGTGCTCGGGTGGGTGGCCGTGTCCAGTGTGTCCAGTCGCTGCGTCTACGCGGGAGTCGTGGAGAACTCCGTGTACGTCGATCCCGCCGTGCACCGGCGAGGCGTCGGCCTGCTCCTGTTGCAGCGGCTCATCGCCTCCACGGAGGCGGGTGGCATCTGGACGATCCAGGCGGGCATCTTTCCCGAGAACGTGGCCAGCCTGCGCCTGCACGAGAAGGCCGGATTCCGGAGGATCGGATACCGGCACCACCCGGGCCGGATGCAGCGCCCGGGCGGCGAGTGGCGCGACGTCGTCCTGCTGGGGCGCCGCAGTCCCCACGTGTACCCGGACTGAGAGGCCCAGACCGGCCGTCGATCCGGACGGGCCCGTGCCCCTGAGTCGCCCTCAGCCTGAAGCGGCTGGGCGCGATACGTTCAGATCCAACCGGATCTGGTCCAGTTGTCGCCCGGCGCGCGTGAGCAGATCAGCGGCGTCGTTGAGACCGCCGGTCCGGACCGGTGGCCGGCTTGGGGGAGCCCAGGGCCGCGCCGACGACGGATCGCCGCGCGATACCCCCGCATGCGCCAAGCGTGGGGCGGGATTCAGGCGCTCGGACGGCCGGCTCGGTGGCGGTGGGGGAACCGCGTCGCTGAACCGGGCCGGCACGAACCGGATGCGGGCGTCCACTGTGAGCAGTCGAAGGCCCAGCAAGCGGGCCAGGATCGAGGCGTCGATGACCAGCCCATCCGCCAGACGGCCGCCCGGGGTGACTCGGACGGCCAGGTGGTCGTCGATCGGTCGTCGGACGACGTCCGCCGGCGACCCGATGTCCCCGGGGCGCGGTCGCCCGCGGTCACGGCCGGTCGTCGCGCCGCGCCGCCACCATCGGCCCACCTCGGTTACCCGTCGCCCCCGGCGGGCCGGGCCGCGCTGCGGCCGAGCCTCATGATTCGGCTCTCCGGCGGGCGGACGAGATGGCCGCGCTCGCCGCGACCGCGGTCACGACGCCGGTCAACGCGGCGGCGCCCGTCCTGAGCATCGGTTTGCGGGTGGTCTTCGTCGTCATGGTGGCGACCATGCGTCGCCAGCCCTTCTTACGTCGGAACATTCGCATCGGCAGTCAACCTCTGATCGTGAGCGTGGCCGGGTTCCGGGCCGGGACGTGGTCCCCGGCGGACCGTGGGCGTCCGGCTGGGTCGGGGTGGTGCGTCAGGTGAACGCCTCGGGCATGTCGGACGGCTTGGCGGGCAGCTGCTCCGACTGCTCCGGGTGGACCGCGAGCGCGGTCTGTTTGGCCTGGGTCTCCTCGGCCAGGGACTCCTGGCTGCGCCGGGCGTGGTCGACCGCGGCCTCCGCGGATTCGGCGTCCGCCCGGCCGTCGGGCGTCAGCGAGCGGGCGTACTCCTGGGCCTCGGTGGCGACCCGTTGGGCCGCGGCGGCGGCCTCCTCGGCCAGGGATCGGGCCGCCTCCATCTGTCGGCGTACGTTCTCGATCCGGTCCCTGGCGGCCTCGGCCGCCGACTGCGCCACCTGAAGCGCGCGCTCGGCCGAGGCGCGAGCGTCGGCCGCGACCCGCTCGACCGCCTCGGCGGCCTCCCGGCGGGCCCGGTCGCGCTCGTTGTCGAGCACCTGCGCCAGGTGCTCGCGCGCGGCCTGGGTACGGCGCTCGATCTCCTGCTCGGCGTCGCGCCTGGCCTGGCGGATGCGTTCCTTGCCGGCCTCGGCCACCGCCGTGGCCGTGTCGGCCAGCTCCTTGACCCGCCGGGCCTCGGCCAACGCCTCCTGCTCGGCCTGCTTGGCCCGGGCCACGGCCGCCTCGGCTCGTCGGAGTCGTCCCTCGACGGTGTCGCGGGCCCCGGGCAGCGCCTCGGCGGCCGCCATGGTCATCCGACGGATGCTGTTCGTGGCCGTCCGCGCCCGCAACGCCTTGGACAGCAACCAGGCGCTGTTGCGGGGCAGATCCTTCAGTCCGGTCGCGGCGTGGTGGGCGACCCACCGCACGGGTCTGGCCATGGTGTCCGTGTCACGTCCTTCCACGTGTCCGAGTGGCAGCGCACGTGTTGCCAGGGGCGCTCGGTCACGTCGCGGCACACGTTAGGGACACCGGTCGGCGTCGAGGGCGGGTTCGGACGAGATTCCAACCAAGGGGGCGAGACGCCAACCAAGGGGGCGAGACGCCAACTAAAGGGGCGAGATGCCAAACCGAGGGGGCGAGATGCCAACCGTGCGGCGGGGATCCGACCCGGGCGCGGGTTCGACCGAGGCCGCGGGCGCCGGCCGGACGCGGCCAGCCGGCGCCTGACGTGGATGTCGGACGGGCCGGGACTGCGGCCCTGGGATCACGCGACGGGCTTGCGGGCGCGGACGATGGCCGAGTGCAGGCCCGGGGCGACCTCGTGGGTCGGCGTGATGTCGATGTCCACGAATCCCGCGGCCGCCAGGCCCTGTCGGTACTCGGTGAACGACAGCGCGCCGGCGATGCAGCCGACCCAGTTGCCCCGCTCGGCCCGCTGCTGCGGCGTGAGGTCGTCGTCGGCGACGACGTCGGAGATGCCGATGCGCCCGCCGGGCTTGAGCACGCGGAACGTCGAGGCGAACACGGCCGGCTTGTCGGTGGAGAGGTTGACGACGCAGTTGGAGATCACCACGTCGACGGTCTCGGCGGGCAACGGGATGTCTTCGATGTGGCCCCGGAGGAACTCGACGTTCGTCGCTCCGGCCCGCTCGGCGTTGCGGCGGGCGAGGTCGAGCATCTCGTCGGTCATGTCCAGGCCGTACGCCTTGCCGGTCGGCCCGACGCGACGGGCGGAGAGCAGGACGTCGATGCCTCCGCCGGAGCCCAGGTCGAGGACGGTCTCGCCGGGCTTCAGCTCGGCGACCATGACCGGGTTTCCACAGCCGAGGCTCGCCTGGACCGCCTCCTCGGGCAGCTCGTCCCGCTCCTGCGCCGAGTACAGCTCCGCGCCGAACCCCGGCCCCGCCGCCGCGGCGCCACCGCACCCGCAGCCGTGACGGTGGGCTGTGCCGGTGCCGGCCCCGCATCCGCACCCGGGGCCGCAGCATTCCGTCGACCCGTCGGCCGAGTCGGCGTCCGGCTGCAAGATCTTCAACGCCGCGGCCGCGTAGCGCTCCCGGACCTCGTCGCGAACGGCCGGAGCCCCGTCCGTGGTGGACATCGCCGCTCCCCTCGTGGTTGGGCGAACCGTCGCTGCTTCGACGATCGCCTAGTTAAGTGATTGTCTAAGCAGACCTTGCCGGCTGATTAGAGACCTGTCAAGATAGCGGGCGTGGCGACGTTGCCGGTGATGATCGAGAGCCCCGCCGAGGCATGCTGCCCGTCGATCGGGGAGGCGTCCCTGGACCCCGCTCAGGCGGCTGACCTGGCGCGGATGTTCAAGGCCCTCGGCGACCCGGTGCGGCTGCGCATCCTGTCGCGGATCACCTCGGCCCCGGCGGGGGAGATCTGCGTGTGTGAGATCACTGGCGACGACTTCGACGTCTCCGGCCCGACGATCTCGCACCACCTGCGGGTGCTGCGCGAGGCCGGCCTCATCGAGGGTGAGCGCCGCGGCACGTGGGTCTACTACCGGCCGGTGCGGGAGAGGATCCGGCGGCTGGCGGCGGTGTTGGGGTCCTGACCGGGCGCGACCGGGCCGCCACCGTTCACAGTGGATCGTCTGTGGTGAACGTGGCGAGGTCGTGACGGGCGAAGTATCCATGAGGCAGAAGGCCGCTGGCCAGGCGAGCGGCTCCCGCCTGGCCAGCGACCCCCCGATTCGTCCGCACCGCCGTTGGCCGGATGCGGCGCGTCTTTGTCACCTGTGGACGGTTACCACGGGACCGGGCCGTCGTCCTCGAAGAACCCGCCGGTCGGTCCATCCGGCGGAAGGGTGGCGAGGCGGACGGCGATCGCGGCCCCCTGGGCCGGCGTGCGGTGCCCGCGATGGCCGTTCATGTCGGTCGCGCAGAAGCCGGGGCAGGCGGCGTTGACCTTGATCGGCGTATCGCGGAGCGCGGTCGCGTACTGGACGGTGATGCGGTTGAGGGCGGCCTTGGAGGAGTTGTAGGCGAGCAACGGCACCAGGTACTGGGCCGAGTTCGGGTCGCTGGCGCGGGTCAGCGAACCCAGGGAGCTCGACATGTTCACGATCCGCGCGGCGGGGGCCCGGCGCAGCAACGGCAGCATCGTGTTGGTCACCGTCACCACGCCGAACACGTTGGTCTCGTACGTGCTGCGCAGCGCCTCGATCGGCAGCGCCGTCGGCTCCACGCCCCACTCGTGGACCGTGCCGGCGTTGTTGACCAGCACGTCCAAGCGCCCGTACTCCTGCTCGACGAACCTCGCCGCGGCCTCGACGGTGGCGGCGTCGGTGACGTCGAGCTGGACGGGGCGTACGGTCAGGCCCTCGGCCCGCAGCTTCGCCGCGGCCGCCTCACCCCGGCCCGGGTCGCGGGCGCCCAGCAGCACCGTCGCGCCTCCCGTGCCGAGCTGACGGGCGATCTCGTAGCCGATTCCCTTGTTGCCCCCGGTCACGAGGGCGATTCTGGCTTCGTCCATGAGCGCCAGCCTGAAGCCGACAGGGCACGGGCGGCAGAGACGGCTTATCCAGGGAGTGCCAATCCCTGGATGAGTCAGCCCGCTGCGGCATGCTGGTCGGCGTGGACCGTGTTGAGCTCGCTGAGTTCCTGCGCACCCGTCGGGCCCGGGTCCGGCCCAGCGAGGTCGGGCTGCCGGCCGGGATCCGCCGCCGTACCCCCGGGCTGCGCCGAGAGGAGGTGGCGCAGCTCGCCGGCATCTCGGTGGACTACTACGCGCGGCTCGAGCAGGGGCGCAGCCCGCGGCCGTCCCGCCAGGTGCTCGCCGCCCTGGCCCGGGCGCTGCGGCTCGCCGACGACGAGCGCCGGCACCTGTTCCACCTGGCCGGCGAGGTGCCGGGGCCGCCGGGCCCCAGCCCGGACGTCTCGGCCGGGATCATGCACCTGCTCGACCGGTTGCACGACGTCCCCGCGTTCGTGATCGACGTCAAGTACGACCTGCTGGCGTGGAACCCGATGGCGGCCGCGCTGCTCGGCGACCTGTCCCGGCTGCCGGAGAGCGAGCGGAACCTGGTCTGGCAGCTGTTCTGCGGGGTCGGGTACCCCGAGCTCTACTCGCCCGAGGACGTGGCGGAGTTCGCCGACCAGTGCGTGGCCGACCTGCGGGCGGCCGCGGCCCGCTATCCCACGGACCCCGGCGTCCGCAACCTCGTGGCCCGGCTGCGGGCGAACAGCCCCGAGTTCGTGCGGCGGTGGGAGCAGCACCGGGTCGGCGTCCGGCGCGGCTCCACCAAGCGAATCCGGCACCCGGTGGTCGGTGAGCTGGAGTTGCAGTACGAAATCCTGGAGATCGCCGATCGCGGCCAGCGGCTCATCATCTATACCGCCCCGCCCGGCAGCCCGTCGCTGGAGGCGTTGCGCCTGCTCCAGGTCGTCGGGACCGAGACTTTCGGCGAGCGGTCCTCCGTGAGGTGAGGTCTTGGGCCAGCCGGTCGGCTGACGGTCCACCGCGTACGGTTCGCTGGATCAGCGCCGGGCGGCCAGCCAGGCGAGCCCGCGCTCGGCGGCCGGTCGGTGTTCGCTGGGCACGGTGACGAGCCGAGCGGAGATGACATCGGGGTCGACCAGCCCGGCGTCGAGGAGGGCAGCGACGAAGTTCAGGTCCTTCTCGCGAAACGCGCAGAGTTTGGCGACGCAGAGGTCTTCGGGGTCCAAGCACCAGCCCGTGTATCGAGGCTTGCCACCGGGTGCCGCAGTGTTGGCGTTGGAGACCTTGACCAACCGCTCGCGCCATCCTTCGGGCAGTACGGCAGTGGAGTGGTCTACGCCGTCGATGCTGAAACCGTGCTGTTCCTCGAACAGGGACCATTCACCAGCGACGCCCTCGATGAGATCGGCCAAGCGGGTGGCCTCGGCGTCGTCGTCGGCAATGGGCAGGATGTCGATCTCGACGGACATGGTCGCCTCGGGTGGTAGTTGATCCTCGGTGAACGTGCCGAGGATGGCCTGTGAACCGACGACGATGACGGCCGGACGTTCGATGATCTGGCACGCCGCGCGAATGGCGTGCTCGAGTTGGTCTCGCCTCATCAGCTCGCCTTGCGAAGGACCTCGGCCCGTTCGTGTTGTGGAAGCAGCCCACCCATCGGCGAGACTTCGCGCATCTGCACCGAGTCGGCGTCCAGGCCCGTCATCACCCGGCGCAGACCCGGTAGGTCGCCGTCCTCGATGAGGCGCTGCCAACGGTCAAGGTTGCGCAGGTGCGGTTGACCACGGACGCTCTGGCGCAGCCTGTCGAGGTTACGCAGCATGGTCGGGCGCCACTCGTTGAAAGACTGCGGCGTGAGATGCATCGCGAGTTGACGGTGGAGTCGCCACGAGCGTTCGGGAGAGCGGCCCAGGTCTGGCTTGACCGGGCGTCTGATGATCTCCAAACGGTAGCCCATGCAGGAGAGCAGCCGGTCGAGCATCTCGTCGCTCATCGGCGTACGTCCAGAGAGGAACTGGCTGATGCTGGGTTGGCGCACGCCACTAATGCGAGACAGCTCCGATTGGCTGGTGCCGGTCTCTCGCATCACTTGCTGCAGGATCTCGCTACGGCTTGGCACCAGACTACTATAGCACTTACTGCTATAGCGCGAGGATCGTGTCGCGCCAGCGGCGAGAAGCGCCTGCCGGTGTCGTGGTGCCCACGACGCCATCCTGTTCGCAAGCCTTTCGCTCTGGGTACGGCGGACGCCACGGCCCCTCGAACGGTCGCCAACACCAATAGAAGGTATTGCTGTAGATTCTTTGACAAACCCGAGAACCCGTCGAACTCCCGCCTACCGGTCCGCGGTCGCCGAGTGCGGACCGGGCCGGGTACGACTGGGATGACGTAAACCAGCCCAACACGGGCGTAACCTATGGGCGGTCGTCCCGGAACGGGCAACTCGGCCCCGTGGGCGTACGACACTCTGGCAGCTGGCAGCTGGCGCCGTGATGCCTGCTACCCCTCTCGGGCCGACGCGAAGCCGGCTTTGCCGCGGCCCGTGGACGTGATATCAACGCGGTGTTGGCAACTGGGGAAGGAGCGGGGGTGGGCCGCGTGCGTCGACCCGCACTGCTGGTGGTCTGCGCAGCAGTCTTTGTCGATATGCTGGGCTTCGGCATCATCCTGCCGTTGCTGCCCTATCACGTCCTGGGTCTGGGTGGTACGGGGGCCTGGGTCGGCGCGGTCCTGACCGCGTACGCGGCGGCCCAGTTCGTCGCCGCCCCGGTGCTCGGCGCGCTGTCGGACCGGTTCGGCCGGCGTCCGCTGCTGCTGGCCTCCCTCGCCGGTTCGACGGTGTCGCTGGCCTTGACCGGTATCGCGACGAGCCTTCCCCTGCTGCTGGCCGCCCGGCTGCTCGCCGGCCTTTTCGGCGGGGCGATCGCGGTGGGGCAGGCGTACGCGGTGGACCTGAGCGAACCGGCCCAGCGGACGCGCGCCCTCGGCCTCGTGGGCGCCAGCATCGGCCTGGGTTTCGTGTTCGGGCCGGCCATCGGCGCCGGCCTGGCCGGGCTCGGGTTTGCCGGGGTGAGTTTTGTCGCCGCCGGCGTGGCCGCGGCCAACCTGGTGGCCGGCTTCCTGTGGCTGCCGCGGCGTCACGCTACGGCGCCGCCGTCGGTCCGCCAACGCTCGCTCAACCGGCTCGGCGGGCTGGTGACGGCGCTGCGGTACCGGGGCCTGCGCCCGGTGCTCGGGGCGATCTTCGCGGCGACCCTGGCCTTCGTCGGCATGGAGGCGACCTTCGCGCTGCTGGGTGAGGAGCGTTTCGGTCTCGGGCCGCGCGGGCTCGGGCTGGTGTTCACCGGCGTCGGCGTCGTGATGGCGATCGTGCAGGGCGGCCTGGTCGGTCGGCTGACCGACCGCTTCGGCGACCGGGCGGTCGCCGTGGCCGGAGCCGTCCTGCTCGGCGCCGGCCTGGCCGTCCTCCCGTACAGTCCACAGTGGATCACCTACCCCGCCCTCGGCGTCGTGGCCGTTGGGCAGGGGTTGCTCAGCACCACGAGCGCGGCCCTGATCTCGGCGACCGGTGGGCCGGAGCACGGCCAGTCCTTCGGGGTGGGCCAGTCCGCCTCGGCCGCCGCTCGAGGCATCGGTCCGCTGATCGCCGGGGTTGTCTACGACGCTGGCGCAGCCCTGCCGTACGTGGGAGGAGCCGTGCTGTGCCTGCTCGCCGCGCTGTTGCTGGTGGGCGTCCGGCCCGGCTCGGCCGAGCCGGCCTCTTCCACCGACGCGCCAGCGTCTTCCACCGAGCCGGGGCACCAGCCGAGCACGTCCGGCCACCAAGCCGACCCGCACGGGACCGCACCCGCGCGGGCCTGATCGGGGTGGCTGCCGGCCCCCGGCGCCAGGTTCCGGATACCGACCTGCTCGCGCGATCGGGTTCGGGACATCCACGCCCGAGACGTTGGTGACTGCTCGGTGGTGCGTGCGGACTCCGCGGACGGGTCCGGCCCCGTGCGACCAGAACGGCCGCGGCTTGATCGATAATGGCCGAATTCGGCGTCGTGACCGCGGTGTCGGGAGGTGGAACAACGGATGGCGCAGGCTGTGGGGGGCGAAGACACGCCCAGGTCCCCCGACATGAGGCACTTCGACGTTGTGGATGGATTCGCGAAGCTGCTCGCTGTGCTCGCGGCTTCGCTTCCCGTGGTCGGCGCGTTGACGCGGTATGTTGCGTTCGCCTCGAGTGGCTTTGCGGACGCCCTTTGTTTGTCGCTGAGGTCGTCGGCATTGGATCTCCTGGCGGAAGGCCTTGCGGCGATGGTTGTGCCGGTGGCCGCGCTGGCCGTTGTTGTGCCGTTGTTACGTAGGATTTGGGTGCCCTTGCCTGGACCTTCGGAAACCAAGGTGGGCTTGGATGTAGCGCCACGATGGTCTGGGGTGAGGCGGAATGTTCCGTCTGAACATAACGACGTGGAGTTACGGAGAAGGGCGGGGTTCGAGTCTGGGAAGGGAAATAACGGGGGTGCGATTGCTGGCGCTACCTCAAAGCGTCGGTAGTCGCGGAGGGTGGTGGGACGGGTGACGGGATTCTCGGGCGTACAGGACCGTCATTCCTGAAAGAAGCGGGGCTGTCAACCCCCTGCGGCCGGGCTGCTTGTGACCGCTTTGTCCTGTTCCCGGCATGGGTGCGGACAAACGCCGGTAAGGGGCCGGAGTCAAGACTCGACCGTAGGTCGACCCGCGCAGCGGGCGTGGTCTTGACGCCGGTCCCGTGCGGCGCATGATCGTGACGCCGGGAAGCAACGCTGTGATGTTGTGGGGGTCGGCCGTGTTCTTCATCGTCCAGGATGGACGGTGGTGGGCATGCCGGTACGTGTTGACCCGGTTGCCGGTCATTCCTTCGCCCCCGCGACGAGGGAGGCATGAAGTGTTACGGCCGCGGCTAGGCGGGATCAATCAAGTGCGGTCGACCACGCCGCCAAGGCGGGGGTCAGACAGTCAGCGATCTCGCGCGCTGGCCGCGCCGGGCTTGTGGGGTTGGCGCTCATGCGGCCTGCGCTTGGGCGGCCTTGGCCAGCGCACGGATGTGCCCGTCGCGTAGGCCGTAGAAGACGAGGGTGAGCAGTTCGCGGGCGGCGGCGACCTTGGCGATGTTGGTGCCTCGCCTGGCGGTCAGTCTGGCCTTGACGCTGGCGACGGGCCCGTAGTGGACTCTCTGGATCGCCTCGACCGCGGCCCAGCGGACCAGGTTGTTGCCCTGCTTGGTGATCCGGCCGCGGTGCACCTTGGTGTCCGACTCGCGGTGGCGTGGGGTCATGCCGGCCCAGGAGCACAGTTGCTCGGGGCGGCGGAAGCGGGCGATGTCGCCGATCTCGGCGACGAAGATCGCGGCCAGGATCGGCCCGACGCCAGGTATGGCTTGGATGGCCTGGTAGCCGGGGTGGTGCTTCAGCTCGGCGGTGATCCGTTTGGTGACCGCGTCGATCTCGAAGTCGTACGCGTCGATCAGCCTCAGCAGGGACAGGACACGGGCGTGAAACGGTGGGTCCAGGCGCAGCTCGGCGATCAGCTTGCGGCCGGCCGGGCTGAACAGGTCAGAGACCTCCACGCGTGCGCCCTGGCGGGCGAGCACGGCGTGGACCTGGGCCTTGAGCCCGGAGCGCAGGGCGACCAGCTTCGCCCGGTGCCGGACCGTCTCCCGCATTGCCCGCACTGCCGGCGGGGCGATCCACGCCTCCGGTAGACGGCCCATGCGCAGAAGATCGGCTAGATCTGATGCGTCGCGTTCGTCGTTCTTCACCCGCCGGTACGCGAAACCTTTGACTCCCAACGGATGCGCGAGATGCACGCGGGCGCCGTGCTCGGCGAGGACGTCGGCGGCCCAGTACCAGCCGTAAGTGGCCTCCAGGACGACCTCAGGCGCCTCGCCCCACGAGGCGATCTGGGCCGCGAGCACAAACGGCTCGCTGTCGATACGCACCGGGGAGCCGATCCGCTCACCGTCGCGGGTCATCCGCACGATCACGCTGCGCCGGCGGTGCAGGTCGATGCCGACGTACTGCCTGCCGTCATACTCTTCCACCAGGGGCCTCCCTCACTGTGGGTTGTCAAGACAGCCCAAGCGTTACGCGAGGGTGACTGCCGCGACGAGCGGAGGCCCCGCTGCTTTCATCGCATCAAGGTCGAGTTGGACACGCCGTAGTGCGTGAGATCTGAGCCAATTGCAGGGCGAGACAGGATGATCAACTCTCGTGACCTTGACCTTCGCTGACACCCGGGCCGTTCGGGTCGATGATGGTGTGGTGAGTTCGAGCGGCGGCCCGCGTGGTGACCAGCCGCGCCGGCGGGTGTTCACGCCTGAGTACAAGCTGCGGATGGTGGCCGAGTACGACCGGGCGACCGAGCCGGGCGAGCGCGGCGCGTTGCTGCGCCGGGAAGGGCTGTACCACTCGCACATCATCGAGTGGCGCAAGGCCCGCGACGCGGGCGTGCTGGCGGCTCGTACAGCGGCCGAGCAGCCAGACGCCGGGCGTGGCAGGCCGGGCGAGCCGGCGAGGCCTCGACGTCGGCGTCACGGCCCGGGCTCGGCCGAGCAGGCCGAGTTGGAGCGGTTGCGCCGACAGAACGAGAAGCTCGCCAAGGACTTGGCGCGGACCCAGGCCGCGCTGGAGATCATGGGAAAAGCGCACGCGCTCTTGGAGCTGCTCTCCGAGAGCGGACAGGACAAGCCCGAGCCGGGGCCGAGCAGGTAATGAACGACGCGTTCACGCAGCTCGTTGACGCCGGCGTGGATGTGCGGCGGGCCTGCACGCTGGTGGGCCGGCCCCGCTCGACGCACTACTGGCGGACCCGGCCCAAGCCCGTGCCGATCGAGCGGTCGCCGCGGCCGGCGCCGGCGAACGCGTTGAGCGGGCCGGAACGTGACCGGGTGCTGGCGTTGCTGCGAAATCCATCCTTTGTCGATAAGTCACCGGCACAGGTATGGGCCCACCTGCTCGACCAGGGCATCTACCTGTGCAGCGTGTCCACGATGTACCGGATCCTGCGCGCTGCGGGCGAGTCGCACGAGCGGCGCCGGCAGGCCACCCACCCGGCCAAGGTCAAGCCCGAACTGGTCGCCCACGCCCCCGGGCAGATCTACAGCTGGGACATCACCAAGCTGCGCGGACCGCAGCGCGGGGTCTGGTACGACCTGTACGTCATGCTCGACATCTTCAGCCGCTACGTGGTCGGCTGGCGCGTCGAGGAGACCGAGACCGCGGACCTCGCGGTCGAGTTCATCGATGACGTTATCCGCACCCACGGCAAGCCCAACGCGGTGCACGCCGACCGCGGCACCTCCATGACCAGCAAGTCCGTCGCCCAGCTCCTGGTCGACCTGGACGTGGCTCGCAGCCACTCCCGACCCCACGTGAGCAACGACAACCCCTACAGCGAGGCGGCGTTCAAG
>Ga0310831_100403_pt1 | contig 23662 bp, 17 predicted proteins | sample WT_ome_6_FD_201307 | JGI IMG/M metagenome (GOLD analysis project Ga0310831, IMG submission 201307) | Sorghum-adapted microbial communities enriched on wild type (WT) sorghum from Joint BioEnergy Institute, Emeryville, California, United... ... | reverse complement strand
TGCAGGTAACGGCGCACCACGGTGGCGTCGACGGTGTCCGGGGTCCGGCCGTGCAGGGGTGGGTCGACGTGCAGGACCATGAGGTTCAGGTGAGGCACGCGGGGCAGTCCGCGGCCGAGGGACGGCTGGAAGTACGGCAGGTCGAGGATGCGGGCCCCGCGGGCGAGGTAGAAGCGGTGGCGCCGGGCGGGGTCGCCGGTGAGGTCCGAGCCGCGGTGGTGGTCGGGGTCCTCGACCTCGGCGAGCACCAGGCACGGGGCGTACTCGGTCCGCCAGGCCGCCATCGCGGCGTCCAGGAGCCGTCCGCCCACGCCGCCGCCCCGCGCCCCGGGCCGGACGGCGAGCCAGGCGAGCAGCATGACCCGCAGCCGAGGGTGCCACTCGCAGACCGCCCCACCCACCACGCGGCCGGTGCCGTCCAGCGCGACCCAGATCGGGTGGTTCCGGGCCAGCAACGCCAGCAACTCGAGGGGCCGCGGTCGCTCGGCGGGGGGAAAGCTCGGCTCAAGGATGTCCCGGTGAAGCCGAGCGAGCCGGCTCCAGGACCGCGGGTTCCACCATCTCAGTCGCCCGACGTGGACCGACACCCATGCCTCCGACCGTCTTCCTGGCTGGGTCGGCCGGTCGGCCGCCCCGGAGACTCCTGCGTCGAGCGACGCGGCCCTCGACCCGCCGGGGCTTGTCAACCCGGTAGCTCGCGGCGACCGCAGCCCCGACGATCGCCGCCAGCAGGCAGATCGCGATCGCGAAGGCCAGGGAGACTTCGCCGCCGAAACCATAGCCGGCCTGGATCAGCTGGGCCAGACCGGACACGCCGATGGCCGCGATGACCGCGAGGAGTGTGTCCAACTGCCGGCGGTGGCGTCGTTCGGTGCGCTCCTCCATATCCGCGGCGGCCTTGTCGATGACCTCCTGCAGGTCGTTGGAGAGCACCTGCTCGGCCCGCCGGTTGAATTCCTCTTCCAGCAAGGGGAAGCCGCCGGCGTCGAGCATCCGGGCCATCTGCGCGGCCTCCCCGGGCGAGCGGACGAGCGTGGGTGACTTGATGAGCGCGATCATCGATCGACATTGAGTGATGAACGTCTGCAGGTCCAGTCGCTTCGTCCGCAACAGGTCGGCGGCCTGGCGCAGCCGCTCCAGCGCCTCCATGTCGGTGCTCTCCATCACCGTCTCCAGCTCGCGCCGGTACCGGTTCAACTCCTCGGCATGCTCGTTGAGCTGCTCCATCCAGCGTCCGAAGAGCCCGGCCAGGCTGGCGACGAACTCGCTGATGGTGCACGTCGTCGACAGTTCCCAGTGCGGGGCGCCGAGGGCGATGTGCACGGTGGTGTTGGCGGTGCGGATCGTGGCGCGTCCCCGCCGGCCCAGGACGCTCCTGACCTCGGTCCCGTCGGGGATCACGTAGTGGCTCCATTCGGCGAACGAGATCACGATGTGCGGGACCGGGTTGAAGAGCACCGCCGAGCCGTAGGTGTCGCGGAGCGCGTCCAGGTCCACCAGGGCACGCCGGAAGGCCGGTGCCTCGGTCCCCGGAGCGGCGGTGGCCGAGGCAGCGGTGACGGTCAGCAGCACCTGGAAAGTGCCCTCCCGGGCGGTCTTCTCGGCCCCCATGCAGCGGCGAAGGTCCTCGATCACCTCCATGGCCAGGGTGGACAGCCGTGGCCAGAGGGGGACCGGGTGGCCGGGCGCGACAGGGTCGTCAGCGTCGGTCGCGTCGAAGGTCACGACCATCGCGCCGTGTTCGGGGGCGGCGCGCAGCAGGGCGACGTGCAGGTCGTGGGGACCGACGTTGCGCAGTCGCCCGGTGAACTTCACGTAGTGATTGCCCAGGTGGGACAGCCGGATCTCGGCGGTGAGCCTCATCACCACCTCGCCGGCCGCCACGTCCGGGTCGTCGGGGTTGCCTTCGGGGACGTGCAGGGTCACGGCCGGCAGCTCGAGCACGAACCCGTCGAAGCGGCGTCCACTGGCGTCGGTGCCGTGCCAGACGTCGTCGAGGACGAACCGCCGACGGACTCTCGTCACCGCGACGCCGCCCACCCGCACCCGGCTGAGCTGGTCCAGGATCCAGTCCTGCCGCGCGATCTCGGCCTGGCGCGTCGTCTCATCGGGGCTGGTGAGATCGGGAAGGTGGTCGATGAACGCCTGGTACTCCGACATGAGCGTGGCCGGCGGGTTCGACACCCCGGTCGTCGCGTCCGGCACGCGGAGCGCAAATGGATAAACATATGTAATCGTGCCGTCGTCGATGGACAGCCACGGCTTGTGTTGAGCCTCGATCAGCGCCTCGATGTCGTGGCGATAGGCCCGGACCTCGCTCCAGTCCTGCCCGGCGCCGATGTCGGCGGGGTACGGCGTGTCGGGGTCGTAGAGCTGCAGCAGGGCCTGTTCGGCGTCCTGGACGGTGCGCAGGGTCTCGGCGAGCCCGCCCCGGCCGTTCAGGAAGCGGTCGATTCCTCGTGCGGCGTTCGCCGCCCCGCTGTCGCAGTGCCGTGACGCGGTGGTCCAGTCGACCACGTACTCGCCGTAGCAGCGGGCGGCCAGGTCCGGCGGCGCGGGATCATCGTCGTGGGCGATCTCGGCGAGCACCTGGCTGGCGGTGCGGTGGGCGCTGACGGCGTGACGGTGGGCCTCGGTGTAGTACTCGGCCGCCCGGTCGACGAAGCCGCATGTCATCGCGTTCTCGGCGTGGATCTCGCAGTAGAGGTTGTCGACCAGGTCGAGCAGGGCCTCGCCGATGCGGCGCTCCCGGTCGTCGTGCCAGGGCTGGTGCTCCCGCCACAGGCCGCGCAGCCGCCGCAGCGTGTGCCACATCAGCTCGTAGTGGTACGAGACCTCCCACACGCTGTCGCAGGTCGCGTGCAGGAACGTGACCAGGGCGACGACGCCGTACGGGTGGGCCCGCAACCGCTCGACCGCATCGGATAGGTGTCTATCTATATGCTGGGTACGCTCCTGGACGCTGCGGTGGAACGTCGCGACCTCCAGCGGCCCGTCGGCGTTCCACTTGAGGAGGTCCTCCAGCTCGGCGCAGGGCGCTGCGGTCCGCTCGGCGTGGGGGTGCCCACCCGGAGCGAGCAGGGCGTTCAGGACGGCGGGCAGTTTGTCGATGTCGCCGGCCGGCGGGAGCACGGCGGCGCGCCCACCCAGACTCGTAGCCATGACCCAACCCTTCGATGCCACGGCGACGGGGACGGCCCATCCTAACGGTGGGCGTTCCGGTCGCCGTCGCGCGCGTCGGGCCCGGCGACGGCTACGCGGTCGACCAGGTGATTGCCGGGTGGGCGGCGACGGGGCGGACCAGACGACGACTCGATGAGCCGGCGACTACTCGGTGGACCACTGGTACAAGTCGCGCCGCTCGTCCCGCGCGCGCCGGCACATCTCGCGCAGCGCGACCACGCGGCCGATGACCTCCCCATCGAGGCCGGCGCGCCTCGCGTATCGAATGATCTCATCGTGGCTCAGGTCGGCGAGCGCTTCGACGACGTCCTCCGGCACGCGAACCAGCCACGGTCCCTCCCAGTCGCCCGCCGCGCGGTCCGGGAAGACCAGCTCGTGGTCGCCGAACTCCAACAGGCCGTTGCCGGAGATCTCCGCGACGAGGCGGTCCAGGCCACTCGCCCATTCGGTGCCGTCAATGTATGGCCAGTCGGTGGCGGCGGGGCCGGCAATCGGGTCGAAACGGGTCAGATCGTCCCGGGTAGCGGCGAAGACGTCGACTCGAACCGTCTGAACATCACCGCTCATGTACTCCGAGCGTAGGCGGGCCGGGTGATCGTCGGGACGGTAATAGAGGTTTGCCGATGTAGTGTTCTATCGTTGTGGCGCAAGGGGTCCGGCGCCCGATGACCCACTCGCCGCGGGCGTTCGCCGCGGCTTTCTCAGGTGCGCCGAGGGCCGCAGCCGGGCACCTCGCCGGTTACCGGACGGGCGGTCGTGGCCAGGCGGTACGTGACGTGCAGCAGCGTCACGTCAGGGCCGCCCGGCGGGACGTCGATCTCGGCGTAGCCGACCCGTCGGTAATCGAAGGTGTGGCCTCGGACGGTGCATGTGGCCCCCTCGCCGGGTGGTACCCGTACGTCGAAGTCGACCGTGACACCGGTGTCGTCGATGTCCGAGACGGTGAGGTTGAGCACCTCGTACGGCGGCTCGGCGTACTGGCGGTACAGCTTCACCGCGATCGCAAAGCCGAGCACGACCACCAGCGCCCCCGCCACCCACATCAGGCGCCGCTGGCGTCGCTGGTAGGCCGGGTCCCGGCGCCGGCCGTAGCGGCCCTCGGGGAACCGGATCTCGGTTCGGCCCGCTCGCCCGCCGGCGTGGGTCTGTTCCGTGGACGACATGCGGGCCTCCTCTCCAAACGATGTCCGGTCCGACCGATGTCCGGCGGCTCGCCAACCAGATGGCCGCCACCAGAGGGATGTCGTACGGGTGCGCTAAACATGGGCGGGTACGACTAGTCTCGCACCGTGCGCCCCGAGCCTGCCTGGAAGGGAGTTTGTTGGTGAGCGCGTCCGAGCAGCAGCTGCGGCTCATGGCCGTGCACGCTCATCCCGATGACGAGTCGAGCAAGGGGGCGGCCACGATGTGCCGCTACCTGTCCGAGGGCGTGGACGTGCTCGTGGTCACGTGTACCGGCGGCGAGCGGGGCAGCATTCTCAACCCGGCCATGGACCGGCCCGGCGTCCTGGAGAACATGGCCAAGATCCGGCGCCAGGAGATGGAGCGGGCCCGCGCGATCCTCGGCGTGCGGCAGGAGTGGCTGGGCTTCGTCGACTCCGGGCTGCCCGAGGGCGACCCGTTGCCGCCGCTGCCCGAGGGGTGCTTCGGTCTCATGGACCCCGAGGTGGCCGCCGAGCCACTGGTACGGCTGATGCGCGAGTTCCGCCCGCACGTCGTGCTGACCTACGACGAGAACGGTGGTTACCCGCACCCCGACCACATCATGTGCCACAAGATCAGCGTGGTCGCCTTCGACGCGGCCGGCGACCCGGACCGGTACCCGGGCACGGGCGAGCCCTGGCAGCCGCTGAAGCTCTACTACCACCAGAGCTTCTCGCGGGCCCGATTCAAGGCTCTCCACGAAGCGATGCTCGCCGCCGGCCTGGAGTCGCCCTACACGGAGTGGCTCGAGCGGTGGGAGTCCGAGGAAAGGGAAGACCGGAGCGACCGGATCACCACGCGGGTGGTGTGCGGCGAGTGGTTCGCCCGGCGCGACGAGGCCCTGCGCGCCCACGAGACCCAGGTGGACCCCAACGGCTTCTGGTTCAAGGTGCCGCTGTCGATCCAGCAGGCCGTGTGGCCGACGGAGGACTACGAGCTGGCCCGGAGCCTGGTCGAGACCACGCTGCCGGAGGACGACCTCTTCGCCGGCATCCGCGCCCCGGTCGGGGTCACCGGCTAGCGCTGACCCCGGGGCGTGGCGGGGGCACCGCCCGGCGTGGGCGTAGCCTGGGGTAGGTTCCGAGGAGGCGCACCATGATCATCGCTTTGGCGGACGCTCGACTCGCACACGTCGCCGAGGTGGCCACCAACAACTTCGGGGACACCCGGCAGGGGAGCCTCGCCGGGCCGCTCGGTCTCGTGATCATCCTGCTGTTGGCGCTCGGCACCTACCTGCTCATCCGCAACATGAACGCCCGGCTGCGCCGCCTGCCCGAGCGCTTTCCGTCGCAGGACGACGCGCCGGCCGGCGGCCTCCGGGCGGGCGGGACCTCGGCCGAGGCGGACGCCGGCCGCGAGCGCGACCGGCCCTGAGTTCCGGCGGCAGACCAGTGCCGCGGTCCCAACCGGCCGCGTCCTGACCAGTTGCGCTCCTGACCAGCGGCGCCCCCTGGCCAACGGCGTGCCTGAGCACCGGCGCTTCCGACCGGCTGTGTCCTGGACCGGCTGTGGCCCCGACCGACCTGAGTCCCCAATCGGCGGGTGTCCGAATCACTGCGCGCGGCCCGTCACGCCGGGGGCGGGCGCCATAGGGTGGGGGAGTGAACCGGCTCAAGAGTGCGACGTCGCCGTATCTGCTCCAGCACGCGGACAACCCCGTGCACTGGTGGCCGTGGTGTCCGGAGGCCTTCGCGGAGGCGAAGCGCCGGGACGTGCCGGTGCTGATCTCGATCGGGTACGCCGCCTGCCACTGGTGCCACGTGATGGCCCACGAGTCGTTCGAGAACGAGGCGATCGCGGCCCTGCTCAACGATTCGGTTGTCTCGATCAAGGTCGACCGGGAGGAGCGGCCCGACGTCGACGCCGTCTACATGGCGGCCACCCAGGCGATGACCGGGCACGGCGGCTGGCCCATGACCGTCTTCGCGACACCCGACGGCGAGCCGTTCTTCTGCGGCACCTATTACCCGCCCCAGCACTTCGCGGAGATCGTCCGGGCCGTGGCCAAGGCCTGGCGGGAGCAACGCGCCGAGGTCCTGGCCCAGGGGGCGCGGGTCGTCGAGGCGGTCGCCCAGACGCAGGGCGTCGGCCTGAAGCGGGTCGAGGGGTCGGTCACGGCCGAGGTGCTCGCCGCCGCCCGGGCCAGGCTGGCCGAGGCGTACGACCCGATGTACGGGGGCTTCGGCGGGGCGCCCAAGTTCCCGCCGCACATGGTGCTGCTGTTCCTGCTCCGCCATTACCAGCGCACCCGGGACCCGCAGGCGTTGGAGATCGCCCGGCACACCTGCGAGGCCATGGCCCGCGGCGGCCTGTACGACCAGCTCGGCGGCGGGTTCGCCCGGTACTCGGTCGACGCGCAGTGGATCGTGCCCCACTTCGAGAAGATGCTCTACGACAACGCGTTGCTGCTGCGCGTCTACACCCTGTTGTGGCGGTTGACCGGGGATCGCCTGGCGCTGCGCGTCGCCACGGAGACGGCCCGCTTCCTGATGCGGGACCTGTTCGACGGCCACGCCTTCGTGTCCTCTTTGGATGCCGACACCGAGGGTCGGGAGGGGCTCACCTACGTGTGGACGCCGGCGCAGATGGTCGCCGCGCTGGGCGACGAGGACGGCCGGTTCGCCGCCGACCTGTTCGGCGTGACCGAGGAGGGCACCTTCGAGCACGGCACGAGCGTGCTGCGGCTGGCCCGGGACGTGGACGACGCTGACGACGCGGTGCGCGCGCGCTGGTCCGAGGTCCGGGCGGCGCTGTGGCGACACCGGCAGGAGCGGCCGCAGCCGGCCCGGGACGACAAGGTGGTGGCGGCCTGGTGCGGGCTGGCGATCACCGGCCTGGTCGAGTACGCGCTGACCATGACATCCACCGAGGTCGACGACGCGGCCACCGCCACCGCGGCCGAGGCGGCGCGGCTGGCCAAGGCCGCCGCGACGTTCCTGGTCGACGTGCACATCGCCGGTGGCCGGATGCGACGCGTCTCCCGGGCCGGGGTGGTGGGCGAGCCGCTCGGCGTGCTCGACGACTACGGATGCGTGGCCGAGGCGCTGTGCGCCGTGCACCAGCTCACCGGCGAGGGGGAGTGGCTCGAGATGGCCGGGGCGCTCATCGACACCGCGGTGAGTCGCTTCGGCAACGGCGCCGGCGGGTTCTACGACACCGCCGACGACGCGGAGCGCCTGGTCACCCGGCCCGCCGACCCGACCGACAACGCCACGCCGTCCGGGCTCTCGTCGCTGGCCGCGGCCCTGGTCAGCTACTCGGCGCTGACCGGCAACTTCGGCTATCGGGAGACCGCGGAGCGGGCGCTGGAGACGGTGACCGCGCTGATGGCCCGCCACCCGCGCTACGCCGGCTACGCGTGCGCGGTCGCCGAGGCGATGGTCTCCGGGCCGTACGAGATCGCGATCGTGGAGCCGAACGGCGCCTCCCCGCTGGCCGCGGCCGCCCGCCGGCACGCCCCGCCCGGTGCGGTGGTGGTGGTCGGGCGCACCGACCAGCCGGGGGTCCCCCTGCTCGCGGCCCGGCCCGCCGTGGACGGACAGGCCACCGCCTACGTGTGCCGCGGCTTCGTCTGCGACCGCCCGGTCACCACCGAGGCCGACCTGGTGGCACTGCTCGGCGCCCAGTAGGCGGGAACGGGCGTCCAGAAAGCGGGAAGGGACACCCTGGCCGGCCCTGGCTCGTTGGTCTGCATGACCTGTACCCCGTCGCGCAGCCAGAGGGAGAGTCATGGCTGGCCTCGCCGCGGCGCTGAACGCGCCGTCATCCATCGACGCGATCGCCTGGGCTCTCGCCGCACGGGGCCCCGACGGGGCCGTGTGCCGGCTGACCGGCCCGAACGGCGTGTGCCTCGACCTCGCCGTCCGGGCCGCCATGCCCGCGATCACCAAGGTCGTCGCCGCTCCCGCTGACCCGCCTGCCCACGCCGATCCCGACTCCGCCGACTCGGCGGCCTCCGACGACTCACCAACCTCGGCCGACGCCGCCGACTCGGTCGCCCCGGCCGACTCGGGCGCGGGCGACCGGGGCGAGGCCGCACCGGGCGAGGACGCGGCGGATGAGGAGGCCGAACACCCCGTGGCCGCGATCATCGTCGATGGGGTTGCCTCCGTCACCGCGCTCGACCGCGGCTACCTTGAGCGCGGCCCCGCCGGTCTCGTCGACGGCGGGGAGCACCCGTACGCCGTGGTCCTCGCGGATGCCGAGCGCGGCGAGCTGGTCCTCGCTCGCAACGGCACCGGGCCCACCCTCTACTACGCCCGGCTCGACGACGGCTGGGTCGTCGCCTCCGAACCGCGGGCGCTCATCCACGCCGGCGTCGCGCCCGAGCCCGACGTCGGGGTCATCCGTCGCTTCGTCAAGTCGGGGACCTGCGACGACTCGGACCGGACGTTCTTCGCCAAGATCCGCCGGCTGCTGCCGGGCGAGGCGATCGTGCTCAGCACGGCCGTCTCCGGGCCGGTGCGTCACCCGGTCCGGCACACGCCCCCGGCCCCGCCCTCCGTGGACGAGGCGATCTGGCGGGCCGGCGCGGGCGAGCGCGTCGGGGTGCTGCTGACGCCCGGGGTGGGCGGCGCGGCCGTGCTCGGCGCCGCGTTGCATCAACCGGGTCGCACCGGCCCGCTGTCGGTCTTCACCGCCACCATGCCCGCCCTGGCCGGGCCGGCCGCGCAGGTGCCGGATGTCCTGCGGTCGCTTCCGCCCAGCGCCGTGCGGCACACCCCGGTCACCGCCCGCCTCGACCTGTCCACACTGGACGCGTTCCTGGCTGACCTGGGTGAGCCGGTGCCCGACCTGAGCGTCTATCTGCTGTGGACGGTGGCCCGGGAGCTCTCGGGTGGCATCGGCACGCTGGTCGACGCCACCCCCGGGACGCTGGCGGCCCGGGAACGGATCGCCGACCGGATGCTCGCGCACTACGGCGTCGCCGTGCCGGCGCCGCTGCGGGGCGACGACGCCGACGAGCAGACGCTCGCCGCCATCCTGCGCCGCGTGCTGCCGCCCCAGGTGGCCCGGCTGGCCCACGACGACGCCGCCGCCCTGCCGACCAGCGCCCAGGTCGTGCTCGCCCTCCGGGACGAAGTGGCCGCAGCGCTCGTGCCGCCCCGGCCCTGGTCGGACGCCAGCGCGAGCGTCACCGCCCTGCGCCGGCTGCAGGCCGGCGAGGACGTCGACGCGGACGCGCTGCTGCGCGCCTTCCTGGTGGAGCGCTGGCTCGCCGGACTCGGGCCCCAGGTGAAGGTCCCGGACCCCGCGCTCGTGCGGCCCACGACGGAGCTGCCCGAGGTCCCCGTGCGGGAACCGGGCGACGTCGTGGTCGACGGCGGGGTGTGGCGACGCACGCTCGTGCGTACGGCCCCGATCGCGGCCGGCGATCCGTTGCTCGCCAACGCCGCCTTCTACGTGACCAACCTCCTGACGACCCGCGGCGACCTGCCGCTCGGACCGTGGTTCGTCGTCATCTCCGGCAAGGCGGTCGCGGTGAGCCAGGACCGCGTCGAGCCCGTGGACTGGGTGCGCCCGGGTCGACTCGCCGCCATCCTGGCCCGGCTGGCCCGTCGCCACCGGCCGCACCTCGCGGAACCGGCGACCATGCGGGTCGCGATCGACCACTGTGGACTGTGGCCGATCGTCGGGACCGTCCTGTTCGGACGCCCGCTGCCCAGCGAGGCCGCGAACTACCCGCCGCGCCCGGGGGCGGTGGCGCCCGCCAACGCGGCGGTCGTCCGGCCACCGTCGGAACCGGACGAGGTCGCCGCGAGCCTGGTCGCCGCGCTGCGGCTGGCCCTGACCCGCGAGCACTGGCGGACCCTGGCGGGCGTGGCGATCGCGTCCGCGGACGACGCCGGCTGCCGGGTGCTGGGCTTCGCCCCCGGCCCGGCGGCCGAGGCCACGCCGCACCCCCGCACGCTGCTGTCGATGGCGCTGGCCGACAACCCCGCCGGGCAGGGTACGCAGCGGACTCCCATCGTGATCGTCGCCCAGCAGACGGTCGCGACCGTGGAGCGAGCCCTGCACGCCACGGAGGCCCCGGTCGGGGCAGTCGCCGCCCAGCGGTGACGCTACTCGCGGCCGAGCCCGGCCTTGCGGGCCCGGCCGATGGCGCCGGCGCGCATGGCGGGAAGACCGAGTCCTCGCCGTCGTGCGTGGTCAGCACGAGCACGCCGATGTGACGACCGCCTGGGACCGGTGCTGGCCGACCGGTTGCGGGGGCTCGGTCCGGGCCATCCCGAGACTCTGATCACTCGCCACGACCTCGTCATGGCGGTTGCCCTGGCCATTAGTCGTATACGACTACTCGTATACGAGTAGTCGTATACGACTGTATGATGAGGACATGCCGCTGCGTGCGACGGACAATGCCCTCGTCCTGCCCCTGTTGGGCCTGCTCCTGGAGCAACCCCGGCACCAGTACGCCCTGCTCGCCGAACTGCGCGCTCGCTACGGGTGGCGCGTGCGGACCGGCTCGCTGTACACGCTGGTCGGGTCGCTCCGGGACGTGGGCTGGATCGAACCCCACGACCGTGGCCGGAGCTCGGGCGGCGACAAGCCCGCGCCCACCGTCTTCCGGGTTACCCAGGCGGGTGCGGATGAGCTCGCTCGGCGAGTCGTGGCCGACCTGACCGACCCGGACCCCATGAACGCCCCGCGGTTCGTCATGGCGCTGGCCTACATCGGCATCCTTGACCGTACGACCGCCATCGCCGCACTCACCTCGCGCGTCGAGGTGCTGCGGAAGCGTGTCGATGACTGGGAGCAGGCGATCACGGCATCGGGCCTCGCCCCGATCTACATGATCGAGACCGACTTCCTGGCCTCGCAGACCCGGCACGACATCGACTGGCTCGAGCGGTTCATCAGCCGCATCGCCGACCCGAACTATGTGTGGCCGACCGGCCCGAGAAAGCGCAGAAAGAGCTAGCGCACGTGGCCGGCCGCCGCCGGTCGGCCATGCCGGTACGGTCGCGGCCGGCCGCGGGCCCCGGAAACGGTGTGGGGTGGCGCTGCTTCGGATGTGCTCGGGGCGGGGACCGGAGCTAGGCGTTGACGTCGGGCTTGTCCAGCACCCAGCGCCAGGTGCCGTCGGGTTGGCGGCGGGCCACCTCGACGGTTATCGTTCCGTTGGCCAGGCGCGAGGACGTGAGGGCCAGGTCGCCCCACAGCAGGGTCCGCAGCTGGGTGCCCGGCTCGAACGTGGGCCGACCCGCCACCAGGCGCTCGTAGAAGCGGCGGATCTCGTCGGCCCCGGTCGCGACCCCACCGTCGGGCCGGGCCAGCACTGCGTCGGGCTCGTAGAGGTCCACCAGGCCGTCGACGTCACCGGCGTTGAGCCGCGCCACGACGAGGCGGCTCAGATCCTCGGGGCGCGTCGCCCGCTCTCGATCAGCATGCATAGGCGTCAGTCTGGCCGGGCGGTACGACACTTGGGCCCCCGCTCACCCGTCGGGGGCGACGACGCGCGCGTAGACCGGGCGGATCAGGTCGACGACGGCGTGCCGACCGACGGCCAGGGACAGCGGGTCGAGCTGATCGAGGATGGCGTCGGGCCGGCGCACCCCCGGCAGCCGCGCGGGCCGGCGGGCGCGCGGCCCGGCCTGCCAGAAACCGCGGGGAGGCGGTGGCGCGGTGACCGTCGGGGCGGCCGGTGGGATGCGCAGCCGTTCCAGAAGCTCGTCCCGGCCCCGGCCGCGCCACGCGAACATGGCGAACGGGTCGCGCTCGAACTCCGCCGCCAGCGCGTACCAGGCGGCGATGACGTGCAGGCACGGTTCCTGCCAGGTCCGACAGGAGCAGGACAGCGCCACCTCGTCGACCGACTGCGGCAGCAGCGACAGCCCCGACTGGGCCAGGATCTCGTCCAGGCCGTCCGGCACCTCGCCGGCGAGCAGCGTGGCCACGTGGATCGCCTGCGCCGACAGGGCCTGCTCCACCTGACGCCACTGCGCCGCGGTGAAGGCCCGGACGGCGATCCGGACCCGGTAGGTGTCCGTGGTCTCCGGGTCGGTGTCACGGACGGTGGCGACCGCCACGCTGGTCGACACGGCCAGGCTCTGGACCGCGCCCGCGCGGAAGAGCCGCCGGCCCCGCTGGAACTGGGACGCCAGGCCGAGGGACTCGAGCACGGCGCGGAACTCGCGGATACGGTCAGGCATCGAAGCCCTCCGTGCGCAGGGACACCGCCTCCATGAGGTCCTCAGTGGACAGTGAGGTGAGCCACGCCTCGCCGCTGCCGATCGCGGCCCGGGCCGTCGCCCGCTTGTCCGCCAGCATCTGGTGCACGCGCTCCTCGATCGTGCCGAGGCAGACGAACGTGTGCACCTGCACGTCCCGGCGCTGGCCGATCCGGTACGCGCGGTCGGTCGCCTGTTCCTCGACCGCCGGATTCCACCAACGATCCAGATGGATCACATGATTGGCCGCGGTCAGGTTCAGGCCGGTCCCGCCCGCCTTGAGCGAGACCAGCAGCACCTCCGGGCCCTGTCCGGACTGGAAGCGTCGCACCAGTTCGTCCCGAGCGCCCCTGGGCGTGCCGCCGTGCAGCAGATCGACCGCCACGCCGAGCCGCTGGTGCAGGTAGGGGCGCAGCATCTCGGCGAACGTCGCGAACTGGGTGAAGACCAGGGCCCGGTCACCGTCGGCCACCACGTTGGCGAGGATCTCCTCCAACCGGGCGAGCTTGCCCGAGCGATTCGGCAGCGGCGAGGCGTCACGCAGCAGGTGAGCCGGGTGGTTGCACACCTGCTTGAGCTTGGTGAGGGCGGCGAGGATCAGGCCGTTGCGGGCGGGACCGGCGGGTGCCTCGGCCAGCCGCTCGAAGAGCTCGTTCGTCACCGCCCGGTAGAGGCTCGCCTGTTCCACGGTGAGGGTGCACCACACGATGCGCTCCAACCGGGCCGGGAGGTCGGTGATGACCTGGTCGTCGGTCTTCAACCGCCGCAGCAGGTACGGCCGCGTGAGCCGGCGCAGCCGAGCCGCCGCCTCCTCGTCGCGGTAGCGTTCGATGGGTACGCCGAAGCGGGCCCGGAAGACGCTCGCCGGCCCCCAGAGCCCGGGGTTGAGGAAGTCCATGATGGACCACAGCTCCGACAGGCGGTTCTCCACGGGCGTGCCGGTGAGGGCGATCCGGTGGCGAGCCGGGAAGCGGCGGATCGCCCGGGCGGTGAGGCTGGCGCTGTTCTTGATGTGCTGGGCCTCGTCGAGGACCACCCGGTCCCAGCGGACCTCGGCCAGCCGGTCCACGTCCTTGGCCGCGGTGCCGTAGGTGGTCAGCGCGAGATCGGCCGAGGTGAGGTCGCCGGACCGCGACGATCCATGATGGACGGTCACGCGCAGGCCGGGCGTGAACCGCGCGATCTCGCTCTGCCAGTTGCCGAGCACGGACAGGGGGCACACCACCAGCGTCGGTGGGCGCGGGCCCTGGTCGCGCAGCCACGCCTCCAGCGCCAGCACCTGGATGGTCTTGCCGAGGCCCATGTCGTCGGCGAGCAGGGCCCCGACCCCGAGCCGGTCCATGAAGGCCAGCCACGACAGGCCGCGGCGCTGGTAGGGCCGCAGGGTGGCGGCCAGCGAGGCGGGTGGGTCGATGAGGTCCAGCCCTTCGCCCGTCCGGCCGGCCAGCAGGTCGGCCAGCCACCCCTCACCGTCCACCTCCTGGATCGGCAGGGGCGGTCCGGTGTCCGCGAGCTGGTGCACCAGGCGCAGCGCCTCGCCGGCGCTCAGCTGCCCCTCGCCGCCGCGCTGCAGGAACACCAGGCCGGCGCGCAGGCGGTCCGGGTCGAGATACACCCACCGGCCCCGGAGGCGGACCAGGGGCACCGAGGCCCGCGCCAGCTCGGCCAGCTCCCGCGGGGTGAGCCGCTCGCCACCAAGGGACAGCTCCCAGCGGTAGTCGGCGATGGTGTCCAGGTCGGCGGTACGGTCCCGCACCACCGCGGCCGTCGTCTGTCGCGTTCGGACAGACAGGGTGAGACCGAGTTCGGGACGACGCTGCCACCACGCCGGCAACAGGACGCCGAAGCCCGCCTCGACCAGCGGGGGTGCGTGACGCAGGAACCGGTAGGCGCCGGCCGTGTCGAGGGTCAGCCCGACCGGCTGCTCGTCGCGCAGCGCGTCGTCGAGGTCCGGGTAGAGCCGGCGCGCCCGGCCGAGCCCTTCGAGGAGCACCTCCCGCGGCTCGCGGCTCGTGTAGCGCAGCAGGGGAGTGGCCCGGTCCTCCCACGCGTCGGCCGCCGGGATGAGCACGCTCGGTTCGGCGATGGACTGGAGCAGGAACTCCAGCCGCCACGTCGCCGGCTCGGCGTCGCCGTCTCCCTGGGCCAGGTTCGTCAGGCGGAAGCAGACGCGGACCGGGAACGTCGCCGTGCTGTCCCGCCAGGCGTCCAGGCGGTGGCGCAGGCGGTCCACCTCGGCGGCCGGCGCGGCGAAGCGACCGTCGGCCCCGGTGAGCGCCCTCAGCCAGGCGGCCGTCGCCCCGGAGCCGGCCTCCGGCGGCAGGAGCGGTGTGTCGACCACCCGCCGGACGTGGGCGTCGATGGTGGCGTCCACCAGCTCGCGCAGCGCGTCGGCCGTGGACGCACCGTTGGTCGGCGCAGTGGCCAGCGCCACGGCGGGTGTCGCCCGAACCAGGTCGTCGAACCACGCCAGGTCCGGGCCGGTGAGCACCGACCGCCAGCACGCCCGGTTGGTGACCGCCCGGGAGCCGCCCGCAGTCTCACCAGCGATCGCGGGCACGAACCGGCCGCGGGCGGCGAGGTCGAGCGCGAAGGCCCGCACGTCGGCCAGCCGACTGACCGACGGGCCGACGATCACGCCGTCCAGGTCGGCCAAGGCCTCCTCGGGGTCCACATCGGATGGTGGGTACACGACCGGCACGGTCCACGGAGCCGGCGGGCTGTCCGAGCCGGTGTCGCCGCCACCCGCCTCGGGGGACGGAAGGGGCGCGCCCTCCCGCGTCGGGAGGTGGATGGTGACCGTGTCGACCGTTCCGGCGACCGGAGGCGGCCCGGCGAACGGGTGGCGCGGGGCGCCGCGGTGGCGCGGGGGTCCGGGGTTGCGCGCGGGGCGGCGGGCCGCCGGGGCCCCGGCCTCCTCCGCCCACAGCGCGAGCCGGCCTCGCGCCGCGACCAGGCCGTGCACCACGATCACGAGGCCACCCTAACCACGGGCGGCGGGGTCGACCCGACGGCCGGCCGCGGGCGGGCCCGGGGGCCGTCACGCGAGGCGGCTCACGGGGCCGGGGTCAGGCGGTGGGCGCCCTCGCTGGCGCGGGCCACGAACGAGGTGGGCTGGGCGTACCCGGCGGCGGCGTAGGCCTCGGCCACCGCGGACCGTACGGTCTCGACCGATGTCGCGCGGACCAGCGCCAGGACGCAGCCGCCGAAGCCCCCTCCGGTCATCCGCGCGCCCAGCGCACCGCAGCGCAACGCCACCTCCACGGCCAGGTCGACGGTCGGTACCGTGATCTCGTAGTCGTCCCGCATCGAGGCGTGCGACTCGGTGAACAAGCGGCCCACCGTGGCCCAGTCACCGGCCCGCAGCGCGTCCACAGTGGAGAGAACCCGCCGGTTCTCCGTCACCACGTGGCGGACCCGGCGGCGCACCACGTCGTCCTCCAGCCGGGCCAGGGCCGCGTCGAGGTCGGTGACGTCGCGCAACGCGGGGACGCCCAGCGACGCGGCCGCCGCCTCACAGGTCGCCCGACGCTGGGCGTACTCGTTCTCCGTGTGCTGGTGCGGGGTGTGCGAGTCGATGACCAGCAGGGCCAGCCCGGCCGCCTCCGGGTCGAACGGCACCTGCTCCACCTGCCCGGACCGGCAGTCGAGGAACAGCGCGTGGCCGGCCCGGCAGCGGATCGAGGCGGTCTGGTCCATGATGCCGCAGGGCACGCCGACGTAGCTGTTCTCGGCGCGCTGGGCGATCGCCGGCCGTTGGGGCACCGGCAGGTCCGCCCCGGCGAGGTCGCACAGCGCGGAGAGCACCGCGCACTCCAGGGCGGCCGACGAGGACAGCCCGGCCCCCATCGGGACATCGGACTCGATCGACAGGCGGGCCGCCGGGACCTCGACCCCGGCCTCGCGCAGCGCCCAGATCACCCCGGCCACGTACGCCGCCCAGCCGGTCACCGCCCCCGGCCGCAGGTCGGCGACGGTCACCACCACGGCGTCGGGCTGGCCCGCGCTCGTGATCTCCCACCGGGGCTCGCCGGACGACGGTTCGCCAGACAGCGGTTCGACCGTGGCGACGGTCCGCTGGGGCAGTGCGATGGGCAGCACGAAGCCGTCGTTGTAGTCGGTGTGCTCGCCGATGAGGTTCACCCGGCCGGGCGCCGCCCACACACGGGCACCGGCGGCGACGGGCGCGGTCACGTCTCCACCCGCGAGACGGGGGCGGACCGTCCGGACGGAATGGACCGGACGGCGGCGGACCGGGAGGCCGAGGACCGGGTCGCGGCGGAGCGCGAGGCGGAGGACCGACCCGCCGCGGGCGGGGCCGGAACGTCGACACACATGACTTCCGAGATGTTCGCCCGGAGCACGCCCAGCGCCGCGGGGTCGATCCCGGCGTCGGTCACCAGCACGTCCGCCCCGTTGAGCGGGATGATCGTCGCGATGCCGACCACCCCCCACTTGGTGTGGTCGGCGACGACCACGGTGCGGCGGGCGGCCGCCACGAGCGCCCGGTTGGTCTCCGCCTCGGCCAGGTTGGGGGTGGTGAAGCCGCCGCGTTCGTCCATCCCGTGCACCCCGAGGAACAGCACGTCGAGGTTGAGCCCGGCGAGGAGCGTGGTGGCGGCCGGGCCGACCAGCGCGTCGGATGGCGTCCGGACACCGCCGGTGAGGATCACCGTCTGCGTCGGGTTCGCCGCGCGGTGCAGCACGTCGGAGACGGCCACCGAGTTGGTGACGACGGTGAGGTTGTTGATTTCTGTTAGTTTCTGTGCGAGGGCGGCGGTGGTGGTGCCGGCGGAGATGCCGACCGCCGAGCCGGGCGTCACCAGGGCCGCGGCCGCCGTGGCGATCGCCGCCTTCTCGGCCGCCTGCCGGACCTGCTTGGTCGCGAAGGCCGGCTCGTCCGCGGGGGTGTCCACCGGCAGCACGCCGCCGTGGACCCGGGTCAGCAGGCCCTGCTCGACCAGAGCCTCCACGTCGCGCCGCACGGTCATGTCCGAGACGCCGAGCGCGCTCGCCAGCTCGCTGAGGCGGACGCCGCCGCGCCGGCGCACCTCGTTGACGATGGCACTGCGTCGCTGGGGGCCTAGCACGACCACCACCGAGCGATGCTGTGCGGACTTGTTTGATTCTGTGACATGGTGGGGCTAGATTACCGCCCGTGCGCCCCGCTGTCACCCCAGCACGGTCGGGCCCGCTGCTCCGGGCGGTGCGGACTGACACCCACCTCGCCGACGGTCGAACCCTCATCTACTACGACCCGCCGGGTACCCACCGCGACCCACCGCCGGACACGCGCGAGCTGCCCGCACCGCCGCCGCCGGGCGAGGCCCGCTTCGACCCCCGTACGGGTGAGTGGGTGATCGTGGCCACCCATCGGCAGACGCGGACCTTCCTTCCCTCGGCCGACCACTGTCCGCTGTGCCCCTCGACCCCGGCCAACCAAACCGAGATCCCGGCGTCCGACTACACGGTGGCGGTCTTCGCCAACCGGTTCCCCGCCCTGACCGGACAGGGCGCCGGCCCCATCGAGCCCGGCACCTCCCTGTTCACCGCGGTCCCGGCGGTGGGGCGGTGTGAGGTGATCTGCTTCGACCCGCGGCACGATGTCGCGTTCGCCGACCTGTCGGCCGACCAGGCGCGGTTGGTCATCGAGGCGTGGGCCGACCGGACCGCTGAGCTGTCGGCCCGCCCCGACGTCGTGCAGGTTTTCTGCTTCGAGAACCGGGGCGAGGAGATCGGCGTCACCCAGCACCATCCGCATGGGCAGATCTACGCGTATCCGGTCGTGGTGCCCCGGACCGCCCGGATGATCGAGCGCGCGGTCGCCTACCGACGGTCGCGTGGCAGCAACCTCTTCGAGGACCTGGTCGCGATGGAGCTGGCCGACGGCGCGCGGGTGGTCGTGACCAACGAGGACTGGGTGGCGTTCGTGCCGTTCGCGGCCAAGTGGCCGTACGAGGTGCACGTGTACCCACGGGTCCGGGTGCCGAACCTGCCGAGCCTCGGTCCCGACGAGCGCGACTCGCTGGCTGAGATCTACCTCGAGGTCCTGCGCCGGTTCAACCGGCTCTTCCCGACCCCCACGCCCTACGTCGCGGCCTGGCACCAGGCGCCGCGGGCCGACGTGCCCGGGATGACCGAGCTCGCCCTGCACCTGGAGCTGTTCAGCAACCGGCGCAGCCCCACCGCGCTGAAGTACCTCGCCGGCACCGAGGCGGGCATGGACATGTTCTCCAACGACGTCGTTCCCGAGCAGGCCGCCCAACGCCTGCGCGACGCCGTCGGCTGACGCTCACCAGCGGTAGCGCAGGATCGCGCCCACGCCGTCGACCAGGTCGGAATCGTGGTCGACCACGATGCCCTCGGCCCCGGCGAGCGCCGCGGCCCCGATGAGGGCGTCATCGGCCGGCTCCCAGGCCGGCGAGTCCGTGCCCGTGTCCGTCTGGGACGGCCCGAGCATCGTCGGGTTGAGCGGGTTCACCCACACCTGGGCCGCCGACGGGTCGGGGCTGAGCAGGAGGGTGTCGATGCGCAGGTCGCGGGCGGCGGCGCAGACCTCCGCCACACCCCGCACACTGTCCCCACTGGACAGTCCGTTGTAGAACCGGTCGAGCGCCTCGGAGCGCCGTTCCTCGGCCGAGGCTCCGATCGCGGCCCGCGTCGCCGCGTCCAGGATCGGGTCCTGCATGGTCGGCTCGCGGCGGGAGCGCACGCGCGACTCGGGATGCGGCCGGACCGGCGTCTCGTGCTCGACCTCGACCACGCGGCCGGCGAGGATCTTCGGCAGCCGCTCGCGCACCAGCTGGCGGGCTCGGATGTCCCCGGCCAGCACGACCACGTCGGCGGCCGTGCGCTCGACCGCCGCCCCGATGACCCGGGCCACGTCGGCGCTGTTGCGCTCCCAGTTCTCCTCGGCCGCGTGCTGGTACTTCGGCACCGACCACATCTCGTCCCGCTGCTTGGTGGAGACCTTGGTGATGAACCGGTCTTCCCCCCGTACCGTCACGACCGCGCCGTCCGAGCTGCGGACCGAGCCGCCGGTACGGTCCACGTCGGCCCGCACCCACCGGATGTCCTCGCCCGTCTCGCCCAGCTCGGCGAGTGAGGTCAGGGCGTTGGGGGCGTCCCGAGCGTCGGATGTGGCCAACGCGGCGACGCTGCGGAGCAGGTCCGCGGCGTGGGGTAGGGCCGACCAGGTGGCCAGCTGCGGGCGGCGGGGGGTGACGGGCAGGCTGCGGCTGAACGCCACCGAGCCACCGGAGGCGAACACGGCCAGCTCGCCGGGGCCTGGATGAGCGGGCGCCTCCTCGACTACCTCGTCAATCGCCTGCAGCGTCGCGTCGTCCGCACCATGCGCACCGAGCCACTCGCGCGCCTCGCGCCACCGCAGGTCGAGTTCGTGGCGGGCTTCCTGAGGGGTGCCGGTGGGATTCGCGACAGTCGCGTCCAGGTACACCGACGCCCACGGGCCCCCGCCGCCGTAGAGGGTCCTGATCGTCGACAGGCGCATGATCCCTATTCTCCGCCGCCCTCGCCGGAGTGTGGCGGGGATCGCCGCTGTTCCATGCAACCGTGCGCCGGCGGTTTCGGCTGCCGACGCCGAATGGTACGTCGACGCCATGGACCGACGCCGTTCGAATTCCGTCGCCGGCCGCGGCGGACCCAGGTGAGCCATCAGCCCCGTGCGTTCACGCCAGCCGCATCTGTCCCGAGCGACCGCGATCAGCTAACGTTCGGGCCGTGTGGAGCCGCCGTCGTCTCGCCATCGTTGCCGTGGCCGCCGTGGTGGCCGTCGTCGGCATTGTGGTCGCCGTCGTGCTGATCGGGGGTGGCCGGAGCGAACCGGACAACGCCCCCAGGGTGGTGCAGCCCGGCGCCCCGGGTGAGCCCGGGCGCACGCTCTCGCCGGAGGACCTGGCCAGCCTGACCGTGCCGCCGCACAACGCCGCCGACGTCGAGTTCTTCGAGCGGATGATTCCGCACCACGCCCAGGCCCTGGAGATGACCGCGCTCGTGGACGATCGCACCAGCAACGCCGACATCCGCCTGCTCGCCGAGCGCATTGAGATTTCTCAGCAGGATGAGATCGCCCGGATGCAGGAGTGGCTGACGGCCCGGGGGCTGCCGGTGCCGCCGCCCCACACGAACCACGCCGGTCACGACCAGCTCATGCCCGGCATGCTCAACGACGAGCAGATGGGTCAGCTCGAGCAGGCCCGGGACGCCGAGTTCGATCGGCTCTTCCTGGAGTTCATGATCTACCACCATCAGGGCGCCATCACGATGGCGGAGGAGCTCTACGCCCGCGGCGGCGGGTTGGAGCCCGAGAGCGACCGGTTCGCCCGGGAGGTCATCGCTGACCAGGGTATTGAGATCAGTCGAATGCAGCAGATGCTGGCGCAGCTGACCGCCTGACGCACCTGGCCGCGCCAGCCGCATCGGCGGGCTGCGGTTGGCGCGGGCCCGTCGCCTCGCGCCGCGCCGGCCGTCGCTCGGGCGCCGGGCGTCGATGCCGCGAGGGTCGACGTGTCTGGCCGGACTCCCGAGCGCTGGCGTTGCTGGTGGGGAGCCTCGGCGAAAGTCTGGTTGGGGTGGCGAGGCGTTGCGTCCGGGTGAGCAGAGCAAGTCCTGCCCGGGTTGCCCCGGGGCAGCCGGGTTCCAAGCGCGGTGGTGTGCCGGGGTCGTCGCGGCAGCCCGTGCGGTGCAGATGGCGTCGGCGTCGGCCCGCTACCCCATGCCGGCTCCGGTCGCTCCAGAAGATGCGTGGGCCCCTCGCCGCCACCGTCGGCCGGAAGCCGTGAGCACGTCACGACGATGGCCACGGTCGCGGCGAGGGGCGTCACCGTCTCATCCCGGTCCTGTGCGGACAGTCCGGTGTGGACTTACGTGAGGTTGACGCACTGGCCGCTGGCCGGTCCGTTCACCTCGTTGGCGACGCCGAGGTTGATCGGCGCCGGGGTGTTGCCGGTGCAGGCCAGCGGCCCGCTGATGGAGTTGGCCGCCACGACCAGCTCCACGCCCGGCGTGTTGGTTCCGGTCACCGACACCGGACCCCGAATGGTCGAGCCGACCAGGGCGGCGCTGCCGGTCGTGCCGGCCACGCTCACCGGACCGTTCACCCGGGTGTCGTAGAGGTGGACCGCCGCGGCCGAGGCCGCCGACACCGGGCCGTTGATGCTGGAGTCGATGGCCAGCAGCGACGCCCCGGCCTTCACCGACACCGGGCCGCGCACCGTGGCGCCGTCCAGGCAGGTGACGCCGCTGACGGTCAGCGGGCCGTTGTGGACCCCGGTGATCGTCGTGTCACAGGTCCGGAACAGCTGGTCGAACCGGGCCCGGGCCACCGCGAAGCTCGGCGCCCAGGTGAACTTCGGCTGGTGTTGCGCGTTGAACTCGGCGAACCGCACCTCGCCGGCCGCGGCGATCTCGGCCTCACTCAGGTGCTCGCTCGGCGTCAGGCGGAACACGTCGAAGCCGCGGGCGATCTCGCTGCCGTAGATGTTGCCGTTGTACCAGTACGCCGACCAGAAGCCGCCGAGCACCAGCGAGCTGGCGCTGATGGGGCCGCGGTCGAAGTAACCGATCTCCACCGGGTTCCACGGGTCGGTGAAGTCCATCAGCGAGATGCCGCCCTGGTACCAGGCCTGAACCAGGATGTCCCGTCCGGGTACGGGGATCAGCGAGCCGTTGTGGGCGACGCAGTTCTCCTGGTTCGTCATCGGCACCGGCAGCTTGTAGTAGCTGCGGAACTCCAGCTTGCCATCGACGATCTCATAGATGGCGTTGGCGCCCCACTGCGGCTGGTCGGTCGGCCGGCAGCGCGCCCCGGTGCCGCCGCCCCACTCGTCGGTGAACACGACCTTGGTGCCGTCGTTGCTCAGCGTCGCCGAGTGCCAGTAGGCGAAGTTGGGGTCGGCCACCGCGTCCAGCCGGACCGGGTTGGCCGGGTCGGAGATGTCGATGAGCAGACCGTTGCCCTCGCACGCACCCACCGCGAGCCCCAGCGCGGGGTAGGAGGTGATGTCGTGGCAGGCGTCGGTGACCGGGCTGGGCGACCAGGCCGTGCCCGACGGGTGCAGCGGGGTGGGCGGCTGGTTCTGCAGACCGTCGATCCGCCCGGTCTCCGGGTCGGCGAAGAGCCGCACCTCGTTCACCACGGCGGCCGCGGCCGGGTTGGCCAGCGGCACCTTGATGACCTCGATGCGCCAGCGCGACGGGTTCACGCCGTTCGCCGGGTTGTTGTTGCAACCGGCCATGTCGGAGGCCGGGCGCACCGAGGTGGTACCCGAGACGTACACGTACACGTGGTCCGGGTCGTCCGGGTCGGTGACCAGCGAGTGGGTGTGCGAGCCCCGGCAGGTCTGGACCGCGGCGACCTGGACCGGGTTGGTCACGTCACTGACGTCGAAGATGCGCACGCCCTGGAACCGGACGCCAGTCGACGGGTTCGTGCCGCAGTCGAGCCGACCGCGGGTCTCCTCGACCGACATGAAGAGCAGGTTCCCGTACACGGACATGTCGCCCTGCCCGCCCGGGCACACGACGTTGGTGACGATGTGCGGATTGGCCGGGTCCGAGATATCAATGATGTTGAACCCGTGGAAGTTGCCGACGAAGGCGTAGTTGCCGCCGAAGGCGATGTCCGAGGTGGCGAAGGAGATGGAACCAATGTTGCCGGGGTTGAAGAATCCCTCAGGCTTGTCGATGTGGGCCAGCCACTCCATGTTCGAGATGGCCGTCCCGGCGTCGAGCCAGCCCGGGGTCAGGCTGGTGCGCGGATCCGGCTCGTCGGCCGCCGCCGGAGCTGCGGCGAGCCCGGTCACGGTCACCGCGATGGCGGCGCCGGCCAAGAGCCGGACCGAGAGCCGATGAGGACGACGGTGTACCATATCGGCGCCTTTCCGGAGTTACGGATGTGGCGAAATACGACAGACCGTGATGGTGTGTCGTAAGGGACGACGTTACCGTCCGTGCGTCCCACGGGAAAGGGGAGCGATCGGGGCGACGCCCGGTGCGATACCGGCGTCTCCGGCCCCATGATTCCGACGTCTGGTCATTTCGACCGCGCCCCGCATGACGCTCCACAGTGGCCGGTGGTGAGCCGG
>Ga0310831_100384_pt1 | contig 25057 bp, 19 predicted proteins | sample WT_ome_6_FD_201307 | JGI IMG/M metagenome (GOLD analysis project Ga0310831, IMG submission 201307) | Sorghum-adapted microbial communities enriched on wild type (WT) sorghum from Joint BioEnergy Institute, Emeryville, California, United... ... | reverse complement strand
GGTGTTTCGACCATCGACGTTCCTAGGTGGAGCCCTTGTCGGCGATGCCGGCGGAGTCGAACGTGGCCACCTCGTGCAGCACCCGGGCGGCGCTGGCCACCAGGGGCACCGCCAGCAACGCGCCGGTCCCCTCCCCCAGCCGCAGGCCCAGGTCGACCAGGGGTGACAGGCCCAGGTGGGCCAGCGCCACCGCCGCGCCCGGTTCGGCCGACCGGTGCCCGGCCACGAGCGCGCCGGCCGCGTGGGGCGCGAGGGCCACCGCCGCCAGCGCCGCCGAGTCGGCGATCACGCCGTCGAGGATCACCGGTACGCCCGCGGCGGCCCCGCCGAGGATGTAGCCCGCGAGGGCGGCGTGCTCCAGACCCCCGACGGCGGCGAGCACGCCGACCGGGTCGGCCGGGTCCGGCCGGTGCCGGGCCAGGGCCTCGGCCACCACCCGGCGCTTGCGCGCGAGCATGGTGTCGTCGATGCCGGTGCCGCGGCCGGTGACCGCGTGGGGGTCGGCTCCGGTGAAAGCGGCGATCAGGGCGGCCGCGGGCGTGGTGTTCGCGATGCCCATGTCGCCGGTGATCAGGCAGTCGTGGCCGGCGGCGACGAGCTCGGCCGCGACCTGGGCGCCCACCTCGAGGGCCGCCCGCGCCTCGTCACGGGACATCGCGGGCTCGCGCGACAGGTCGGCCGTGCCGGGCCGTACGCGCCGGACCCAGAGCGACTCGTGATGGTCGACCGGCGTCGCCACCCCGACATCGACCACCACCACATCGGCGCCGATCTGTCGGGCGAACGCGTTGACCACCGCCCCACCGGCCAGGAAGTTGGCGACCATCTGGGCGGTGACCTCCTGCGGCCAGGGTGTCACCTGCTGCGCGTGCACGCCGTGGTCGCCCGCGAAGACCGCCACGACCGGCCGGCTCGGCACCGGCGGCGGGCACCGCCCGGCCAGCCCGGCCAGCTGGACGGCGAGCTCCTCGAGCTGCCCCAGCGATCCGGCCGGCTTGGTGAGCCGACCCTGCAGCTCGCGAGCCGCTGTCATCGCCGTCACATCCAGCGGCCGAATGGCCGCCACCGACTCCTCCCACCGCACCCGGGAATCCTATCCAGCACGCCGGCCCGGGCGGATCTTGCGATCATCGCCGATCTCTCGCGATCATGGCCGGTCCCGGCCGGCCGGGCGCGATCATGTTGGCTGACGATGATCAATCTAGGATTCCGTCGATCCCATGTCGTATAAGGCGTCGGCGAGCGCGGCCAGGAACGCGTCGGTGGTGGCCCGGTCGCGGACCGCCACCCGCAGGTGGTCCGGGCCGAGGCCGGGGAAGGTGTCCCCCCGCCGGACCGCGAAGCCCCGCGCGCGCAGCCCCTGGCGCACCGCCTCGCCCGTACCCGCCGGGAGCTGAATGAGCACGAACGAGCTCGCCGGCTCGGCGGCCAGCCGCACCCCGGGCAGCGCGGCCAGCCCGGCCACCAGGTGGGCCCGGTCGGCGGCGAGGTCGGCGGCGAGCTGGCGCTCGTAGGCGACCGCGGCCGGCGACGCGCAGGCCACCATCGCGGCCAGCGCGGGCGTGGAGACCGGCCACAGCGGCTGCACCCGGGCGAGCTCGGCGACCAGGGGCGGCGCCGCGAGGAGGTAGCCCACGCGCAGGCCGGCCAGGCCGTACGTCTTGGTCAGGCTGCGCACCACCACCAGCCCGGGCAGGTCGCGCCGCCCGGCAAGCTCGATCGGTGGGCCGGACACGGTGTCGGCGAACGCCTCGTCGACCACGAGGAGCCGCCCCGGCCGGGCCAGGGACGCGACGAGCTCGGGCGGATGGGCGACCGAGGTCGGGTTCGTCGGGTTGCCCACGATCACGAGGTCCGCCTCGGCCGGCACCAGGGCGGGGTCGAGGCGGTAGGGCGGGGGCAGGATCACGCGGTGGACGGCGTGACCCGCGGCCCGGAGGGCCGCCTCCGGCTCGGTGAACTGAGGATGCACCACCACGGCGTGGCGGGGGCGCACCGCCCGGGCGAGCAGCACGAAGGCCTGCGCCGCGCCGGTCGTGGGCAGCACCTCGTCGGGGTCGCGCCCGTGCCGCCGGGCCAGGGCCATCCGGGCCGGCCGGTCGTCCGGGTACTGTGCAAGATTTTCGATGGACTGCCGCACCGGTCCGGCGAGCCACTCGGGCATCGCCCCGTCACGGACGTTCACCGCGAGGTCGACCAGGCCGGGCGCCACCTCGGCATCGCCATGCCACTTAAGATCGTAGATATCGTCGGCGTCCTCGTATCGGTCCATCTCGCCCAACCCTGCCCGCAGATGGCGGCATTTGGCCTATTTTCTGGGGTGTGCACCGCCTCTTCCAGACCCACTCCTACCTCGCCGCCCTCATCCGCGCCGGCCTCATCGCCGGCATCGTCGTCGGTGCCGCGACGTTCCCGGTGGCCGCCCTCGCCGGGATGGGCGTCCTCGCCGCCACCGACTACATCCACAATCTGCCGACGAAGCTGCGCGACACACCGTCGGCACAGGTGAGCTACGCCTACGCCGCCGACGGGGAGACGCTCATCGCCCAGTTCTTCGAGGAGTACCGCCGCTACGTCCCGCTGTCGGAGATCTCGCCCCACATGCAGCGGGCCATCGTGGCCAGTGAGGACGCCCGGTTCTACGACCACAAGGGCGTCGACACCAAGGGTCTGTTGCGGGCCTTCGTCGCCAACCAGCGCTCGGGCGGGGTGTCCCAGGGGGCATCGACGCTGACCATGCAGTACGTCCGCAACGTGCAGCGCGACTCGGCCCGCTCGCCCGAGGAGGTGCGGGAGGCGACCGAACAGACCAACCAGCGCAAGCTGCGGGAGATGCGGCTGGCCGTCGCGGTCGAGAAGCAGATGACCAAGGAGCAGATCCTCGAGGGCTACCTGAACGTCGCGTACTTCGGGCACCGCGCCTACGGCATCTACGCGGCGGCCGAGGTGTACTTCTCCAAGCACCCCTCGCAGCTCACGCTGCCCGAGGCGGCCATGCTCGCCGGGCTGGTGAAGGCGCCGACCGAGTTCGACCCCGCCAGCCGGGACCAGACCGCCGCTCTGGATCGACGCAACTACATCCTCGACCGGATGGTGGAGCTGCGGTACCTGTCGCCCGAGCAGGCCGAGGAGGCCAAGCAAACGCCGATCCAGCTGCGGCTGACCGACCCGCCGAACGACTGCATCGCGGTCAACCCCGAGCACCGCGACTGGGGCTTCTTCTGCGACCTGCTGAAGAGCTGGTGGCGTCGGCAGCCCGCGTTCGGCGACAACCCCCAGGCGCGGGAGGAGAACCTGCGGCGCGGCGGCTACAAGATTGTGACGTCGCTCGATCCGCGGCTACAGGAGATCGCCATGAGCGAGGTGACCTCCAAGGAGCGCATCGGCAGCTCGTACGCCCTCGGCCTCGTGGCGGTGCAGCCCGGCACGGGCCGGATCCAGGCGGCCGCGGTGAACCGCAACTACAGCCTCGACCAGAGCCGCAACGGCCCGCACACCCTGGCCTCGGCCGCCCGCGCGGGCATGAAGGGGAACTACCCGAACACCGTGGCCCCCCTGCTGGGCGGCGGTGGCGTGGCCGGCTACCAGGCCGGGTCAACCTTCAAGATATTTACCATTCTCGCTGCTCTGGAGATGGGATATCCGCTGAACACGCGCATCAACTCGCCGCACCGGATCCAGACCCAGTACGCGGCCGAGGGCGCCGCGTCCTGCGGCGGCTACTGGTGCCCGAGCAACGCCAGCGCCGCGATGGCCGGCGTCCACACCATGTGGTCCGGCTTCGGCCAGTCGGTGAACACGTTCTTCGTACAGCTGGAGCAGATGGTCGGGGCCGAGCGGGTCGTGCGCATGGCGGAGCGGCTCGGTCTCACCTGGCGTACCGAGGAGGACCGACGCCTCGCCAGCCCGGAGCACGCCAACAACTGGGGCGCGTTCACGCTCGGTGTGGCCGACACGACGCCCATCGACATGGCCAACGCCTACGCCACGCTCGCCGCGGACGGGGTCTACTGCGAGGCGACGCCGATCATCTCCATCACCGACTCACGCGGTCAGCCCGTTGCGGCCGGGAACCCGAAGTGCAGCCAGGTGATCTCGGCCGACGTCGCCCGGGCCGCCGTCGACGTGACCCGGTGCCCGCCCGGCGGCCAGCCCTTCGCGGGGTCGTGCGGCGGGTGGTCCACGGCCCCCGGCATCGCCGCCGCGGTCGGCCGACCCATGGGCGGCAAGACCGGTACCACCGACAACACTCGGGCCGCCTGGTTCGTCGGGTTCACCCCCGAACTCGCCGCCGCGGCGTTCATCGCCGACCCCGACAACCCGTTCCACGTCGCCGGCGACTGGAACGCCCACAAGACCGACAGCGCGGTCGCCGGCCTCCTCAGACGCGGCCTGGAGGGCTTCCCCATCCGCGACTTCACGCCACCCTCACCCGCCATGGTCGGCCGATAGCCCCGACGGCCGGCCGTGCGGGGCCGCGGACCGGCGCGTCTCTCGTGGCGCCACCGAGCCCGAAAGCCGGCACCACGAACCAGACCGCGGCGGCTCGCGCCCAGGGCGGCCAGCGGCTCGCGCCCGGCCGGCGGCTCGCGCCCAGGGCGGCCAGCGGCTCGCGCCCGGCCGGCGGGTCGGGCCCGGCCGGCGCATGACCACGCCCGCGTACCGACGCGGCCCGACCACCGCGCCGGCCCGCGCGACGCCCCACGGCCCCCGCCGGCCCGGGCGCCCGGCCTCGAACACACCATCGATTCCGGATCTGGACGGAATCGCACAGAGGATCGAGTGACGCATCACGCAGCGACGACCTCGGTGAGCGGGAAGGTGCGGGCCAGCACCGCGTTGGCGACTCGCGTCAAGTGCTTGTCAAGCTGGTGCAACACGGCCACCAGCTGGTTGATCTGCTCGGTGAGAACGGCCTCAGGAAGTTGACGAATGTCTTCCTCTTCCAGGGCGGCGATGGCGGCGTGCAGTTGCTCCATGACTTCACTCGTACTCATGTACGGCAGATTAGCACCACCAGTCACAGGAACTCAAGAGGCTCCGCGAACTTCTGTTCGAGCCTCGGGCGGCCGGCCGGAACTGTCGGAGCGGGTCGGCATGATGGGGTCGTGCTCTTCGCGGATGTGGCCGGCACGTCGACGGCCGTCGCGGCGACCTCGGCCCGCCGCGCCAAGGTGGAGCTGCTCGCGGCCGCGCTCCGGACCCTGGCCCAGACCGGCGATCCCGTCCAGATCGAGGCCGGGGCGGCGTACCTCGCCGGCGAGATGCGGCAACGCCAGATCGGGGTCGGTTGGGCGAGCCTGAGGGACCTGCCGGCCCCGGCCGAGCGCCCGTCGTTGACGGTGCGCGAGGTGGACGCCCGGCTGGCCGAACTGGGCACGGTCACGGGTGCGGGCTCGGTGGCGCGGCGGCGGACGCTCGTCCACCAGCTCTTCGCGGCGCTGACCGCCGACGAGCAGCGCATGCTGGTGGGGATCATCTCCGGGGAGCTGCGCCAGGGTGCCCAGGCGGGCCTGCTCGCGGACGCGATCGCCGCCGCGGCCAAAGTTCCACTCACGGCGGTCCGTCGCGCGCTCCTGCTCGCCGGTGACCTGCGCAAGGTCGCCGCGGCGGCGCTGCTCGAGGGCGAGGCCGGGCTGGCCGCGTTCCACCTGCGCGTGGGCCGACCGCTCGCCCCGATGCTCGCCCAGTCCGCGCCGAGCGTCGAGCAGGCTCTGGCGGCGACGGGCGTCCCGGCCGCGGTGGACGCCAAGCTGGACGGCATCCGGGTCCAGGTCCACCGCGACGGCACCGACGTGGCGGTGTTCAGCCGCAGCCTGGACGACATCACCGCGCGCGTGCCCGAGATCGTCGCCGCGACGCTCGCGCTCGACGTCAGCACCGCCGTGCTCGACGGCGAGGCGCTGCTCGTCGACGAGGAGGGCCGGGCCCGCCCGTTCCAGGAGATCTCCGGCCATGCCGCGCGCCGGCCGGGACGGCGTCCGGCCGCGGTCGCCGGTCAGATGACGCCGTTCTTCTTCGACGCGCTGCACCTCGACGGCACCGACCTCATCGACGAGCCGAGCCGCCGCCGGTGGGCGGTGCTGGACGCCGTGATCCCGCCGAGGAACCGGGTCGCCCGCACCGTGGTCGATACCCCCGAGGCCGGCGCCGCCGCGTTCGCGGACTCGCTCGACCGCGGTCACGAGGGCGTGGTGGTCAAGGCGGCCGACGCGCCGTACGACGTGGGGCGCCGCGGCACCGCCTGGGTCAAGGTCAAGCCGCGCCACACCCTGGACCTCGTGGTCCTCGCCGCCGAGTGGGGACACGGCCGCCGCCGCGGATGGCTGTCCAACCTGCACCTCGGCGCGCGCGACCCGGCCGGCGGGTTCGTCATGCTCGGCAAGACGTTCAAGGGGCTCACCGACGCGATGCTCGAGTGGCAGACGCAGCGCCTGCTCGAGCTGGCGGTCGATCGGGGCGACTGGGTCGTGACCGTACGCCCCGAGCTGGTGGTCGAGATCGCCTTCGACGGGGTCCAGGCGAGCACGCGCTACCCCGGCGGCGTGGCCCTGCGGTTCGCCCGCGTGCTGCGCTACCGCGAGGACAAGTCGGCCGCCGAGGCGGACACGATCGACGCCGTCCGCGCCTTCGCACACGCCGCCCACCGCACCCCCACCCCGGGCGCGACCGGCTGAGGCGCCTCCAGCCACGACCCCTCACGGCCAGCCAGGACCCTCACGGCCAGCCAGGACCCTCACGGCGCGTGCCTCGCTTGACGCGCAAAGCTAATGTCATTAGCTTTATGGCTATGACTAATAGCGTTAACATGCTCACTGTCCCGGGCGGCGAAATCGCCTACGAGGTCGACGGTCCCCCCGGGGCTCCGTTGGTCGTCTGCGTCCACGGCATGGGCGCCAACCGCCATGCCTTCCGCCTGCTCACGCCCGTCCTGACCGCCGCCGGATTCGCGGTCGCTCGCATGGACTCGCGGGGCCACGGCGACTCCAGTCCGGACTGGCCGACCTACGACGCCGAGCACGTCGGCCAAGACGTGCTCGCTCTCGTGCGCCACCTCGGCGGTCCGGCGGTCCTGGTCGGCAGCTCCATCGGGGCGGCCGCGATCACGTTCGCCGCCGCGGCGGCCCCGGACCAGGTCACGGGGCTCGTGCTCATGGGGGCCGCGGCCATCCCGCCCCGGCTGAGCCTGCTGCAGCGCCTCGGGGCGTGGGCCAGCCAGCACAGCCCTCGGTTGTGGATCACGTACTACCGCAGCCTCTTCAAGGCCGGACGCCCGGCGGACTTCGCGGCCGACACCGACCGCCTGCTCGCCCAGCTGCGGCGGCCCGGTCGGATGGCCCCGGTCATGGCTCTGCTCGCCCCGACCTCCGTGTGGTGGACGCAGCGGGCCGCGGACGTCCGGTGCCCGGCGCTCGTCATGATGGGCACCCACGACCCGGACTTCCGGGACCCCGTGGCTGAGGCGCAGGCCGCGGCGGCCGCTTTCCGCAGAGCCGAGGTGATGATGGTCGAGAACGCCGGACACTACCCGTTCCTGGAGCTTCCCGACGTGGTGAACCCAGCGATCGCCCGGTTCGCGACCCAGGCCTTCGAGGGCGCGGTGAGGCCGACCGGTGCCTAGGGCCGGACTGACCCGGGCCGCGGTCGTCGACACCGCGATGTCCCTTGTAGACGAAGGCGGCGTGGAGTCGGTCACGCTCGCGGCCGTGGCCCAGCGGGCAGGGGTGGCGACCCCGTCCCTGTACCGGCACGTCTCGAGCCTCGGCGAGCTGCGGCGGCTGCTGGCGCTGCGCGTGCTGGACGAGGTCACCGACCTCGCGGCCGAGGCCGTGATGGGCCGCGCCGGCGACGACGCCGTGGCCGCGCTCATGCTGGCGTACCGCCGCTACGTGCAGGAGCACCCGAACCGGTACGCGATCATGCCGCTGCAACCGCTGGGCGATCCGCTCCTGGCGGAAAGCGGCGAGCGGCTCATGGGTGTGCTGATGGCGGTGCTGCGCCACTACAACCTGAGCGGGGCGGACGCGGTACACGCGGCGCGGCGACTGCGGGCGGCGGTCCACGGCTTCGTCTCCCTGGAGGCGGCGGGCGGCTTCGGCCTCCCGGACGACCTCGACGCCAGTTTCGCCACCCTCATCGACATGGTGACGGCGAGCCTGCGCGCCTCCGCCCCGGTGCCAGGAAGGACGCCGTCCTAGCCACCGGACGTTTGACCAGGCACCGGCCGTCCAGAGGGTCCTGACACGCCCGACGCATCGGGCGCCACCGCGCGGGGCGCATCCGGCTCCGGTGCCGCGTCAGACTCCGGGCCGGGTGCCCCGTCGGAGCGCGGCCCGGATGCCTGGTCGGACGCCCGCGGATGGGCGTGCCGGTAGGCGAGGTAGCCGTAGCCGACCAGCGTCAGGGCGGCGAAGATCCACCACTGCGCGGTGTAGCCGGCGTTGAGCAGCGTGTTCTGCCGCGGGGGCGGCAGCGGGGTCAGCTCCCCGCTCGCGGGCGGGGTCTGGCGCTGCAACGTGAGGTAGCCGCCGTACACCGGATACGGCAGCACCTCGGCGATCTTGGCTGGATCGATCCTTCGGACGGTCAGCCGGTCGGCCACGAGCTCGGGGGCGCTGGCTCGGCTCTCCGGCCGGCTGATCCGGCCGACGACCTCCACCTCCCCCGCCGGCGGCGCCGGGGTCTCCGGGATCACCGAGGCCGAGCCGGCGGGGGCGGCCAGGAAGCCACGGTCGACCAGGATGGCGGTGCCGTCGGCCAGGATGAGCGGGGTGACGACCTCGAACCCCGAGGCGCCGTCGAGCGACCGGGCCCGGACGACGATCTCGTGCTCCGGGTCGTACCGGCCGGTGACCGACACCATGCTCCAGGCGTCCTCCGCGGTCGGCGCGGGCCCCACCTTCGCCCCGGCCGGCGGCTGGAGAATCTCGGCCAGGGGCCGCGGCGGCGCCGTCGCGGCCGCGTCGATGCGGGCGTTGATCTCGCTGCGGTGCTGGTACCGGGACAGCTGCCAGTTCCCCAGCAGGATCATGATCGCCGCCGCCAGCGCCATCACGAGCGCGAGCGCGATCCACCGCGGAGTCAGCAGGAACCGGTACACGTCGGGCAGGCTACTCCGCGCAAGTGATCATGGACGAGGTCAGCCCCGCCCACTCATCCGGTTCGCGACCTCCTGCAGCAGCAACGCCTCGGCGAGGCAGGCGCGGGCGAACTCCCCGAGGTGCAGGCTCTCGTTGGGCCCGTGAGCCCGCGAGTCCGGATCCTCGACGCCGGTGACGAGGATGGCCGCACCCGGGAAGAGCTCCTGGAACGTGGCGATGAACGGGATCGACCCGCCGAGGCCGATCTCCACCGGCTCGGTGCCGTCCCAGGCGGCGGCGAAGGCGGCCCGGGCCGCGTCGAAGGCCGGGCCAGTGGAATCCATCACACAGGGGGCGCCGTCGTGCTCCAGGGTGACCGTGGCCCGGGCCCCCCACGGGGTGTGCCGCTCCACGTGGGCCTGGAGCGCCTGGAAGGCGCTCTTCGGGTCGTCGCCCGGAGCGATGCGCACCGAGACCTTGGCCCGGGCGGTCGGGACGAGCGCGTTGGGCGCCTCCCTGGTCGGCGGGGCGTCGATGCCGAGCACGCTGATCGCCGGCTTCATCCAGAGGCGCTCGACGATCCGGCCGGTGCCGATGAGCGACACCCCGTCGAGCAGGCCCGCCTCGGCCCGGAAGCGCTCCTCGGGGTAGTCCAGGGCCGGGGCCGTCCGCCGGACCAGTCCCTCGACGGCCACGTCGCCCGCGTCGTCGTGCAGGGTGGCGAGCAGCCGGCACAGCGTCGTGAGCGCGTCCGGCACCGGGCCGCCGTACGCTCCACTGTGGACGGCGTGATCGAGCGTCTGCACGTCGATGAACGCGTTGACGATGCCGCGCAGGGCGGTGGTGAGGGCCGGCACGCCGATGGCCCAGTTCGCGGAGTCGGCGATGACGATCACGTCGGCGGTCAGCTCGTCGCGGTACTGCGTCAGCAGCGCCGGCAGCGACGCCGAGCCGAACTCCTCCTCGCCCTCGACGAAGACCACGACCCCCACCGGCAGGTCGTCCCCGAAGGCGCGCAGGGCGGCCACGTGCACCAGGATGCCCGCCTTGTCGTCGGCGGCGCCCCGGCCGAAGAGCCGGCCGTCGCGCTCGGTCGGCTCGAACGGATCGGTCAGCCAGGCGGCCCGGTCACCCGGCGGCTGGACGTCGTGGTGGGCGTAGAGCAGCACCGTGGGCGCGCCGGGGGGTGCGGGACGCCGTCCGATGACCGCGGGATGCCCGCCGGCCTGGACGATCCGGACCTCGGGCAGGACGCCGCGCAGCAGCTCCGCGACCGCCTCCGCGCTGCGGCGCACTACATCGGCATCGAACCCGTCGAAGGCGATCCCGGGGATCCGGATCAGGCGTTCCAGATCCGCCCGTACGCCGGGCAGGTTCGCCTCGACCGCGGCCCGGATCTGCTCGACGCTGCGCCCCATGTGCTGCCCTCCTACCGAGCCGACCGGCCCCGTGGGGCCGGAACCTCACGCACCGCCTGATCGTAGGCCCGCGGTGATCAGCCAGCCATCGGGGAAGCACTACCGCGGCCCCCACACATGCCCGCGCCCTGCCCCACTCGATGTGCTTACGCCCTGCCCCACTCGATGTGCTTACGCCCTGCCCCACTCGATGTGCTTACGCCCTGCCCCACTCGATGTGCTTACGCCCTGCCCCACTCGATGTGCTTACGCCCTGCCCCACTCGATGTGCTTACGCCCTGCCCCACTCGATGAGCTTGCGCCCTGCCCCTCTCGATGAGGCCCACGCCCTGCCCGCACGCGCGACCCGAGCCCGGCCCTCACGACGGGCCCGGCGCCCGGCCCTCACGCTGGGCCCGCGCCCCGGCCGCCACGGCGGGCCCGCCGGGATCACCGCGCCCGGGCGACCAGCCGGCGCCACGGCCCGGACAGCGCCCGCAGGGCCGCGACCGACACGGCCATCGCGCCGGCCGCCGCCGACAGACGTATCGCCCGGTACACATCGGCCGGTGCGGGCGGTCGGCCGTCACCCAGCGTCGGCCGTTCCTCGGCCTGTCCGAAGTAGACGTTCCGGCCGCCGAGCCGCACCCCGAGCGCGCCCGCCATCGCCGCCTCGCACTGGCCGGCGTTCGGGCTCGGGTGCCGATGCCCATCTCGGAACCAGATCCAGGCGGTTCGAAGGCGACGACCGCCGACGAGCGGTGCCCCCGCGACGAACGCCAGCGCGGTGAGCCGGCTCGGCACCAGGTTGGCCACGTCGTCGGCCCGGGCGGCGGCCGTCCCGAACTCGGCGTAGCGCGGCGTCCGGTGCCCCACCATCGCGTCGAGCGTGTTCACCGCCCGGTAGCCCACCAGGCCCGGCACGCCGGCGACGGCGCCCCAGAACAGCGGAGCGACCACGGCGTCGGAGGTGTTCTCTGCCACCGACTCGATGGTCGCCCGGGCGAGCTCCCGCTGGTCCAGCCCGGCCGGGTCCCGGCCCGCCAGGTTCGGCAGCCGCCGCCGGGCGGCCTCGAGGTCGCCGGCCTGCAACGACCGGGCCAGGGCCCCCGCCTGGCGGTGCAGGGATCGTCCACCGAGGACGGTCCAGGTCGTGGCCGCGACCAGGGCGGCCCGGGCCAGCGGTCGGCGGCGCGTGGCCAGCGACAGGGCGGTCGCGGCCAGCACCGGCACACCGACGGCCAGGGCCACGTAGCGAGCCCCGGCCGCCCGCGTCGGCTGGTACATCCGCCGCTCCAGGGCGGCGGCCGCCGTGCCGAAACCCGCGACCGGATGCAGGCGCCGCGGGTCACCCAGGGCCGCGTCGAGCAGGTACCCGGCGACCAGCCCGGTTGCGGTGGCGAGCCGGCGCTGTCGGGCGCGTCGACGCCGCAGGCGCCGCATCTCGTCTCGGGAGCGTTCCCGCCGCCTGCGGGCATCCTCGGACCGGTCATCGCGAACCAGGTCATCGCGCGAGCGCACCAGCCCAGCCTAGTGACGCCTGACCTCGCTCCGCTCGGTCAGGCCTCGGGAAGCCGCGCGGCGACGTGCTCACCCCGAGCCGCGGTCAACGAATCACCAGGCGGAACTCGTTGCCGTCCGGGTCCGTCATCACCGCGTCGTCACCGTCCGTACCGACCACCGTCGCCCCGAGGGCCTTGAGCCGATCGATTTCGGCCGGCGTGTCGGTGACCGGGTCGGCGATGACGTCCATGTGCAGCCGGTCGTTGGCGCTTTTCGGCCGGACCGGCGGACCGCCCCAAGCGATCTTCGTACCACCCGCGGGTGACTGGATAGCGGTCTCCTGATCCTGGTCCCACACCAGTGGCCAGTCGAGTGCGCGACTCCAGAAGTAGCCCACCTCCTGCGAGCCGTCCCAGTTGAAGGCTCCGATGGTCCCGCACCCGGCGAGAAACCTGTTGTCGGGTTCAATGACGCAGAACTCGGTACCCTCCGGGTCGGCGAGCACGACATGCCCGTCGTCCGGCTCTTGGCCGACGTCGATATGTCGGCCGCCGAGGTCGAGCGCCCGCTGCACCGTCGCGATCTGATCCTCGGCCGATGTGCTGGTCAGGTCGAAGTGCGCCCGCCCCAGGTCGGTCTTGGGCGCGGAGGTCGGGACGAAGTGGATCCTCAGGTCGGTGGCACTGCCCGGTAGCAGGGTCAGGCCATCATCGGCGATCTCGCGGCGCAGGACCCCGGCCCAGAAGCGGGCCAGCGTCCATGGGTCGTTCGCGGCGAAGCGCACGGCGTAGAACCTGAGAGCCATCGTCGTCTCCAATCGCGCCGGATTCCCGCACGCTAGAGGGCTCAGCCGACCGGGGCAACGCCATATCGACATCTCCCGTCCGCGCCGCGTGCCCAGGCTCCGTGCCGGCGCCTTGGCGCTGCCCGGACCTGCGCGGGCGGGAGCCGACGGGGTGGGCGAACCGGCCGGTGCCGGCGTGGGCGCGGCTCCAGCCGGGGCGAACCAGCCACTGGCACGGGGGTTGGCTGGTCCACCCCACAGAACCCGCCCACGCCGGCGGGGAGAGGCGGCCGTCCACCCATCGGCGGCCCCTCCAGCGGGCGGCCATCGGCGGCCGCCCCGGGACGACGACCTAGCGACCGCGGCGCCGGCGACCGCCCGCGCCCGCGCCGACCAGCTCGTCGTCGTCCCCGCCCTCACCGTCGGCCGAGCCCTCGCCGCCCATCGGGCCTTCCCCGCTCAGCGAGCCCTCCCCACCGACCGGCTCGTCCGCCGCGGCCGCGGTCATCCCGGCCTGCCGCAGGATCTCGAGCGCGTCCTCGGCGCTCTCGGCCGCGACCTCGGAGCCCTCGTATGGATCGTCGGGAATCGGCAGGCCGTTGGCGTCGACCGGATACGTGACCTCGCCGGCCACCCGGCGGTCCGACTCAGCGTCCTCGATCATCGCGTGCGGGCCCTCGGCGCGGACCCGGGTGAACTCGGCGATGCCGCGGCTCAGGTCGTGGCCGACGGCGTCCGCCTCCAGCTCGTAGGTGACCCGCAGCTCACCCTCGGTGCCCCGCCAGTCGCGGGTGAAGAGCCGGCCGACCACGATCACGGGGTCGCCCACATTGAGCGATGCATGGACATGGTCGGCGAGACGGCGCCAGCAGACCACGCGGATCCGGAACATCCCGTTGTCCGTCCACGTCTCGCTTGCCCGGTCGTAACGGCGGTAGTTCATGACGACGCGGAAGGTCGTCACCGGCGCGTTGGTCTTCTCGACGATGCGTCGCTCCGGCTTGGTCAGGACCGTTCCGACGATCGAGACCCGCATGTCTGACATGTCATCTCCCCGTGTCTATCCACACTGGACATCCCAGTGCTTCCCGTCCGGCTCCGCCGTGTCCGAAGGAGCGTTGGCGCAATCAGGATGTCGCGGGCGTGGCCGGGGCCGGGGCATCGATCGAAGATCTGTGGACGACCGAGGCGCCTGTGGACAACCGTGGAGTTTCCGCATCCGGCCTGACCTGGGCTTTCATCGATGTCCCGGCCGGAATGCGCCCCCGGGTGCGGCGCCCGGCCGTCCCCAACCCGTCAGGCGAGGCCGGCGACCGCCGGCGCGGACAGCGAGAACCGGGCCGTCGGCCTGTTCTCCGCAAGGCCGTCCCCGGGGTACCGTGCCAGCGTGGAGACACAGACGGACGTCCTGGGTGCCCCTTACGAGCGGCGACGCATCGTGCTGCCACCCGACGACGAGGGCGAGGTCGAGGCGACGCTCGTCTGTCTACGGGCGGCCGCCCCCACCCGCCGGGCCGTGCTGTACCTGCACGGATACGTCGACTACTTCTTCCAGACCCACCTGGCGGAGTTCTTCACCTCGCTCGGGTACGACTTCTACGCCCTGGACCTGCGCAAGTACGGCCGGAGCCTGCTCGAGCACCAGACGCCCAACTTCTGCACCGACCTCGCCGAGTACTACCCCGAGATCGACGAGGCCGTCCGGATCATCCGGGAGGAGCAGGGCCACGACACGCTCCTGATCAACGGACACTCGACCGGCGGCCTCATCGCGGCGCTCTACGCGCACCGCGTGCGAGGCCGGAACCTGGTGCAGGGCCTGTTCCTCAACAGCCCGTTCTTCGACTTCTACGAGCCGTGGATCAAGCGCCGCGGGTTCGCCCCGGTGGTCCGCCTGCTCGGCCGACTGGCGCCCAAGTCCGGGATCGGGGAGGAGCTCGGCACCCTCTACGGCCGGACCATCCATGCCGACTACGGGGGCGAGTGGCACTACGACCTGCGCTGGAAGCCGCTCAACGGCTTCAAGATCCACGCTGGTTGGGTCCGGGCCGTCAGCCTGGCCCATCGTCAAGTCCGCCGCGGGCTGGCGATCGACGTGCCCGTGCTCATCGCGTGCTCGACCCGCAGCTACAAGGGCAAGCTCAGCGAGGCGGCCTACCACGCCGACACCGTGCTCAACGTCGCCGACATGATCCGGTACGGTCCCCGGCTCGGCCCGCACGTCACGCTGCTGCAGATCGAGGGCGGTTTGCACGACCTGACCCTGTCGGCCCCGGCCGTCCGGCAGACGCTGTTCGACGAGGTGCGCCGCTGGCTGACCGCGCAGCCGGGCCTCGGCGTGGACGACGCCCCGGAGACGGCCGACGCGCGGCGGTGACCACACGCGGCTGATCACACGCGCCGGTGACGACACGCGGCGGTGATCAGAGCAGCCGCCGACCCGGCCGCCCAGCGGCTGGCGTCAGGGAGCGGCCGTCGTCAGGAGAAGCGCGCCCGCGGCCCGGTGCGGAACTCGGGGCGGACCTTCGTCTTCTCGGGCGCCGACCCCCAGGAGGCCGGGTAGCTGACGGCCGGAGTGCGGTCCTCGACCCGGGGAATCGACCCGGTGGTGTACGGCTCGTCCACCACCCGGGGGATCGACCCGGTGGTGTACGCCTCGTCGACGCGCGGGATCGTGCCGGTGGTGTACGCCTCGTCGACGTAGCCGACGGGCGCCGCGTAGCCGTACCCCGTGGTTCCGAGCACGCCCGCCACGGCGTTGGGAACCACGCTGCGCGGCGCGATCGCGTGGGCGGCGGTGTCGTACGGCGCCGCGGAGTAGGGCACGGCCGAGTACGGCACGGCGGAGTAGGGGACGGCCGACTGAGGCATCGCCGCCGCGTAGGGCACGGCGGAGTACTGGGCCGCCTCGGCCACGTCGCCCGGGAGGCCGCGCAGCGCCGGCTCCGGCACGGGCGCCATCGGCGCGGCGGGTGCGGGCATCCGCATCGGCGGCGGTCCGGGCGGAACCGCGGGGACCGGCGGCTGCGAGCCGGTCTGGTCCAGGGCCGCCGGGGGCATGCCGGGCATGGGCCGCCGACGCACCGGCGCGGGCTGCCCGGGGCCGGGCCGGTGGGCCGCCGGTTGCGGCGGGATCCGCTCGCCGGGCCAGGAGGGGTGCTCCTGGTACTGCCGCGGCGGCTGGCCGACGCCGGGCGTGTGGGCCGGGCCGAAGACGGGTCGGCCGCTGGGCCGGGCGTTGCGGTCGAACGGCTCCCACGTGCCGTTCCGGCGGACCAGCAGGCCACGCATGATCAGGTTGTCGCCACCGGCGAAGAACACCCGCTCGACGCAGCGCTTGGCCTTCTCCAGGCCCGGGGCGGACTTGGAGCCGGTCACGACCACCACGTCACGGGCCGGGACGCCGACGACCAGCTCGCCCGGCACGGCTCCCTCCAGCCGCGCCCAGAAATCGTTGGCGAGCAGCAGGCTCGACTCGAGACCATCGAACGACAGCATGAGCGCCGGGGGCTGGCCGTGGAACTCCGCCCGCGAGGAGAGCACCTCCAGGTGCTGGAGCGCCTGCTGCCGTAGTGCGTGGGGGTGCAGCTGAAGGTGGGTGAGGTCGGCGTGGGTGACGAGGCGCCGCCCGTAGTCCGGACCGAACGTGTACACCACCGACAGGCCCGCGAAGCCCTCATCCCGGACTGCTGCTGGATCCACTCGATCGGAATGCGCCGATACCAGGAGAGGGAGGAACGTGGTCCGAGTCACCTGCACACGGAGAAGGTAGCGGCTGCACGTGCACGGGGAAAGCCCTGGGTGTGCAATGTCCGATTTGCGAACCAACCAATTTTCGGCGTCGTAACCTCAGGTCAGCCCGGGGTCACCCCACCGGCTCGCTCGGGGGCCGGCGCGCGACGCACCGGGCGTACGTCGTCGCGAGCCGAGGCCGGAATGCGGCTACCCTCGGCAGAGGGACCACCGGACCCATCGAGCGCCCGTAGCTCAGCGGATAGAGCAGCTGCCTTCTAAGCAGTTAGCCGCAGGTTCGAATCCTGCCGGGCGCGCCATCGACGCAGACCGTCGCCCGTCCCCCGCCACCCCGGTCGGAGCCACCGGGCCGGCTCAGCCGAGGGCGGCGGCCTTACGCAGCAGCACCGCCCGCTCGCGGGCGTTGCGGCACAGCCGGGCGGCGAGCTCCAGCTCGGCCCGGGCCTCGGCCGAGCGGCCCAGCCGAGCGAGCAGCTCGCCCCGCACGGTCGGCAGCAGGTGCGACCCCGACAGGCGGTCACTGGCCACCAGCTCGTCCACGATGGACAACGCGGCCAGCGGCCCGCTCGCCATGGCGACCGCCACCGCCCGGTTGAGCTCGACGATCGGCGACGGCGCGACCCGGCTGAGCGCCTCGTAGAGGAGCACGATCCGTTCCCAGTCGGTCTCGGCCACCGACGGCGCGGTCGCGTGGCAGGCGGCGATGGCGGCCTGCAGGCCGTACGGTCCCAGGCCCCGCCCGGCGGCCGCGGCCCGGCCGAGGGCGGCCATTCCGCGCCGGATCGCCGAGCGGTCCCACCGCCGGCGGTCCTGGTCCTCGAGGAGGATCGCCTCGCCGTCCGGTCCGGTCCGGGCCGGGAACCGGGCCGCGGTGAGCTCGAACAGGGCCAGCAGGCCGTGGACCTCCGGCTCGTCCGGGAGCAGCGCGGCCAGCACCCGGGCCAGGCGGATCGCCTCGTACGCCAGGTCGGGGCGCAGCAGGTCCTCGCCGCTGGTGGCCGTGGACCCCTCGGTGAAGATCACGTACAGCACGCTCAGCACGCCGCCGAGGCGCTCCCGCCGCTGCTCGGCCGGAGGCAGCTCGAACGGCACGGCCGCGGCCGCGATCGTCTTCTTGGCCCGGGTGATCCGGGCCTGGATGGTGGGCACCGGCACGAGGAACGCCCGGGCGATCTCCTCGCTGGTCAGGCCACCGACGACCCGGAGCGTGAGCGCGACCCGCGCCTCGGGCGACAGCACCGGATGGCAGGCCATGAACATCAGGGCCAGCACGTCATCCTCGATGCGGTCGGGGTCCCACGGCAGGTCGGGCGATCCGGCCGGGGCCGGCGCCCCCGAGGTCGCCTCACCCTCGGCGAGCTGGCTGGCCAGCGCCGCGTACCGCTCGTCGAGCGCCGACTGGCGGCGGAACGCGTCGATCGCCCGCCGCCGCGCGGTGGCGAGCAGCCAACCCACCGGGTTGGCCGGCGTGCCGTCGCGCGGCCAGGCGACCAGCGCCTCCGCCAGCGCCTCCTGGGCGACGTCCTCGGCGAGCGCGAAGTCTCCGGTGTACCGGGTCAGCGCGCCGACGATCCGAGCCGACTCGATGCGCCAGACGGCCTCGACGGCCCGCCGCGCCGACTCGGCGGACGGGCCGTCGGACGCGGCCGGGGTCAGAGCTGGCCGGTGCGCTCGCGCCACGCCCGCTCCTTGATGATCCACTCATTGTCCTGCGGGAACTCGTCGATGCTCGGCACGCGACGGATCTCGCACTTGGTGCCGGGCAGCCCCGGAATGCGCTTGGCCCACTCGACGGCCTCCTCCTTGGAGGCCACGTCGATGATGTAGAAGCCGCCGAACAGCTCCTTCGTCTCGCCGTACGGCCCGTCGGTGACCACCGGCGGCTCGGAGCTGTAGTCGACGACCACGCCCTGCGACGCGTCGTCCAGGCCCTCGGCCGCGACGAGCACGCCCGCCCGGATCAGCTCGTCGTTGAAACGACCGACCCGCTCGAGCATCTGCTCGAAGGGGATCTCGGCCACCTTCGCCATGCCCTCGTCGGTGGCCCGCATGATCAGCATGTACTTCGCCATCGTCGGCACTCCTTGCTCCTCGTGGGTCGTTCCGACCCGCTCACTCCTAGGTCGAACGGCCCGGCCACCGATCGACACGGCGAGACGATTTTTCTTCTACCCCGGTGGCCCCGGTGGCCACCCCATCGACCCCGGTGGCCATCTCATCGACCGCGGTAGAGATGTGCGCGTCGCCCGGAGGTGCTAGGAACACGGGGTGACCGAGCACGGGGTGAACGACGCGGCGATGAACGACGACCGGACAACCGCCAGCCACGGGATGATCGCCGACCACGGAACGACCGCCAAGCCTGCCGTAACCGCAGTGAGCAGAAACGCAGTAAGCAGAAACGCAGTAGGCAAGGCGCGCGCCACGACGACCGACGTCCCGATCCCGGTCGACCGGACGGCCGGCGCGGCCCGGGTGCGGGTGATCATCACGATCAGCGTCGTCATCCTGCTGCTCGCCGCCGGGGCGGTCGTCGGCGTCTCGTTCGCCCTCAACCGCCTCGACCGGGCCATCCCCCAGACCGATCTCTTCGGCTCGGGTACGCCGACGCCGTCGCCCGACGCGTCGGCCGAGCCCACGTCCGACCCCAGCCCGACGCCGCCACCGCCCGGCTCGGACATCACCGGTCCCCTCAACTTCCTGCTGGCCGGTCACGACATGGTGCCGGGCAACCCGGACCGCCTCGCCCCGCACGCCGACGCGGTGCTGATCCTGCACGTCGACGCCACCCTGACCCAGGCCTACCTGACCTCGCTGCCGCGCGACCTGCTGGTCGAGGTGCCGGCGAACCCGGCCTCGGGCACCGGCGCGGACTACACCAAGCTCACCCACGCCATGACGTACGGCTCCCGTGTGCCGGGCTCCTCGGAACGCGACCTGGCCCAGGGGTTCGCCCTGCTGGCCCGGACCGTGAGCGGGTACACCGGCATCGAGCACTTCGACGGCGGCGCGGTGTTGAGCTTCAGCGGTCTGGCCCGGCTCGTCGACGCCATCGGGGGCATCGACGTCTACGTGGACACGCCGGTCACCTCGCGGCACATGGGCCCGGACGGCACCAGCGCCGAGGAGCGCGGCGGGCCGTTCCAGCACTACCCGGTGGGCCTGCAGCACATGGAGGGCTGGCAGGCCCTGGACTACAGCCGGCAGCGCTACGGCCTGCCCAACGGGGCGTACGACCGCGACCGCCACATCCGGCAGGTGATCAAGGCGATCGTCACCAAGCTGGTCAGCTTCGACCTGGTGCGCTACCCGCACATCGCGCCGTTCGTGCTCGCCGCCCTCGGCGACGCGGTCACGCTCGACCTGCGGGGTCGCGAGCTGTCCGAGTACGTCTACGCGCTGCGCAACCTCCGGCCGGAGGCGATCACGCTCGTCGGCCTGCCCGGCGGCTCCGTGTTCAGCGGGGGCAACTACATCGGGGAGTCCCTCGCCCCGATCCAGGCCGAGTACTTCGAGGCGGTCCGCAACGACACGGTCGGCGAGTTCCTCACCCGCCACCCCGAGCTGGTCAACGACGATCCCCGCTGACCCGGACCCCGCTGACCCGGACCCCGCCGGTTCAGGCGAACCCAGAAGTGGCTGGGCGAAAACAGAAGTGGCTAGGCGAGCACGAAGTAGCGCAACCACAGGTACGGCGCGCAGCAGGCCACGGTCACGAAGGCCACCACGAGGCCGTACCGGGTGAACTGCCAGAACGTGATCCGGCGGCCGGCCCGCTCGGCCAGGCCGAGCATGACCACGTTGGCCGAGGCGCCGATCGCGGTCGCGTTGCCGCCGAGGTCGGCGCCGAGGGCGAGCGACCACCACAGCACCTGGGCCCCGGACGCCTCCCCCGTCGCCGCCGTCAGCTCGGAGACGACCGGGACCATGGTGGCCACGTACGGGATGTTGTCCACGATGGCCGACAGCACCGCCGAGGCCCACAGCAACACCATCGAGGCGACCAGCAGGCGGTCGCCCACGGCGTCGGTCGCCGCCTGGGCCACCCGCTCGATGACCCCGGTGGCGACCAGCGAGCCGACCATGATGAACAGCCCGGCGAAGAAGAGCAGCGTGGGCCACTCGACGTCCTTGGCGACCTCCTCGGCGTTCTGCCGGGAGAGGGCGAGCAGGAGCAGACCGCCGGCGACCGCCACCACGGCGGGCTCCAGGCGCAGCACGGTGTGCAGGACGAAGGCGACGAGCACGACGCCGAGCACGGCCAGCGACACGACCAGCAGGCGCTGGTCGCGGATGGCGTCGCGCTCGCGCAGCGCCATGACCTCGGCCGCGCGCTGCTCGTCGTAGACGAAGGCCGACCGGAACAGCACCCGGCACAGCCCGATGAAGACGACGAGGAGGACCACGACCAGCGGGGCGAGGTGCACCAGGAAGTCGTTGAACGACAGGGCGGCCCGGCTGGCGATGATGATGTTCGGGGGGTCCCCGACGAGGGTCGCGGTGCCCCCGATGTTGGAGGCCATCACCTCCGCGAGCAGGAACGGCAGCGGGTTCACGCCGAGGCGGTCGCACACGAGGAACGTGACCGGGGCGATGAGCAGCACCGTGGTGACGTTGTCCAGCAGGGCGGACGCCGCGGCCGTCACCACGACCAGCAGCACCATGAGCCGGAACGGCCGACCGCGGGCCCGCTTGGCCGCCCAGATGGCAAGATACTCGAATATTCCCGTACGACGTAGTACGGCGACGATGAGCATCATGCCGATGAGCAGGACGATGACGTCCCAGTCGATGCCCGTCTCCTTGGAGTAGAAGGCGTCCTTGCCCTCGACGACCCGGATGACGAGCAGCAGCACGGCCCCGCCGAGCGCGGCCTTGACCCGGTGCACCCACTCGGTCGCGATGAGGACGTAGGCCACCACGAAGACGACGATCGACGCCCACGCGCCGAGGCCGAGCCCGCTCATGCGGCCACCACGGGGACGAGCGTGGGCACCTGCCCGATCGCCGGCCCGACGAGTCGTCCGGTCGTCGCGATCAGCGCACGCCCAACCACCCTGCCTCCCGCCATGTCCGGGGACCGCAACGCGTCCGTACCTCACGGGGCCCGGCGGACCCCGCCGTCCGTCGGCGAGTCAGCCTACCGGTGGGCTGATCATCCCAAGAACGTGATCTCGGAGGTCGGGCGCCCAACGGTGACCGGGCGGCGCCGAACGGGGGCGTGGCTACGCCGAGGCGGCCTCCGGCTCCGGCCGGGTGGCGATGACGACGATCTGGTCCCCGTCCTGGTACGTCCGCTGGGAGGACTTGGCCGGATTGAGGTACACGCCGTAGCCGTCCTTCTCGGAGAGGCGCTGGGCGTGCACGACGTACCCGATGGCCGTCTGGTGACGCCGGGACGCGGCCGCCACGACCGTGGCCCAGGTCACCGGGACGCCGAGCCGGACGTAGTCGCCCGCGGGCTCGAAGTACAGGTCCGTGTCCCGGGCATCGAGCCACTCCTCGACCACGGTGATCATCTCAAGCCGGCCCGGGTTCTTGGCGTAGTGGACGGCGAGCGTGCTGACCACCTGCTGACCGAGCACGAGGTCGTCGGCCTGGATGCCCCAGGCCAGGTGGCGGCTCGCCTCCTCCTCGAGCTCACAGATGATCGAGAACGAGGCCCGACGCTCGTCCTTGATGGCCTGCAGGAGCAGCAGCGTGGTGAGCGCCTTGGCGTCGACGTGGGCGTCGTCCTCGTCCCCGGCCAGGACGATGACCGAGTCGAACTTCGTCGGGTCGACGGGAATCAGCCCGTGCGCCTCGGGGTCGGGAACGGAGCGCTCGTACTCCTCCTCGGGGTCGGCCGGCACCAGGATGCCCGGGTCGGTCGGGTCGGCGTCGAAGCCGTCCGGCTCGCGCAGGTGCCGCGTCTTCGGCAGCACCGCCGGGTTGTAGCCCTTGCCGATGATGACGAGCTCCGAACCGGTCGCCACGTAGCCGTCGAGAACCTGCACGATCGCCGCAATCCGCTCATTCCACCCCAGGATCAGCGTCTTCTCGACCCGCGGCGGACGTGGGGGCGGGGCCGGGACGATCAGGTCCGCCTGGACCGCCGCTGGCCGCTTCAGGAGCTGGACGCCGGCCGCGTCGGCCGCCACCACCAAGGGGGTGGCGTCGGGCGGGATCGGCGTCGTCGGGGGCGGATTGATCGTCGGTTGCTCGGCGCCGGCCTCACGGAAGCCGATGAGTGACGACTCGAACCACAGCAGCGCCTCCCCGTAGGTCATCTCACGCCGCAGCGGGTTGGCCGGATAGATCTCGGCGCCCACGAAGCTCACCAGCTCGCTGCAGACCACGGTGAGCCCCGGGTACCGGCGCGACTGCACGATCAGGCGGGCGGTCAGCTCGCCGGCGTTGGCCACGTGGCACCGGTCGGCCGGCCAGCGGTGCAGGGCCCGCTTGGCCGCCTCGTAGTTGGCGTCCGACGAGATGACCGCGGCCACGGGCCGGCGTTCGCCCTCGGGCCAGGGCCAGTGGCTGAGCGCGAGCAGGGTCATCAGCACGCGGATGTCGGGGTGCCGGCCGAGCGGCCGGGGAACGAGGATCTCCTCGGCCCTCGCAATATTGGCGATCTCCAGATCCTCGATTTTTGTCGGGTCGCCGTGCCGGCAGACCACCTTGACGTTCCTGATCTTCCCGTCCTTGGGGCCGCGCTCCCGCCGGGGCCGGCGCCGGACCGCGTCCTCCATGTCCTCTTTGGACATTTCGTTGGCGAGGATGACCACCCGGGGGCGCCGGCCGGGAGCCCGGGCAATCTCATCGAGAATCGTGTAGATCTGGCTCGACCACCCGAGCACGACCGTGTGGCCTGAGAAGGTGACCGGCGTCCGACCCCGACGCACCGCCTCGATCCGGTTGTACAGCGCCGAGGTGAGCACGGTCACCACGGCACCGATGACGAAGATGCCCCCGATGGCGGTCGACAGCATGACCAGCCGGTACGGCCAGCCGTACTCGTCATCCTCCTCGGTCGCCCCCGGATCGATCACGTGCCGCATGCTCTGCCACACGATCTGGGCGACGTCCCGGGCGTCGGCGGGCGTGAGGAAGTAGGTGAAAGCGGCCACGACGGCGATGAAAATCACGCACGCCACCGCGAACAGCAGCATCAGCATTCCGGGGCGGGTGACGACACGCTCGACCAGATACCTCAATCGCCTCTTCACGACGCCTCCGCCGAGCCCGAATTATCGTCCAGCGACCGACCGGGCAACAGTGTAAGCGGTAGAGTCATCGATGTCGAGACGACATTTTCGCAGGTAGCCGGTCCGTCCAGCCCGGCGGACAAGCACGATTGCCCCATTGACATGAGGTGGCCGGCAGGTGTAATGCGATTGTTTTCCCGGCTTACGAAAAACGGCATCCGCACAATTTCGCGAGCCGCGGGCGCGACGAACCAGGCGAGCGACGAGTACGCGAATAATCGCGCGGAACGTCAGGAGGCCAGCCGCTCGCGCAGCCAGTGGTAGCTCGCCTTCGGGGTGCGGACCTGGGTCTGGTAGTCCACGTGCACCAGCCCGAACCGCGGGTCGTAGCCGCGGGCCCACTCGAAGTTGTCCAGCAGCGACCAGTAGAAGTATCCGCGTACGTCGACACCCGCGGCCATGGCCCGCCGCAGCGCCGCCAGGTGGTCGGCCACGTAGGCGATCCGGGCGTCGTCCGGCTCGCCCGGCCGGTCCGGGCCGGCGTAGCCGTTCTCGGTGATGTAGATCGGCGGCAGCGTCGGGTACGCGTCCCGCAGGCCGACCAACGTCTCGTAGAGGCCGTCCGGCTCGATCGGCCAGTCCAGCATGGTCCGCGCGGGCCCGTCCGGCAGCCCGTACTCGACGCCGATGTCGTGGGGCGTGTCGCCGGTGGGCAGGGTCCCGGCCCGCACGTGGATGCGGAAGTAGTAGTTGATGCCCAGAAAGTCAATCGGCGTCGATATGATGGCCAGGTCGCCGTCGCGGACGAACGACCGGTCGGTGAGCGAGCCGAGCACCTCGTCGTAGTCGTCCGGGTAGGCGCCGCGGAGCAGCGGGTCGAGGAAGATCCGGTTGTGGACGAGGTCCAGGCGGCGGGCGGCGACCCGGTCCTCCGCCGCGGCGGACAGCGGCACGATGGGCGAGTAGTTGAGCGTCACGCCCACCGCGGGACCGTACGACCGCAGCACGCCGACGGCCAGCCCGTGCGCGAGCAGCAGGTGGTGGGCCGCGGCCAGCGCGCCGTGCCCCTCGCGGGCCCCGGGTGCGTGCCGGCCCTGGGCGTACCCCACGATCGCCGAGCAGTACGGCTCGTTCAGCGTGATCCAGCGGGGTTCGAACTCGGCCAGCGCCGACCCCACCACCTCGGCGTACTCGGCGAACCGCTCCGCCGTGTCCCGCACCCGCCAGCCGCCGGCGTCCTCCAGCGCCTGCGGCAGGTCCCAGTGGTACAGCGTCACGTACGGCGTGATGTTCCGGCTCCGCAGGCCGTCCAGCAGCCGCCGGTAGAAGTCCAGCCCGCGCTGCTCGACCGGA
>Ga0310831_100383_pt1 | contig 25075 bp, 21 predicted proteins | sample WT_ome_6_FD_201307 | JGI IMG/M metagenome (GOLD analysis project Ga0310831, IMG submission 201307) | Sorghum-adapted microbial communities enriched on wild type (WT) sorghum from Joint BioEnergy Institute, Emeryville, California, United... ... | reverse complement strand
GCCATTTAGGGGGAGACGCATGTACGGGCGCCTGTCGGTGCTCGCCTTGGGCACCTTCGCCATCGGGACGGACAGCTTCGTGGTCGCGGGCATCCTGCCCCAGGTCGCCACCTCGCTTGACGTGAGCGTGGAGGCGGCCGGTCAGCTCGTGACGGTCTTCGCGCTGTCGTACGCCGTGCTGTCGCCGGTCATGGCCGCGGTGACCGCCCACTGGCCGCGCAGGCGGGTGCTGCTCGGCGGCCTGGCCGTCCTTGTCGTCGGCAACGCGTTGACGGCGACGCTGCCGACCTTCGGGCTGGTCCTGGCGAGTCGCGCCCTCGCCGGCCTCGGCGCGGCGATGTTCACCCCCACCGCGAGTGGCGTCGCCGCAAGCCTCGTGCCACCGGCGCAGCGGGGACGCGCGCTGGCGCTGGTGATGGCCGGACTGAGCGGCGCCACCGCCCTGGGCGCGCCGATTGGCACGGTCATCGGTAGCTCGCGCGACTGGCGCACCACGATGTGGTTCGTGGCCGCGCTCGCCGCCGTCGCCTTCGTCGGTGTCGCCGCGCTGCTGCCGACGGTGGCGACGCCCCCGGCGGTGACCCTCGCCCAGCGCCTGGCGCCGGCCCGCGACGCCCGCATCGCGTTGACCCTGCTGACGACCGTGCTCGTGCTCACCGGCCTCTACACCGTCTACACGTACATCAGCGTCTCTTACGACCGGGCGACCGGCGGCGACGGGACCAGGCTCGCCGGGCTGCTGTTCGCCTTCGGTCTAGCGGCGACCATCGGCAACCTGGTCTCCGGCGCGCTGACCGACCGGTTCGGCAACCGGCGCATCATCAACGCGGCGGTGGCCATCGCCGCCGTTGACTTCGCCCTCATGCCTTGGTCCAGCGCCGCCCTACCGACCGCCGTCCTGGCCATCGTGGTGTGGGGACTGTGCGGGTGGGGTGTGCTCGTGCCCCAACAGCATCGACTCATCCAGATCGCCGGTGCCGGTGCGCCCCTGGCCATCGCCCTGAACGCGGCCGCCATTTACCTCGCCGTGTCGGTGTCCGGACTGACCGGGGCGCTGGGCATCGCGCTCGTCGGCGCCCACCACCTCGGGCTGGTCGCCTCGCTGTTCATCGGGCTCGGGCTGGTCGCCGCCGAGCGGGCGTGGGCGCGGCTGCGTCGGACCGGGGTCGGCGACGCCGAGACGGCCTGACCGACCGGCCGTGGCCTGACCGATCGACGGGGCGCGGGCGGGTCATCGGGAGCCCGGCGCCACCACGACCTGGACGTGCCGGCGTTGCCGTAGCCGGATGAGGGTCACGGCCGCGGTGGCCACGGCCAGTGCGAGGGCGTAGCACACCGCGTGCGTCACTCCGCGCCGAAGGTAACCGTCGTCGGTCATGTCGACCGCGTAGGTGGCGAGCTCCCGGTTGGACCAGAACGGCAGCAGCCTGGCGTGCGACTGAGCGGGATCGATGAGGAACTGGAGCCCGATGGTCGTCATGAGCACCAGCGTGCCCTCCAGGTCCCGGGGCGTCACCGCGCTGATCAATGTGCCGAGGGGCGCGGCCACCGCAACCGTCAACAGCAGCGAGAGGAGGATGGTGCCGTTGCGCGTCAGGTCCTGATCGGCGACGACCAGGGCGAAGTAGGCCAGCGCGAGCACGGTCCCGATGGCGGCCACCGCGCTCAACCGGCCCAGGTACAGCTCGCTAGCCCGGTACCCGCCGAGTCGCAAGCGGCGTTCGACGGCCTTGGCCGCGTTGCCGGAGAACAGGGCGGCCGTGCTGATCGCCCAGGCCAGGCCGAGGCTCAGGAACCGGACGGCCAGCCCGGTACTGTCGCGGCGCGCCAGGTAGAACGCCAGGGGCATGACGGCCAGCAGGCCCAGGACGGCCCGTCGACGCCACAGGTCGCGGCCAGTCATCTCGGCCACCAGCAGTAGCCGGGTCATCGCCCACTCCTCTCGGTCGCGCTCAGCTCGAGTACGCGGTCGACGCGCTCCAGCGAGTCGAGCATGTGGGTGATGACCACTACCGCCTTGCCCGCGTCCCGCCACTGGCCGAGGTGATGCCAGAAGTCGATGTAGGAGCCGCGGTCGAAGCCCTGGTAAGGCTCGTCGAGGAGCAGGACGTCCACATCACCGAGCATCGCCAGCGTGAGGTTCAGCTTCTGCTGGGTCCCGCCGGAGAGGTGGCGGACCTGGGTCCGTACGCGGGCGTCCCAGTCGAGCTGGGCCGCGATCCGACGCCCACGTCGACGGGCCTGCTGCCTGGTCAGCCCCCGTCCCGCCCCGAACAGGGTGAAGTGCTCGTCGGGCATCAGGAACCCGAACAGCCCGATCTCCTGGGGGCAGTACCCGAGGCGCCCGTTGACGACGACCTCGCCCGAGTCGGGACTGACCAGCCCGGCGCAGATCTTCAGAAACATCGACTTGCCCGCGCCGTTGGCCCCCACCACCGCCACGGCCTCGCCGGCGTGCACGACCAGATCGACGCCCGAGAGCACCGGGCGCCCGCCGTACGTCTTGGTGATGCCCCGCGCCTGCAGCCGTACGGGCCGTCGGTGCGGACCGCCGCCCGGAGCCGCCATCGATTCGGCTAGGTTTCGGTCCTGCATGCAGTCCTCCTCGACGCTGGCCGCCACGGTGGCGGGAGGATGGTATCGACTCCCGGTGCGCCGCGCATGCGAATGATCCGCCGGCCCGTACGTCCACAGTGGATCAGCGCGGCGGCGGCCGCGAATCCGTGGGTCGACCGGGCGGGCCGGCGGGTCATCGGTTCCGGGAGTTCCCGGGTGGCTGGATCACCATTCGAGGGGGGAGTTGCAGGCGGCGACCAGGGCTCGGCGACAGGCGGTGCCGAGGGGGCGCAGCGCCTCGTCGCGCTGGCGGGCCTCCCAGCCGTTGACCGCACCGCCGGGCGCCACCTCGGCGGCGAGCGCCAGCACCCGGTCCAGCACCGACGCCCGGGCGTAGAGCCGGCGGGCGCGCGGGGAGAACCCGGGCGGTAGGTCGGTCCCGCTGTCGGGCCGTCGCAGCGCCGACAGGGCTCCGGCCAGTTCCGGGCGCCAGGCGGCGACGTCGAGCTTGGTCAGGGCCGCGGTCGCCTCGGCCAGGGCCGCCGTCAGCTCGGCCTCGGCCTCGGCAGGCGCGATGAGGTTGGGCCCCGGCTCGTTCGGCAGTTCGTACGCCTGCCACACCACGGTCTCGAAGGTGTCGCCCGAGCCGGACGTGTGCTGTCGCACCCGGGGCACCAGGCCGAGGCGTCCCGCGATCACGCCCTCCCCGACGTCGAGCGCGTTCGCGGCGAACGGCCCGGGGCCGGGCAGGCCGAACGGGTCCCCGGGCGCCGGCAGCACGAGCCGGATCTGGTCCGGGTGCACCCGGGACAGCAGTTGCACCGCCTCCCGCAGCGAGATGTCGGTCCAGGTGCCGGGGGCGTCGGCGACCAGATGCTCCTCGCCGTCCTCGGTGGCGTCGGCGACGTCGTCGTAGGACACCGTGCCCGCGCGCCAGGCACGTGCCCAGGTGGCGAGGCGGACCGACCGGCGCGCCCCGCTCGTCACCGTGCGGGCCGAAGACATGACCGACAGGGTACGGGGTGGGCCCGCCCCGTGTCAGGAAGGCGTCCTTCCTGGGCACTGGGCGTCAACAAGGACGCCCTCCTGACAGCAGGGTTTGACACCGACAACCGGGTTCAGTCGGCCAACGGCTCGCGGCGGAAGATGAAGGTGGCGATGTCGAGGGCGACGACGGTGCCGTCGGGGTCGCGCAGGACGGTGAGGATCTCGCCCTCCTGAAAACCAGTGAGCCCGCGCCAGCGGTCCGGGCCCTCGCGGGTGAACCGCCACTCCTCATCGGGGGCGGCCACGACCAGGGTCCCGTCGGCCTCCCAGCGGACGGTGTGGGACCGACCCATCCACCACCAGACGCCGAGCAGGGGGCGGACGTCCGCGGGCGCCGGCTCGGGGGACGGCCGCCAAGCCGGCGGGGAGGGCTCCGGCTCGCCGTCGAGCACGGCGTCCAGGATCAGCATCGCGGTGCGGCCGATCCCGGTGCCGGGCAGGGTGTACGTGTTGGTGAAGGCGATGACGCCGGTACCCGACCGACGGTGGATGAGGAGAGCGGCCAGGTAGCCGGGCATCGATCCGGTATGTCCGACATACACGCGCTCGCCGCAGCGGAACAGTTGCATCCCGAGCCCGTACCCCAGGGTCCAGGTGTCGGGGTCGGCGATCATGACGGGTCGGGCCATCTCGTCGACCGTGGCCGGGCTCAGCACCGTGGGGTGGTGCCCGGTGAGCGCGGCCACGAACCGGGCCATGTCGTCCACTGTGGACCAGAGTTGGCCGGCCGGGGCCATGGCCCCGGCATCCTCACGGGGCTCTTCGCGCAGCGAGTCGTCCCAGGGGTGGATCAGGTACCCGCGGGCGTACGGCTCGGTGGCGTGGTAGGTGGTGCGGGTCATGCCCAGAGGGGTCAGGAGGCTGGAGGCCACGACCTCCCACCACGAGTTCCCGGTCACTCGCTCGATCACGCCACCCAGCAGCCCGTACCCGATGTTGGAGTAGTGGGCGCGCTCGTACCGTCCGAAGGCCAGCCGCGCCGGGGTCACGCGGGCGAGCAGTTCGTCCAGGCTGACGCCGGGGTGGCGCAGCCAGTACGGCCCGTCGGGCTCGCGCTGCAGGCCGGAGGCGTGGCCGAGCAGGTGCCGCAGCCGTACGCCCGGCAGGTCCACGGTCGGCAGGTGCGTTGTCACCAGGTCGTCCAGGTTCAGGTGCCCGGCGTCCCGCAGTCCGAGGACCACGGCGGCCGTCATCGTCTTCGTGACCGAACCGAGCCGATACTGAAGGTCCAGCGCCGGCGTCGGGGTGGTGCCGGCGGCGCAGTAGTGCGCGATCTGGCCGCCTCGGATCACGGCGGCGACCAGTGACGGGGCCCGGCTGGTGGCCTGGGTCCGGGTCACGATCTCATCGACTCGCTCTCGGGTAGGCGTCGTGATCATGGGTATGCACGCTATCGACGGGTACCGTCATTTCCGCCCACCCGGCCGCTTCCGTGGATCGCGTTACGTGGACGTGACATGACAGGATCGAAGCGTGCTGCCACTCATCTGGTTGATCATCGGCGTGGTGCTCGCCGTGGCCGAGGTGTTCACGCTCGACTTTGTGCTGATCATGTTCGGCGGCGGCGCGTTCGCGGCCGCGCTCACGGGCGCGCTGGGGGCCCCGGTGCCCGCCCAGCTCCTGGCGTTCGCGGTCGTGTCGGCGCTCGGGCTCGTGGTGGTACGGCCCTCGATCAAGCGCCGGCTGCACCGCAAGTCGGAGGTCAAACCGATGGGTGTCGAGGCGATCGAGGGCACGCAGGCGACGGTGATCGAGGAGGTTGCCGAGGACCGGGGCATGGTCAAGATCGGGGGCGAACTCTGGTCGGCCCGACCGTACGATGCGACCCAGACGTTCGCGGTGGGTGAGGTCGTTCGAGTGATCGAGATACGGGGCGCGACCGCGCTCGTGTGGAAGGAGTGACGTCCGTGGGCGGTCTGGAGATCTTCATCGGGGCCGTGGTCGCGGCCGTCGCGCTCATCGTGGTCGTGACCCTCGCCCGCGCTGTCCGGGTCGTTCCGCAGCAGCGCATGGACGTGGTGGAGCGGCTGGGCCGGTACCACCGCACCCTCACGCCGGGGCTCAACGTGCTCGTCCCGTTCATCGACTCGGTGCGGGCCAAGGTGGACATGCGGGAGCAGGTGGTGAGCTTCCCGCCCCAGCCGGTGATCACCTCGGACAACCTGGTCGTTTCAATTGACAGCGTTCTTTATTTCAAGGTCATTGAACCGGTCCGTGCCACGTACGAGATCGCGAACTTCCTCCAGGCGATCGAGCAGCTCACGGTCACCACGCTGCGAAACGTGATTGGTTCGCTGGACCTGGAGAAGACGCTCACCAGTCGCGAGGAGATCAACCGACACCTGTCCGGCGTGCTCGACGAAACCACCGGCCGGTGGGGCATCAAGGTCACCCGGGTCGAGATCAAGGCCATCGAGCCGCCGCCGAGCATCCGCGACTCGATGGAGAAGCAGATGCGGGCGGAGCGGGACCGGCGCGCGGCGATCCTCAACGCCGAGGGGCACAAGCAGGCACAGATCCTCACCGCCGAGGGCGAGAAGCAGGCCGCGGTGCTGCGGGCCGACGGCGAGCGGCAGGCCCGCATCCTCCAGGCCGAGGGTCAGGCCAAGGCCATCCAGACGGTCTTCGGCGCGATCCACGCCGCCAACCCCGACTCGAAGGTGATGGCGTACCAGTACCTGCAGGCGCTGCCCCAGATCGCCGCGGGCCCGTCGAACAAGATCTGGGTCGTGCCGGCGGAGCTGACCAAGGCGCTGGAGGGCATCGCCGGCGCGCTCGGCGGGCTCACGCTCGGGACGCCGCCGACCGCCGAGCAGGTCAAGGCGGCGGAAGGGGCCGGCGAGGAGGCCGCCGCCGACGCGCACGCGGCCGCCGCCTCCGCCGCCGAGGACGCGGCCCGCTTCGCGGCCTCCGTGGCCGTGGAGTCCGGGCAGGTGCCCGGCCTGACGGCGTCGGCCGGCACCCCGGCGCTGGGCGCGTCGACCGCCGCCCCGGCGGCTCCGGCCGACCAGCCGACGGACTCGCTGAGCCAGCCGGCCGGGTCGGCCGCCGCGCCGACCGACGCCGCCCCGACGGGCGAGCCCGGCGGCCCGTTGGCGGGCGCGGCCGGTGACGCCACGGCGGGTCAGCCCGGTGACGCCCCGACCGCCCCGGCCGCGGAGACCGGGCCGGCGGCCCCGGAGGCCGGCGAGCCACGGCCGTAGGGCGCTGACGTCCCGGTCGGCGGGCCGGCTGGTTCCGGACGGCCGCGTCCTCCGGGCGTACGAATCTGTATCGAAGGCGGCGCAAGTCAGTCCTGCCGTCCCCGCCCGAGTGCCAGGATCGGTGCCGTACGGGCACACAGGGGGAACGATGGCATCGACCCACGGGCAGGACGAACAGCCCCGCGACCGCTGGCCGGTCAACCCGTCGCCCGGTCTCGCCGCCGACGACCCGCGTATCGCCTCGGGCTCCGGCGGATCGGAGGCGGGCGAGACGCGGGTGCTGGAGAAGTCCGCCGCCCGGGCTGACGGCCCCGGCCGGCTGCCCGGCGACATCGACTTCTCGACATATGTCCAGCAAGAGCTGAGCCGGCGGGGGTACGTGGGCCATCCCGACGGTGGCGGGCCCGACGGCGGGGGCGCGACCGCGGTGGCCGAGCGGGCCCCGGGCGAGACGCGCGCCGGCGACGGTGGCCTGTACCGCTCGGGCGAGGTGCCCGCGGTCGAGGAGGCTCGCCCCGGCCCGAGCCCGGTGCTGGGGCTGGACTACACCACGGTCGTGCCGCGCAGTCCGGTGCTGCCCGACGAGCGCTGGGCCGCGTCGCTGCGATCCGTCGCCCGGGCGGCCGTCTGGGCCCTGCCGGTCGCCGCGCTTCTGCTCGCTCTGTCCGCCGTCTTCGGCTGGCCGACCGAGACGTCCGAGTCGATCATCGTGTCGCCCGGCACCTGGGTCGTGGTGACGGCGCTCGGCCTCGGCCTGTGGTTGATCGGGGTGGTCGGGCTGGCGGCCCTCAGCGTGTACACCCGGGTCCGGCCCTGGGGCTACGTGGCGGTCGCCGCCTCGGCCCTGGGGGTGGCGCTGCTCGCGCCCCTGGTGGGCGCGGTCGGGCTGGCCCGGCCGGCGATCACCCGGGCCGTGGTGGCGACCGACGACGCCCGCATCGCCGAGGTCGGCGATGACATCCACGCCCGGCTGCTCGACCACGCGGTCGGCCGGTCGCTTCTCGTCGGTGGCGGCGTGCTGCTCGCCGTCGGGGCGTTCGCGGTCGCCGGGTGCATCCTCGGCTCGCGGGTGCTGCAGCGCCACGACGGCTGGCTGGTGCTGCTCGGCCTCGGGATCGCGGTCCTGGCGGTGTTCCTGTCGTGGGAGTTCCTGCTTGTCCTGGCGGGCATGGTCATTCTCGCCGGCACCCTGGGCCTGGCCTACACGGTGTCGCGACTGACGCCCGACGGCGGCCCGCCGCCCGCGTACTGACCCGCGGCCCGCGTACTGACCCCACCGCGGCCACTGATCGCGCCTACCGACCCCGCCCGGGGACTGACCCACCGCCCGCGTACCGACCCGGCGCCGCGTGTCAGGCGGCCCGAGCCGGCGCGCTACCGTGCGGGCGTGGTCGAGCTGATCGAGGACCCCGAGGACCCGCGGCTGGCGGACTACCGGGCGTTGACCGACGTCGAGCTGCGCACGCGGTTCGAGGAGCCGCACGGCTTGTTCATCGCCGAAGGGGAGCTGGTTCTGCGGCGGGCGCTCGCCGCCGGCTACCGGGCGCGCTCGATTCTCGTCGATGTCAAACGGGTGGACCAGGTGGCCGACCTGGCCACCGAGGCCCCGATCTACGCCGCCTCCCTCGACCTGCTCAAGACGCTGACCGGGTTCCACGTCCACCGGGGCGTGCTGGGCTCGATCCACCGCCGACCCCTCCCGTCCGCCGCGGAGGTGCTGGCGTCGGCGTCGCGTCTGGCGATCCTGGAGGACGTCAACAACCACACGAACCTGGGGGCGATCTTCCGCGGGGCGGCCGCGCTGGGCATGGACGGCGTCCTGCTGTCGCCCTCGTGCGCCGATCCGCTGTACCGCCGCAGCGTCCGGGTCAGCATGGGCCAGGTCTTCGTCGTGCCGTACGCCCGGCTCGAGCCCTGGCCGCAAGGGTTGGAGACCGTACGGGCCGCGGGATTCACCCTGCTCGCGCTGACCCCGGCCGCCGACGCCCGGCCGATCCAGGAGCTCTCCGCCGCGGAGCGGGCCCGACCGGCGCTGCTGTTCGGCAGCGAGGGCGCGGGGCTGTCGGCCGCCGCCCTGGCCGCGGCCGACGCCCGGGTGGTGATCCCGATGCGCCGGGGTGTCGACTCGCTCAACGTCGCCGCGGCCGCGGCCGTCGCCTTCTGGGAACTGACCCGTACGTCGGCGTGAGTGCCGGCCGGCGTGAGCACGGGCTAGCGTGACCCGGGCCGGCGTGAGCACGGGCCAGCGCGACCCGGGCCGGCGTGACCAGGACCGGCGTGACCGAGGTGTCGCCGGCCTGATCAGGGTGGGGAGGCTGTCGGGCCGGCGGCGCAGAATGCGGGGGTGCTGGTAGCGGTCGCCACGGACGGCGCGGCGGGGCCGGGCGCCGGTGGCTGGCTGCGCCCGCTGGCCCGGGACGGCACGCCGGCGGGGGAGGCGACGCATGTGCCGGACCTGGCCGCGGCGATCGCCGCCCGGGAGGCGGCCGAGCACCCGCGGTGGGTGTGGGCGAGCACGGCCAGCCTGTACCCGCGCCTGCTGCGCGCGGGCGTCCGGGTCGCGCGCTGCCACGACCTGGAGCTCACCGAGGGCCTGCTGCTCGCCCACGACGGCCGGTGGGGTGAGCCGCGCTCGCTGGCGGCGCAGATCGCCCGGCGGCAGGGGCAACCCGTGCCGCCCGACGTCGACCCCGGCGCCGCCCCGAAGGGGCAGCAGGCGCTCTTCGACGAGCTGCCCCCGCCGCCGGTGCTGCGGGACGCGGAGAATCCTGTCGATGCCGTCGGCGTCGCCTACGCCGACCAGCTGGCGCGGATGCGGCGGACCGTCGCGCCCGAGCGGTTCCGTCTGCTGGTCGCGGTGGAGAGCGCGGGCGCGCTGGCCGCGGCCGAGATGGGGCACCACGGGCTGCCGTGGCGGGCCGACATCCACGACGAGCTGCTCACCGAGCTGCTGGGTCCGGCCCCGCCCGGCGGGGGCATGCCCGCCCGCCTGGTGGCGCTCAAGGAACGGATCAGCGAGGCCCTCGGCGGCCCGGTGCACCCCGAGTCACCGGCCGACCTGCTGCGGGCGTTCTCCCGCAACGGGATCGTCCTGCCCTCCACCCGGGCCTGGGTGCTGCGTGGAGTGGACCACCCGGCCGTCCCGCTCGTGCTGGAGTTCAAGGAGCTGTACCGCCTGTGGACCGCGCACGGGTGGGCCTGGCGGGCCCAGTGGGTCCACAATGGACGATTCCACCCGGAGTACGTCCCGGGCGGCGTGGTGTCGGGGCGGTGGGCCACCCGGGGCGGGGGAGCGCTGCAGATCCCCAAGGTGGTCCGGCGGGCCGTGGTGGCCGACGAGGGGTGGAAGCTCGTGGTGGCCGACGCCGGGCAGCTGGAGCCCCGGGTGCTCGCCGCGATGGCCGGCGACGCCGGGTTGGCCGCCGCGGGGCGGGCCGGCGACCTGTACCAGGCCCTGGCCGACGAGGCGTTCGCCGGTGACCGCGACCGGGCCAAGGTGGCGCTGCTCGGTGCGATGTACGGGCAGACCGGCGGCTTGGCCGCGCCGGCGCTGGCCGCGCTGCGGGCCCGGTTCCCGGTGGCGTGGGAGTTCGTGGAGCGGGCCGCCCGGGAGGGCGAGGCCGGGGGTCTCGTCCGCAGCTGGCTGGGGCGTACCTGCCCGCCGCCCGACGGGCCGCTGACCAGCGGGGAGCGGGCCCGGGCCCGGGGTCGGTTCACCCGCAACTTCGTGGTGCAGGCGACCGCAGCCGAGTGGGCGCTCGCGCTGCTGGCGACCGTACGCACGCAGCTTCCCGCGCCCGCCCACCTGGTCTTCTTCCAGCACGACGAGATCATCGTGCACACGCCGGCCGAGCTCGCCCCGGCCGTGGTGGCGGCGGTCGAGGCGGCGGGGGAGACGGCCCGACGCCTGCTCTTCGGCGACACCGTGGTCCGCTTCCCCCTCGGAATCTCCACAGTGGATTGCTACGCCGACGCCAAGTAGCGGTCGCGTGGGCGAAGCGTCGGCCCGGGGGCGGTGTCTCGTTTCCCGATCGCCGATCTGGTCGCGGGTGATGTCACCGGGGTGTGGCAGAGTGCCGCTCATGTACCGGGAGTGGCCCTACGGTCTGGACGGCGCGGTGGTGTGGACCCGGTCGGCCGCGGACGAGGGTCGGGTCGCGCGCATCCTGCCCGACGGCTGCATCGACCTGATCTGGTCGCAGGGCAGGGTGATGGTCGCCGGCCCCGACACCACGGCCCGCCTGGTGTCGACCCCGGCGGGTGTGGAGTACGTGGCGGTCCGGTTCGCGCCGGGTCAGGCGCCGGGCGTGCTCGGGGTGCCGGCCCACGAGCTGCGGGACCGCCAGCCCGACCTGGACGACGTGTGGCCCGGCCGGGGACGGCGGCTGGCGGAGATCATCTCCGCATCGGCCGACCGCCCCCGGGCCCTGGCCGAGCTGGTCCGGTCCGAGCTCGCCCGGGCCGCGAACCGTCGCGACCCGCTCGCCCGCGAGGTGGCAACGCGGCTGGCCCGGGGCGAGCGGGTCGGCGACGTGGCGCGGGCGGTCGGGCTCAGCCCGCGCCAGTTGCACCGCCGCAGCCTCGACGCGTTCGGGTACGGCCCGAAGACGCTGGCCCGGGTGCTGCGGCTGCAGCGGGCGCTGCGGCTGGCGCGCGCCGGAACGCCGCTGGCCGACGTCGCGGCGCGGACCGGGTACGCCGACCAGGCGCACCTCGCCCGGGACGTGCGCGCGCTGTCCGGCACCACGGCGGTGGCCCTGCTGACCGGCTGACCGGCCGACCTGGCTGGCCGGCCACCTGATGACCGGCTACCGGCGGCGCGGCCGATCAGCCCAGGCGGGCGAACAGGTCGACCGGGTTGCCGTCGGGGTCGAGCACCGTCGCGTAGCGCTGGCCCCAGAACGCGTCGAAGGGCGCCAGGTGGCTGCGGTAGCCGGCGGCGACCAGCTCGGCGTGGATCGTGTCCACCTCGGCCGGACTGGCGCAGGCGAAGGCGAGGGACATGCGGGCTCCCCCGTTCGCCGGCTCCCAGGCCGGGTCGAAGCTGCGGATCGTCTCCACGGTGTCGAACAGCAGCCGCAGGCCGCCGGGCAGCGGCACCTCCACGTGCGGGGCGGTGTCGGCCTCGTCGGGGATCGGCAGCCCGAGCCGGCGGTAGAAGGCCAGCGACGCCGCCATGTCGGCGACGACCAGGCTGAAGGCGTCGAGTCGCGGGACTGGTGTCATGCCGCGACCGTACGCAGGCGCCGGCGCCGCGGTCTTGAACAAAACGGCCGTCGGCCGGCCGTGCTGGCACCAGGCCGTACGGCCGGTCGGGACCGACGGCTACGGGGCCGCCGGTCGGGGCGGCTCCGGCGCCGGTTCGTCGTGGTGGATGCGGCCGGTGGTCTCGCTCAGGCGCGCGCCCCGCCCGCCCCAGCGGGTGGCGATGATCTCGGCCGCGATGCTGACCGCGGTCTCCTCGGGTGTCCGCGCGCCGAGGTCCAGGCCGATGGGGGAGGCGAGCTTGGCGAGCTCGGCGTCGGTCAGGCCGGCCTCGCGCAGGCGCTTCATGCGGTCGTCGTGGGTGCGCCGGGACCCCATCGCGCCGACGTAGGCGAAGTCCTGACGCAGCGCGACCTCGAGCACTGGCACGTCGAACTTCGGGTCGTGGGTCAGCACGCAGACGACGGTGCGGTGATCAAGCTGACCCTCCGCCACCTGGGCCGCCAGGTAGCGGTGCGGCCAGTCGACCACCACCTCGTCCGCCTCGGGGAACCGCTTACGGGTGGCGAAGACCGGCCGGGCGTCGCAGACCGTGACGTGGTAGCCGAGGAAGGCGCCGATCCGGGCGACCGCCGCCGCGAAGTCGATCGCCCCGAAGACGAGCAGGCGGGGCCGGGGCGCGAAGCTGGAGACGAACAGCGACAGCTCGTCGCCCCGCCGCTCCCCGTCGTATCCATAGTGGACAATCCCGGTGCGGCCGTTGGCCAGCATGCCCCGGATGTCGTCGGCGACCGCGTCGTCCAGCCGGGCCGAGCCGAGGCCACCGGCCCGGCGGTCGGGCCAGACGATCAGGCGCCGCCCCAGCCGATCGCTCGGCCCCTCGATGCAGGTCACCACGGCCACCGGCTCAGCGTTGTCGATCGACTCGATGACCGCGCCCAGCTCGGGGAAGGTGGTGGGGGAGACCTTCTCGATCCACAGATCGATGATGCCGCCGCAGGTGAGGCCCACCTCGAAGGCGTCGTCGTCGCTGATGCCGTACCGCTGCAGCCGCGGCACGCCGGTGGCGATCGCCTCCTGGCACAGCTCGTACACCGCGCCCTCGACGCAGCCGCCGGAGACGCTGCCCACCGCGGTGCCGTCGTCGCCCACCAGCATCGTGGCGCCGGCCGGGCGCGGCGCGCTGCGCCACGTGGCGACGACCGTCGCCATGCCGACGTCCCGCCCGTCCCGCCACCACTGACCGAGCTCACCGAGCACGTCGCGCATGTGGACCACCTCGTCCCTGGGTCAGCCTGGCGCGTGGGCGCGTTTCGCACAGTTGCTGCTTCGGCAACTATGCACCGCGATGACCCCGGTGGGCCAGACTCCCACATTGCAGATGGTGCGGTTCGGCGAGTCCGCTGGGCGTCCATTCGACGCCAGCTGCGCCCGCGCGTCGACCCGAGGCCGGTCAGGTCGGCTCGGGGACGTCTCCGGTCGGCTCGGGGAAAGTGGAGGTGGCCGACCGTGCGCCGACCGGCGTCACTGCGGACGGGGCCGCCGTGCTTCCTTCCAGAGGGTCCAGGCACCGTAGCCGATGGCGAGCGCGCCCACGCCGACCGCGATGACGCCGATCCGCTTGTTCGACGCCCGCTGCTCCTCGTAGGTGAGGGAGATGGGGGCGCGCCCCGGCCGCTGGGTCACGCAGACCTCGCCGGGCCGCATCTCGCGGCCGGTCTCGCACTCGACCCCGGCCGTGGTCAGCAGATAGACGCCGAGCCCCACCATCAGCAGCCCGATGAGCGTGACCACCACCGGCCCGATGAGGGCGCGTCTCACGGCGGCTCAGGTCTGCTCGGGGAAGTCGATGTCCGTGTCGTCGGAGATGTCGTCGCAGGGCACGGCGTGCACCTCGCCGGCTCGGGCCGACAGGTAGGCCCGCGCGCCGATGTCGGCGGTGGCGAGCAGGGCGACGCCGGCCCAGTGGTCGCGGCCCAGGAGCACCGGGTGGCCCCGCCGGTTGCCGTAGGTGGCGGCGGCGAGCACGTCCCGCCCGCTCTTCTCGGCCACGCGCCGCACCGCGTCGGCGGTCACGCCGGGGGTGTCGACGAGCAGCACCACGGCGGCGTCCGCGTCCGTCGCCGCCAGCGCGTCGAGCCCGGCCCGCAGCGACGAGCCCATACCAGCCTTCCAGCCCTCGTTCTCGACGATCATCACGTCGCCGAGTTGCGCCTGGGCCCGGACCTCCGCCGCACCGGCACCGAGCACCACGACGATCGGGGCGCAGCCGCCAGCCCGGGCCGTGGCGACGGCCCGTTCCACGAGCAGGCTGCCCTCATGGCGGACCAACGCCTTGGGTCCGCCGAACCGGCGTCCTCCGCCGGCGGCCAGCACCAGACCTGCGACGCTCAGCGTGCACTCCCTGATCTCGACGTGGCCGTGGCGCGTCGTGCGCGACCCGGGCCCGCCGACCCGGGCTGCCCGATGCGCTCGGCCTGGCGCCCCCCACGACAGAGACGCCTCGGTGGGCAGGGTAACTGAGCCGGGCGGCGCATGCGACAACCGACGCCACGGCGCGTCCAGTAGCGTCGGGGCATGCAGCACGCTCACTGCACCTACTGCGGTGCGCGCTGGCCCGACGGCGTGGGGTGGCCCCGGACCTGCGCCTCCTGCGGCGAGACCACCTGGAGCAATCCATTGCCGGTGGCCGTGGTGCTCCTGCCTGTGTCCTATGAGGACGGTCGTACGGGCGTCGTGGTGGTTCGGCGGGACATCGAGCCCTACCGGGGCGAACTCGCGCTGCCCGGCGGGTTCATTGAAACGGGCGAGTCTTGGCGAGAAGCCGCAGTACGGGAGCTTCGTGAGGAGACCGGCTTGACGGCCGAATCGTCCGAAGTCGGGCTCTTCGACGTGCACAGCTCGTACAACGGCCACACCCTGCTGGTCTTCGGCGTCCTCCCGGCGCGCCCGGCCCGGTCGCTGCCGCCGTCGACCCCCACGGCCGAGGCGACGGAGTGGCTGGTGGTCACCGAGCCGACGCCGCTGTGCTTCCCCACCCACACCACCGCCCTCGCCGACTACTTCCGCAGCCTGAAGGCCTGAAGCAGCGCCTCGTTCCGCGTAACCGGGCCGGCCTCCGAAACGACGCCGGCAGCACTACGGCCGCCCGCGAGACAACCGCCCCGCAGCAAACGGCGGGCCGCAGTGCAACGGCGACTCGCCGCAAACACAGCCCGCGGCGCAACGGCAGCCCGCAGGACGAACGGCGCAGCGCATCCCGACCGCTGGGCGTACGGACCCGGCCACTCGGTGTGTTCGCGCCGCCGATTGGCTTTTTGTTCGGGTGGCGCGAAAAGTCAAGACCGCCCGGCCCGATTCGGGTCTTGTGATTCATGTCATAGCGGGGTTGGCTAGGAAGCGGCGGTCCACGGGGCCCGCCCGTGGGCTGCCCGTCCTGCGTTCGGCGGCGGACGTGCCGAACCGGGCCAACGGAGCACCGTCCCAGGGAGGAGGCGCGATGGCGCGCGTCAATCTCGTCGTCGACGGAACTCGATATGTCGACGAGGTGCCACCCCGGCTGCTGCTGGTGCAGTACCTGCGCGAGCACCTAGGCAAGGTGGGCACCGTCATCGGTTGCGACACCGGAAACTGCGGCGCCTGTACCGTGCTGTACGCCGCGCCCGACGGCCGGGCCCAAGCCGTGAAGAGCTGCTCGATGCTGGCCGTCCAGGCCGACGGGGGAGAGGTCACCACCGTCGAGGGCCTGGCCGCGCCCGACGGCACCCTGCACCCGGTTCAGCAGGCCTTCCACGAGCACCACGCCCTCCAGTGCGGGTTCTGCACGCCGGGCATGATCGTCGCCGCCGTGGACCTGCTGCGCGAGAAGCCGCACCCGACCGAGGCGGAGATCCGGGAGGGCTTGTCCGGAAACCTCTGCCGCTGCACCGGCTACGAGAACATCGTCCGGGCGGTTCAGGCCGCGGCCGCGGCCATGAACGGCAGCGGAGCCGCCACTCCGAGCGCACCGAGCCAGGCCGCGCCGGTGGAGGAGGCCGCGCCCACCACGGAGGTGGCCGCATGACGCCGCGGACACGCGAGGTGCGCCGTCACGGTCGGGTTCGCATCGCCGCCCGGAAGGAGGCGAGGGCATGACCACCGTCGCTGAACCGGAGATCGGCCGGGCGCGGCTGCGGAAGGAGGACCGGCGGCTGATCACCGGCCAGACCCGATGGACCGACAACATCACGCTGCCCGGGATGCTCCACCTGGCCATCCTGCGCAGCCCGTACGCCCACGCGAAAATCACCCACATCGATCTCTCCGCCGCCCGCACCCAGCCCAACGTCGTCGCCGCGTTCAGCGGCGCCGACCTGGACAACCAGGGGACGCTGGCCTGCGCGTGGCCGGTCACCGAGGACATGGTGGCGCCGACCTACCTGCCGATGGCGGTCGACGAGGTGCGCCACGTGGGCGAGCCGGTGGCGGTCGTAGTGGCCCGGGACAAGGCGAGCGCGGTCGACGCGCTCGAGGCCATCCAGGTGGAGTACGAGCCGTTGCCGGTGGTGCTCGACATGGAGCAGGCGCTGCAACCGGGCGCGCCGCTCGTCCACGCCAGCGCCGGCACCAACCGGTGCTACCACTGGGTCTTCGACTCGGCCGAGGCCGGCACGGGCGGCTCGTTCGCCGAGGCCGAGGCGGCGGCCGAGGTCAAGATCAGCCGTCGCTACGTGCAGCAACGGCTGATCCCCGCGTTCATGGAGCCGCGCAGCGTCGTCGTCGACCCGAGCGGCGGCGAGTGGACGGTCTACTCGGCGACCCAGATCCCGCACATCGTCCGGTTCCTGCTGGCCGCGACCACGGGCACCCCCGAGCACAAGATCCGGGTGGTCGCCCCCGACGTCGGCGGCGGCTTCGGCGGCAAGCTCGCGGTGACCCCCGAGGAGTGGATCGCCTTCGCGGTGTCCACAAAGGTCGGTCGCCCGGTGAAGTACACCGAGACCCGGTCGGAGTCGCTGCTGTCGGCGCACCACGGCCGGGACGTGATCCAGGACATCACGCTCACCGCCCGCCGCGACGGCACGGTGACGGGCCTGCACGTCAAGCTCACCGCCAACATGGGCGCCTACCTGGGCATCGTCACCCCGGGCGTGCCCCTGCTCGGCGCGTTCATGTACAACGCGATCTACAAGATCCCGGCCTACCGGTTCGAGTGCACCGGGGTCTTCACCAACACGACCAAGACCGACGCGTACCGCGGCGCCGGCCGGCCCGAGGCCACGTACGCCATCGAGCGCATGATGGACGAACTCGCGGCCGAGCTGGGCCTGGACCCGATCGAGGTACGTCGACGCAACTGGATCAAGCACGAGGAGTTCCCGTACACGACGGTCGCCGGGCTGGTCTACGACTCGGGCAACTACGAGGCGGCCACCGACAAGGCGCTGGAGATCTTCGGCTACGACGAGCTGCGGGCGGAGCAGGCGGCCCGGCGGGCGTCGAACGACCCGGTCCAGCTCGGCATCGGCATCTCGACGTACACCGAGATGTGCGGCCTGGCCCCGTCACGGACGCTGGGTGCCCTGCGCTACGGCGCCGGCGGCTGGGAGTCGGTCTCGATCCGCGTGCTGCCCACCGGCAAGGTCGAGGTGATCAGCGGGTCGACCCCGCACGGGCAGGGCCACGACACGGCGTGGAGCCAGATCGTCGCCGACCAGCTCGGCGTGCCGTTCGAGGACGTGACCGTGCTGCACGGCGACACGCGGGTCGCGGTCAAGGGCATGGACACGTACGGGTCGCGGTCCCTGGCCGTGGGCGGCATCGCGATGGTGCAGGCGGCCGAGAAGGTCCGCGAGAAGGCCCGCCGGGTGGCGGCCCACCTGCTCGAGTGCTCGCCGGACGACCTCGAGTGGCGCGACGGCGCGTTCCGGGTCAAGGGCAACCCCGACCAGGCCAAGACGATCCCCGAGATCGCGCTGGCGGTCTTCGCCGCGCACGACCTGCCCGACGGCGTCGAGCCGAGCCTGGACGCGGAGGCCACCTACGATCCGTCCGCCTTCTCGTTCCCGCACGGCACGCACCTGTGCGCGGCCGAGGTCGACACCGAGACGGGCAGGGTCACGATCCGCAAGTACGTCTGCGTCGACGACGTGGGGAAGGTGATCAACCCGCTGATCGTCGAGGGCCAGATCCACGGCGGGGTGGCCCAGGGCATCGCGCAGGCGCTGTACGAGGAGGCGGTGTACGACGAGTCCGGCAACCTCGTCACCGGCTCGTTCGCCGAGTACCTGCTGCCGAGCGCGGCCGACCTTCCGTCCATTGTGGCCGACCGGACCGAGACGCCCGCGACCACGCACCCGCTGGGCGTCAAGGGCGTCGGCGAGGCGGGGACCATCGCCGCCACGCCGGCCGTCGTGAACGCCGTGGTGGACGCGCTGCGGCCGCGCGGTGTCACGGACATTCCCATGCCGATGACCCCGGAGCGGGTGTGGCGGGCCGCGAACGGGTCGAACGCTGGCTCGGGCCAGAACGAGGGAGGTGCCGCATGATCCCGGTGGCGTTCGACTACGTACGCCCGACCTCGGTGGCCGACGCGGTCGCGGCGCTGCGCGCGGCCGGCGAGGACGCCAAGGTGCTCGCCGGCGGGCAGAGCCTCATGCCGGTGCTCCGGCTGCGGCTCGCGGCACCGTCCACTGTGGTGGACATCGGCGGCATCGCCGCCCTGCGCAGCATCCGGCTGGAGGGCGACGAGCTCGTCATCGGGGCGACGGCCACTCACGCCGAGGTCGCGGGCTCGTCCCTGGTCGCCTCCGAGTCGCCGCTGCTCGCGGTGGTGGCCCGGACCGTCGGGGACCGGCAGGTGCGCCACCGGGGGACGCTGGGCGGCTCGCTCGCCCACGCCGACCCGGCCGGCGACCTGCCCGCCGCCGTGGTCGCCCTCGACGGCACCATCGTGGTCGCCGGCCCGGACGGGCAGCGGTCGATCCCGGCGCGGGAGTTCTTCATCGACGCCTTCACCACGGCGCTCGCCCCCGACGAGGTGCTGGTCGAGGTCCGCGTGCCGCGGATGCCCGGCTGGACGGCCCGGTACGAGAAGTTCCACCGCACCGCCCAGGCCTGGGCCATCGTCGGCGCGGCGGCGGCGGTCCGCCGGGAGAACGGCGCGATCGCCGAGGCCCGGGTGGCCCTGGTCAACGTGGGGCCGACGCCGGTGCGGGCCTCCGCGGTGGAGGCCGCGCTCACCGGCGCCGCCGACGTGACCGCCGTACGGGCCGCGGCCGCGCAGGCGGGCGAGGGCACCTCCCCTCCGTCGGACCTGAGCGGGTCGGCCGAGTATCGTCGGCACCTCGCCAGCGTGCTCACCGCCCGGGCGGTGGCCGGCGCGGCCGGCTGGTAGACGGCCGTACGCGGGCCGGGCGCCGCCGGGCGGTCGTCGGCGGACGTCGGGGGTGGCCGACGTTCGCCGACCCGTGGGCGCATGGCGGGGCGGCCGGCGGCCGTCGAAGCGGTCGACGGATGTCGGCTTGCGGACGGTCGCTGGTCCGGGACGGCGGTTTTCGCCGATCCGGACCGCGGCGCCCGGCCCGTGTAACACGCCGGACTCCTGGATGAGTCAGACTCGCCCGAACGCAGTGTCGCGCCGCGGGCCGTGGGTTGCTGAACTGGTACGGCCGTCCACGACGAACTGAAGGGAACTCGCCATGCGGTTGGAGCAGAGCTTCGAGGTGCCGGTGCCGGTCGCCCAGGCGTGGGCGGTGCTCCTCGACCTCGAGCTGGTCGCGCCGTGCATGCCCGGCGCCACGTTGACCAGCTTCGATGGCACGTCCTTCACCGGGACGGTGAAGGTGAAGCTCGGACCGATCTCGCTCACCTACCGTGGCCAGGGCCGCATCACCGAGCGCGATGAGACCGGACGGCGGGTCGCGTTCGTGGCCTCGGGCCAGGACATCCGGGGCGGTGGCGGGGCCTCCGCCCGCGTCAGCGCTGTCCTGCACTCCGCCGACGGCGGCGCGGCCACCCTCGTCAAGGTTCTGACGGATCTTGATATTTCCGGCAAGGTGGCCCAGTTCGGTCGTGGCATGATCGCCGACGTCGCCAACAAGGTGATCAAGCAGTTCGCGGACAACCTCGCCGCCACCATTGCGTCTGGTGCCGTGCCGGCAGCTGCCTCCGGTGCCGCACCCGCCGCCCCCACCCCGACTCCGGTCGCGGCCTCCGCGCCCGCCGCGGCCGGTGAGCCTGGGCCGGCCCCTGAGCCGGCCCCCTCAGCGTCCGTGTCCGCACCCGCGGCCCCGCCGCCGGCGGCCGCCGAACCGGTGGCCCCCGTGCCCGAGCCGTCCCCGGCGCCTGAGTTCGTGCCGATCCCGGAGCCGGAGCCGCTCGCCGTGGTCGATCCGGTCCCGACCCCGGAGGCGCCCGCGGTCGTGCCCCCGATTCCATCGCCCGCGGCACCCGTCGATGCCGCTCCATCCGTCGAGGCCACGCCGGTCGTCGAGGCCACGCCGGTCGTCGAGGCCACGCCGGTCGTCGAGGCCACGCCGTCGGTCGAGACTGCTCCAGCCGTCGATGTGGCCTCGTCCGCCGAGCCGGCGCTGTCGACGGCCGAGGTCGCCTACGAGCCGGCCGCCGCACCGGCGGCCGACGCCGCACCGGCCCCGTCGGTGACCGACCTGCCGCCCGTCACGCCGGTGTTCCCGCCCCCACCGCCGGGATGGGAGCCTCCGTCGGCCAGCCCGACGCCGACGGCCGAGCCGGCGTCGGAGGCTGCGGCCGAGTCGACGCCGGAGGCTGCGGCTGAGCCAGCGCCCGTCGAGCCCGTGGCGGTCGAGCCCGCGGCCCCGGCCGTGGTCGAGCCGAGCCCGGTGACGGGGCCCGAGCCGGTGTCCTTCACCCCGCCGGCTCCGGAGTCCACGATCACCGCGGCCCTGACGTCCGAAGCTCCGGCGGCGGAGCCAGCGTCGACTGCGGTCACTGAGACGGCGCCTGCTGAGCCAGCGTCGACTGCGGTCACTGAGGCGGCGCCTGCTGGGCCAGCGTCGACTGCGGTCACTGAGGCGGCGCCTGCTGGGCCAGCGTCGACTGCGGTCACTGAGGCGGCGCCTGCTGGGCCAGCGTCGACTGCGACCACCGAGACGGCGTCGACCGAGCCGGCGCCCTCCGAGCCAGCGTCGACCGAGGCGGCGCCGGTCGCGGCGGCTCCACCCGCCGGCACGGGCCTGCGTCGGCCACCCGTGGAGGCGGAGCCCCTCGACCTGCTCGCCGTCACCGGCGCCAAGGGGATGATGCGCAAGGCGGCGCCCGTGCTGGCCATCGTCGGCGTGGCCCTGGTCGGGCTCATCGTCTGGTTGGTGGCCTTCTAGGAAGGACAGTCGCGACCGGAGAGACGAACGGGGCCTACGGCCGGTGGCCGTAGGCCCCGTTACGCGTGCTCGTGGACGTCGGACGGGAGGACGTCGGACCCACGGTCGCCGCGTCGGCGTACGGAGTTGAGGCGTCAGCGTACGGAGTTGAGGCGTCAGCGTACGGAGTTGAGCCATTCGACGACCGTCGGGGCGGCGAGGCCGGCGATGGCGGCGAGACTGATGACGGTGAACGCGCCGCGCAGCAGCCGCGTCTCCACCGGCCCGCCGGTCTTGAGCGCGACCGCGTCCGGCAGGCCGATCATGCGCCACAGGCGTCGGCCGGTCGGCAGCGGCCAGAGGATGGGCACCCCGGCGTGCGTGATGATGTCGCCCAGCAGGTGCACGACACAGCCCACGCCCACGGCGATACCCAGCAGCGGGTAGCCGCGGTCGGCGGGCAGGTAGAGCCACGTGCCGTAGGCGGCCGCGGCCGAGATCAGCGTGATCGGAATCCAGCCCAGCTTCTGGGCGACCGTGTGGAACAGGCCGCGCAGCGCCAGCCCGAGCATCAGGAACAGCACCCCGATGACCGCCCACCGCCCGCCGGCCGTGCAGGCCCACGTGGTGAGCACCCCCATCGCGGCGGCGAACGGGAGCGTGTGGGTGAGCGTCCGGTGCCCGTTGTCGCGGTCGGGGTCGTCGCGCAGCCGGGTCAGCGTGTAGACCGCGAGCGATGCCTTCTCCACCACCTCGGCGACGAAGAGGCTCACCCGGCCGAAGGTCCGCGCGATGGTGGCCCCGCCCTGGCCGGAGATGACCCGGCCCGAGTGATCGATATCGGGCAGGAGCGCCGCCCCGGCGCAGACCGCCGTGCCGACCGCGAGCTCCAGCGGCGACTGGTGGTAGTCGGCGAAGTAGTCCAGGGCCCACGAGCCGCCGAGCCACACGGCCGCGCCGGACAGGGCGTGGGACGGTCCCATCATCGTCGCTGTTCCCCCTCGTCGCGTTCCACGGACGCCTCGCGGCGCTGTCCGGGTTCGGCGGCGCGTCGCGCCACCCTGCCCGAGTGTGTGGGCGCGACGCCGGGGAATCGAGCACCGACACGCCGCGGAGTGCCCGGGAACGACACGGCGCCGCCGGTGAGGCGGCGCCGGGTCAGCTCGGCGAGGGACCACCGCGTTTTGCCGTGGGACGCTCAGCGGCTGGGTGTTCAGCAGTTGGGAATGTTGCTGAGGTTGTCACCTCCGTCGAGGACGGCCCACGCGTGTGGGAAGTACGCGGTCTTACCCTGGTAGGTCAGGCGCAGCCAGGCCGAGGTGTTCTTGCCGCCCCACGGCGTGGCGTTGACGTTGCTGCCGCTGGTCCGGCACTCCGGAGTGAACGTGTTGCCACCCCGGAATCGGCCGACGGCGTTGCCCGGGTTCGCCTGGCTCGGCTCGTTGTAGATGTAGATGCCCGTGCCGCAGTAGCTCTGGTCGTCACAGACCACGGTCGCCCGCAGGGTGTTGGTCGCCAGCGACCCGCTCTTCGAGGCGGAGCCGGCCGGATTGGTGATGGTCACTGTGTAGGTGTAGGTGTTGTTCGGCCACAACCCGCCGACGGTGAGCGTGAGCGCCGACGTGTCACACTCCTTCTCGACCGAGCCGGCGCCGGCCACCTCGAGCCGGCAGGTCGCCTCGCCGCCCTTGGCGTTGGGCGTCACGGTGACGCCGATCGATCGGTAGTCGCGCCGTGTGCCGGTGACCGTGAGGGTCGGCTTGCCGATCGTGCGGGCCGAGGCGGTCGCCTCGGGTCCAGCGCCCGCCTCGTTGACGGCGCGCACCTTGACCCGGACGGAGGTGTCGTCGGGCAGGCCGGTGACCGTCGTGGAGGTACCGGTGACCGTCTCGACCGTCCCGTCGGGCAGCTCGATCTCGTACTCGGTGATTGGACGGCCGTTGCTGGCCGGGGCCTTCCAGCTCACCCGGATCGCGCCGCGCCGCGCGGGATCGGTGGCGGCGACGAGGTCGAGAGGGGCGCCGGGCACGGTGAAGGGGATCACCTTGTTGCTCGGCTTTGACTCCTCGCTGGCCGCGTTGATGTCGTTAATTGCGATGACAGTGAATCGGTACTGGGTGCCGTACTCGAGCACACCGGGCTCGATGTGCATGGACGTGTCGGTGACCGCGCCGAGCGAGCTGGTCGTGCCCGAGCCGCTGACCGAGGTCACGCGGTACTGCGTGATCTCGTGCCCCTGCCCGTTCGCCTCGGTCCACGTGATGTCCACCGACCCGTCGGGGTTGGCGACGGCCTCGACGTCGGTCGGCGGGTCGGGAATGTCCCGGGTCGGGACGACCGGGTTGGAGCTGGCGCGCGGACCCTCGCCCTCGGAGTTCACGGCGTAGACCGTGAAGACGTACGTCTCGCCGTTGGTCAGCCCGGTGATCTCCACCTGGAACTGCGACGCACCGACCTCGATCGGTTCGTCGATACCGTCCCCCTCCACGACGTAGCGGAGGATGGGGGCGCCGTTCTCGCTCGCCGGCCGCCAGGTCAGGGTCGCCGACTCGTCGCCCGCGGACGCGATCACGGCCTGCGGCGCCCCGGGCGGGTCGACCGGCGGCGGGGGCGGCGGCGGGGGAACCGGTGGCGGGGGCGGCGGGGGCGGCGGGTCACCGCCCAGGATCCCGTCCTGGTACTTGTTCACCTCGCGGACCGTGTGCTCGCCGTCCACCACCCGGGCATCCGGGCCATCCGGCGAGTTGATGAACAGGTAGTTCTCGCGGACCTCGAGCTCCACCTTTCCGGTCGGGCTCGGGACGGCGATCGTGTCGGCCACCTCGCCGCTCTGGGTCAGCCGGTACACGACGCGCGCGCCGGGGTCGGGCACGTACACGTGTCCCGCGTAGGCCACGGCGGGTCCGATCGGCCCGGCGCCGGGCACCGAGAGCGTGGTCACCGCATCCCCGTCGACGAGCACGACGAGCCGGTCGTCCGGCACGGTCACCGCGACCGGCCAGCCCGAGGTGTGGTCCGGCAGCGTGCCGGGCCGACGGAGCGGAAGATCGACGACGGTGACGTCCTCGACGACCGTCGCCAGGCGCTGCATGGTGTTGTCCAGCACGGCGACGCCGACGTCGAGCGACGAGAGGACGAGATCGTGCCCCGGGTCGGTCACGGTGACGGTCCGGGTCACCTGGGGACCCGCGCCATCCGGAGCGGGCTGGACCCCGACCACGGTGCCCTCGCTCGGGATCCCGATCCAGAGCGTGCCGGCCGTGTCGAAGCCGCCGGAGATGATGCCGGGGCGCAGGGCCAGCGGCTCGCCGGTCGGCGTGAGCGTACGGGGGTCGATCTGACGCACGACCCCTTCCACCCCGTCGACCACGAACGCCGCGTCGCCGTGGAGCTCGACGCTCACTCCTCGCCCGGCCGTCGTGGGGAGCACGGCGCTGATCTGCAGCGTGGTGAGATCGAGGGCGGTGATCTGCCCCGTCTCCAGGTCGCGCAGGATCAGGTAGCGGTCGTTCTGCGTGATCTGGATCTCGTGGTTCTGAGCATCGGTGACCTTCGCTCTGGTGTCGACCCGGGCGGTCACCCCGTTCACCCGGTCGACCTCGCCCTTGGCCGAGCTCCACAGCCACGAGGTCGCGTCCACGTTGGTCACCGCGCTGTCGGCCGCGCCCAGCCCCAGCACGGTCAGCGCGGTGGCGACGAGCAACACGATGACCACCGTCAACGTGACGATCGTGCCCCGGCTGCCGG